>Ga0181523_10000345_pt1 | contig 51142 bp, 37 predicted proteins | sample PEATcosm2014_Bin_43_FD_119752 | JGI IMG/M metagenome (GOLD analysis project Ga0181523, IMG submission 119752) | Peatland microbial communities from MTU Mesocosm Facility, Houghton, MI, USA - PEATcosm2014_Bin05_30_metaG | ecosystem: Environmental > Terrestrial > Soil > Wetlands > Peat | place... | reverse complement strand
GTTGAGCGGCAGCGGCACGCTGGGGATGTTCACGGAACTCGTCAAACAATTCGGTCCCGACAGCCTCATCGCGCGCACCGCCGGCACCATTTATGGAAGCACCGAAACGACGTTTTACGTGCTGGCGGTCTATTTCGGTTCGGTGGCCGTGAAGCGGACGCGCTACGCGGTTATTGCCGGGCTGACGGCGGACGCGATCGGAATCATCGTTTCAATCATATTGTGCCGGGCGGTTTTTGGGTTGTCCTGAATGTGACGGTCCGGTTCCCAACCGGGGCAGATCAAATGAAAGTCAATGCCCGGGACTGTCCCGTCAACGTCGGCTCCGTTTACTAACGTAAATGCCTGGTGCTATTGAGACTCGTAAAAATGGGTAACAACGCCGGTGCTCTCATTAGAGCATTTCCATAAATAATGTAGCTTGACCGACGGGGGAGGATATGGCAGGCTGGGGGGCATGAAAGCCATTTCCCTGCCGGTGCGTGAGCGGATCCTGCGGCTCTACGAACAAGGCAAGAGCACGCTGGAGATCGCCGAATATTCAGGTTTTTGCGTGGCCGCCGTGCGGCGGGTGCGCCAGCAGTTCCGGGAGCGCGGGACGCTCCAGCCGCAGACGCATTTGTGCGGGCGCAAGACCCTGCTGACTGCGCGGCGGCGGGCGCGTTTGCAAAAGCTGGTGGCGCGGCAACCGGATGCGACGCTGGCCGAATTGGGTGGGCAACTGGATCGTCGGTTCGGGACTTCGACCGTGGATTTGTGGCTGCGCCAATTGGGGTTGAGTTGTAAAAAAAACGCTACACGCCGCCGAGCAGTCGCGGCCCGACGTGGCCGAGCAAAGAAACCACTGGCATGAACGGCTGGCCGCCGTGCCCACCGAACGGCTGGTCTTTGTGGATGAAAGTGGCGCCAACACCAGGATGACCCGTTTATACGGGCGTTGTCCGGTCGGCCGACGGCTGGTCTGTCCGGTGCCGCAGGGGCATTATCAGACCAGCACGCTGATTGCGGCGGTGCGTTTGCGTGGGCCGTGTGCGCCTTGGCTCTTTGAGGGGCCGATGGACGGGGAGATGTTTTTGGCTTGGGTGCGGCAAGGTTTGGTTCCCACCCTGCAGCCCGATGAGCTGGTGATTCTGGACAATCTGGCGACGCACAAGGTGGCGGGCGTGCGCCCAGCCATTGAAGCGGCGGGGGCCCGCCTGCTATATCTGCCGCCGTATTCGCCCGACTTCAACCCGATTGAAAACCTGTGGAGCCAGGTTAAAGCCATCCTGCGGGCGCTGGCTCCCCGCACCGCCGACCAACTGCTGCGGGCGGCGGCGACCGCCTTTGACGCGATCTCCCCCACCGACTGCCGCAGCTTCTTTTTACACGCCCAATACGCTATATGATTTATGGAAACGCCCTAACACCCGGCTTCAGCCTGGTGGTGCAAGCGTTCCGGTGAGCGAGCCGTTTCAACGGCTTGCTGGCGCGGGGAAAACCGTTGAAACGGTTTTGATCTGCTTGACCTGCCATCACCGGGCTGAAGCCCGGTGTTAATGAAATGGCGTTACTTATTTATGCGAGATTCAATAATTCCCAGTAGGAATCGGTACATTGGTAGGGCGCGTCACTCCGTGCGCGCGGCAATCGTTGTGTGGATGAGCGGCGGGCAGAGGACTGCCCGCCCTACCGAGGTTTGTTCCGGCTGTCATTGAGAAATGGTATCACACCAAAGTGCGTTCAAAATCCTACAAACCGATAAATGCCCCCTTACCCGCCCTTCGGGCACCCTCTCCCCCGCTGACAGCGGAGGAGCGGCTGGGGCGAAGGGGCACGTTGCCAGGACGATTGGTGTCTGCCCAAGGTTTTATCGAAATTTGATTGCACAACAGGGTGAACCACCTGACGATGGGTTCCGCGCTGGATATCTTCGGTGGGAGCGGCGTGAAATAGGACTGTGTAAAATTCAACCGCCGTCAGAAGTAAATTCCGACGGCGGCGAATTTTTGCAAGTAGCAATCAGGCTTGCAGCCTCTGATTCAAGCTTTACGAGTGCGGCGACGGGCCAAAAACAGTCCAGCTCCGCCCAAAATTGCCAGGGCGCAAGTGGCCGGCTCCGGAACTGAAGTTACCACCAGATTGTCGAAAAGCGTATAGTTCTGATCGGCGAGTCCAGTGACACCGGCACTGCCGTTGTTGATGTCGTACATGCCGAGAAAGATATCGGGGTCAATCGAGGCGGTGGTGTAGGAGGCAATCAAAGTTCCATTAAGAGATTCGGACAGAACACCGCCACTATAGGTTACCGCAACCTGAACCCATCGGAATGACGGGGTTCCTGCCGCAGTGCTGCCAGACTGGTTCGCATCCAATGCAGTTTCGGTTGCGGGGACGCTCACGGAGGGGAACAGGGCTGTGTAGTAGGCGTTCGCAGAACTCTGGCTGCCGGCAGCATAGTCTCCAACGGGGAGTGCAGTCCCACCGTTATAACCGCGATAAGCGGTGCTGGAACCGTTGTCTGTTAATACTCCAAACAATTGCCCGGCCCCGACACCAGATGGACCCTGAACCTGATTTGCAGCCGTAGTGAGTCCGTAAGCGCCAATCTGTGAGCTACCCGTGGTAAATCCGCCACTGTTGTAATTCCACCACATATCGAAGGTCATCGTGAAAGGACCCGACAATAACAGGCTTGTGGGGGAGGCACTGACACCCGCTTGATTCGCGGCTGTCTCGTTGACTTTCAATTGCAGCGCCGTCGTTGAACTGCTGTAAGGATCCTGGGGAACGCCCAGCGCGCTGGTGTAACTGACACCAAAATTCGCCTGATAATCGATTGGATTGCCATTAAGAGCACCAAAGCTATTATTGACGGTCCAATTTCCGGGATCAGTCATAGTCAGGTCAGAAAATTGAGCGTTCAAGGCTGAAGGCAGTAACGCCAGCCCACAACAAACGCCAAGGACAATGGTTTTTGTATTCATAACTGATTTGTTTGTCTTATTCGGGTTATTAGTAATTTATTCACGTCGCAGCCCTTATCCTAAGCAAAAAATGAACTATTGTCAATCAAAATTTAACTTCAAAATTTTCATCTGCCGGATTTAAACTTCGCGCCGATGCCCGAATCCCGCGAGGCGTAAACGCCAATGGTTTCATTCCACCTTGTATCCCAGTTCGCGAAATCGTTGCAGTTTGTAGAGCAGCGCGCGGCGGCTGACGCCCAGCGCCCTGGCGGTTTCGGTGCGGTTGAAATCGTGCTGGCGCAGCGCCTGCATGATGGCCTGACGCTCGATTTCCGCCAGCCGTTCCACGTCGGCGGTTTCCGGCGGGGGCGGATTCTCCGCGGCGGCGCGCACTTTCGTGGGAAAGTGTTCGGGGAAAATCAATTCGCCTTGTGCCATCAGGGCAGCTCGTTCCACCGCGTTGCGCAACTCGCGCACGTTGCCCGGCCAGGAGTAGCGTGTCAGGCAATCGGCAACCGCCGATGCAAATCGCGATCTGCCTTTTGTAAATTCCGCGACAAAGGCGCTGGCCAGCGGCATGATGTCCTCGCGCCGCTCGCGCAACGGCGGGACGTTCAACTCCACCACATTCAATCGGTAAAACAAATCTTCCCGAAAGCGGCCGCTTTTGACTTCGTCTTCAAGGTTCTTGTTGGTGGCGGCCAGAATGCGGGCGTTGGTGTGCCGGTCCGTGTTGGAGCCCACGCGGTTGAAAAGCCCGGCTTGTGTTACGCGAAGCAATTTGGCCTGAAGCGTCGGCGTCATGTCCGCGATTTCATCCAGGAAGATGGTGCCGCCGTTCGCCAGCTCGAAACGCCCCACTCGTTTCGCGTGCGCGCCGGTGAACGCGCCCTTTTCGTGTCCGAACAATTCGGCTTCGAGCAGCGTTTCGGGAATGGCGGCGCAGTTGACTTTGACCATCGGCCCCGCCGCGCGCGCGCTCCAGGCGTGGATGACATCCGCCACCACTTCCTTGCCCACGCCGCTCTCGCCGGTGATGAGCACGCGGGTCTCGGACGGCGCGATCAAGGAAGCGTCGCGGAACACGGCCTGCATGAGCGGACTGCGGGCAACGACATAATCCGGCAGCCGTTGCTCTTCGTTGTATCGCAGCGGATCGGACTTCGCAATGCCGATGGCCTGCCGCACCGAATCGAGCAGTTCATCGAGATCAATCGGTTTGGGCAGATAATTGACCGCGCCGTCGCGCATGGCGGCCACGGCATCGCGGATGTCGGTGAAGGCGGTCACGAGCAGGACCGGCAGCGTGACGTGTTCCTGGCGCGCGCGCCGCAGGGTTTCCAGGCCGCTCAGACCCGGCATCCGCACGTCGGAAATCATCATGGCGAATTTCCCGGAGCGCAGCATTTCCAGCGCGCGTTCGCCGGAATCCGCCAGCGCGGTTTCAAATCCCTGGCTGCGGAGGAACGAATTCAGCAGGCTGCGCTGGCCGGGGTCGTCGTCCACAATCAGGATGCGCGGTCCACCCTCCGCGGTATTGGTACGGAGGACGGGCGTTTCAGCATGATTTTTGCGCGTCTCGGAAGCCACGCGGCCAGACTAGCCGAAGCAACCGCCCGTCAAAAGAAATTTTCAAACATGCTCGAACGATTTCACGATTGACGGCAATATCGTGGCGTGGCGATCCGACAGAAGATTGCCAACGCCGCAGGCGCGCCATCTCTGTGGAACCCAAACAAAAAGACCTTCCAGCTCCGTCAGGAGAACCAAACAGCCGGGACTGTTATTTGTGCCAATGAACCCATCGCCGTTCTGTGGAATGCGGCGACCTGTCGCCGCTCTCCTCGACGCGACACGTCGCGTCGAACCAAAGCACGGACATGTTCGCGCACTCCAAAGCGTCTTGCTTCATTGGCAGCGGCATCTTCCGCGCATGGTTAACACCTGCGCCCGATGCATGGACGACTGCTGCTACTCCGCAAGGCGGAAAAACAAATTTCCCTGCGGCGGCGTGATAGTCACTCTGTTGGTGCCGGTGAGCGTGGTCACCGGGCCGCCATAAGCGTTCCAGCTCGATGGGTTCACGACGCCGTTCGTTTGCAAGGTGTAACTGCCCGTGTTCAGCCAGGCAACGACGACGCTGTCCGGTCCGACAAACCAGATGTTCAGATTTGGCAGACCGGGCGTTTGCACTGCGTAAAGCGCCCAATACCCGCCGGTGAGCGAGTAACCGCCGCCGGTCAGCGGCCCGCCGGCGTCATGCTGTCCGATCGTGCCGCTGATCGTATAAGTGCCGCCCGCCGTGCTGGTGCCGCCGCCGCCGGCGACTTTATACCAGTCAATCGAGTATGGCTGCGCTTGAACCGGGAGGGCAAACGCCAGCAAAGTCAAGGCGCTGCAAAGCGATAGCAACCTTGAGCGTCCTCGCGAAAAAAGTTTGATTTTCATGAGAGATTCCTCCAGAAACTAATTGTTGATGATCAGCACATTGAAGGCAGGGCCGGCGGTCATTGCCGCCAAGTCCTCGTTTACAATCGACCACTCGGAGTTGCTAGTGTCATAATAGACTCCGATGGGGTGGTTCCACTGCCCTGAACCGGCGCTGTAGTTCGGTGTCACGATAAGAATAGCGTTAGGATTACCATTGCAGAGCGGATTGTTGATGAACGTGACCGACCCGGAAATGTTGCCGCTTGTCGCCACTTGGATGAAGGCCGCCGTGCTCGTGCCGACGCCTGCGCCCGAAACCGCAATGCCGCCATTGTCGATGGTCAACGCCGAGCCGGAGCTGCTGTAGGCTTCAATCGCATCGCCCGTTCCGCTGAACGCGTAAAGCCCGCTGCCTGAGCTGCTCTCTGCCTCCACGCCGGTACCCGTGCTGGTACTGCCGTAAACGCCAATGCCGCTAGGGGTCGTGCCGAAAACGCCCCAACCGCTGCCGGCCTGTGAACCGTAAACGCCGATGCCGCCGCCGCTTGTTCCGTTGTTCTGTCCCCGGACGCCAGCGGAGAAACCTCCCGGCGAGGTTGAACTCACGACGCCGTACACACCGTTCGCGTCCGCAGACGTGGACGCCGTGACGCCCTCAACTCCGGCGGCGGTTCCGGTCGTCCCTGAATACGCGCCGTAAACGCCGTTGCTAGAAGTGCTGCTTCCTTGCACACCATTTCCACTTCCACTTGAGCCGTAAACCCCCGTGCCCGAGGAACTGGCTCCTTGCACACCATATCCACTGGAGTCTGCTTCACCCCACACTCCTGTTCCTGTGCCGGTGCCAGTCCCAACCACACCGTATCCACTGGAGCTTTGACCCCAAACACCGAAGGCATCGAATCCGTTGTTAGCTACAGCCAAAATGCCATTGCCACCTGAGGTTGGAGTGGTGACATAAATGCCATTCGGGAAAAATGTTGAACCTTCAACATCCAACTGACCGCCTGGCGAGGTCGTGTTGATGCCGACCCCACCCGCCGACCGAATCAGGAACTGGTTGGCAGCGGTGTCGCCGAAGCTGGTGTTTGTAGAATCATCCGCCCAGACGAAAGAACCATTATTCGCGGCCAGCGCTCGATTACCCAAGGCCCAGGAACTTTGTCCGCTCGCTGTGCTAACGTTGCCGATCGCGACGCTGAATTGGCCGTTGGCCTGTGACTGGTAACCCGCGACAAAGGCGTCATTGCCTCCGGCAGTTGTGGATTCACCCAAGGCAACAGCACCCGGTCCGCTGGAAACGGGCCGCCAACCAATGGCGACTGAGCCGTTGCCGGTGGCTTGGGCAGTATTGCCGATGGCGACTTCGTAGTCACCTCCGCTGGTGGTTGAAGAAAAGCCCAGCGCAACCGAATCAATACCGAGAGTCGTGCTGGTACCCATGCCCAGCGAGCCATTCAACGCCAGAGTGAGCACAGGCTGAGCATCGACTTCTAACACGAGCGGCTGGCTGTTCAAGCTGCCAAGGAATTGACCCGACGTAACCGTGTTACCACCGGTCTGCCAGAAATTGTTCGGTCCCAGTCCGTCGAGGGTCAATGCGGCGCCCCCGGTTTCCGCAAAAATCGCATACGGCGCCGGGGTCACTCCCTGGCGCGGTGTCAGCGTGGTGAAACTGGCAACGCCGTTGCTTTCCACGCCGATCTGCAACCAATTCGTCACATAGTTAGCTCCACCGGAGCCGGTGAACACGCCGGGGCCGAAATCAATCAACACCGTGAACAGGCCGTTGCTGATAACGACACCATTGGTAGTCACCGGGCCGGCCTGAAGAACGCCACCGCTGCTGAGGTTGTACAGCGAGAAGGTCAGGTTGTAGGTGCCGTTGGCGGGATTGGCGCCGGAAAATAGCCGGCCCTGATACGTGAACGCCGTGCCCTGGGCGAAGGCGGTTGAGAGCGGGAGGCCGAGGGTTACGAACAACAGGACAATGGCTGCGAGTTTGAGTGTGAGTTTGGTTTTCATGGATTTTGTTGTTTATTGTTTAAGGGATGAAGGAAAACGCGAAGGGGAAATTAAACCGGGCCGCGGCGGGAACCACCATCGCGGGACCAACCCGGGTAACCAAGCCAGCGCACCACCCACGCGGTGCATTATGGCCCGATTTGATTGCAGCTGCTCTCTTGATTTTCACAGCCGGTTGCCGCCGTCATGAAGACCGGCTTAAGAATTGCATAAGATGTTAACACATCAGGATTATTGAATGCAAGCATTATATTTCGTTAGACGGCAGGAGCTTGTGAAGAAAGAAGGATTGCCGCCCGGGTCTGACAGCGGCCCGGCGCGATGATCCGGCGCGGCGAACGGAAGTGGGCGCCGCCGCACAAATCGGCTCGCCCATCAACGCGCCGATCCGGTGATCGGCGTTCCGTCGTACTGGCGGGCATTTCGGCCATGGTGCACGCGCCGCGCGCATTTTGAGCGTGGTTTAGCGTCTTGTCAGCCAACGCAATAAAAAGCTTCCACTAATTCCATTAGTCGTCTAAAATCACTTCAATAGTTCACTTGAAAAGTCTCCGAAGAGAGGTGTCTATGAAAAAAACAAATTGTACGGTCCGATTTTCGTCCATTTCCCCAATTCTTCCACGCTTGATCAAAATGGCTGCGGTGTGTGCGGCTTTGCTTTCCGTTTCCATGCACGCGGCGATATGGAGCTGGTCGGGCGGCGGCGGAGCAAACGCCTACTGGAACAACAGCGCCAATTGGGGTTTCGCCGGCATTCCGGCCAATGGCGACACGGTGATCTTTCCCGCCAGCCAGCCAAATTTGCTGAACACCAACAACATCGCGGGCCTGACCTTGAATCAAATCCGCTTCGTCGGCGCGGGCGGCGGTTATGACATCCGCGGCAATGCCTTCACCCTGACCAACAGCATCATCGCCACGAACACCACCGGGGCGAACATCATCGAAAACAACATCACCCTGCCCGCCGGCAACCTCTTGATCCTTGTCAGCAACGGCATCAGTTTGTATTTGGAGGGCCAGATCAGCGGCACCGGAGGCGTGAACAAGGCTGGTCTGGGCACCCTAATCTATCAATACCTAGGCAGCAATCTCTATACTGGCACCACGCTGGTCAGCGCCGGCACCCTGCAATTGAACGTGAACGGTGTCACCGCCTTCAGCGGACCGCTGGTAATCGGCGACGGCACTGGTGCGGGCAATCCCACGGTTCAAGACCTTCAAAGTACAGAAATGTATGGCACTGGCCCGATCACGATCAACCTCAATGGCACGCTCGACTTGAATAACCACTCGGAACTCAGCAACATCAACCCGAGCCTTACGTTAAACGGTGGCACGATTGAAACTGGCACCGGCACGCTCGCTTTATCGCCCAACACCACAATCACCGCCACCAATCTTAACACCTCCTACATCGACGGCAATCTCAACACCGGCAGCGGCACCTTGACCCTTCAAGGGAACGGCTTCCTTTGGGTCTTTGCCAACGTGAGCGGTTCCGCCGCGATTGTGCAAAACCTCTCGGGCGGCACTTTGTGGGATGGTGCGAACACTTACGCGGGCAATTTCACCGCCAACGGCAGCGGATTTGTTTATCTCTATAGCCCGCAGGCGCTCGGCAACACCACCAATGCCATGACGCTCAACGGACAGACGTGGGTCTATTTTTGCTGTTACAATTACGGCGTCACCAATCAGTCCTTGACGATCAACAGCACCAATTCCTTCGGCGCGATCTATGTTTATAGCGGCTCGACCAATGCCTGGCAGGCGACCAGCTTCACGCTAAACACCGCCGCCACGATTTTCGTGGATACCAACTGCGCGCTCAACCTGATTGGCACGATTGGCGGCCCCGGCGGCTTCACCAAGACCGGCACGGGCACGTTGACCTTGAGCGGCTCGACCGCCAACTCTTACGCCGGCATGACTATTGTGAACTCTGGCGTCTTGTTGCTCGGCAAACCTTACGCCATAACGGCAGTTCCCGGCCCGCTGGTCATTGAAAGCGGTGCAACGGTTCAACTCCTCAACGGCTTTCAAATAGACAATCCTACGACCCCGGTCACGATGTACGATTCCAGTCTTTTGGATCTGAACGGATTCAGCGAATGGGTCGGGCCGACCAGCCTGCAGGGCGCGCAAATCACGTCTGGTGCCGGTATCTTTTATTTCAGCGGCAACATCACCGTCAACTCCAGCACCGTGGCGCAGTCGCTACTCAGCGGCAACGCCTCAATCTGGGACGGAACTTATGTCATTACCAACTCAGGCCATAATTTTTCGCCGGATTTGCTGATCAGCGCCAACGTCAGCAGTGGTGGCAGTGGCACCCCCGGCTTGATCAAGGATGGTGCTGGCGAAGTCAGCCTCGCGGGTAATAATTCCTTCATCGGCTCGGTCACGATCAACAATGGCAACCTGTGGGCGCAGACTTCAACGGCATTGGGCAGCAGCACGAACGCGCCCGTTACGGTCAACAGCGGCGGCTCTCTTTTTCTGGACGGCATCGGTCTGGACTTCGGGTTGAAGCCACTGATCTTGAATGGCCCAGGTTACTTTTTTGGCGCGTTGCAGTGTAATGGCAGCAGCTCTTGGGAGGGTGGCGTCACTCTGGACAGCGACAGCACAATCTACCCGTTTGGCGGGTCATCTCTCACTTTGGCCGGTGCGATCAGCGGCGTGGGCGGAATCATCGAGGCGGGTCCCGGCACATTGACCTATGCTGGATCAGCCGCGAATACCTACGCCGGCCTCACCACCGTCAGCAGCGGGACGCTGGTGTTGGATAAAACGATCGGCACTAAAGCCGTCCCCGGCAACCTGGTTGTTTCGGGCAGTTCCAGTGTCGCGCGCCTCGGCAACTACGCACAGCTCGGGAATTCCTTGGCCAATCCCACCGACGTGCTGGTCACCAGCGGGGGACTTTTTGACTGTTCGACTTTCTATGATTACATCAACACCCTGCATGGCAACGGCACGGTCAACTTCGGCGTCAGCGGCTATTTACTCATTGGTGGAAACAACGGCACCAGCGAATTTGACGGTTCGCTGACGGGCGCCGGTTTCACCGGTGGCTACACGGTGGGCAAGTTCGGAAGCGGCACCTTCACTCTGACCGGGAACAACACGTTTACCTCCGGCGCGACCCATGTGTTCTCGCCCGGCAAGCTCGTCGTCAACGGTTCCCAGCCGCAGGTCCCGGCCATCGTGGACAGCGGCGCGACACTCGGCGGTTCCGGCACGGTCGGCACGATTGCCGCCAATGGCATTATTTCCCCAGGCAATAGCCCCGGCATCCTGAGCAGCAGCAATGTCACTTTCAGTTCCACGGGCAACCTTACGGCTGAACTCACCGGCCCGAATCCTGGCGTCGGCGGCTACGATCAATTGAACGTGACCGGCACCGTTTCCCTCGCCAGCGCCACGCTCACCGTCCTTCCCAACTTCACCACTCCGGTGTCCATCGGCCAGCAGTTCGTCATCATCAACAACAACGGCGCAAGCCCCGTCAGCGGCACGTTCAGCGGCCTGGCCAACGGCGCGCAGTTCAGTACCAGTGGCGATACCTTCCGCATCAACTACAACGGCGGCACGGGCAATGACGTCGTCCTTACGTTGTTGGGAGTGCCGGGCAACACCGTTACGCTCGATGCCGTTGCCAGCGGATGGTACGACAGTACAGGTCATCATGATCCATCAAATCCAAACTATACCGCCCAAAACGCTTCGGGGACTAACAGTTATCGGGACTTCTTTGTCTTCAATGCCCCGGTGTTCAGCGGATCCATCATCCACGCCGAACTGCTCATCAACTGTTACTCCAACTCCAGCCCGAACGGTCAGGAAACCTATTTGCTCCGCAAGGTAACGGCGCCCGTCGCCACGCTCGAAGCCGGCGGCTCCGGACTCGTCGGCATTTTCAATGATCTCGGCACCGATGCCGTCTATTCCGTCCGCGGCATTTCCATCAATGAGGCGGGACAGACCGCCATCATTCCGCTCGACGTTCAGTTCTTCAATGATGCCACCGCGGCGAGCGGCGGCCAGATTGCATTGGGCGGTTCGCTTTCCACTGAACCGACCGATACGAACAATGCGTTCTTGTTCGGATACAGCCAGGGGCACCCGACTGACATTCAACTGCGCCTGACCTTTGGCACTTCGGAGGTCATCAGTTCCGCCGATCGCGGTTGGTATGACGAATCGGGGTCTCACTCCGCCGGCAACCTGAACTACGTCGTGGGAGACTTCAGCGGCCCGGGAACCATTGCTCACAACTACTTCGTCTTTAATCTGCCGGTACTCTCAAGTCAGTTTGTGGACGCCGAGCTCTTGATCAATTCTTACACCAACGTGAGCCCGACCGGCGTTGAAACCTACCAGCTCTATGATGTCACCAACTCCATCACCGTACTCACCAACAACGCGTCCGGAGCCACCAACATTTATGCGGACCTCGGCAGCGGCGTGGTCTATGGCGGGCGAAACGTGTATGTCTCCGAAAGCGGAATGATCGCGAGCATCCCGCTCAACGGAAGTTTCGTCTCTGCGGCGCAGGCCAACAGTGGCGGCAGTATCGCCCTCGGCGGCGCGCTGACCTCGCTCAATCCCGCGCCGACCTTGGAATATCTCTTCGGTTACAGCAGCGGCAGCGTTGCAAGCGATATTCAACTCTGGCTTGGGTTCATCAATGCGCCGTTTTCGCAGCCGTCCTTCGTGATCGGCACGCCGACTTATCTCGGAAACAATCAGTTCCAATTGACAGTCTCCGGGACCGCCGGCAGCACCAACGAAATCCAGGGATCATTTGATTTCAATAATTGGGACTTCATCGGCGACCTTGTGATGACCAATGCAACCTCCTCATTGCTCTATTTCAATAACGCCATACTCCCATACCGCTTTTTCCGCGCGGAACAACTTCAATAACGTCGCGGGCAGGCGATGCCCGCACTCGTTGAGAGTTTCGAGAACTCCGCAGCTCGCCCATATTCGGCGGGCCTGCGGAGAGCCGACTATCAAATAGGCTCGGCCTATCAGCGCGCCGATCAGGTGCGCGGCGTTCCGTCGTGCGGGCCGGCGTTTCGGCCATGATGCACGCGCCGCGCGCGTTCGCCGCAATGAGCTGAGGGTAAATCAATTTGCAATGGCAGGGACGCCGCGCTGAGTCCGTCTCAAAACATCCTCTCATCGTGGCAGCCGACGTGAGTCGGCTCACTTTTCTCGGATTTTGGATGAGATTGGAGCGGACTCACGTCCGCTGCTACAAGTTTTGTGACGCGCTCCGCTGCGGCGTCCTCGCCCGCCTGCAGTGGGCGGAACAGTTTGGATTGCTTCCCTTTGCGCCGCTGCACGCGGCGCGGTCATCGCAGCCCGTCCTCCGCAGTAGCCGCTATGGAGGGTGGACGCGATGACCCTGCCCCCAAATCAAATTATGACGCTGCCGGGCATTCGGCAGCAGCGGCGACGACTTTCGCCGGGGCATTGAATGGTTTTTCAAGCCAGGAGCTTCAAATGGCTGATGCGGAAGACGGCGCCCTTGGGCTCATTCGCCAGACATTCGATTTCCCAGCCGTGCGCCAGAACGATTTGCTGGACGACGGCCAGACCCAGGCCGGTGCCTTTTTCATTGGTGGTGAAATAGGGCTTGAAAATTTCCTGGCGGCGCTCGGGCGGCACGCCGGGGCCATCGTCGCGAATTTCGAGCGACGCCTCGGTGGCGCTGACGTGCCGTGCCAGAATCTGGATCTGTCCGCCCACGTCCACCGCCTGGATGGCATTGATCAAAAGGTTGAACAAAACCTGGCGCAACAGTTGGTCGTCGGCCTCGATGGCGATCGGTTCGCCGCCGGTCGTGACGCGCAGTTTCTTTTCCTCGATGTCGTGGGTCAGCGTGCGCACCACCTCGTTCACGGCGGCGATGAGCGCGATTTTCGAGCGGCGGACTTCGCGCGGACGGGAGTAATTGATGAATTCGTTCAACTGCGCGGTGACCTTGTCGGTTTCGTCCACGATGGCGCGCGATTTCTCGCGGATTTCCGGCGGCGTGCCGGTTTGTTTGGAAATCATCTGGGCCATGCCGCGGATGATGTTGAGCGGATTGCGCGTCTCGTGCGCGAGGCCGGCGGCGGCCAGATTCATTTCCCGGAGATGCGAATTCATTTCGCTGGCGCGGACGAGGCGGATTTGCAGGTCCGACGTTTTGGAAAGTGTGCGCCAGGCCAGCCCCGACCCGAGGACCGAGATCGTGGCCAGCACGGCAATGATGGAACGCAGCCAGAAATCCTGGTCGCAAATGGCATGAACGGGTTGGGTGGACATGACGATGACAAAACTATGCACGCCCTGCTTTTGAAGCAGGGACTGATATTGTTCCTCGCTCATCCAGCGGGGGCGCCCAAAACGTGGCCGGAAATTGCCCTCGCGGGGAGGTTCCCGATTGGCGCCAATTTCGGGCGGCGCGGGCATCGCTCCACCGGCGGAGACGAGGTTGGTCGGGTTCTCTGCCGACCGGGGTTCCGGTGGCGGTTCATGGGGCGGTTCCGGCGGCGGTCGCGGAGGTGGCATGCCAATTCGATTGGTGGCAAAACGGTTGGTAAAATCCTGCCGGGACAAAATAATCGGCGGATTGGTGCCTTCAATGTCGTAGGTGAGGTTTGTCCCCAAATCGACCGGATTCACCAGCGTGACGGTCTCCAGGTCCCAGCGTTCGGTCGTGCCCGTGGTTCCTCTGGTTTGGAAATCGGTCGCCGTCCCGGCAGAAGCCACCATTTCGCCGGCGGCGTTCAAGAGCGCGATGCCGCTCAACTCGGCAGACTCCTGTTTGACCAGTTCCGCCAGCGAGGCTTCCATGCGCTCCTTGGAAACCACGCCGCCGAAGCGACGTTGCGAGCGGAGCACAATGCCGAGCGTCGTAGAAATGTCCTCCGCCCGATTGACGAGCGCGGTGCGGGCCGCGTTCCTGACCCGGACGTGCTCTTCGACCTGCCACGCGACGACGAGCACCCAGACCCCCAGCAGAAGGCCGTAAATCAAAGTGCTGTTTCGTCCGGGTTGCATCTGCGCGTTCAGTTATGCGCCGATTGGCGGAAAACTCAACTTCATCCCGTTAATTTTTCTTCACCGGCAAGCGGTCGAGAAAACGATCCAGCTCCTGCTCCGGAATCGAATTGGTGAGCAGCGGCGCCTGGCCGGTTTCATGCGCCGTCAATGCGGCGAGCTGCGACGGCATCTGGACGATGTGCGGCGTGAGGAATATCAACAACTCGTTCTTCTGGTTCGCCTTGTTGCTGAACTTGAAAAGGTTGCCGAGCAGCGGAATGTCGCCCAGCAGCGGGATTTTGCTCTCGCTGGAGGACTTGTCATTGGAAATGAGGCCGCCGATGACGACGGGCTGGCCGTCGGGAGTCACGACCACGGTGTTGGCAGAGCGTTTGTTGAGATTGGGGGCAAACACGGCGGAGGTGAACAGGCTGCCGCCTTGAATCACCTGGCCGGGCGTCGAGGTGTCAATGGACGTGATTTGCGGCTGGAGAATCATTTGCACCAGACTGTTTGCCCCGATGAACGGCGTGACGTCCAGTTGGATGCCGACGTTCTGATAGGTCCCGTTGATGGTCGGAACGGTGGCGGTGGTGCCGCCGACGGAGGTTAAACTGACACTGCTGGGCAGATAGATGCTTTGACCGACGACAATTTCCGCCATCTGACCGTCGCGCGCAAGAATGGAGGGGCGCGACAGCACCTGCGCCTTGCCAGCGGTGGCGATGGCCTGGAGTGTCGCCGTGAAATCGTTACCCATGATTTGATAGAGACCGCCATTCCCGGACGCTCCCGTCAGGGTCTGGGGCAAGCCAAAGTTGTTGTTCAAATTCACGCTCTGGCTGACCGGGCTGTAGCCCGAGGGACCAACCGTGCCAGGGGTGGTATTGGGCGTGCTGGGATAATACATGTAATTGGTTATATAGCCGGTGATTTGCGAAAAATTTTTGCTGAAACCGGTGTAATTGCCCTGAACACCGAGGTCGAGCGCCTTGGTGTCATCCACTTCGAGGAAGACGACTTTGATGAGCACCTGCGGTGCGGGCGCGTCAAGGCTGGCGATAACCCGGCGGATTTGCTCGGTGGTCTCCTTGTCGGCAATGATCACGATGTTATGCGTCACCGGGTCCACGGAAATGACCGCGCTGCCCACCGTGCCGTTATTGTTGTATTGGCCGCTGCTGGTGGTGCCGCCGCGGTTTGCGTTGTTAAACGCGCCGCCGAATCCACCGAACCCGCCAAAGCCGCCGACCCCACCGCCGCCACCGCCGGGACGAACCTGCGCATGGAGTTCAAAAGTGGCGCACAACAGAAAAATCAGGACGCCGCCGAGATGTTTTTTGAAAAAGTCTGTTTTCATAATTTGCCTTTTCATCTTGGAATTTCGTGTTTTAGAATTGCCGCACGCCGGTGCCGCCACCGCCGCCGATTCCGGTGCCGCCGATTCCGGAGGTGGTGGTGGTCGTGCCCATGGTGGTCGTGCCGGTCAGAGCGCGTTGCTGGAGCGCGCTGTTTTGCGACGAACTCGTACTCGTACCGCTGCGCGACGTGCTGCTGCTCTGGAACATATTCTGCAGCACTTGCACCACCTGCTGCGGATCGCCGTTTTGCAGCGCAATAACAGAAACGTCCTGATCGCGGTCCGAAGGCACGTCCAGGTCGTTCATCATCCCCGCAATCTGGTCCATCAAATCCTTCGGCGCAGTCACGATGACCGCCTGAATGCGTGAGTCCGCCACGGCGGTGACCTGTGTCGCCTTTTTGATGCGGTCATTTGGAGTGTTGCCGCTGTTGCCGGCCGCCGCCGCCATGGCGCGGAAAAACCCGCCGGGACCGCCGCCCCCGCCGCCCCCGCCGCGAAACTGGATGGGCGATTGCGTGTTGTTGCCCGAAGTGCTGCCCGGGAAAACGCTGCTCAACTCGCTGGCCACATCCGTCGGGCTGGCATATTTCAAGCGAAACACGCGAATTTCCGTCTCCGCCTCGGCGCTGTTGTCCACCGACTGGATGATTTCGGCCAGATGCCGGATGTTGGACTGCGTGTCGGTGACCACAATCGAGTTGCCGGCCTCATTCGCGACAATCGTTGCCTGCGACGAAACGAACAATGACAAATCCGAGACCAGTTGCCGCGCCTCCACAAACCGGATGGGAATGATCCACGTCGCAATCTCGTCGTTGTCGGGAATGGCGTTGGGATTGTTGCCTGTCTTGACCGGGATGTTGCGCGTCTTTGCATCGCTTTTGTCCACAATCGTCAGCGTCCGCCCGTTGCGGATGGCGGCGTAATTATTCCGGTTCAACTCGGCGTTGAGCAAATTCACCGCCTCATCCTGGCTCACCGGATGCGTGCTGACGATGGTCACATTGCCGTTGACGTGAGTGTCCAGCACGATGATGAAACCCGCCGCGTCGCTCAAATAATTCAAGACCATCTCCAGCGGCGCGTTGCGGAAATTCAATCGCAACTCGTTTGAATTATTCGTGCCGATGGCCTGCGCGGGTGGCGTAAAGGTCGACGGCACGACTTCCGGCGCATTCCCCTTCGGCAAAATGACTGTTGACTCGATGGGCTGCTTCCCTGCCGGCGCGGCTTCGGCAGGCTGCGCGGTTTCCTGCCCGTTCATCGCGCCCTGGTTCTGCGCCGTCTGAACCTGTGTCGCATCCGGTGGCGGCGCGTTGGTGTTGTTCATGTCCGCTCCATTGGCCGGCGACACGGACTGGTCCGGGGTGGCGGCGGCGCCATTCTGGGCTGCTGTTCCACCGGTCGTCGGTTGCGCGACCGCCGAGAGCAGCAGTCCTGAAACGCAAACCGTCGTGAGAATGATTGGGATTGAGGTTTTCATTTTAATTCCTGTTCTCTGTGTTGCATGAGTTTTTTCAAAATGTCGTTCGGTTCGCCGGCGGAGCCTGGCGCGGAACCGGATTCAGGGCTGGAACCTTCAACCGCTGAAGCGGCGCTTTCCGCCGGGCCGGCGGGCAATTCACCCCGCCCGGCCGGTTGCCAATCATTTCCCTCCTGCCGCATCATCTCGCCGATCTTCATCTCCACCGTTTGTTTCTTGTCGGCGGTTTGCAGTTTGACCCCGGCGAGCGTGATTTCGGCCACGGTGTAGCCGGCGATGCCGTTGCTGTCCGATTGATAAAGCACTTTCCGCAGATCGGAATTGTTCCCGTCAAAAAACGCGAACATTCCCTTTTCGTAACTCATCGTGCCGACCAGCGTAAACGTCGGCGTTGAAGGCGTTGATCGCGTCGTCCGATAGGGTCGCGTGGAACTGTGCGAAAAGCGGTTCGGATCAAATATGTTGCGCTCCGTGATGAACCGGCTGAAGGACGAATAAGCCGTCGGGCCGGGCACGCCGTTCGATTGCGCTCCGGCGAAAAGGCCGTTCACCAGCGCGAGCGCCAGCACCAGCCATTTTTTATATTGCGTCGGTTTCATTATTTCGTTTGCGGGATGAGCACCAGCCCGCTGATTTGCAGGCCGAGCGTGAGTTGCTGGCCGGTGGCGTCGTGCGCGCTCAACTCCACCGAATCGAGCCTCAGCGGCATCGGCCCCTTTTCGATGTCGTAAAGGAACTGGCTCAACGCGCCGAGCGCGCCGGTGGCCTCCACCCGGCAGTTGAGCGTCATATAATTCGTCGAATCGTTTTTCCACTGCGGCATGATGCTGGTGATTTCCGCGCCGCTGCCGCGCGCCCAGTTGTCGAGCGCCGCGAGCACCTGCTGCTCGGCCTGCGACGTGTTGTCCGGCAACGCGTTCGCGCGCATCTGGTCCCAACGCCCGTGCCAGCTCGCTTCAGTCCGGATCAACGCCTTCCCGTTCCTGACCTTCTCGCTCAACTCGGCGATCTGACGCGAGCGCGCCGTCCACAATCTCGCCAGCGGCTCGTAAATCACGCTGTTGCCGATGAGCAGCGCCGCTGCCACGATGGTCAGCATGACCAGGAATTTCTGGCGGTTCTCAATTTTCATTTGCGCCTCCGTATTGGAAATCAAACGTAAATTGCATCGGCGCCTTGCCATGAATCAGGTCCACCTTCAGTCCGCTCACGCCGTCCGCGCGCCCCAATTTCCCCAGCGTGTCCCGCAGCGCCGCGTTGTCGCGCGCGTTGCCGGAACAGCTCACCGCGTTGTCCGCCTGGATCTCGATGGTCTTGGCAGTCACCGCGCCGTCTTCGGGAAACGCCAGCGACAACTGCCGCAAAATCGCCAGGTCGCGGAACGATTCGTCGAACCACGGGCCGTATTGATGAACCCGCGCCTGCACGGCCTGCAACTCCCCGACCTTTGCCGACATGGCCTTCCACTGCGAACGCAAGCGCCACAATTGAATTTGTTGGATGAAAAACAATCCGCCGGCCAGCACCGCGATTCCCGCGGCGACTGCGCCCACCGTCCGCAACCGGCCCGACGAATATTTCGCGGCGAACTGTTCGATCAACGTCAGTTTCGGCGGCAAAAATTCAAACACCGGCTTTTGTCCTGCCAGCAAACGCGCCGCCAGGCTGAAGGCCGGTGACACGGAAGCTTCCGGCGGAAGCTGCACGCCAAATTCATCCGGCTGGTAGGCCGCGGCGATTTCGACGTTCAATCCCATCGGCTCGATCCGCAGTTCCATTTCGTCCGCGAGCTGCTGCGCGAGTTCACGCGGGCCGAAAATGCGGATGCGTTTGACCGTGTCGCGCAACTCGACTGGCAACTGGCCGAGCGTGATGCGCGCCTCGCGCGCCACGAGGTCGGCTTGGAGCTTGCGCCGCCCGGCCTCGTCTTCGATGGCGCCTTCCAGCCCGCGCAACGCCGCGATGCCGCCGCCGCAGGTGATTTGCAGCGACACCTGGCTTTCGCCGATGGCCAGCGCAAGCACACCGTTTGAATTTTCCCCCGCCGGCGGCTGCAAGGCCGCCAGTCCAAGCGCAAAGCTGGCCGGCTTTAATTTGGCCGCCGCCAAAACCTGTTCCAGCGCCACAAGGTGGGCGTTGGGAATGCCCGCCAGCGTCACGTGCTGTTTGCCGGCGGACAGCGGACAGCGCGAATTCGCCAGTTGCAGCGTCGCAACATCGGTGGGAAAACCGCGCTCGGCTTCCATTTGCAACAGGCTCGCAGCGTCGGCTTCCGGCAAGGGCGGCAGTTCCGTGTGCGCCGTCAGCACCCACTTCAACGGCACGCCGAAGACGCAGTGACGCTCGCGCACGCCGGCGGCGTCGAGCTGATTGCGAATTTCACGTCCAACGAGTTCCGGCGCCGCCGTCAGAGGATCAAGCGAGAGGGTGACCGAAAAGGTCTGGTGGAGTTGCAGCGCGCCGTTGGTGCGGCGGAGCACCACGCCTTCCAGCCGGCTGCCGTCCAACGCCAGCCCAAGCACACTCGTCAGCCGTTTGCGTTTTCCAAAATTTATTTTCAGCACGTTGTTCATGGCGTTGCCTGTGCGACCCGGGTTTCGCGGACCTTTTCGCCGAGTGCCCAGCCAAGCCGGCTGAGGTCCTGCCGGTAAATGATTTTGGGCGCCCCGTCGCTGGTGTCGAAAATGAATTTCACCCGCCGGTAGCCGCGTCCAAACGGCCCGACCGCCGCGATGTCGGCCGTGAACTGAAAACTGCGCGTGGTGACGTAATTGCCGCGCTGCAACGCCGTGATTACCGGGTGGTTGTTGCCCAGCGCGTCAATCATCCACCCGATGGCATTGAGATTGCCCGGGTTTTGCTCGCGGTAGGTGACGAGCGATTGTGCCGCGCCCGACGCCGTTTGCTCGTCCACGTTCAAACCCATGAACAGCGCCGTCAGCACGTCGGCGTCGGCGGTGTTGACGTTCACGCGGCCGCGGAAATAGGTGTTCGTGCTGGTGGTGACGTCGTCGTAAATCTTCGCGAAATCCGCCTCGCTCATGCCCAGGTTGCGACAGCGGACGGCCAGATCCAAAATGCCGTTGCAATTGTTCAGCCCGCCGGCGGCGGGATGAATGCTCCGAAATACCGACGCGGCAATCGTGGTTGCGCTGCTCACGCCTTCATTCTGAAAAAACGTCTGCAATCGGGCCACACTCGCCGTGTTGACGTTCGTCAACGATGAGCCGTCGGAGTGGAAATTCGGTTCGCGGGTATAGACCGTCGTGTATTCAAACAGGCCGTAATTCATCTCACCAGTGCCGCTTGAACTCTTTTCGTTCGCGTCGAGCACGCCATTGCGGTTGAGGTCGTCGCCGGCCAGCAAATCCACCGTCGCGCCATAAACCAGCCGCAGTTCGTCCACCGTTTCAAACGGCGCGTTTTTCGGCAAATAGCCGAGCGTTGCGTAATCCAGCGACACGATGCCGTTGGTGCCGCGCCAGTCCATGATGGCGTTGGCAAAATCCATCGTCATGTTCGGCAGATACGAAAGCACGTTGGTGTTGACCGTGTTCAAATTCAGCTTCGAGCCTTCGTCAACCAGTCCGAAATACGGCTCGGTGGAATTTTGGCCGGAGGGGTCGCGGCCGATGAGCCAGAAATGCGCGTCGCCAATCGGCACGGCTTCGCAGCCAAACTGGTTGGTGGCCGGCACCGCGCCGTTGGTCGCGAAATTCTGGAGCACGTAACTGACGTAGCGCGCCGCGCCCTCGATGGCCTGATCTGACGCGAGGCCGTTGACACGGTTGTCCGACGCGCGCAACTCATACGTCATCGTGTTGGCGAAGTACAGCGCGATGCTCACCAGGCCGATGGCCACCCAAAGCACGATGATGAGAACGGAGCCCTGGGAGCGCCGGCTTCCAGCCGGCGTATCGCGCATCAGCATGCCAGCCAATCCGCCGGCAAGATGCCGGCGCTCCCGGAGCCGTGTTGGATTGCGTAATTTCATTTCAGCTCCCGCTCGTCGTGTTCAGGACCATGTTCGTGCGCGACTGCGAATCAATCGGCACGACCATTTCAATCGGCGCCGCGGTCGCGCTGCCATTGCCCGACATTTGAATGTCCACGCGGACGGCGACCGGCAGATTCGTGTTCGCCGAAGTCAGGCTGGTGGTGTCCCAGGCGTCTTGCCACTGCGAACCGTCGAAACAGGAAAATTTGATGCTAACCACGCCGCTCAACAGGAGCTGGTCTTCCACTTCCGGCGTCGTCAAGGTCAACAGGTTCCGCGTGACACTGCGGACCAAATCCTGGCCGGTGGCGGAGCGATCGGTGGGTTGCTTCAACTCGTAAGTGACGCGCTGGATGTCGGCCCATGGCGCGTTGACGCCCAACGCCCCGGTCGCGGTGAACATCTCAATTGCCACCGGTTCGGGCACGCCAGGGCTGCTCACGTTCCCGGCTCTGAAATCGCCGGAGAGAACCTTGCTCGTTCCGTTGGTCGGCGTCACTACGCATTCCAAATCGCGGCGTAAAACCGTCACCGTCTGATCCAACGGCGCGGCCGCGTCCACGACGTTGCTCGTCGCGTCCCGGAGGCGCAGCGCGGCGAACAGCACGGTGTTGACGGCCACCAGGACGATGGCCGCGACGCCGATGGCGAGAACCATCTCAATCAGCGTGAACGCCGGAGCGCCGAGCACCGGCTCGGCCAGCCGGCATTCCGTGGCATCAACAGGCCGAGACGGTGCTCGGCGCTCCAATGTTCGTTTAATTTTCACGGTTGAGAAGTCATCGTCGTCGTTGGCTGGCTCTGCAAATTTGCCAGCGTACTCAGTTTCACCGAGTAATCCTTGCCCTGCGCCTGGAACGTCACTTGCGCCGTCAGCAGTTGCATCGCATCCTGCGGCCAGGCCTGGCTGGACAGTGTCCAGCGGAAATCCAGCGCGCCTTCCGAGACCGTTCCATTTTGCCCGCCGTTGTTCCAGTTGGTCATCACGAGGCTCTCGTTCAGAATCCGGTCGGCGATGCGCGCCGCCGCGCCCTTCCGCGCGGCGACCTCGCCCGCAAGGCTGGAGACGTGCAGCGCCTCCACGGCCGTCGGGATGACGATGGCAAGGAACAGCATCGCCGCCAGCACCTCAGCCAGCGTGAACGCGGCAACGTGACGCGTGATGCGTGACATGTGACACGAAATGTCCGCCGGTGCGGCGCTTTTTTTCAAGTCACTTGTCACCTGCCACTCGTCACTTTTGCGTGTCGCTAATTTCATAACCCGTGTGGTTGCGAGTTTCGATCAGCCAGCGCGAAACGCCGGCGGAATCCGTCAATTGCAACGTTTGCGGACTGTTTTCATCCACCGTGCCGTCCGCCAAAAATCGGATGGTTGGCAAATTGTTGAACGTCGTCGGCGTGCCCAAACCGGTGTTCAGCACCGCGATTTGCAGCGTTGAATCCACGGACAAAGTTTCCGCCTTCGGGTCGCCGTTCTGGCCGGTCGTTTCGGCCTGGAGTCCGTAGGCGCCCAGTTTTTCGTCCACCCAAAGCACCATCGGCATGCCTTCCGAAACGGCACGGCTCTGGCCGGCGTGCATCAGCGCGAACAGCCGCCGCGCCTCGGAATCCAGCGCGCGACCGCGGATGAAATTCGCCATCGCCGGCGCGGCGAGCGACGTGATGACGACCAGCAGCGCCAAAACGAGGGTCAACTCGATCAGCGTGAACGCCGAGTGACACGCGACGCGTGACGCGTGACCTGACACAAATGCCGGGCGAGCAGTCTTCCTGTCACCTGCCACCTGCCAGTTGTCACTTTGCGTTCGCAATTTCATTTAGTTTGTCCAACTGACAATGTCATCGTCGGTTCCTTCCTTGCCGTCGGGGCCGACCGACAGCAGATCGTAGCCACTGGGGTTGTGTTTGCCGGGATAATAATACACGTAAGGATTGCCCCACGGATCAACTGGAAGCACCGGTGGATCAAAATAGGGTCCATGCCAGTTTTTGGCGTTGCTGGGCTGCTGGATCAAGTCCTGCAAGCTCTTGGGATAAAAACCGTTGTCCACCTCATAAGCGTCGAGCGCCGATTTGATGCCTCCGTGAATATCGGCGTATGCCGCCTTTTTGCGCGCGTCTTCGCCTCTTCCAGCAATTCTTGGAATCACCAATGCTGCGAGGATGCCGATGATGGTGACGACCAGCATCAATTCGACGAGCGTGAACGCACGGCGGAAAATGATGCCGGAGGGGCGGGTTCCACAAGCCCCTGAAGCTTTGTTCCGGTCAGTCAGGGACTCGCAAAACTCGTCCCTCCGAAGATTTTGAATTTCGATTTTCATAAATGTTTTTTTATTTGATGTATTCGCTCATGGAAAGTATCGGCAGCAACATGCCGATGAAAATGGTGCCGATGAACCCGGCGATCAAAAACAACATCACCGGCTCGGCGAGCGCCACGGCGGTCTTGAGGTTGCGGTCCAGGTCCGCCTCGGTGACGACGGCAATGCGCACCAGTTCGCCGTCGAGCTTGCCGCTTTCTTCCGCGACGGAAATCATTTCCAGCGTCGAGCCGGAAAAAAGTTGTTTGCAATCCGCGAGGCTCTGGCCGAGGCGTCCGCCCTGCTGCACGCGCTCGATGGACTGGCCGACGGCGTCCACGAGCACCTGGTTGCCGATGGAGCGGCGCGAAACATTCAGGCCATGCACGAGCGGCACACCCGCGCCAATCAATGTGCCCAGCATCCGGCAGAAACGCGCCATCGCAAATTGCGCGAGGAGCGGGCCGACCAGCGGCGCTTTCAAAATGATTCCCTCCCACACGCGTTTGCCTTTTTCAGAAGCGAACCAGGTGCGCAACAGAAATACGATGGCCACGAAACCCACCAGGACAAAAAATCCGTAGGAACGCACCAGATGGCTCGCGCCGATGATGAGTTGCGTAATCAACGGCAGTGACCCGTGAAGGCTCGCAAAAACCCTTTGGAACTTCGGAATGAAAAAAACCAGCAGCACCGTCAGCACGACCAGCGCGAGGCAGAAGAGAATGCACGGATAAATCATCGCCGTGACGACCTTCGATTTCAGCTCCTTTTCGCGCGATTGAAATTCCGCGATCTGTGCCAGCACCACGTCCAGAAATCCGCCTGCCTCGCCCGCCTCGACCATCGCGACATAAACGCGCGGAAACGTTTCCGGCGATTTTGCCATTGCGTCGGCCAGCGACATGCCATCCACGACGAGGTCGTGGACTTCCTTCCACTTGGCCTGCGCCGCCGGCGACGAGGCTTCCTTGTGCAGAATCACCAGCGCGCGGCTCAACGGCACGCCCGCCGCCAGCAAACTCGAAAGCAATCGCGTGAAATTTTCCAGTTCCTTCGCCGAAACTTTGTGCGACTCGAATTTGAAGGAAATTTTCCCGAGGTTTTCCAGGCCCGCCGGCAGACCGGAACCGTTTTTCGCGGCGGCGACCACCTTTTCTGCAAGGTTCACGGGGCGCAAACCCAGCGTTTCCATCTGGCGCAGCGCGTCGGGCCGGCCGACAGCGTCAAGCTGCCCCTCGGCAATCTTGCCGTCGGCTTGCAAACCTTTGTATTGAAACGTCGGCATTTGAATTTAACAAAACATCGAACGCTGAACATCGAACGCTGAACATCGAATGTAAAACACGCGAACGCCCGGGTGATTCGGCGTTCGATGTTCGATGTTCGATGTTCGATGTTTCAAATTCACAATTTTATCTCGCCACCGCGATGCTCGCCGTTGCCGGGCTGTCCGGTGATGCATTCTTTGCCGTATTCGCGACCTCCTTGGCGGTGGTCACACTCAAAACTTCCTCGACGGTCGTGATGCCCGCGCGGACGAGCCGCCAGCCATCCTCGGCGAGCATTTTCATTCCCTGCCGGCGCGCGGCCTCGCGAATCTGGTCGGTCGAGGCGCTCTTCAAAACGAGCTGCCTGATGTCCTGGTCGGTGTCCATCCACTCGAAAATCGCGTGGCGTCCGAAAAATCCGGTGTTGCGGCACTCGCGACAGCCGACGGAACGGTAAATCGTCGCTTTCGCGGGGATGCCGAGTTTTTCCTTGAGCGCCTGGGCGGTCGGCGAATTGTCCGGCTGTTTGCAGTGTTTGCAAAGCACGCGGACGAGCCGTTGCGCGAGCACGGCTTCGAGCGACGAGGCGACGAGATACGGCTCGACGCCCATGTCCACGAGCCGCGTCACCGCGCCGGGCGCGTCGTTCGTATGCAGCGTCGAAAAAACCAAATGGCCGGTGAGCGAAGCTTGCACGGCAATCTGCGCCGTTTCCTGGTCGCGAATTTCGCCGATGAGGATCACATCCGGGTCGTGACGTAAAATCGAGCGCAGCCCGCGCGCGAAAGTGAGGCCGGACTTTTCGTTGACCTGGATCTGGTTCACGCCCTTGAGCTGGTATTCCACCGGGTCTTCAATCGTGATGATTTTGCGGACGGCGTCGTTGATTTCGTTGAGCGCGGTGTAAAGCGTCGAAGTTTTGCCGCTGCCAGTCGGCCCGGTGACCAAAATAATTCCGTGCGGCAACTGGAGCACGCGGCGGAAGCAATCCAGCTCGCGCTGGTCCATGTCGAGTTCGCTCATGCCGCGCAGCGTGGCGTTCTGCCGGAGCAGACGCATCACGACCGCCTCGCCGTGCAGCATCGGGATCACCGAAACGCGGATGTCCACTTCGGCGTCATCCAGACGAATCCTGATGCGGCCGTCCTGCGGCAGGCGTTTTTCGGCGATGTTGAGATGGCTCAAAATTTTGACGCGCGAAACGATCGCCGGCTGAAAACGTTTCAATTGCGCGGGCACGGATACCTCCTGCAACTCGCCGTCAATGCGGTAGCGGATGCGGAATTCGTCCTCGAACGGTTCGAGATGAATGTCCGACGCACGCAGATCAATGGCATCCTTCAAAACCTGGTTGACGAAGCGGATGATCGAAGCTTCGTCCTCGGCGGCTTCATCCAGATTGGTGTCCTCGGCGTTTTCATCAACGACCTGGAAACCTTTTTCCTCGTCGAGCGTGCCGATGGTGTCGGCGCCAACGCCGAGGCGCTTTTTGATTTCGCGCTGGATCGCTTCGCTGGAAGCGAGGACGGGCTTGAGGTTCAAGCCCGTCAACGTCTTGAGCGCGTCCAGTCCCTGCGTGGCGAAAAGCCGGCTGGTGGCGACTTCGACCGTGCCGTTGAGACGCCTGAGCGGGAGCAATTCCTCCTTGAGCAAAATGCGTGCGGGAAAAAGAGAAAGAAGCTGACGGTCCGGTTCGACGTCGTCCAGCGTTGTGTAAGCAACGCCGTATTCCTTGGCCAGCCAGCGGAGAACATCCTCCTCATTTTGCACGGGAGGCTTGGCGCCGGCCAATGCCGCCGCGTCCGTCGCGGACAATTGCTTGGTGGCGACCATGCGCTCAAGCAACTGCTTCAACGGTGAATCGTGGAGGATGGTTTCGTTCATGTTCAAACGCCAGCTTCTCTCTGGTGTGTTTGGATTCGTTACTGGAGCAATCCCAGCAAAGTGGCCTGGGCTTCCTGTTTCACGGTCAGCACCTTGCGAAGGTCGGCTTGTGCCTGTTCCAGTTTGGCTTGTTTGGCCTTCTGCGAGGCTTCGTATTTCGCCAGTGCGTCCTTGATCTGCGCAGCAGGTGCGTTGGCATCAATCGCATTTTGCAGGGCCTCGGCTTCGGGGCTGGGTGGCGGGCCGAATCCGCCGCGTCCGCCACCGCCGCCCTGGCCGCCGCGATTGCGTCCGAACATGCGGCCCATTCCGGCGCCGAACCCGACATCGCGTCGCGCGTCCGTTACTTTTTGAATCAGCGGCTGGACGGCGTTCCAGTCGGTGTCGTTGGTAAAGCCGAGTTGTTCCCGGATATTGTCCATCATGCGTTGCTGGAACTGGGCAGGATCAAAATTCCCGCGGTTGCGGAAGCCGCCTCCACCGCCCCCGCCGCCGCCATCATTTCCACCATTGTCATTTTGCGCGGAGACAGTGCCGGCGCTCAACATCAGAGCGGCGGCGACCCCGCAGATTGTTAACAGTTGATTCACTTTCATCGAACGTTCTCCTCTCGTGAGTAGTTTGTATTTTGGTTTTTTTGTTTCATCGGCGGACGCGACATCATGCCGCCCGTCAATGGCTGGTTATGCAATCGCAAAGAACGTGCCAGCGCGAAAAATCGGCTGTTTCCCAACGAAACGACAGAACCTGCTGCGCAATTGCTGCTCAACTCCCCGGGTGCCGCGCAGATTTTGCGCGCTTGACCTGCCGCGGATTTGCGTTGCCACGCGCGCGTGGCCGTTTAAAGTGTCCGGTGTTCAAATGAAGCTTTCGTTGTGCATTTTCGGTTTGACGTGGTTGACGCTGGTCAACGCGCCGGCGCAGGTTAGCGTGGATGTCTTGCTGGACCAGGAACAATTTCTGCCAAGCGAATCCGTGCCGGTGAAGGTGCGCATCACGAACCGTTCCGGCCAGACACTGCACTTCGGCGCGGACGCGAACTGGCTGACGTTCAGCGTAGAATCAGCCGACGGTTTCGTCGTCGTCAAAAATTCGGACGTGCCGGTGTCCGACGAGTTCGGTTTGGATTCGTCGCAAATGGCGACCAAGAGTGTGGACCTGGCGCCGTATTTCGCCCTGTCGCGACCGGGGCGTTATAACATCATCGCGACGGTGCGCATCAAGGAATGGCGCGCCGAGGTCGCCAGCCCCGCGAAAGGGTTCGACGTAATCAATGGCGCAAAATTATGGTCGCAGGATTTTGGCCTGCCGGCCCCCGCCGGCGTGACGAATCGCGCGCCTGAAGTCCGCCGATACAGCTTGATTGAGGCGAATTACCTGCGGTCGCAACTGCGGCTCTACGTGCAAGTGAGTGACGAATCGGAAGCGCGCGTGTTCAAGGTTTCGGCGGTCGGTCCGCTCGTTTCGTTCAGCCAGCCGGAGACGAAACTCGACCGCCTCAGCAATCTGCACGTGCTCTACCAAAGCGGCGCGAAGGCTTTTACCTATTCCGTGGTCAATCCCAACGGCGACATCAAGAAGCAGGAAATTTACGATTACTTCAACTCGCGCCCGCGCCTGGGTGTGAATGACAACGGTGATGTGGTGGTGGTCGGCGGCGTGCGCCGGGTCAAACCGGCCGAACTGCCGCAGGTGAAGCCGCCGAACGAAGTGCCCCCGCAAAGCGGCGCCAAACCGTGAGCCATGCAGACTGGCCGCTTATTAAGCCAAAGGATCATAAAACGTTCTGAGCATGTCTCCTCTTTCAATCAGCGCTGCCTGGCCTGAGTCGGGAAGCAAGCCCTTTGCTTTCCGTGGCATGTGCCGATGACAAGGCGGTTTATGAAAAGGGCCAAGATAATAGTTTGGCCTGATTCATGAATGGTCGCATCTCAGTTTTTGGGCACCCGGCCCGGCTGGTTTCATTAACACCCTGCTTTAGCTGGGTGTCTCGCCGACGAGAAACTGCTGGAACCGCTTCAGCGGTTTTCACCCCTCCAAAACCGTTGAAACGGTTACGATTCGCGGGCTTTGGCCCACACCCCGCTAAAGCAGGGTGTTAGTGGGATCGCCGCAGCGCGGGACAGGCTGCTCACCCCACCTGTCGCCTCCAAGTTTCGGCACGGATTACTGCATTAAATCTTCGGAGGTCGTCACGTGCGCCTGCATTTGATGGATTAGCAGCGTGGCTCGGATTACTGCGTTTTCCTGCGTTTCGCCCAGAAACGATTTCAGCCGCACACGCACCGCTGCCATCGGGTCGCCGTTGTGGTCGCGGAGCGCCAGCGTGACGGCGACCACGCCGGGACTTTTACCGAAGGAAACCGTGCCGTCCGTGATGGCGATTTTTTCCGCGTCGGTCCCGGGCTGACCGATTTCCTTCTGATCGTTGCTGGCGATGATGCGCAGCCGGCCTTGACCGTCGGGCGCATAGATGCGCAGCCCCAAAATGCGCGGCTGTTGTTTCATGATGCTGTTCACCAGTGCCTGCGCCGCCGGCACGCGCGGTTTGTAATCAATCGTCGTGTCGCCGAAATAACTAACGGCATCCGACATGGTCCAGAAACCGACTTTGCCGGTGGCAAACGTGTTGGGGACCTGCAGCGGCATCGCCAGGGAATCGTCCAGGCGGCAATTGATTTGAATGCCTACACACTCGACGGTCAGCGTGTGCCAGACACCGACGGCGATGTTAGTGCCCAGGGTGAAGGGGTCCACAAACTGCCCGTTGACCATTTTGTAAAACCGCAGGTTGTGCCCCAGCGCGCTGGCGCGGACGACGTAAAAGTTCGACGCGTTTTGGAAACGGAACACGATGCCCGCCATCTGCTCCGCGATACCGCTGACGATTTTGAACCGCGTCGTAAACTTGAAATCATTGAACGTCTCACTGTCATAAATAAGCATGGGGAACCGGTTCTCGGTGGGGTCCTGGCTCAGTTGCGCGAGCACGGAGCGGCGCGTAGTGGCAGGCGCCTTGTCGGTGAGCGGCGTGAACAGTGACGGCGCTTCGTCCTGGATGACTTTCCACTCGCCCGCTTGTCCGCTGCCAGCCAGCGCGCTGTGAAAACCGGTTGGCGATTGTCCGGTCGCAAAATCGCTGAAATCAATTTTGATTTCGGCACCCAAGATTGGAGCAGTCAGGCCCAGCCAGAGCCAAAACGTAAAATATCGCATCACGCAAAGCTTAACAAAAACCGGGCACGCGACAAGCCATTGCGCTGATGGGGAGCGATGTTTTGAATTCCGTGGTTTCGTTTTCCCGTGACTGGATAAATGCCTGCCACAGGGAGGGCTCGTTGCTTCGTGTGCCAATTCCGAGCTTGCTTGCAGCTGTTTTCCCGGACAAATCAAGCCAACAATGCACCACTCGCCAACTGCGAAATATAACAATCTGCCGGACATTCCGCAGACAATCTGCCCTGCTATTCAATCGCTGTGGGTGGTCAATACCATTGAATAATCGGTATATTAATTGCTCTGACAACAAGTGGATAGTAAAATATTGACGAAGAAGATAGAAGAATAACATGAGGCATTTTATATTATTATCAATATTATTAATTTATAATCAGTCATCTGCTGCTGTTTATCCCGATTTGGCGAATAATATAACGACAAATACCCAAGCTGCTACTAATGGACTTACGTATAATGAAGCTGGAGTAATGGATAGTCTTATACAATACGGTGATGGAAATAGTTTTGAATTTATAGTTAATTCAAATTGGTGGTTCCATTATGCTCCAGAAAAAACTGCTTCCTCTATGGTTAAATGGTCCGGAACTTCTATTCCAACGAATTGTAACAGCCAGGAAGATGTTAATCTAATAGCGCCTTGTTATGGGTTAACTTGCGAACACGCGCTTACGGGAGTGGGTACATGGGTGGGTTTTATAGACGATAATGGAGCATTAGTCGCCAGGCAAGTAATAGCCGCGACTAATATTGTAATCAGCGGACAATTTAGCGATATAGAATTAATGTTGCTTGATTCAGATGTTCCTGCGACAGTTCATCCCTACAAATTATTGCCTCTCGCCGTTACGAATTATATCGTAAATCCGGTCACACTTCAGGCAGTGTCTAAACATCAGGATGAAGGTTGGGGGGCGGGATTATTAACGGGCGATATTTTAAATACTAATGGAGGAAATCCTTTTTTACAAGTAGATTATTCTTCTACAAATTATCTGGGGTCAGGATGGAATGAAGCAGTAACCGGCGGTGACAGTGGGTGTCCAACTTGTATATTGGTAGGAACTAATTTAGTTTTGATGGGACATTGGTATAGCTTTGGGCCGATACAAAGTTATGTTTATGCTGAACCTGCTATTAATGCTATGATGCATTATTTTAGCACAAACTATAATCTTGCTACAGATTATCAAATTCAGACTATTGATGTAAGTCATTTCCAAATGATAAACAGTAATTCTATTCCTACTCCCCCTGCAAATCTTCGTATTGAGCAATAATATTAAGGACAAATATCGAAGTCGCTGCCAAAAGATACAAGCTAAAAGGGGATTTCGCGCCTCATACTAACTTGCAATCAATAGGCTGCTAAAGTGAGGTGGGGCAGTTATGCGCCCCCGAACTGAAATCTCCGCCGCGCAGGTCGGCGCGATCCATCGCGCGAAGCTGGCGGCTCCCGGGAAATCGGCCTTTCAACGGCTTCAATGCTTGTGGCTGCGGGCCAGCCAAGACCTGTCCACCGAAGACATCGCGCAGGCGGTGGGCTTGAGCGTCAGCCATGTGCGGCGTGTCTGGTCGGAATACCTGCGTGGAGGACTGGCCGCCGGTCGGAGCCGCCCCAAAGGCTGACGCCGCCATCAAAACCCGACCTTGTCCCAAGAGCGGGCCGTGCTGGTTCCCTGGCAACAGCAAGCCCAGCGGGGAGGACTGGTCATTGCCCGCAGGATCAAAGTGGACTATGAGAAACGCTTGGGGCGGGCGGTGCCCGATTCGACGGTGTGTCGCCTGCTGGCTCGGCACCAGTGGCGGCGGGTCACTCCGCGTCCCAAGCATCCCAAAGACAAACCGGCGGCCCGTGCCGCTTTTAAAAAAACTTCAGGCCAAAGTGGACGCCGTTGCGGCTGGATAACCGCACCAACCGTTGCGGCTGATGTTTGAGGATGAAGCCCGGTTTGGCCGGATGCAACGTGATCCGGGCCCAGTGCTATTACCAAATGCAACTCCATCGCGGCAAAGGCCGGCCGGCCGCCTTCCGCGCCCCCGCCTTCAAATGCCAGCGGATCATGTGGCGTTGCTGGCAGGACCGCGTGCCCTACGATGACATGAAATACGTCGAAAGTCTCAGGCGTGATAACAACGAACTCTACAAACGGGTCATTGCCATCCAGTCCGCGCCAACCGCTGCATAACTATAAAGAAATGCTTTACAGACCAGCTCAGATGTCTCGCCTCCAGTAAAAAGCCTTTATTTGTGGGGTTTTATTGGAGTCTTGGGAAAAGCTTCAACGAAATCTTCAACGATTTGAGATCTCGGTCACTATCCGGCACGGGCACGTCGCGGACACGCCCACTGCTCGGATGCGAGAGAGAATCAGCCGCCGTATCCTTACAAAATGAAAGTGCAGGATATGACGCAACCCTATCGCAAATTCAAATGGACCTGGGCTAAACGCCAGCTCCAAAACATTTTCCGGTTGCTGCGCCGCCAGTTCGGAGCGATAATCGGGAAAACGATGAATGGCGGTCACCCAGACCCGCCACGTTATGGCGGGTCACGGTGGAATCCTGGCTCCGCTGCCAGGGACTGATTTCCGTTCGGCAAAACCAAAACCAAAAAGTGTCAGCCAATTTTCTGGGAAATTGGTCTCATAATTTAACCTTGCCGCACATACATATTCCCGTTAGAATTTTATCCCGAAACCATCAAGATCGTTTATGCAGATTTTGTCTGAATCTGGTTTCTTTCCGAAGTTGGCCGGTGAATTTCTCGTTCAACTGCAGATCAGCTTGTTTTTTTTTCTGGCATTGAATAATTCGTCTGGCCACGATTTTTCGCAGCTTTCCGATTACCAGACTACGACATGGAGGGTCGAAGATGGGTTGCCCCAAAGCACGGTGACCTGTATTGCCCAGTCTGCGGATGGATATTTGTGGCTGGGAACGCAGAACGGACTGGTTCGTTTTGACGGGGTGAAGTTCCGGGTGTTTGATGAAAATAACACGCCCGCAATCAAGAACAGCCGGATTGTCCGGCTGTTGAGTGACAAGGATGGAACACTTTGGGTGGGCACCGAGCATAGTGGATTGGTATGTCTTCGCAATGGCCAATTCACCTCGTATGAGGTGCCGGGCCGGGGGACGACCCATGATTATGCCCGCGTCTTTTGTCATGATCGCGAAGGTGCCTTGTGGCAGGTGTCCTGCGAATGGCAACTCATCAAGTTTTTGAACGGACAATTCACGGTGTCTTCAGACAGTTGGAGTTTATCCAGCCCTGCGGCTCATGCGTTGACGTGTGATGTTGAGGGGCAGATCTGGGTGGGGACCGACAGCGAACTGGCCGTGCTGCAAGAGGGCCGGTTTCAGCCAGTGTGGGGCCGAATGAACGAGAAGAATTTTCAAGTGGACTTCTTGTCACCCAGTCGCGGGGGCGGAGCATGGGTGGCGGCAAATGGGCGTTTGCGAAAATTTGAAGCGGGACATTGGACGATTGATCTGGGAGCCTATACTTGGACCAATTGGCCAATCTACGACTTGTATGAAGACAGAGAAAACCGTCTTTGGGTGGCGACACTTGGCAGCGGATTGTTTCGGTATGATACGAACGGCGAGGTGCTACACCTGACCTCTCAAAGCGGACTGCCAACAGATTTTGTGCGCTGTGTCACGGAGGATCGGGAAGGCAATATTTGGGTTGGAACTGAAGGAGGTGGCTTGTGCCGCTTAAAGCAATCGATATTTCAGACTTATGGGGTGAAACAGGGGTTGGCGAGCGACCAAGTCATGGCAGTGGCTGCGGCGCAAGATGGAGGTTTATGGATCGGCACCGATGGAGACGGCCTCGACCATTGGAAGGACGGCAAGGTTCAGCATTACGGATTGAACGAGGGTTTGGGAAACGGCCACGCGTGGTCGGTGATTCAGGATCACCACGGAATTGTTTGGGTCGGCACTTGGGACGGAATTTATGAACTGGATGGTGGAAAGTTCAGTGGCCTCTCCGACGGGCAGACAATTGGCTGGCAGGTGCTGGCGATGTATGAGGATACCGAAGGCAATTTGTGGCTTGGGCAGCAGGCCTTTCAAGGGATTACACAGCTGCGAAACGGGAAACGAACCGTGGTCAAAATTCCAGGAACATCCGCGAATCTGGATGTGCGAAGCTTCATTGAAGATCACGACGGCAACTTATGGGTGGGAACCAGCGAGGATGGCCTGTATCGGATGAAGGACGGAAAATTTACTCACTTTGGCCGGAAAGGCGGGCTGGGCAGCAATTCGATCTGGTGTTTGTATGTTGATGATCAAGGAGTGCTATGGGTGGGCACCTGCGGCGGCGGATTAAGCCGCTGGCAGAATGGACATTTCATCACCTGGACAACCAAGAATGGTTTGGTCAACAACGTGATCTGTCAAATTCTTGAGGATGCTCGCGGCAATCTTTGGCTGGGATCGTACGGCGGGATATTCCGGATCAATAAACAGGAACTGAATCAATCCACCTCCGATCCAGACCGGGATGTGCATTGTGTTGGATATAACCTGGAAGACGGTTTGCCCAGTCTTGAATGCGAGGGTGGCTTCCAGCCTTCCGGCTACAGATCGCATGATGGACGGCTTTGGTTTCCAACCATCAAGGGTCTTGTAGTGGTGAATCCTGAGCGGGGCAGCAGGAATTCTCTGCCGCCAACAGTGGTGATCGAAGATGTCATCGCAAATGGAACACCGAATTCTGAAACACGTGAGTCCGGCAAAGCAAGCGTTGGTTTGTCTGGAAATACGAGCATTCCTCCGGGCAACCAACGCATCGAATTTCAATTTACGGCCTTGAGTTTCTCCGCACCCACTGGAGTGCATTTCAAATACCGGCTGGAGGGGCTGGAGAAAGACTGGGAGGACGCGGGAACAAAACGCGCTGCCGTGTATAGCCATGTCCCACCGGGGATTTACCATTTTCGTGTCATCGCCTGTAACGTTGATGGCGTTTGGAATGAGAAGGGAGCAACTGTTGCCGTCGCTGTATTACCTTATTTTTGGGAGACAAAATGGTTTTTGGTCTTGAATGTATTTACGGGACTTGTGGCCGTCGTCTTCTTTGTTCGCTACTACGAAAGGCGAAGGATGCACCGCCGCCTTGAACAGGCCGAACGGGAGCGCGCCGTTGAGAAAGAGCGCTCCCGCATTGCCAAGGACATTCATGACGAATTGGGGGCAAATTTGACTGAGATAGCGCTGTTGAGCGAATTCGCCCAGGACCCTACGGCTTCCCAAACGCAGGTTCAGGCGGACATGCAAAAGGTCACGGCCAAGGCGCGGAATCTGACGCAGATGATGGATGAAGTGGTTTGGGTCGTGAACCCCAGAAATGATACCCTGGAAAAATTTGTAACTTACACATGCAGCTTTGCGGAAGAGTATTTGCAGACTGCGAAGATCGCCTGCCGTCTGGAAGTGCCGGAATATTTGCCCGAAATAATTCTCACCGCTGATGTGCGGCACAATCTTTTTCTGGCTGTCAAAGAAGCGCTGAATAACATTGTGAAACATGCCGCCGCATCCGAGGGGAGGATTCAAATTGCCCTGAAACCCGGAATGTTAATTCTGACGATTCAGGACAACGGGAAGGGATTTCTGAAAGATTCAGCGACCGCCAGCGAGGAGAACGTTTCCGCAGGCTGTCAAAGAGATGGCCTGTCCAATATGCGCAAGAGAATCGAAAGTATCGCCGGAAGAATTGAACTGGAAAGCCTGCCCGGCTGCGGCACCCGCGTGAAACTAATGATCTCCATTGTCAACTCAATGCCTCCGCAAGAAAAAAGGCGCGCACCAACCGCGCAAAACCCATCGTCGTGAATCTTGCATGACGCCAGAAAATGTGCCGTGTCATTCATTTGAACGAAAGCAATCCCCGCTTTTGTCATTGGCTTATTCCCGGCGGCTTGATAAAACATGAAATTAACAATTTTGGATTTGTGCCCATTGTTGTTTCCATAGTTGAGGATGACGGCGGCGTTCGCGCCGGGCTTGGGCGGCTGCTCGAAAAAACCCGGGATTTTCGCCTGCTGGCCAGTTATCCCACCGCCGAAGCGGCACTGCGGGGAATACCGCAAGCCCGCCCGGACATTCTGCTGATGGACATCAATTTGCCCACGATGAACGGGGTTGAATGCGTTCAAAAACTGCACGCATTGGATCCTTCGCTGCGGGTAATCATGCTGACGGTTTATGAGAATCCTGAACAGATTTTCGACGCGTTGCGGGCGGGAGCTATAGGATACTTGCTAAAACAAAAGCCGTCGGAGAAGCTTTTGGAGGCGATTCGTGATGCGCATCGTGGCGGCTCGCCGATGAGCAGCCAGATCGCGAGAAAGGTGGTTCAATTCTTTCAGACCGGCATCTCTGCCAATGAGGCGGGCGAGCTTTCCGCCCGTGAACGGGAAGTATTGGAATTGTTGGCCAAGGGCTATCTGATCAAAGAAATTGCTGACCAATTGGGACTTAGCTTCGACACGGTGCGCACGTACATCCGCCGGATCTACGAGAAGATGCACGTTCACTCCAGATCCCAGGCGGTGGCTAAATATCGCCCCCCTTCACCATTGTCCATGTGAGTGTCACTCAATTGCGTGACAAGACAATTTCCCAAAGGTGGTTTATTTGTTTTAAACGTATGTATATGGGACGACGGTTTGTTGGCGCATTGCTCGCAACGATGCTAACAACGCTAACGACGCACTCCGCGCCGCTCGGTATCATGGTGCCGGCCTATTTTTACCCATCAACCGGCGGATATTGGATTTCACTCAACTCCGCCGCTTCGCGTGTGCCTCTGGTCGCCATTATGAATCCGGATAGCGGCCCGGGTGCGTCACAGGATAGTACTTACGTCCAAGCGTTGGCCAATTTGCACCAGGCTGGCGGCAAGGTTACTGGTTACGTTCACACCTCTTATGGCGCACGCCCGCTTTCGGATGTGCAGGCCGACATTGACCTTTACCTTTCATTTTATGCAGTGGACGGATTCTTCATTGATGAAATGACAAATGACGAGAACACCAACCATCTCAATTACTACGCCGCCATTTACCAATACATCAAAGCCAAAGGCACGAATTACAGTGTCACCGGCAATCCCGGCTCCAACACACAGGAAGATTATATTACGCAACCAACGGCCGACAGTCTCATGATTTTTGAGGATAATGGGACCAATTACAGCAGCTTCACCCCATCAAGTTGGGTGGCCAAATATCCCGCGCAGCAGTTTGTTCACCTCCCGTACGACGTAACGACCGCAACGAAAATGTCCAACTATGTGGGCCTTGCCGTGAGCCGCAACGCGGGTTGGATTTACATCACCGACGACACACTCCCCAACCCGTATGACACGTTGCCGTCCTACTGGACAAACGAAGTGAACTTGGTGCAATCGTTCAACGGGGGCAGCCTGCCAGTGACCATAATTACGCAACCTGCCGACCAAACTGCGGGAGTGGGCGGCTCAATCACGTTTAACGTATCAGCTTTCGGTTCGCTGCCGTTGTCGTATCAGTGGTTTGCCGGTGCGAACGCTATCCTTAATGCGACCAATGCCGCCTACCTGATTCCGTCTGTTCAACCTACGAATATTGGCATGTATTATGTCCAGGTCAACAATTCCATTAGTTCAACCAACAGCCGCACAGCCTCACTCAGCATCAATACTAACGCGAGCACGTATAAGCACATCACGATTGATGGTTTGTTCAATGACTGGACGGGCGTGCCATTGGCGTACACCGCTCCGGTGGGATCGACCAACGCCATCCAATATGAGGACGTTTACATCGCCAATGATGAAAGTAATCTTTATATTCGGTTCACGCTCTATTCGCCCCGGGCCAACGCGTTTGCGAATTCGTATGACAATCTTTTCGTTGACGCTGACGATAATGCCTCGACCGGTTTTCCCGTCGGCGGCATCGGTTCAGAGATGCTCATTCAGGGGGGGGCCGGTTATCAGGAAAAGAATGGCGGCTTTAACGAGGGGGCGATCAATAATTTGGGCTGGGCTATCGCGGGTTCGCCGGACAACATGGATTTCGAATTGGCAATTTCGCGCGGCGCCACTTACGCCTCCGACGGCACCTTGGTATTCACCAACGGCACCATTGCAATCTTGCTCGAAGGGGACGACACCAGCTACAATAACGTCGAGTTCGCACCAGCTTCCGGCGGCCTGGTTTACACTTTCGCAACGGCAACACCCGGCCCTCTTTCCGTAAGCTACTCCGGCGGGAACGTCATAATTTCCTGGCCTGGGTCAGGGACATTGCAATCGTGCGGCTCGTTGAACAATGGCGGAACCTGGACCAACGTGCCGGCTGGAAACAGTCCCTTTAGCACTACACCCTCCAATACGCAACAGTTTTTCCGGCTCATGCAATGACTTCCTTCGGATTTGCTGATTTTGGTTTTGCCTACTCGCATTCAAATCTTGTGCCATGGCATATTTCGTTGATGCCACGCCAGAACAAACTTTTCGTGGTGCTCCCCGGTGTCTCCGACCTCTTTGATCAGCGTAGCGGGTGTCACTCATTCAGCCGACAAGACAAAATCCGGGAAGCAGCGGATAATGGCAAAACGATGGTAAACATAAGCCAAAAACCAGAAGCTCAAATCGTATGAAAATCAAGAAAATGCAGAAGCTGCTATCAGGGATAGGATTCGTTTGCGCTTGCGGTGCCAGCTCTCTGGCTGGAACGTACGCGAACATAAGCATTGATGGTTCATTCTCTGATTGGACGGGCGTGCCATTGGCGTACACCGCGCCGGTGGGATCGAGCGACGCCATTCAATTTGAAAACGTGTATCTCGCGAATGACGCCAATAATCTTTATATTCGGTTCACGCTCTATTCGCCGCGACCCGACGCATTCGCTAATTCGTACGATAATATATTCATCGATGCCGACAACAACGCCGCGACGGGATACCCCGTCGGCGGCATTGGTTCAGAGATGCTCATTCAGTGGGGGGCTGGCTATCAGGAAAAGAATGGCGGGTTCAACGAGGGGGGTATCAATAATTTGGGCTGGGCTATCGCGGGTTCGCCGGACAGCATGGACTTCGAATTGGCCATTTCGCGCAATGCCACTTATGCCTCCGACGGCACTCCGGTGTTCGCCAACAACACCATTGCAATCCTGCTTGAAGGGGACGACACCAGCTACAATAACGTCGAGTTCGTACCACCTTCAGGCGGCCTGGTTTACACCTTTGCACCGGTTCCCGAACCCGCAACCTCAATGTTGACGCTGGTCGGATTTGGACTCATGATGATGACGGGCAAATTGGTTCGTGACTGGCGGAATCCTTAAATTGCTGATTTGAGGAAACACGTGAAAAATACGCGGCGTGGCCGGCGGTGCCAGAACGAGCATGCCGCGGTAACTGTGTGCCGATTTAGCTCCGACGTTTGAAAACTGAAATCAAAATCAAAACTACAAAAATATGAAATACAGAACAGTTCGCCATCTTGCTTGCACCATTGCGGGAGTCTGCGTTCTCGGCTTCAGTGCCTGCGCCCAGACGAGTGTGCCGAGCACTTTCAAACACATCACCGTTGACGGTTTGTTCAGCGATTGGACGGGCGTGCCCTTGGCGTACACCGCGTCGGCGGGGCCGACGAACGCCATTCAATATGAGAACGTCTATATCGCCAATGATCAGACTAATCTCTATATCCGGTTCACGCTTTATTCGCCCCGCGCCAACGCTTTCGCCAATTCCTACGATAATATATTTATCGATGCCGACAACAACCCCGCGACGGGATTCAGCGTCGGAGGCATCGGTTCAGAGATGCTCATCCAGGGGGGCGCGGGCTATCAGGAAAAAAATGGCGCATTCAACGAAGGAGGGATCAACGGTCTGGGCTGGGCTATTGCCGGTTCGCCGGACACCACGGATTTTGAACTGGAGATTTCACTTGGTGCCACTTATGCCTCGGACAGCACTCCGGTATTTACCAACAGCACAATCGCCATACTGCTCGAAGGCGATGACACCAGCTACGTCAATGTGGAATTCGCGCCACCATCCGGCGGTTTGGTTTACACCCTAGCGTCCACTCCTACGCCACCCTCTACCAATCTTTCGTTGATTACCCTCACCAATTCCTCATGGCAGGCAAACGGGTCTGGAACCGACCTTGGCACAAACTGGCTTGCCCAAGGTTATGATGACACGGCTGCGGGCTGGATTTCGGGCGATGGTTTGTTTGGTTACACACCTTCTCCTGCATCCTATCCCGCGATCAATACGCCCTTGTCCAGCGGTCCCAACACTTATTATTTCCGCACTCATTTTCAGTGGACGAACGATACCGCCAATGTCGCCTTTGTCGTTACCAACTACCTTAGCGACGGAGCAGTTTATTACGTGAACGGCACCGAAGTTAGGCGGGTTCGCATGCCAGCTGGCACGGTTTCCTATGCCACAATGGCGGCGGCCACGAATTACCCGGTTGGACACGCCGACATTTTTGGCATTGATGGCGGAGTGTTGCAATACGGCGATAATATATTTGAAGTTGAGGCGCATCAGGCTCCCAGCAGCAGCGCCGATATGGTATTTGGCCTTTCGCTCACCGCTGCAATCAATTATCCGGTACTGGTGGTGAACACCAACCTGCCTGCCGATCAAACCGTACTCGCAGGACAACCAGTCACTTTTACTTCTGATGTCATTGGCAGTGGTCCGCTGACTTATCAATGGTTTTTCGACGGCACCAACGCGATTGCCGGAGCAAATAGTTCAACCTACACAATTCCATTGGTGTTGACCAACAATGCCGGAAGCTATTCCTTGTTGGAGAGCAATAATCTTTCCAGTGTGACCACTCGCGCCGCGTTGCTGACCGTGAGCAATACTCCCGTCAGCATCGTTACACAACCGACCAATCAGGTAGCCGTTGAAGGCAAGCCAGTTACCTTCACTGTCGGTGTTTCAGGCACTCCGCTCATCCAGTACCTGTGGTTTTTTGGCAACAACCCCATTTCTGGCGCCACCAACGCCTCCTATACCATTGCCTCCTGTCTCCCGACCAACTCCGGCGGTTATTATGTCACTGTCAGTAATCCTGCGTCCGCCACCAACAGCAGCGTGGTAAACTTGACGGTCTTGTTGGACACCATCCCGCCTAACATCATCAACATCCAGGCAACCGCCAGCCAGATTATCGTGACCTTTTCCGAGCCGGTTGATTCCGTGACGGCAAGCGATGCCGCCAATTATTCGGTTAATGGCGGAGTGACTGTGCTGGCTGCAACTCAAAACCCGAACAACGCCGCCCAAGTCATATTGACCACCGGGGGGGCCGCAATGAATTTCGGGACGGTTTATTCGCTGACGGTCAATGGCGTGAACGACTTGTTTGGCAACACTGCCCATCATGTTACCGGACAATTCGCCCGCGACATCACTATTGACGGTTCGTTCAACGACTGGACAGGCCTTACGCCCGTGTATAGCTCCGGCGCTCCCAGCGGAAACACAGATGCCGCGGATTTCGAAGCCATCTATGTGTATAACGACGCCAATTATTACTATTTCCGCGTTACCCTCTGGACGGACATTGATCCGGCTTACGGCCAGTTTCCCTATTATGTCAACATGTTTTTTGACACGGATAACAATCCCGGCACAGGCTATGGCGCTATTGGTTCCGACATGTTGATTCAAAGCGGATACAGCTATGACGAGCGAACTGGCAGCTTCGGAGGCCCCGCTATTGACGGCCTGAACTTTTTGTGCCTGCCCGCCGAACCTGGAACAAATTTCGAGTTCCAGATGTCGCGATCGGCGGTTTTTGACATTGACCAAACCCCTGTGTTCACAACGAACTTGATCAACTTCATATTCCAAGGGATGACCCCTGGCTTTGTGGTGGAAAACACGGTGCCGGCGAGCGGCGTGCTTTCTTATACTAACGTCACCCCTCCATTGGTGGCTCCATTGCCGCTGGGCAAGATTGCAATCAATCCACTCTCCGGCCATCAAGCGGCCGTCGTTTGGGATCCGCCGGGCATGTTGCAGTATTCAACCACATTGAACGGTTCATGGACAAATCTGCCTGCGGCGACGAGTCCGTATATCATCCCGGCTACAGGCGCGGGACAATTTTTCCGCTTGTCGCAATGATTCGGAAACTGATGTGGCAGGCATGCAGAGACGCCGCGATTGAGATAGCGCGGCGTCTCGATAGCTGTTGGCGAGTTTTGCCGATATGCCGGCTAACCCTGGAAAAATGTTGAAGTTCAATCCGCTTCGCAATATGGAGCATGAACTCAAAAATCATCGGCAATTAAAAGTGAGAAATGCGTTTCGAAATCGTCGTGCGAACCTCCCAGGCAGATCGCCGGGTTGTGGTTTTACTTTGATTGAATTGCTGGTTGTCATAGCTATCATTGCAGTTTTGGCGGCGTTGTTGTTGCCGGCGCTCTCCGGGGCAAAACTGAGAGCGCAAAGTATTGCATGTGTTAATAACTTAAAGCAACTCGGCTTCGCGCACACACTGTATGTTGGAGACTTTGGACAGGATTTTCAATATACGGCCAATCAAAATCTTTGGATGGCGGCGTTTCTGGTTTATGATGCGAATGTAGATCAGGTCAGGATTTGTCCGCTGGCCAGCAATCCCACAACGAGGACAGTTATTAGCGCCCTCTACACCTACGGCACGGCAGATCAGATGTGGAAATGGGGGCCGTACGGTACGAACTACTGGGGAAGTTATGCCTTTAACGGATGGCTTTACAGCGGAAATTATAGCGTGTCGGATTTGTTGGGAGCGCCGGCTTCATGGAAATATAGCCGTGGACCGGTCCAAGGATCTGACCAGGTGCCGGTTTTCGGCGACGCAATGTGGATTGATGGATGGCCAATGGAAGCGCAAGTTCCGTCCCAAGACCTATACAATGGAAACGGAAACGTGGATATGGGACGATTTACCATTGCGCGACACGGAGGGCTTCCGCCGGGAAGCGCTCCCCAAAAAATTAATACTACAATCGCCAATTTACCCGGTTCGATTAATGTTGCGTTTTATGATGGTCATGCGACCCCAGCGAAGTTGAGCGCACTGTGGACGCTGGAATGGCATGCCGGCTGGGTCGTTCCATGAGTGATGATTTCCCTTCGGTTAGACCGCTGGCGGGAAACTGCATTTTGAATAATTCAACTGATTGAACAAAACTGGAAATGAGTCAATGTCACAAATCACCTACATCAGCATTGCACGCTTCAACATTCTATGCATGGCGCTTTGTTTGGATTTATTTTTGGCGAATGCCGTGCGAGCCGGCGACAATGGTCCCCTGCCGGAATTTAACACCACCCAATCATATTTAATTTATTATGGCAATTGGACCAGCGGCCAAGTGGATTACGCACGGACGAACTACCACCTGGTGATTCTTCATCCGGCCAGCAACATTACTCCGGCAGAGATCGCCACCATCAGGAGCGGAAAGGATGGCATATTGGGCACCACTGACGACGTGCTGGTTCTGGCATATCTCTCCATCGGAGAAGACGATCGTACTGGGGCACCGTTTGTTGGAGATGGGCTAGGGCCACGCGTGGACCCACGCGCTTCGGACAGTGACCCGCTGTCCAGCATCACCAATGCAATCGGGTTGCCGTCCTCCGGCGGCACCGGTTACGCCTCTTATTACCTTAATGCACAAAGCAACCAGACCGGCATCCCCGATCAAGACCCCAACTTTCCTGGCAGCTACTATGTGAACGCCGGCGCGCCAGCCTGGTGGAGCGTGCTTCAAACCATGACCAAAGCCACGAGCGGCCAGTCCGGTTTGGGGGAAATATTGAGCACCAACGTCGGGAACGCCCTTAATTGTGACGGCGTGTTCCTCGACACAGTGGATACCGCCGCCCCAAACACTTGGGGCACGGCCTATGAGTGGACTGCACCGGGAATGCAGGCGTTGATCCAGCGTATTCACACTAATTATCCCGGCAAGCTGCTTGTGGCCAACCGCGGCCTTTTCTTTTACGATCCCAACCTGAAGACCTATCCTTACACGATACGACCCTATATTGATATCGAGATGTGGGAGAGCTATTTCAGCGATTCATCAACCAACCTGATCTCTCTGTTTTTTTTAGACAACAAGTACGAATACGCGCCAAAACTAAATGCTGAAGCAGGACGCCCGGATGGCTTTAACGTGCTGGTCATTGATTATGACCACAACCCGCCGCAGCCGCAAGCCATTATCAACCAAGACTATGCCGAATGCATGAGCACTCAAGGATGGGCTCTGTATCGCGAAAATTCGTATTTGGATGAGCCGCTCAACACCAACGCCGCCGCTTGGTTGGTAACCAACGCGGACACCCAACCCCCGGCATGGGATAGTACGGCAGCTAAGAGCAGCAACGCGCCGCCGCCGCGAGTCGGTGTGCAGGAAGTTGTGGCCGGCAACGGAAGCGCGACGGTTTATTGGGATGTTGCCCGTGATCAGACCGATCCTGTTCATTATAACATTTATTATTCCACTGGCGGAACGGTCAATTTTGCGACGGCCACCAAGATTGCCCATGTCTCGCCGGGAATTCCCGCCAACTATAACTATCCTTCGGGAACCGGGCCAGGCATTTATCCCTACTGTTACGCTGTCACCGGATTGCAAAACGGCATGACCTATGCCTTTGCCGTTCGAGCGGAGGACAGTTGTAGTCCATCACATGAGGATACCAACACGGTTTCAATCACCGTCGTTGCCGGAATGAATGTCCTCAGTACCTATAAAAACATTACGGTTGATGGCTCATTTTCGGATTGGACAGGTGTTCCTTGGGCATATCAGGGGGCGGTAGATGGCAATCCAGTAAACTATTTGCAAGTCCAGTTCGCCAACGACACCAATGATCTTTACGGTCACGTCATACTTGCGTCGCCCTACGCGCTGTTTTCGGACTATTACTCCCACGTGTTTTTTGACACGGATTTAAATACCCAGACGGGTTATCCGGTTCCGGGAGCTTTGTTTGGCTCGGAAATGATGGTCGAGACCGGCTATGGTTATGATCAGCGCAATGGCAGCTTCAATGCCGGGGCGATTTCAGGCTTGGGCTGGACGGTCGCGCCGTCGGTCAGCGCCAATGAGTTTGAGTTTAAAGTTTCACTCGGGGCACAGTATCCAGATGGTAGCAAGGTTTTCAGCACCAACGCCTTGCGGTTGTTGTTGCAGGACGACCGTGGTCCTGAAACAGCCGTGGAAACCGGCATTGAGTATGTGATTTCGCCGCCGCAACTTGGGCCGCTTTTCATTATCCAATCGAACAACATCATTAACATTATTTGGGCGGGGCCTGGCACGCTGCAGTATTCCGCTTCGCTAGCCGGCGGGTCGTGGACGAATTTGATCAATGCGGTGAGTCCTTACCCGGTTCAAACTGGCGTCGCTCAACAATTTTTTCGATTAGCCGAGTGAAGGAGCCACCCGACGGGTTCAATTTGCATTGAAGTTTAGCGATCCTTAATGAAAAAGATAATTATAGGAATTACGTTTGTGGCGCACTTGTTGTCCGTTCACGCGGATGAAAACAGAGGCCGGTTGGAAAATAACGCCGTCGCCTGGCAGTGGGATTTGTCGTCGGGCAAATTGGCGTCCACTCTCAATAACAAGGCCGATGGCACCTTGCTCAATATCCACAGCGAATGTTTTCAATTGGTGTTGGGGGACGGGAGAACAATAAATGCCTCCGACTTCAAGTTGATTAGGGCTCCGCGAACAGAGGAGCTGTCAAAGGAACCGGAGTCACCCACTTGGGCGCACCATTTTGCAGGCAGGCAAATGCTGTTGGAGTTTTCCGATGCTCGGGATCATCTGATTGCAAACTGGAAGGCCAGTCTGCGGGAAGGCTCAACCTACGTGCAGCAGGAGCTGACGTTGCGGGCGAGTGGAGGGGATGTGTGGATCAAGGAAATTGTCTTGTTTGACCAACAGGTGCGGGGGGCGAAAACAGTGGGGGTTATGGATGGATCGCCGGTGGTGGCGGGCACATTTTTTTGCGGCTATGAGCATCCCATGGCGCAGAACACTGTTGAAGGAGATCATTATGTGCGGTGCCGCTTGACGCGGAATGCGGCGCTCAGGGACGGCGAGACGCTCGTTCAGAGTTTTGTGCTGGGAATGGCAACGCCCGGCCAGATGCGGCGCGGTTTCCTCGCCTACACCGAGCGTGAACGTGCGCATCCCTACCGGCCATTTCTCCATTACAACTCCTGGTTTGACATTGCGTGGGATAAGCAAAAGTTCAACGAAGCGCAGAGTCTGAATGCCATTGAACAGTTCGGCCGCCAACTGGTGCAGGAACGCGGTGTGCAGATGGATTCCTTTCTTTTTGATGACGGCTGGGATGACAACAAAACTCTCTGGAAATTTCATGCCGGTTTCCCAAACGGCTTCACACCCTTGAAAGCGGCTGCCGCCAACTATCATGCCGGCATTGGCGTCTGGCTGTCTCCCTTCGGCGGTTATGACGAGGCGAGAAAACAACGGCTGAAGTATGCCAGCCAATTTGGTTATGAAACCAACGGCAGCGGTTTTTCACTGGCTGGCCCCAAATATTATCAACTCTTTCATGGTATTTGCCTGCAAATGATTCAAAAATATGGTGTCAACCAGTTTAAGTTTGACGGCTTGGCCGCAGGCGCCAAAGCGAATCAGGACGGCTTGACGCGCGATGGTGACGCCATGCTGCGGCTGGTAACGGATTTGCGCGCCGCGGAGCCCAACATTTATATCAACCAGACCACCGGCACCTGGCCTTCGCCTTTCTGGCTGCTTTACGTAGATTCGACCTGGCGCGGGGGAGACGATCATAACTTTCAAGGCAAAGGATCGTGGTGCCAGCAGTGGATGACTTACCGCGATGCGCAAATCTATGACAATGTCGTAAAAGTAGCGCCGCTTTATCCACTCAATGCCCTCATGTTGCATGGCATCATTTACGCAACAAACGCGATGCATCTAACCACCATGACTGATGAAGATTTTGCCGACCAAGCCCGTGAATTTTTTGGCAGCGGCACGCAGTTGCAGGAATTATACATCACTCCCGGCCTGTTGAACCAACAAAACTGGGATAATCTTGCCGAAGCCGCCGCCTGGTCGCGTCGGAACGCGGACGTGCTTGTGGACACGCATTGGATTGGCGGCGATCCGGGCAACGGCGATGTTTACGGATGGGCTTCATGGGCGCCACGCAAGGGCATTTTGGTATTGCGTAATCCCAGTGATAATCCCGCTGCGTTTGCGGCGGACCTCGAAACATTGTTCGATCTCCCGCCCGGGTCACCCGAAGTTTTTCAGATGAAAAGCCCCTGGAAAGACGGTCGGGATTTGCCACCATTGGAAATATCCGCTCACCAGTCGCACACATTCAATCTCCGTCCGTTTGAGATAGTCGTCCTTGAGGCGAAACCCATCTCCGGCAGCGATCATTCGGCGACGGTCGTGTCGGGCGCTTCAAGCACGCCGAAATCCTCCGCTCTCCAGTGATCAGCCATATGTTGCCCGCCATTCCCGCACCACTTGATCGGCAATTTCAACCGGCGGTGTCGTTCAACCGCAACTACGTCGGTGCTGCGAAGAAATCCGGGCACGCCGTGCCACTCGTCATCGGTCTTGAACGTGAGTCCGGCCTGGCTTCGCGCCATGAAACTCTCGTGAATCCGGCCCCCGCGCTTCAGCTTCATCCTGAGGTGACGGTGTGCCTTGACGAGGCCGCGGCGTCGGAATTGGAGATGAACGATTACTACCACTGCGTGTATGACAACAAACCTGACTGGCAAAAAATTTAGGATAGCTCGTTGAAACCAACATTACTAATTTTAGCCGCAGGGATGGGCAGCCGTTACGGCGGATTAAAGCAAATTGACTCCGTTGGGCCGAACGGTGAGACCATCATTGACTATTCAATTTACGACGCGCTGCGCGCCGGGTTTGAAAAGCTTGTTTTCGTCATCCGGCGCGATATTGAACAACAGTTCAAGGAAATCGTTGGCGCGCGTTTTGAAAGACGCATCCCGGTTGAATACGTTTTCCAGGAACCTGACAAATTGCCGCCGGGATTTTCCGTTCCGCCCAACCGCACCAGGCCGTGGGGCACCGGGCACGCGATCCTTGCGGCCGCTGATGTCATTCACGAACCGTTCGGCGTCATCAACGCAGATGATTTCTACGGCGCAAATTCCTTCCGTGGGCTTGTGGAGCATTTGCGCTCCAGCACCCGGGACTATGCGATGGTGGGATTTGTTCTGCGCAACACGCTTTCCCAATTTGGCAGCGTAGCGCGCGGCGTATGTCGCGTGACCAGCAACGGTTATCTGCAGGCCGTGACCGAAATCACAGGCATCCAAACGGACGGTGCCGAGGCGAAATACACCGACGGCCAGGGCATCGTTCACCGGTTGGACGTCGGCGCAATGGTCTCGATGAACCTGTGGGGGTTTACGCCGACACTGTTCGATCATTTGCGCGAACAATTCGCGGAGTTTCTGAAAAATCGCGGGCGAGAGGAGAAGGCGGAGTTTTATATTCCCGCCGTAGTGAACGTGCTGGTGGGCACTGGCCGCGAACGGTGCAGGGTTTTGCGCACGCCGGATTCGTGGTTTGGCGTGACCTACCGCGAAGACCGTCCGCGCGTCATTGAAAGCATCCGCGCCTTCATCGCGCGCGGGCATTATGCGGAAAAACTTTGGGCGTGAACTTGAAACACGATTTTCGCGGCTTCGCGCCGCATTTCCAGATCTACGGTGATTTATTGAGCGCCGAGCCTTACGGCAGCGGACACATCAACGATACCTACTCTGTCGCGTTTGACCAGGGCGGCGCGCGCGTCCGCTACATTCTGCAGCGCATCAATCACCATATATTCAAAAATCCGCCCGCGCTCATGGAAAACATCCGGCGCGTCACGACGCATCTGAGTGAAAAAACGGCGGGCGGACCGGAGCAAAGTCGCCGCGTGTTGACATTGCTACCGACACGCGAGGGCCGATCCTTCCATCGCGACGCCGAGGGCAATTACTGGCGCGCGTACATTTTCATCGAGAAAGCGCGAACTTATGACGCGGTGGAATCTCCCGGACAGGCATTTGAGGCGGCGAAGGCGTTTGGCCGTTTTCAAAAGCTGTTGGCGGATTTGCCCGCGCCGCGTCTGCATGACACCATCCCGGATTTTCATCACACGCCCAAACGCTTTGCCGCGCTGGAAACAGCGATTGAAGCCGACGCTTTCAATCGAGCGAAACTGGCCAAGGCGGAAATTCAGTTCGCCTTGAATCACAAAGCCATCACCAGCGTCCTGGTTGACGCAAAATTGCCGGAGCGCGTGACGCACAACGACACGAAATTCAATAACGTGATGCTCGATGACGCGACGGGTGAAGGAATTTGCGTGATTGATTTGGACACGGTGATGCCCGGACTTGCGCTCTACGATTTTGGCGATATGCTTCGCACAACGACCAGTCCGGCGAAGGAAGACGAGCGTGACTTGTCAAAAGTGCAGATGCAATTTCCAATGTTCGATGCGCTGTTGCGCGGCTATCTCACAACGGCTTCCGAGTTTTTGACAGGAGCGGAAAAGCAATTTCTCGCTTTTTCGGGCAAACTCATCACGTTTGAAAACGGCATTCGTTTCCTCACCGATTTTCTGGCGGGCGACACCTATTTCAAAATCCACCGCGAAGGACACAACCTTGACCGCTGTCGCACACAGTTCAAACTGGTCGAGTCCATAGAGCAACAGGAAGCGGCCATGAACAAACTGGTGGAGACCATTTGAAATGAAAATTTTAGTCACCGGCGGCGCCGGTTTCATCGGCAGCCACATCGTTGAACATTTTCAAGGCCGCGCCGAAGTGCGCGTATTGGACAATTTGTGTTCCGGCTTCAAACACAATCTTGCCTGCTTCAATCACGAGTTCATCGAAGGCTCGATCCTCGATCGCGAGTTGGTGCGCCGCGCGGTACGGGACGTGGATTTCGTTTTTCATCTGGCGGCGATGATCAGCGTGCCGGAGTCCATGCAAAAACCAGTTGATTGCACGGAAATCAACACGGTTGGCACGCTCGTTGTCCTGGAAGAGGCGGCTAAGGCAAAAGTGAAGAAACTTGTTTTGAGCAGTTCAGCAGCGATTTACGGCGACAATCCGGTCACGCCAAAATTTGAAACGATGTTGCCGGAACCTAAAAGTCCCTACGCTGTCACGAAGCTTGACGCAGAATTTTACTGCAAGATGTTTACTGATGAAGGCCGCATCCAGACCGTCTGCCTGCGCTACTTCAATGTCTTTGGTCCGCGTCAGGACCCGAAAAGCCAATATGCTGCCGCCGTGCCAATCTTTATTGACCGGGCGGTGAAGAACGAGCCGATCACGATTTACGGTGGCGGTGAACAGACGCGGGATTTTATTTTCGTGAAAGACGTTGCCGCGGCAAACATTTTCTTTGCGACACAATCCAAGGCGAGCGGCGTATTCAATGTGGCCTACGGCCAACAAATTACCATCAACGACCTGGCAAAAACAATTTGCCGTCTGACCGGGTCACGTTCCGAAATCAAATACGCCGCGGAGCGCCCCGGCGATGTGAAACACTCGATGGCGGCCATCGAAAAATTGCGCGATGCCGGATTTGCCCCGCTCGGCGACTTTAAGGGCGGCCTGCAGGCCACCATTGATTCTTTTGTGGGAAAGCAGGCCTGAATGCTGTGAGCAAAGATATGGAAAATGCCCTGGCTTCTCAACGATTGATGCCATTGGATGCCCACCGTGGCTTGGTCATGCTGTTGATGATGGGTAGAGAAAATCATCTGTTGTTGCTGGATTGCCGTTCGCGCGAGACCGAACTTGTGCCGATGAGCGACCCATCCTTCATGAGATTGTCTTGTCACGCGATTGAGTGAGACTCGCCTCGACGGTGGTGAACGTTGGAGATATTTTGAAGTGGTGGTGCTGGAAGACACGAAGACCAAATAACCATGACGACTTCGGATCCCTGCAAAACTACTCCGGTCGCTGTGCCGGCTGGCGGGATGGGGAACCGTGTTGGTTCGATAGATGTCTTTCGTGG
>Ga0181523_10000343_pt1 | contig 51229 bp, 33 predicted proteins | sample PEATcosm2014_Bin_43_FD_119752 | JGI IMG/M metagenome (GOLD analysis project Ga0181523, IMG submission 119752) | Peatland microbial communities from MTU Mesocosm Facility, Houghton, MI, USA - PEATcosm2014_Bin05_30_metaG | ecosystem: Environmental > Terrestrial > Soil > Wetlands > Peat | place... | reverse complement strand
TGCAGCGTCTGCACGTTGATCGGCACAGGCACGGGCCAGATGCTTTTGCCGATCCGAACTTCAACATTTTCTACAATTCGGGGACACTGATCATCGTTTGCGGTCTGGCGGATGCCCCGTTCGTTGCCGCCGATTGCTGGCTTGCCGCGGAAAATATCCTGCTGGCGGCGTATGCAGCGGGTTTGGGTACCTGCGTGATCGGATCGGCGGTAGCCGCCCTGAATCTGGACGATATCCGGCGCGATCTGGAAATTCCCCCGTCGTACACGGTGGTGGCGCCAATTATCGTGGGCGTGCCATCCGATGACGTGGAGCCCACGGCGCGCAGGGAGCCGCGCATCTTGCATTGGAGCCACGATCTGGCGTAGCCACCGGAATCCGTCCGTTTTGAGTTCGCAAATCGTGACACGGGCTGGCGCGGTTCCCGGGACACTTTTTCGTCGATGACGCGTGATGCCGCGACCCTTTGCCGATCGATTCGAAGCTGGACGCCTTTTGGCGGACGAGCTTGCCAAGATCGAAATGCACCAACCCATCGTGCTTGCGCTGCCCCGTAACGGCGTTCCGGTTGCCGCCGAGGTTGCGCGAAAACTCGGAGCGCCACTCGATCTGCTGGAGAGCGGCCAAACATGTGGGAGGGTCACGCCGCGATAGCCACGCCGGTATCTCGAAGCGGAAAGCCAGACCTTACGAGCTGCGTTGAAGTGGCAACCTCTCTCGGCGAGAGTTCAGCGTTGAGGTCCGCCACCCTGACAAGTGCAAGGTAGTGCGCACGCGCTCCTCAGCGTGGCACGGCGTCAAAGAGCTTCAAACACAAAGGCGTATCATGGAACCCTTGGCAGCGGCAGCTCGTGTGTCATACGGGGCCCACTGGTCCTCCGTGCTTGGCTACTTATGGTGCCTCGCACTGGTTGGTCACAGCCGCTGCCATCTCGACATACGCCTCCGACTGTGATGCATCGCCTACGGTCGGGGTTTCTTGTGCCTCTCCTCTAACTGCAGACCGGTTGAGCACCTCCTTCGAGGCTGCACTCAAGTCGGGCGCGGGCAATGCTCTACCTGGTTAGGTCGAAGACTTGTGCGTCCAGCGAGCGCTTGGACCTCTTCCGGGTTGACGAGATGTGGGCAAAGGACGACATTTGCGTCAGCGTCGATACTTTCACTGGAGGCAACGATGGCAACACGTCATTTTCCCAAGGGGTTGGATAACCGCCAGCGTGACCAGGACGGGCAAATCCGAGCCAAGCGCAGCGATACGCTGGTCCGGACGCTGCGGGCGGAGTACGGAGAGGGATTCGCGCCGGGTTACCGGGCGAACGCCACACTCGGAACTGTCTTGAAGAAGGAAGGCAAGGAGTCGCTGGACCAGCTGCTCAAAAAGAGGCGCTAGTCGTACGTGCATGTCTGAATAGGAGCTACAACCCGCAAGACGCAACCCTCGACGCAACGTACGAGGAAATTGGGCGGGAACTTTATCCCGACCACAAGACCCGAGCGGGCCAAGGCGTATTTACGGACTCAAGCACCCCACACTACGCTTTGTCATACGCCATGGACTACGACCCAGAATGTGCCGGATGTCTTCGCTCTCAGGGGCTTGATGAGGTGCGAGGGGGCATCACGAAAATGGCTGGTGACTGGGTAGTGAATCAATATGGGGGGCCCGAAGGTTTCCTAGGTTGGCTCGCCCTGCAGCCGCGCTTTCATCGCAAGTCGCTCTCCGAACTCAAGGAAGCCGAGGCGAAGTCGCTCGGCCCGAACTTGCAAGCGCTCGATGAGGTGTTGAAACACTATTGGACTCATCAGTTTCCAGACGACCCAATTGAACGAGTGTACGTGGTCTACATGTTCGAGTCTCCGTTCAGCGAACCGCAACCAAAGCCAGAAGACAATTTTCATCTGCATATTCATGTAATCCCCAGAACCAAGAAGCTTGGGGAACTTGGAAGACTGCGGGTCACGCGCAATGGGGTCACATGGAATGATGGTTGGCTTATGCCGCGCTTGATGGAGCACGGTATGGTTCCGGAGCCTTATCTACTAACTCTCGACAATCGTGTGCCTCGCGCAACCTCGTTGATGGACTACGTACGCCATGAATTGGCCATCAGACCATAACGCGCCCAACTCATCCACCAATGCGTTTCAAGAAAGGGTTGCGCGGCCGTTTGCGTCGACCGCGAAAACTCAGACAATTTCAAATCCTTAGGGCCGCTATTGCCATTTAACGTCTGAACCATCATGTGTTGCCAGCAGATTGGAAATGAAATCTACTGCAATTGACCACGTCGGAAGGCGCTAGTGGGACGTGCGATTGCGCTTCCATTCGGCCAAGAGCCGTTGGCACTCGGCCACCTGGCGCGAGGATATTTTGCCCACCAGAAAGTCGAGCTTGGATTTTCCCATGTCGTCGCCTTGTTCGGCCGCCACGCTAAACCACATGTACGCCCTTGGCAGGTCTGGTTCCGTACCTGAACCCCTTGCCAGCAATACGCCAAGATTGACCTGTGCGGAGGGATTGCCTTGTATGGCCGCCTTCGTGTACCACTTCACGGTCTTGGCTGGGCCCATGGCCGTGCCAACACCTTGCTCGTAGACAACTCCAACAGATTGTCCGGTTTCGCCCTTTTCAATCCTTGTTTTGCCTTGTTTCGGGCCGATTCAATTACACAGCAAGATACCTCAAAACATTCTATTGCGAATGTGTTCGCCGAGAGTCATGATCATTCTCGCCGCGTGGGATGAGTTCGTGTCCGCGAAGCTGGACTATACCGGTGAGATTTCAATCCGCCTGCGACTGCTCGTTGCTGATGAGCGGCAGTTAGCCTTGGCTGGCGGACTGCTTGGCACCGACTGATGTGCTGCGGCGACCGTAGCGACCATCGAACGCTATCGTGGAGCGACTAATGGTGACTGAACCACTTCCCCCTGCATTACGTTCCCGACTCCACTTGCAAGGAGCGGAATCCCCAGGTGTGGTTCCGCCAACCTGCACGGCGCCGCTGGAGCTGTTAGGGACGACCTACACGATGGCGCAGGAGGTCACGTGGCTTGACGATAAGCACTTCGCCGTAGGCCGATGGGACGGATCCCTGGGCATCTTTGCGTTTGCGGAATCGGCGACCAGCGGTCCTGTGATCAATTGTGCCGTGAACAGCCCCGCGCAAGAAGGCGTGCAGATGATCACGTCGCTGGACGAGCGATCGTTCGTAAGCTCGAGCGACGATGGAACAATCGCCGTGTGGTCGACCGCCTCGCCGACTCCTTGGACCGATACTCGCGTGTGCACACTGCTTCAATACGACGCGAGCTTCGGGGCAGCCAACAGCGGTGCCTTGGTGCAAGTTCCTTCTGACATCCGCTATTTCGTCGCTGGGCACGCAAACGGATTTGTAACGATCTGGCGCGAGCGTGACGGGCACTCCAATTGGGATTTGGTCTCCTCGGTGGATATCCGCGCCCCGAAGCCCGTAAATCCGTGGGGGCTCCATAATATTCGAGGAATTGACGTGGTGTCCTCGGGCCAAGGTATTCAGTCCGTTGTCGCCGGTTCGGAAGATGGAAACTTAACGCTGCTCGAGGTCCCAACGGGTAAGATCATGAGTAAGACTTGCTACAACCCTCTCGCACGGCGCGGTATTAACTCGCTCGCCATGGACGGCACGACCCTGCTAGTCGCCAACTGTGCAGTCGGCTCCGCTGACCGAAATCTTTGGGCCTACACGGTTGATGTCGCGTCAGCACAGATCACACTCACCGATGCCGTGAATTTGGTCATCGAATCCAACGCGCCACAGGCATTCAACTTTGACGTTGCTTGGGGCGTAAGAACTACTAGCGGCGGAGCCTTTTTTTCCTCGACCGAAGAAGGTGTTCTCTGGGTCGGAAACGCATCAGCAAGCGGTAAGCTATCGGTCCTGGGCAATGTTCCAGTGACAAGGGCGGTAGGCCAAGGCCATATCCTGAATCTCGGCTCCGCCGTGTGTGTCTCGCGTAATCGTCTCATAGTTGCAAGCTACGACGTCTCCGAATTCAGGGTCACGGCAAGATAATCCGCGTTTCTGCCGGTAGTCGAGCGTGTGACGGTTAACACCTATCCCCAAAGGCGACATGGTCTGCGCTCATTGCCAAATTCCACCCTTTTGCCGCCGAGGGCGGAATGAACCCGTCGCGGAGGCTGAAGTGAGCCACCAATAGCGCGCCGTGTCAGGCGCCAGCTAGGCTTCGAAGGCGATCCATATAGTCCACACGAGCGTCGGCACCACCGCGGAGATGGCCCAATCTGCAATCGGCGGCAACAATCATGGACAGCAATTTATTCGCACCCAGCAGGTCGATTCCTCTTCCGCGCCGTCGATTTCAACTATTTGGGGTTCCGAAAACACCCGGCACGCAAACGGCGTGGCTTAATTTGCCAAATAACGACCGTCAAACTTTTCGCCAACAAAAGTTAGTCTTGTGGTTGCAGAGAAAATGGGACTACTGCCAGAAAGCCAACGACCTCTAAATTTCCGCTCTCAACCAATCCGGAACATTGGAATTTCTCCGAATTCTCTCCGAAAATGTCGGATCATCAACAGACGTAATTGCATCTAGCTGCATTGGATCGACATCACCCGGCCCAATCGGAGTTGTACCCGCTACGGCAGCAGCCGCGGACACCTCATCCATGCCAAGGTGAAGATAGAAACGCTTGCCGGTGCCTCCAATCGCAGAATGTCCACTATTAAATGTTCTCGCCAAATCTGGCAAATGTGCAAGAGCATCCGCCAGCGTGGAGATGGATCCTTGAAGAGAGATATTGGCGAGCGGATGGTTAGGAGAATCGATTAAGTCTAAAACTACTTCTTGCCCCGCTATTCGAATTAGTTCGACACTTCCGGCGTTAGGATCAAGTATTGAGGCTCGTCCAACTCTTGTTTTGCCCTCAACAAGTACTGCCACCACATCGCTTTCCGTTGCAGAGATCAGCGCACTGTACGGGTCCCCCGCGACCGTGTCGAGTACCAAGAGATCCGCTTGCTTACCTGCTTCAATCGACCCCAAGAAGGCACCCCATCCCATGATCCTAGCTGGGATACTTGTAACCATGGCTGCTAAATCAAAGCTCGAAAATAGGTCCCCGAGATGATCGCTGACAACTTTCGCGACCTTTAACTCACCGAGGAGATTCTTGGTTCCGCTAGGCGACCAATCGCACCCCAATGCGATTTGGACACCCGCATTCTCCGCACTCCTCACATCCGTTGTCGCCCCGTACAACAAGAAATTACTCAACGGCGACCATACAATCCCCCCGCTGTTTTTTAGGGATGCGAATTGAGCAGCACCTAACGCGGTCGCATGGATTGCGATTAGGTTGCTTCCGATTAACGGCTTCCCGGATGCATCAGTTAAGTTATCAAAAATGGCTCTAGTAGCGGAATCTGTTCCCTCGCATAAGTGAATGACAAAACGCGAAAGAGGCTGATTTATCAACGGGCCGTATTGTTCGTCAAACTCGGCAAAATTTGCAAAATCGTTGATGTGATCGGTAGCAACGGGCCAATTCGCCCCGTATTGAAATTCGACGTCCCGGATCAACCCTTGATAGTATGGAACGGTGCTTCCGAGCGATGAAAGCGTTAGTCCCTGCGTGGTCGTCACCCCACCTAGTAAGGCGCGGCATTCCACAAATCGAGCCACAGATTTCGGATAAATTTCTTGTGGGTGGTGCGTCAACAGCGTTGCAGGGTTTGACACCTGACGCTTATAAATGGGATCTGCCCGCCACATTTCTCTGCTTGGGTATAACTTTGGCACAGTCCAAAGTGGCACAGCATTGTAGGCTGGGTGGTTATGCAGTTCGACTAATCCCGGATAAATTGTTCCGTGCGTCTGAATCGGAAGAACTTGAAGAAAGTCAGGCGGCAACATCGAACCGGTTGGTCCTACAAAAGCAATATTCTTCTCTTCGATGCAAATCACGCCATCGTTAATGATTTCGGACGTTGCGTCCATTGTGACGATTCGCCCTTGAAGGATAATTCTCCTTGGCAGTGGCGCGGCAAGTGACTTGCGTGAAACACTTGCTCGACCACGCACTTCCTCCCGAAAAAACGCCATTGCTCGATCTTCCTTTCCTTGCTTTTACGGCTTAGGGTCGCCCACCAATTGGTTGAAATCGACGCTAGGCCTCACAGCCAATGCGTGCTTATAAGCCGCTTGCATGGGCGCATTGTAGCGACCGTCCCCTTTTCCCCGAAAAGTCCTCGCGACCAACGTCTATGAGATTTTGAAAAACCAGATCTAAATTGAGTCGTGTATATCTCTTGTTCGCGGATTGCACCGTATAACCACAGATGAGCTTCGACCTGCGCGGCGACGATGCATCGCTTACGACCCGGTGGCATGGCTCAAGCACGCCGCCGACTGGCTCGATCCCATCGTCGGTACGGCTTGGCCCACGGTCGATGGTGCCTCGGCACCATATTGGTGGTTTCAATACCAGCGTGAAATTAGCATTGATTGACCACACGCCCAGTCAAACGGACGCGCGAACTATTGATAACACATTTTATCAATAGTAAAATGCGCGCTATGGCAGCCAAACGAAAAGCCAAATACGCCGACAGATCGGGCATCGAGAAAATCACCAGTCAGTGGCACAAGCTTTCGGGGCTTCGCACTCGCGAGGAATGGTCGGCCGCAGTCGTGCGCGCTGCGACAGCCGCCGAGCTGGCCGCTACGCTCGCCATCCGCGAGGAATTCGCAAATCGCACAAAATTCAAGGCGTCGGTTGTCGATAGTTTTCTCTTCTGGGCCAACGGTCTCGATGGAAAGATGACCAAGCTGGACTTTCCGCTGCTCGACCATAGGGCTAAGGACCTCGCGTTGGCGAAGAAGCTTTTCAGCGATCTAGGAAAGGCCGGTGTCAATAGGAAGCGGAACATGATCGTTCATGGCGGCCACTTCTGCGTCAAATCAGAAGCTACGAAGCTCATCGCCGCTTGCAAAACGTTCGTCGAGGGCATGCTCAGCATCTACTACGACGATTTCGCGCTCGTGGACCCGGAGGCGACCTCGACATGACTGTCGCGCTCCCCGCAACTATCACCCTCGCCGGCCGGCTTTTGACCGCGGCCGACTTCCAGCGCCTGGCCGACGTGCCGGCCGAGATCGAGTGGTTCGTCAACCTGGGTAACAAGGGTACGCGGCGCGCCTACGAGAACGCCCTGCAGGACTTCATGCGTTTTACCGGCATCGTGAAGCCGGAGGAATTTCGCGCGGTCAACCGCGCCCACGTCATTGCTTGGCGCGACGACCTGGTGCGCCGGGATCTGAGCGGCATGACGGTGCGCCACCGCTTGGCCGCGCTCTCCTCCTTGTTCGAAAACCTGTGCGAAAAAAACGCCGTCACGCATGACCCGGTCAAAGGCGTGAAACGCCCGACAGTCGAAAGCTACGAGGGCAAGACGCCGGCGCTGGGCGATCACCAGGCGCGCCAGCGGCTCGATGCGCCGGATAGCGCCTCCTTGAAGGGCAAGCGTGACCGCGCGATCCTGGCTACCCTGCTCTACCACGCGCTGCGACGCGACGAGCTGTGCCGGTTGAAAGTCAAGGACTACCGTATGTGAGCGCCGCGGTGTGGTCCACCTGAAGGTGTCAGCCAAGGGCGGAAAGACGCGCTATGTGCCGCTGCACCCAGCCGCCGGCGGGCTGATAGCGGACTACCTGGAAGCTGCAGGCCATGGCGCCGAGGAAGGAGGGGCCCTCTTCCGGGCGCTTCACAACAACCGCACCGAAGGGGCTTCTGAGGCCATCACACCGGATGCGGTTTACAAGATGGTGCGTCTGTACTCAGGAGCGCTCGGTTTTGAAATCGGGGCGCATGGGCTGCGGGCGACCGCGGCGACCAATGCGCTCGACCACCACGCGGACATCGCCAAGGTACAAGAGTGCCTCAGGCACGCCAACATTGCAACCACGCGCATCTATGATCATCGCAAGACCAGGCCCGAGGATAGTCCGACTTTCAAAGTCGCCTATTAATCTAGGCCTTCAAATCGAGGAAACGATGATGGTGCTACCCACCCGATTCAAATTTCGGAATGACGAGCAGATCAACGGTGTCGCGGTGAAGCGCCTAATTCACGAGGTGGCGCTCGGCCTCGGTGTGACCGTAAACGGACCTCATATTGCCGGACCGTATTCAATCATGGAGCTGGACTTCGATAGCGAGGAGGACGCACTATATGCCGCGTTAAAGCTACACGATGGACTACATCAGTACATCTATCCAAAGAGAAACTAACTTTCGAAGTCATCTGACGAAAGAGCGAAGGCTCCGCATCCCATTTGTGAATGATAACGGCCTTTATCATTCATAACGTCACAAACAGAATCTGGGGCTAAATCGCCGCCTTCAAGATATTTCAAAACTCCTGCTGGAAGAAGTCTTCATCTATCTTGTTAAGGTGCACTACCTCTTTGGCACGACACCGGACGCTGTAAAAAATGATCAGCGGCGGGAGCTATACACCGTCGATGAGCACCATCTTTGATCCGAGATCTCGCGCTGTCTGGACTGCCGCCGGACCAAAGGCAGATGTCGTCACAAAGATGCCCTATCAACACGCCATGTAATGAAGTAATGCCGTGGGTGCTGCTGATCTTCTGTGCCGCGGACAGCTCACCATGAGCTACCGGGCCGCAGCCGTTAGCCGGGCACTCCAGCCCCACCACGACGCGTGTTTGCGATGACCGCCGCCGCGAGGTCACGCGGAAAGAGGTATCAGGAGCACGGCGCACGGGCCAGTGGCGCGTCTTAGATCGTAGAAATTTGGGGCGCGGTCAACCGCTGAAGGCGCGGTGGAGGAGCGAGGTGAAAAGGTGCTCGGCCTGACGCAGCGCCTCCAGCTGCACCGCACGCAGACGCTCCACGTGCTGCACCAAAGCGGCGAACCTCTGCTGAAGCGGCAGCGCTGGAACGAAAACCGGCATTGCCCGAAGCCTGCCAAGCGTGATTTCCAAGAAAGTCGTACCTTTAATTTGCTGTGAAATCCAATGCTGCGCTTCTGGCATCCGAATCTGCCAGAGTAGAAAAAGCTTGTCGACTTTTGGACCCGGCGCGATTCGGGCCGTTCCTTGGGTAAGGTTTGCACCGTCGAGCGTTTCGGGCAGCACAGCAACGGTTCCGACCGTCGCGCGAATACTCATGACCAAGTCGCCGAACTTCACTTCAGAACGCTGGTAACTGTCTGCAATCTCGCGGGTGGTGCGCGAAAGCCCTTCGGCACAGATCACACCGTCGATGAGGTCACCTGTCTTGATGTACGGGACACCGTTTGGGATATGCGGGCCGGCTTGGACGATTCCATAGGTGATTCCTCGGTCAGGCTGTACAACTTCCTCTAGCGGTTTCGTTGGGTATTCCCTTGAAGCCCGATGTCGGTCCCCGAAAAGTTCGAGGAAGGCGACGGGAAGGAAAGTGTCGGTGAGTTCGAGGGCGTAGCGCCTGGTGCGGCGCAACCGGTCCGCTTGCTCCAATCGCTCCGCGATCCGCCGCTGCTCGGGCAAGGCGCGGTAAGGAACCTGGACGGACTCAAAAAGCTCTTTGTTGATTTCCGCGAAAGTGGCCCCGCGACCCAACGCGACAATGGTGGGCGTGAGGAATTTGAGCGCAAAGTAGCCGTAGACCGGGTCAAGCCGCTTGTTGGGAATGATGTTCTTGAAACCCTGGTTCGTGCAGGCTGGATAGGCGGTGATGGCGCAGTGTCCAATTGGCGCGCGGCTGCTAAAGAGAATGGAGCCTGCCGGCAGCATCGCTGTGGAGCAACTATCAAATCCTGCCTTGGAGATTCTCTTGGGAGTTCCATGAAAATAGATGCCCTCGTGGTTGGAAAGGTCAGCAGGCGTGATCCAAGGAATATCCCCGTCCCAAAATTGGGGAACGCCGGTCTTTGGCGTTGAGCCGGAGACAATTTCTCCAAGTTCACGTAACGGGATAGTCTGCGTCTTCACGATTTGGCCATCATTGCCTGCAAGGCGTCGACTTCAGCGGTCGCCGCAGTTTCCAGCTGCCGCAGCCGTTTGAGTGTGACGTTCGGCTCTTCGTAGAAGTCCTCGTCCTGCTCGACCTGCCGATACCGGCTGGTGGAAAGGTCGTATTTGTTGGCCATCACCTGATCCTTGGTGACCCAGAACTGGCGGGTGAGCTGGTTGATCTCCGTTTGCAGCGGCGTCATACGGGATTGAAGTTCAGCAAGTTCCGCCTCGGCCTTTTCGCGGGCGGCACGGGCCTTGTCAGCCGTCTTGGAGAGGACCTCCTCAAATTTGAGCCGATGGATAATGGCGCGGTGTTCGAGGCGGCCGGTTTTGAGCGGAGCGATCTGCTTTTGCAGGTTGGCGAGCCGATGAGCGCGCTTCTGCTGAAACTTTGTATCCAGCCGGTGGCTCCAGCAGTCCAGCACGTCGGGGATGTCGTTCTCGGGGACTTTCTGGCGTTTGTCGTCCAGTGAATACCCGTCGTGCTCCATGTCGTAGAACCAGATCTTCTCCGTCGTGCCGCCCTTGGTGAACAGGAGGACGGCGGTGGAGACCCCGGCGTAGGGCCGGAAAACGCCCGAGGGCATCGAGACGACGCCGTCAAGGCGGTTCTCCTCGATGATCTTCTTGCGGATGTCGACGTGGGCGTTGGAGGAGCCAAACAGGACGCCATCAGGGACGATCACGGCAGCGCGACCGCCATTCTCAAGAAGGCGTAGGAAGAGGTGCAGGAAAAGGATCTCAGTCTTCTTGCACTTGACCGGCAGCGTGGGGTTCACATCCGCCGCGTCGATTGCGCCCCTGAAGGGCGGGTTGGCGAGAACCACGTCGTAGGCCCGCTCTTCGGTGAACGCCTTGGAAAGAGTATCGGTGTAACGGAAGTTCGGAGCGGCGATGCCGTGCAGCATGAGATTCATGCTGCCGATGCGGAGCATGGTCATGCCTGAGTCAGAGTCGAAGCCGGTCAGGGCCCTCGTCTGGCTGAACTCGTATTCTTCCTTCGTGAGTTTGCTGCCCGTCAGGCCATGGGGGTAGCCCTCCTCGTCGTAGGTGATGTCGCGCGGATCGGTGTGGGTTTCGAGCAGGTGCTGCCAGGCGTTGACGAGGAAACCGCACGTTCCGGCAGCAGGGTCGCAGATGCGCTCGCCCGGGCGCGGATCGCGCATGCTGACCATCATGCGAATGATGTGGCGCGGCGTGCGAAACTGACCGTTCTGGCCGGCAGTGTTGAGCTTGCCGAGGAGGTATTCGTAGAGATCGCCCTGCACATCCTGGTTCTGCGCCGAGATCTGCATGGCGTCGATCGCCTTGCAGGCCTCGATCAGCAAGCTGGGCTTGTTGATCTTGAACTCGGCGTTTTCCATCTGGGCCGCAAAGGAGCCGCCCGCGCCGCCGAGCGTTTTGATGAAGGGAAAGACGGCCTCCTTGACGTGCTTGAGTGCCGTGTCGGCGGGAAGTTGCGTCCAATGAGACCAGCGGAGGTCGGCATTCGGAAAAATGGGTGTGAACTTCTTGCCACGGAGTTTGGCGGCGCGCTCGGCGTCCTGCTCGCGCTCGTCGAGGCGTTTGAGGAAGAGCAGGAAGGACAGTTGCTCAATGGCGTCGAGGGGATTGGCAAGCCCGCCGGACCAGAGCTTGTCCCAGAGAGCCTCGACGGCGGAGCGGAGGGTAGTGTCAGTAAGCATGGATTATGCCGCGAGCAATTCGGTGAGGTGGAGAAGGTCGCCGATCTCTTGTGGGGTGAAGAAGCGTTCGACCGCGTTACGGCCAAAGTTGGTCAACGGAGGGTCGTAGAGGTCGGCCTCGACCAGCGTGCGCTTTGCGAGGAAGACCTCCTGAACAGATCGAAGAAAGCGTATCTGCTCGGCGCTGTAGTTGTGGGCTTGAATGTGCTGCTCGAAGCCGCGCTGCACCACCTGAGAGTAATCGGGGATGGCATCGAGGGCGAGCAGGTGGCGCACGAAAGCGAGGAAGTTGTCCACGCGTAAGCCGTAGGCGATCCGGATCATCGAGCTCGAGAGTTGAATGTCGTCGCGGCCGAGTTCGCGGTGGAGCGTGCGCTCGAGGTCGACAAGTTGATCGTCTGTGACCTCTCGGCCCTCGCGGAGCGCGGCGAGCGCGGGGTGTTTTTCCACAATTTCGAGGACGCAGGCATCCACACGGCGTTTGTATTCTTCAATGAGGACCTGGTGCCCGCCTTCGCCGACCGAAATGTAGCCGTGGGTTGCGATGAAGTCAGGCAAATCGATCTTCAAGAAGGCGCTGGGGCGGTCGCGCCGATTCTTCATTTGCGGCGCAAGGTCACGGATGATCTGCGTGAGTTGCGCTGGCGTGGCGGTCGCGAGGTCAGCGGAGAGAGCGAGTGCGGCGCTGGGCGAGGAGGGGACGCGCTCTGCGATGTCCGGGAGCCGGCTCACGTCTTCCGCAATCGACTGGAGCAACTGTGGAGACGGCGTGGCCTGGAGGATTTGCAGCTTCAATCGCTCCACCTTGTGGGTGAAGGTTTCGGCCTCCACATCGACATCGGCGGCAAAGCGGAGAAGTGGCGCAACGTGGAGACGGAGGAAGTCCAGTTTTGCCGGCGTGATGAGTGTCCAGAAGTCGTCTTCCCACGCCAGGGCAATTTGCAACCACACCTTCTTCACCGGGAAGGAATCGCGCGGGACCCGGACCATCATGGCGCGAAGGTCGCTGATCGCCTGGCGAAAGGCCTCGGCGGTATGGTCGGGAAGGTAAAGTTCGAGGATCTTGATTCGCGTGTTGAACACCGACACGAGCACCGGCATATCGATTGGTGGCTTGTCGTCAGCCTTCTTGTTGAAGTCGTTCTGCCAGAAGTCGATGATCTTGAACTCGGTCTTCTTCCCGTCCGGCAGACGGTCCAAGTATTTGCAGGCCTGCTGATTGCGTGTGCCGCGGCCGATCATCTGCCAGAGCTTAATGCGTGATTGCACCGGCTTCATGAACACAAGATTTACGACCTCCGGGACGTCGATGCCGGTGTCGAGCATGTCCACGGAGATCGCGACGCGCGGCAGGTTGTTCTTCTTGAACTTGGTGATGAGGCCATCGCCGTAGCTGCCGTCGCGCACTCGCTCGGTTGTAGACGTGATGACCTGTGCGACGCCCACATGCTGCGGATACATCTCCTCGAAGACCTCGGCAATGCGGTGGGCATGCTTCTTGGTTATCGCGAAAACGATCATTTTTCCGGGCAACTGGCCGGACTGATCCTTGAGGCAGGTTTCCATGACTTCCTCCCATTGTTTGCGGAGGGTATCTCTGTTGCTGACCTCGACTTCGATCTCAGTGCCGGAGTAGTCGAGGCTGTCGGGGTCGATCCCTTGCTCGGCGAGAGCGTTGCGGTCCTCCTCGCTGAGATCCACGCCCTTGATGCCTTTGCGCTGGAAACTCGTGTGCGCCTGGTACAGGCTGAAATCGACGAGGAAGCCTTCTTTCACGGCCTGTGGGTAGTCGTAGAGGAAGGTCGGCACATTGGCATCGCACCCGAAGAGCCGGAACGTGTCACGGTCGATGAAGTTGGCGGGGGTAGCAGTCAGGCCAATCATGCGGGCGTCGAAGTACTCGATGACTTCGGTGAACCGCTTGAAGAGCGAGCGGTGGGCTTCATCGAAGATGATGAGGTCGAAGAAACCTGGGCTGAACTTGGCGTAGCAGAGCGCCAGCGTTTGTTCAGTAGCGACGAAGAGGCGTTTGGTTTTGTCGATCTGATGCGTGTAGATCCGGTCACGCGGCTCGTGCGGCAAGTGGGCCTTGAAACCATCTGTCAAGGTCTGATCGACGAGGGCGTCGCGGTCCGCGAGGAAGAGAACGTTCTGCGCCTGATTGGCGCGGAGAAAGACGTCGATCAAGGCCATGGCCACGCGCGTCTTGCCCGTGCCGGTGGCCATGACGAGAAGTGCGCGGCGCTTGTTGGCGGCAAAGGCTTCAGCAATGCGGCGAATGGCCTCGTGCTGGTAGGCGCGCTCGACGATGGAGCCGTTGATGGGCGTCGCTTCGAGCGGTCGTCGGTTCTGGCGCAGGAACCTCAGCCGCTCTAGGTCGACGGGCGCGAAGAACCCGGCGACGAGGCGCGGATTAGCAAGGCCTACCTCCCAAAACCAGATGTCATGGCCGTTAGCCATAAACCCGAAGGGGGCAAAGGGCTGCTTTTTGGCGATCTCGGTGACGTAGTGCCGGAGTTGTTCGTCGGCCTCGCGTGCGTCGCGGGAGCATCGCTTGGCTTCCACGACGGCGAGCACGTTGCCGCTAGCGTCGTACAGGCAATAGTCGGTAACGCCGTTCCATGGCTCCGCGTCATAGCCATCAACTGGAACCTCCAATCGGACCTGGGTGCGGTCATTGAGTTTCCAGTCAGCCGACCGCAACTGCGGGTCTATCTGCAGCGCGCGGGTTTGGGCTTCGTTGAGAGTCACGGAGTTAGGCCTGGGCTTGGGCGACTTCGAAGATGCCCTCCTCTTTCAGAAAATCGTCAAGGCTCGATCCAACGTGGCGTTTGGTCATTTGCTTAACTCCTTCTGGCGCCTGCGCGCCAACGCAGATTCATTGTCCGGCGTTTTCTGCGTCTTCTTGTTGAAGCGGATCACGCTGGCTGTTGTGCGTGGAGGCGCATGGTGTCGCGCTTCTATGCGGCCTTTCCGTGGTCGTGGACCACAATGTCCACGTCGCAACCGTCCTTGGTGAGCTGTGGACGCAAGTCTAGCAACCACCAACGCAACGGAAACGGGACTCGTGGCGCTTTGTTAAAGCTGGCCAGCAGCCCACTTCGCCTCGAAATCCCTCTTCGCACGAACGTGCTCGTTTGCGCACTCCATGCTGGCCCGAGACTCATACGACTGGCAGTTACTTGATGGCTGGTAAAACTGCTTCCATGCCGCCTCTTTGGCATCCGCGGCACGGCTGGCAGCGTCAATTGCAGCCTGTTGCTTTGCGAATTTATCTCGTTCAGCCTGGGCCACAATCTGACGATCGCGTTCCTCCTTATCGATCGCCGCCTGTCGAGCCGCCGCTGCGTCGCGCTGTATCTTCTCGCCGGTTTTGGCAGCTGATTTTTGCATGTCGTCCATGACCTTTGTGAAGGTCGACGTGACAACCGACATTTGGTACTCGTACGAAAAGTAACGCGCCGTCAAGGTGATGGCGACACCGCCGACAACTGTGCCGATTGCGTAAAGGATCGTACGAGACCGACGTTGGTCCTTCTGGTACATCGCTTCTCCCGGCGCCTTCGTTGTTGAGGGTTGCTTCCGACGCGTTCAATACCCCGTATGCTACCTACGATGTTTCGAGCTCCAAAGGTCGGATGTAGCGGCTTATCAGGTGCTTTCTCGTGGGGGGCTCCTTCGGCTCGATGTGATTGAATAAGTTTCCGGACAAGCTTGCCTAACGACATTGAGGAGCAAGTGTGACATGGAGGAGTTTCGCGTTTACCGGCACCCGAGTGGCGACGTGGAGGCAGTCAAGGTTGGGTGGTCGTGGCCGGGGGCAATTCTTGTAGGCTTCTGGGCCCTTTACAAGAAACTTTGGATCATCGGAAGCGCTGTATTAATCGTATCGGTCTTGCTGCACGCAATGTTTTCCGTGATGTCGAATCTGCCGCTGCTCTTTGACTTGGTCTGTGCAGTAGCATTCGGCATCTATGGCAACGCTTGGCGCGACACAAATCTTGTCGACCGCGGATTTGCGTTGGTCGATACTGTTCTCGCAAAGACACCCGACGGAGCAATCGCCGAGCACCTGCGCAACCAGACGCAGGTAGCAGCGCACGGCGCCGCACCATCATCACGCGGTCCAACATCGCTTGAACGTATTGAGCCGACGCTCTGAAGGCGGTAGCTCTGTTCGGGACGTGGCCCCGTCCAAGTGCTGGAAATCCCCATTTTCAGAAGCCTCTGCCCCTCCACGTTTGGCGCCCGAAGGGGTGTCCGGGCCCATCAACTTCCGTTGCTGATCCTCGTTGTTGGCGCCGACAGTCTAAGTCGCTAAATCGGCTAACGTATGGATTGCGTCCTCTGGGAAGATGCCAGCGGCACGTACTTGCTGTTTTGCGACAACCACGTCAGTTGCAAAGAGCACCACTGCTAAATCGGTGAGCGCTCTCGTGCAACAAACATAAAAGAGACGGCGAGTCCTTTCAATGGAGGTTTCTTTACCCTCCCGGATGTTTTCTTGATCGCGGGCCGAAGGAGGCTTGATCCCGAAGTACTTGTCATAAGAAAACTGAACATGCGTGCCCTCCTCGTCGTCAAGGACAACAAGCACCTTCGGAAACTCGGCCCCCTTGACGCCTTGTTGTGTCGAGAACGGAGACTGCTCGTTCATGTACTCCCGGTATCCCCAAAACTGGGATGCCCGGCAGCGCAAGAACGCGTCCATCGCCGCAATCTCACGGCTTGCTTCCTCGTCGTCGTCCGCCCCCTCCTCCTGAGCGTGCGCAGGCGGGCGCTCTTCGAGATAGGCAAGGAGGCGTGGATCTAGGGTCACAAGCTGCGCGTCCCGCAAGAATTGAAGAACGTCCCGGTTTGTTGCTCCCGCTTCAGGCCTCATCATTTCCACTAGCCGCCTGGTGGATGCCCGCAGTTCACCCAGCAATTGCGCTACGTTCTGCCTTTGCAAGGCGTCTCTGTCTCCAGCAAGCAATGGGCAGTTGTTCCGCAGGATCGTCATCGTTTCAAATTCGAGACCTTTCATAATCGCGTCGCTTAACGGCATGACGAAGGAAATGAATGGCCTCAAAGGCCAGGCAGTGGCGTCAAGGAAGCCGTTTGCGAAGGCTTCTGGCGCCTTGTCGTTAAGGGAGGAGTAAAGGTCGGCAAATCCCAGTCGAACCGCGGCCATCCTATGAACGATCACAAGAATCTTCACCGATGCTGCCCGGTTTGACAGCCACGTGGGGTCATCATTACGATGGGCAATCCACTCACGAACGGCACCTAGGCGCTCGTCGCGCCGCCCGTCCGCCGGCAATACGAACATACGCGCTGTTCCAGTAACTGGACGCGGCACACCATCAACCTCGACAGTCCGTCCGCGCACCTGAACGAGGCCATCACCGTCACGGCGAATAGCATTTGCCACGGCAAGTACTTTCGTAGGACACCGAAAATTTTCTGGTTTCGAGATCGAGAGCCACCCCTCCTCAGGTGCGACCTTACCAATGCCAGTCGCGTAAATTCGCTGCATGGGATCACCGAAGAAGCCAAGACAGAACTGAGGCCGCATCTGGCGTTCGATCGCCTTCAGAGCATCCACTACGGACTGTGTCGTGTCCTGACTCTCATCGACGAGCACGAATGGGAACTGCTGCCCAATCAGCGTCCGAAAGAGCGCCCTTTCGGTCAGAAACTGGGGCACCATCTTAATGATGTCGTCGTGGCCTAAGACACCCTTGAGGTAGTCGCTGCCAGTGCCGTACCTGAAGGAGGGCACTGAAGCAATACGCGTACGATGCAATTCGTATCTCACGATGTCGCGACGGTTCTTTTCCCGCGTCCGCACTTGAACTCGAGGGCCAAAAGCGGCCGCGGCGGCGCGAAGTTCGTCGATTTTCTCATCGATCCGGCGCGCGACCCAATTGCGAATGTCGCCCTGGAACGACTTAACGATGGTCCAGAGAAAGCTGTGAATGGTAGAAACGTGGACCAGCGGATTGTTGCCGATTTCCGCCCAAATTTCACCCGCGGCGATTTCGGTATACGTAATGCAAGCGACTCGTTGGCGTTTCCGCTTTAGAAGGGAGCCGTGCTCCCCGATGATCGCCGCCAACGCCTTGATGAAGGACGTAGTCTTACCAGATCCAGCACCCGCCACCATCACGAAACTTTGCCGTTGCTGAGCGCGAATGCACTCCCGCAACCGCAGATCGGCTTCCGTGTCAGGCTGGGCAGCGCGGCGAATCACTTGGGCGACACGTTCCCGGCGGCGGCGACTGCGGCTTCTTCAGCAATGGTCCCGGCAATCGCCTCGCCTTCCTGTTCGACCTCGCGATCGACCTTCTCCTTAAGCCAGGCCAGCCCCTCTTTGATATAAACCGGCACCTTCCAATCCTCGGTCGTTTGTTCCAGCACGCCGAGCGCGAACTTTGTCTTGTCGAAGTTCTTACCCGTCACTCGCTTGTGTAGCCCCGCTGCTAACGCGGTGGGATCGGGCGGCTCGCCTCTTAACTTAAGGCCGATGGGGCGTCGGATTGCCGCTTGACACCAGGCTGCGTTTTCCAAGCCGAACGCCTCTTCCAATGTGCGTCCGCAAAGAGGCACAGTCGCCCCATTCCATGTCACGTCGATGGGGGTCTGGTAGGCGATCCGCACCATAACCGAATCGGAGCCCTTCAGTAGTTCGACCTTTTCCGCTGCTGGCACTGCGAATAGCTCAGCGATCGTGCGCTTTTTCGGAATCCACCGGATTAAGGTTTGGTTGGCCGTGACCGCCCCGATTTCAGCCGGCAGGCAAAGCTTGCCATAGCATTTCTGAGGAACAGCATTCTGTCCATTACCCGGCAACTCAAACTCCCTTTCCTCATCCTCGTCTACCTCCGCCGGCGCAACTACATTAGCCACGCTGTCTATGTCGGTGATGATGAGGGTCGTGATGCCAAGGAACTCAAGGAGCTCTTTGAAGCGATGGCCGAATGCACCGCCCACCTCGAGAATGCAGAGCGACACCGAACGGAGGGACTTCGCCTCTTTCTCGATCATGAGCGGTAGGAGCAGGCGCTCGACGTTTCCTTCAACCAAGATCGCCGCATCTGCGAAGAACAAATCGCAGTGCGTGAGCTTGAGATAGCGTTGCAAGAAATCACGATCCTTGGGCGTCGGTCCTTTTTGGAAGCTCGACAGGTTCAGCACTTGCGTCGTCTGTCCGCCATCCGTGAGATGCCGACGAAAGTAGCGTATTGGCGTGAAGCCGCGCTCGTACAAAATGTGCGGCGAATGTGTGGTGATTACGACTTGGCTGGCAAAGGCTCCGCCGGCTTCGCCGGCAATCTCTAGGAGGCTAAGCACGTTCCGGATGAAGACCTGCTGAAGCTGGGCGTGCATATGCGCCTCGGGCTCTTCGATGAAAATAAGATGGAGCGGCGCGCGCTCGTCCTCATCGTCTAGCCACCTCGCCTGCAAATCCAGAATCTCCACGACCATGTAAATGAGATTCTTGAACCCGAGGCCGTTATAGCTGTCAGGTAACCTGACGGCGGCGTCTCCTTCGCCAAGAATGTAGTGGATCTTCGCGTCTTGGCTCATGACTGTGGCCGGGTTCAGACCCGTCCTGATTTCCAGTCGCGGATTGTTGAGCCCTGGGTAACCAAGCGTAGCAATGCGTTTCAACGTTGGCCCAAACACCTCCATCAGGTGCTTGTTCAGGCCTTCTTCCGAATCAAAAAGAGCCTTTAGAGCCGTATGGTCTTCGTCGCGCTGCTCAAGGTTGCGCTGATAGAACCGACTTAGGCGCCTAGAGAGATCCTCCGCCCGCCCAGCCCCACCTGACATGGTCGACGAAGGATCGGCAAGATGCCGTTGGGCTTTCAAGAAATCGACACGCACTAGAGATTTCATGAGGCCGGCACCGCCAAGTTCGCCTGAAATGCTCGACGGAACATACCCCTCGTTCTGAACAAAATCGGAATTGAACTGCGCTCGATCGAGCACGTAGTAGCGAAACTCAAACTCGTGGCGCAGTTCCTTTTCCAGGTAGTCGGTCAACGTTCGAGGCCATGGGACATAACTCCCAGCGCCACCAGGCAGGGCCGCAGCTCGCTGCTGCGCTTGTTGCTGCTTAGTCCTAAAACGCTGCAGCAGCTCGAGTGCATTTCGCGCCCCAAATTCGATACGTACTCCAACTTGCGTGCCCTGCCAATCGGTGCTCGGGAGGATCGGCATAACCAAGTAAAGGTCAGGCGCGGAGACCTCAAACCACAGGTCGAGGGAGATGCTTGGCATCGTCTCCTGCGCGTCGACCTCCGCAGGATCCGCCGCCGCCAGTTCGTTAAACAACTTCCACGTGTAAGAGCTGAAATCGAAGATGGAGAACCGTTCTTTCGAGCCGGTTAGAAGCATCTGTATCGCTTCCGTAGCGGAAGTCTTGCCGCTGTTGTTCGCACCGACGAAGATCGAAACGTCTTGAGCCAGTTCGACATGCACGTCGCGCAGCCGCCTGTAGTTTCTTAAGCGATATGAGCGTAGGTACATCGAGCCGCCACCGAGCCTGGACGAACGCTATCCTAACCGTTCGTCGTGCATGGTTAAGGCGGATGGCGAAACCATCGCGACGGACGAAGCGGCCCTGGCTAAGCCTGGCTCCAAAAGCGGCTAGCCAACATGGCAGTTTGGCGTAAAGGCAACGCTGGGGTGTTTTGCGAAAGCCCACGAGTTCGTGGCGACATTCTGTCTACAGGACGTCTACACGGAAAAATCGCGTAGTCCGAGCCAGCGCTATGTCATTGATTTTTAGGGTGTTGCTGATGGACTCGAACCACCGACCTACTGAATTCGAACTTGGGCTGCCCTGAGGCCGCTTTCAGAGGGGGATTCAGTCAATTTCTGTCTAAGATTCCGGCCTCTCGCCCTCATGAAAACACCTTATAAATCAATGGTCCAATTCGGAATCTTAGACAACCCTTTGGACACGGATTCCTAGCGTGCACTGCAGCAAACAGCATCAGTTCATCCCCACAACGACCCCGGCGCGGCCCGTTTGGGTCAGTAGCTCGAGGAGTGCCGGACGGGTCAAAGTCTCCGTCACAAGCACGTCGCAGTGTGCGCGCATCGCCGCCGCCAGTACGAGGAGATCTCCTTTTCCGCGCAGTTGCGGCGAGGCCCGCGACTTTCTCTGTATCGCGGCTTTGCCGCGGAATCCGAAACCGCCCGTAAATGCACGGAAGAGTAGATCAACTCCATTGACGCGACTGGCTTACCGCAGTGTCGGCTAACAGCGAAAACTGGCTCAAATCGACACCTGGGCCTACACGCAGGCCTTCTCCAACCGCGCGATTAAGCCGGAATACCTTCGCGTAGGCGAAACAATCGCCTTTTCCAGCACTTCGGCTCCCGCCACAATCGTGACCCCGAACCGGGAGCGTGTAACCGCGGTATACAGCAGTTCCCGTGTCACCACGCGAGTGAGCGTGGCCGGAAGCATGAGGAGCACTTGGTCGAATTCCGAACCCTGCGCCTTGTGCACCGTCGTTGCGAAGGCCGTTTCATGGTCCGGCAGGCGAAGGGGCGCCACGGCGCGAAAGCCGCCGGCACTGTTTGGGAAGAACACCATCAGTGTGTTTGACGCGTCTGGCAAGACGATGCCGACGTCGCCATTAAAGAGTTTGAGCATGTAGTCGTTGCGCAACACCATGACCGGGCGGCCTGGATACCAATCCGAGCGAGCACCGGGATCGAGCGGATGGTCGAGCACCTTACGATAGTGCTGCGCGACGAATTGGTTGATCTCGACCACGCCGCGCGGGCCCTCGCGCTCGGCGCATAGCACGCGGAATCGCGCCAACGCGTCGAATAGCGGCGCCTTGTTGGCGAGGTTGTTGCGGGAGGTATTCAAATAGTCTGTCGTCCCATCGATCATCCGTTGGAGCGATGCGGCCGTTGGGGCTGGAGTCGCGTCATCGATCCATTCGAGTGTTGGATCGGTGCGTGAGTGCAGCAACTCGATCGCTGCTTTAGATTCGCCGGCATTCACGTGCGCGGCAAGGCGGCCGATGCCGGAATCTTTAGCGAAGCGGAAGTTCTCGGTGAGCCAAACCACGCTGTCGTTAAGGCTGGTCGGCTTGATGGGCGCCGCGCACTCGATGCGCGCGGCGGGGATACTGGTGACGGCGGACAGCCTTTCGACACATGCCTTACTTAAGGTCGGATCAGCACTCAGTTCCGAGAACACGGCGCCAGATTCGACGGCGGCAAGTTGGTCCTTGTCGCCCAGCATGATGATGTGCGCCGATGGAGGCACTGCCTCGACCATCTTGGTCGCGAGTGCCAGGTCCAGCATCGATGCCTCGTCGACGACCAACAGGTCGATCGGCAACGGGTTGCCGGCGCGGTGGCGGAACTCCCCGGATTCGGGCAATACGCCCAGCAGGCGATGGACCGTGAACGACTCCGAAGGTAGTCGATCCCGCAATTCGGTCGGTAGGTGGGCGGCGGCGTTGCGAATCGCTTCCAGCATCCGGGCCGCGGCCTTGCCGGTCGGCGCGGCCAATCGGATCCGGCAATTCGGCTTTTCGGCCAGGATGCAGGCAAGCACGTTAACGACGGTCGTTGTCTTGCCGGTTCCGGGGCCGCCGCTGATGATTGTTAGGGGGCGCTCGAGTGCCATGGCAGTCGCGATCTTCTGCCAGTCGGGGCGATCGCCGAGGCGCTTAGCGTTGCCAGCGAACAACCGGTCGAGCAGGGCTTTCACATTATTGCGGAAAGCTGTCGGTGCGGTTGGCGAAGGTTCCATTAGGCGCCGCGCCAATCGGCGTTCGTAATCGAAATAGCGGTGGAGGTAGACGCGGCCGTCGTCGTCGAGGACCAGTGGGCGCGCATCGGGGGCCTCGGGTGTGCCGACCATGTCGGACTCCAGCAGTGCCTTGCGCGCTGCTTGCTCGTCGAGGTCGTCGCCAGCTGCGGCAATGTCGGAGAGATACGTGCAGACATGACCCATGGCGGTAGCAAGGCTCGCCGCGCGCGCTGCCGCCTGCAGGGGTACGAGCGTGTGTTCGGGGGCGTTGCGCTCCCGGGCCCAGTGTACGACGTGGTGCGCAAAGCCCTCGGCAAGCGCCTGATCCGGCATCGGGAAAAGCGAGGTGGTCACGACAACACCTCCACCGGTGCCTGAGCGAACAGCGCGTCGAGTTGCGCAAGTGTCGCTGCCCCGGGTCGATGGTGAAACACGCCAGCCGGCGTGCCGTCAAGATTGATCCAATCTGGGCGCACGCCACGCACGAAGAGGTAGAGCACACCGCCGAAGTGCGCTTCGTACCGGTACCCCGGCACGCGATGCCTGAGGTAGCGGTCGAGGGCCAAGGCGTAGAGCAGGTATTGGAGGTGGTAGGCGTGCTCGGCCATCGCTGCCCGCAACTCGGCTGGGCCGTAGTCGGACGAGGCATAGCCCAGGTGGTTCGATTTCCAGTCGAGCACGTAGTAGCGGCCCCGGTGCTCAAATACCAGATCGATGAAACCTTTGAGGTAGCCTTCGAGGTCACGGAACGTCAGGCGCGGCACGTCGTAGCCCAGGCCCCTGAGAGCGGCATTGAGTGCGTCCGCCGAAACTCGGGGCGAAGAAAGGCTGAATTCTAGTTCGGTAAGACGCTTGGTCGTGGGAATGGACCCGAGCACGATGCCATCCGGCAACCTCGTTGCCATAACGTTGGCGAGCATCCGCGCGGCCATCCCCGTTAACAGTGCCGACTGGTCGGCTGGGCGCAGGCCTGGAAGGAACTGGGGGTGTGCGGATAGGCCGTGGGCGATGCCGTCGTTCCAACAGCCCGGATCGGTGAAGGTGATGCGCTCGAAGATCGCGTGCAGGCAATCGCCGGCGCGCGGGCCGCGCGGAAATCGCAGGATGTCGTCCGGCGCGAGCTCCGGCGGCGGCGCGGCGATTCTCCTTGCAACTTCCGCGACCCGTGCGTCGTGGTCGCTCGCAGCGCCTTCGCTCTTCGCATCGCTGGTAAGGCCCGTGAAGCTGCTAGATCTCCATGCTGGCGCGATCGGCGTCGGTAGAGCCAGCGCCGTGAGCGTTTCCGGCGAGGGCCCGGCCAGTACGACCGGAATGCCGGCCTGGACAGGTACGGGTGCCAGACCAAGGTGAGGCTGCAGCCGCTTGGCCATGGCTTCCCACGCGGTGGCAATGTCGGCCGGCGATCTTTTGCCATCGAACCAACTTTCCGGCGATTCCTGGCCGCCGCAGACGAGCCAGTTAAGCAGGCTTTTTGTGCTTTCCGAAGTCGAGAGGTTGCCGAAGTTGCGGGTCGCGTAGGTGCCAGCGATCACGTAGCACCGATACACCGCGCGCGTCATTGCAACATAGATGAGGCGTAGCGACTCGGCCGACTGCTCGAGCTTGATCTGCGCCTTGATTTTGGGCTCATCGTCGCCGATCTCATCGTCAAAGCGAAAGTCGATGATTGCAGCGCCGTCGCTGTCGTGATATTCGCGCCCCTCCGGCTTCGGTCCGCCGAATCTGGTGGTGCCGTCCCACAGGAAAGGACAGAACACCATCAGGAATTCGAGGCCCTTCGCCTTATGGATGGTGATGATCTGGACGAGGTTGCGGTCCGATTCGAGGCGCAGTTGAGCCGTATCGTCGGTGGACCCCTCGCGTCGCTGCGTCTGCAGCCAGCGCAGCAGCGCATCTGGCGAATCGTGCGTTGCGGCCGCCTCGTGGATCCGTTCGCCAAGGTGCAGCAGGTTAGTGAGGCGGCGCTCGCCGTCCGGGCGACGAAGCATGCGAGCGCTGACCCCCTCTTCGGTAAGGAACCGGCGGTACATGATGCCCACGCCCTGGCGCAGCCACAGATCCCGGTAATCCGCGAAGCGCTCGAGGTAGCCCATGAGCTGGTCTTCGTTGCTCGAGATCTCCGCAATCCTGGCCGCGTCGCACCCCATTATTTCGGTGGCCAGCGCGCCGCGCAGCAAGGTGTCACGCGACGGTTGGTTAATCGCGATCAGCATGCGCTCGACCTCTTCGGCATCGGGCGACTGGAAGACGCTGGCCTGTGTCAGCTCAACACTCCCAATATTCAGCGCGGCCAGCTCTCGCTTGAGCGAGCTGCCCTGCGCGTGGGTGCGCACCAGCACCGCGATATCGCCGGGGCTTAGCGGGCGCTCGCCTATGAGGATGCGGCCCTTGGCGGCTTCGGTGATCACCCGTGCAATTTCCGCGGCCGTTGCTCGCACCGCGAGCGCTTTAGCGTCCTGCTTGCTGATGGGCATCCCTTCAGGCGTTTGCGGAAGCATCCACACCTGCAGGTCCGCGCGCTCGACCGACGTGTCGCGAAGCGGCTCGCGCAGCTTGGCACCCATCTTGACCGGGTGATAGCCAAGACCCGGAAGAATGAAGGCATCTTTCGTTGCCGAGAAGAGCCCGTTCTGCGCCTCGATCAGGCCCAGGGTCGAACGCTGGTTGTCGGCGAGCGTGTATTCGGCCGAAGCGCTTTGGCGTGCTCGCAGGTATGCGTGCAGGTCGGCGTTGCGGAAGCTGTAGATCGCCTGCTTGGGATCCCCGACGAAGAACACCGGCGCATCCCCGTTGCCGTAAATGCGGTTGAAAATCGCGAATTGGAGCGGATCGGTGTCCTGAAACTCGTCCACAAGCGCGACTGGGAACTTCTCGCGCAGCGGCACAGCCAGCCCGGGATGTTCGCCGACCTCGAGCGCGGCGTAGAGGTTGTAGAGCATGTCATCGAACGAGATCAGGCGCCGCTCGCGTTTGCGCTGCCGCAGATCGGGCCCGACGCTTTCAATCAAATCGCGGATCAGCCTCAGGCGGGCGAGGTCGAGTTGTTCGGCAATCGCCTCGCGGGCGGCGAGAAGGTCGTTGGCTTGGTCGAAGAACGCGTGTGCCGGCGTGGTTTGGCCCTTCTTGGTGCGCACTGTCAGCATGGCGCTCGACAGCAGATCGAGCTTGCTCGTTGCGGTTAGCGGTGCAAGCGGGAGGTCTTCCTTGAACCAGGCATCCCATTCGCTCGCTGCTTGCTTGACACTCTGTTCCTTGTACGAGTTCGCATGAAGCGCCGGCAGCGCGGCCTTGACCTTCTCGACGATCGTGTCGCGTTGGTCGGTCCAGGTCTTGCAGGCGGTGTCGTACACCTTAGTTACCGGCGCGATGTCGATCGCCGCTGGCTCATCCATGCCCCCCGGCCAGAGGCACTTGGCCAGTGGCTTGGCGAGGCAGCGCGCCAGCAGCTGCGCGTACTTTTCGGGGGTGTCTCCGCAGGCCAGCAGGTGGGCCGCGAGCGCCGGCGGGCAACTGTCGTCGGCGACCCGGCGGCGCCAGAAGTCGTGGACAGCTTCCATTGCTATTTCACGGTCGTCCGTCACGAGCTCGAGCGAGAAGGCTAGGCCGGCGCTGAACGAGGCATCGGCGAGTGCGCGCTGACAAAAACCGTGAATCGTGAAGATGGCGGCTTCATCGAAGCACTGCAGAGCTTGGTCGAGCATCAGGGCCAGCTTCGCGCGGGGAATCTGCGTGCGTTGCTCGACCGCTCGCATGAGCTTTTGCGGGAACGGATCGGCGGGTGGCTCGGTCTGATCGGTCTCGCGCAGAAAAGCGAGCGTCTGGACGATGCGCGCACGAACACGCTCGCGCAGCTCGGCTGTGGCAGCGTTTGTGAATGTTACGACGAGGATCTTCTGTGCCTCGAGGCCGCGCTCCAGCAGTAAGCGCAGATACAGCCCGCAGATGTTCCAGGTCTTGCCAGTGCCAGCCGACGCCTCGATCAGGTTGATGCCGTCGAGGTTGCAGTTAAAGACGTCGAATTCGGAGGGTGCTGTCAAGCGATCCTCGCATCAATGATGTGTTGGATAAGTGGCGCGAAAACCTTGGTCGCGGAGTCGATGAATTCGTCATCGAGCGGCTCGTCCACACCACGCAGCGCCAGGCGGTAGGCCGAGTCGAGATCTTCGCCGTAGGGGTAGAAGCTCGTGCTCTGCCAGGCGCCGGTCGCTTTGGACAGGCTTTTGCCTTCCTTTATGTAGGCCCAAGCGGACTTCGGGAAAAAGTGGAGCGGACGGTGCAGTCCTTCGCCATATAGCGTGAGCAGCGCTTCAAGCTGCTGGCGCGCGTCCTCAAGCGAGGACAGGACGTAACAACCGTCGCGCGAGAACCAGGTGGTCTTCTTGGTGACCTCGGAGGGCGCCATCGCGTTCAGGAACACGTGCGCGATCCAGCCGTTCAAGTAATCGTTGGCGCGTGCGTCGTCATAGCGGTAACGGATTAGTCCGCTCCTGCGCAGGTCGCCAAAGCCTCCAGTGAGGCGCCACGCTTCGCCGTCGATCACGAATTCAAGTGTCGTACTGAGAGGATCGAGCGGGGATTCTTCCAGGGCGGGCGCGAGTTCGCGCGCGAACGTGGCAAGCCGCCGCAGCTCCTGCTCCAGTTCGAGATCACCCAGGCGTCCGATCGGATACTCAATTCCCGCATGTGCGAAGGAGCGCAGGTCCGTGGCGGATGTGCCTTCGAGAAGGCGAGGCAGCACGCGCTCGGCAAGAGCCCTGCGTGCCGGCACGTCGGGAATGAATGGTTCATCGTCCTGCAATTCCTCGTCGCCTTCCGGGAGCACGATGCCAAGGCGCTCCTTGAGCAGGTAGCGGCATGGATTGCGGAAGAAGCGGGCGAGGTTGTCAAGCGTGAGTTCATGGAATTCCGGGCCAGCGTTGGGCAAGGCATGCTGGAAGAACCTCGCCTGTGGTTCCCACGCCAGGTCGGTGCTCTCGGTTTCGTCGCTGACGACGGGCCTTTCGATGATTGGGGCCCTCGCCACGGGCGTTGGCGCAGGTGGCGTGGCCGCCGCGGCCAGCCGTTGCTTCAGGGCCTCGCAATATTCGTCGTTGAAGCTCCGGCGGCGCGGATCGGCATTTGACTCAAAGTAGGCTAGCGAGAACGGCTGCAGCGGGTGCAGGACGAGGAGCCGTTGTCGGGCGGTCTTTATCGATTGCGCTGAAAATGGTCCTTGCTCGATGGCCGCGGCTGCGTAGTCCAGTAGCTCGGCTACGACTACCGACGGCGGGATCACCGAGTTGTCGCGCACGCTGCGTCCGGTGTAGCTCAGGTACAGCCGCTCGCGAGCGGCCAGGACCAGGTCCAGGAACAAGTTGCGCTCGTCGACGCGGCGCTGGCGATCACCGCGGCGCCAGTCGTGCGCCATCAAGTCGAATTCGCTGGGGCGCTGCGCAGAGGGGAAAGCGCCGTCGTTTAATCCCAGCACGCAGACGAACCGATACGGAAGATGCCGCAGGCTGGCCATCGACGCGAAGGTAACGGCCCCGCCTGGGATGCCGCCGCGTGTCGGATCGTCGAGCGTCTCTTGAAGGGCGGTGCGGACAACGTCCACGGTCACCGGTTGGTTCAGTCCGCCATTCGCCATGTTCGAGTGAAGTTCCCGGACTCGCTCCGTCGTCTCGCGCTCCTCGTCGATCTCATCGCCCTGAGGCTGGATGAACGTTTCGATCACGCTGAGTAGAGTCTGCCGCCATTCGTCGGGTGCCTTTGGCTGGGCCAAAAAGCCGTGCAATCGCACGAGTTGGTGAATGAATTCGCGAAAGCTGCCCAGAGCCAGTGCCTCCGAGCCTTCCGGATTGCCGGCTGCAAGGCGCTCGTTCACCGGCATCGCCGTCACGGCGGGCAGCGCGTACCCGAGGAACAGGCGATCAAGCCCGTCGTTGAAGCTGTGACGATCGACCGCCGGCAGGCCCAGCTCGCTGCGATGATGGCCGTCGATGCCCCAGCGAATGCCGGAATCGCGCATCCACGCGTGGATCGCGTCGAGTTCGGCCGCGCCGATGCCAAACCGGCGCCCGATAATGGGCTGTTGGAGGAGTTCGAACACGGTGCTTGCCTGGAAGCGCGACGTGGCGACGGTCAACACGGCCAGGAGTGCCTGCGCACAAGGGTTGCGCACGCTGCCCGGGCGGCCGGTGATCGTGTATGGAATCTCGCGCACTTTCGGGGCATTGCCGAACACTGCGTCGATGAGCGGGGCGGCTGCCTCAAGGTCCGGCATTACGACCAAAATGTCGGACGGCCGCGGCGGATGTTTCTTGCCGAAAAGCATGAGCAACTGGTCCTGGAGACCTTCGAGCTCGCGCGTCAGCGAGTGGCAGACGTGAACTTCGATGCTGCGGTCCTGCACGGCGAGCGTGACGCTACCGCGCGGAAGATCGGTCATATCGAGTATTACGTTCTGCAAGCGCGCGAGGAGCGTTTCACCTTCGCTCGGCGCGAAGTCGGCGTCGTCAACTACGGCGGCACCGTCGTCCCGAAGCAGCAGGTCGATATGGGCCTGTGTCTGTTTACCCCACGACGACAAAAGACGATTGCCAACTTCGTGGTGTTCGGCGCGGTTCTTCGCGACTAGGTAGCTCAGGCGGCGCCGGTCGACGACTTCGAGCCAATACTCGCGGCACGGGTTCAGCACGTACAACCTCAGATCGATCCACTGCGCCAGGCGCCGCAGAATGTCGAGGTACAGCGGCGGCGTGGTCGGTAGGCAGAAGATATGTGCGGTGGCCGGCAGTTCCGCGCGGGCCGGGGCCTCGGGCCCCATTTGCTTCATCGCTTCGAAGAAGACGACTGACGGGTGGCGACTGTCGGTCCCGAGATCGTGGGCAATGCGGCGCCATAGCGCGCCCTGCCAGCGTTCGTCCTCCAAACGCGCGACGCCCAGGTCCTTGATGTTGGTCGGCTTGCCGGCTAGCCATGCCGCAAGCCAGTCGGGCCGGTACGTCAGGTATTGATCGAGCAGCGCCGCCGTGCGCGTCGCGAGTTCGTAGTGCATTAAGGGATCTGCCTGGCGCAAGTACCCGGCGAGCCGTGCATGATCGGCAACGAACGCACTCTCACCGAAGATCCCGAGCACGCGCCACGTCAGCACGGGCGTGGTGAAGGGTGAAGTCTCCGAGACGGCGACAACGTGTCCGATCTGCTGCCACAGCCACTGGGCAAGAAAGGAAAACTGCACGTTCGAGCAGATTCCGAACCTGTCTGCTGCCGCGAGCTCGATCCTGCGCCGGATCGCCGCGCTCGGCACGATGATTTCCTCCTGTACGAACGGCGATTTCGGGGGCGTGGCCATCGCATCGAGCAGAGAGTCGAGCAGGGACTCGAAGCGGTTGGAGAACTTAATCTGCAGCATGCGGGCGTTGCCCCTTGATTGGGGATTACGAAGGGTTGTCTGTGAGGCGGATCACAGGATAAGCGCTTTGGGACGCCGCTCCGTTATCGACGACTTGCTGCAAATTTGGTGTCACTAGCAAACGAGGCTAAGCGCTCGCGACGCTTTTCCTGCCTTCTTTCTCCGGAATGCCGCAGCGCCGCAACGCCCAGGTCTCTCGAAAGCATCGGCTGGCCCTCGAGCGCCCGTCAGGTTGAATCCGTTCCCCGCAATGCGACGAGAGTCCCGTCATCATTGGATGACATGTCTACAAGCGGTTGCTGAATCTGTTTCGTCGGCTTGACCCCAAGCTCTTTTAACATCTCCGCTTGCCGAATCACGTTGCCTTTGCCTTGCGCCAGCTTTTTTTCCGCAGACGTGTAGGCCGCCTGTGCGTCGCTCAAGCGCTCCCCGATTCTCCGGAGGTCCTCAACAAAACCACAAAGCCTGTCGTACAGCTCCGCACCTCTTTTGGCGATATCCTGCGCGTTACGACTTTGTTGCTCCTGCCGCCATAGGTGCGCGACGGTGCGCACGACGAACAAAAGCGTCGAAGGGCTTACCAGGATAACGTTGCGCTGCCAGGCGTCCATAAATAAGTCCTGGTCGCTGGTCACAGCAAGCATGAACGCCGGCTCAACAGGGACGAACATCAAAACAAAGTCGAGCGATTGAATTCCGTAAAGATGCTGATAGTTCTTTTCTGAGAGGCTCCTGACATGACCCCGGACCGAATCAAGATGTTGCTTCAGGGCTATTTCCCGCTCGGCATCCGATTCAGCGGTCACAAAGCGCTCAAATGCCACGAGCGAAACCTTCGCGTCAACAACGAGACGCCGTTGCTCCGGAAGGTATATGACCACGTCAGGAAACTGGCGCTTTCCATCAGCGGAAACCTGCGCATCCTGCGCAACGTAGTGCAGGCCTTTTTGCAAACCAGACGCCTCGAGTACACGCTCGAGGATGTATTCGCCCCATCCCCCTTGGGTCTTTGCGGAACCCTTTAGCGCGGTTGTCAAATTCTTCGCATCCGTGCTCAGCATGTTGTTGAGCTCAAGTAGATGCTTGACTTGCTCGGCAAGAGCAGAACGGTCTTTGCCCTCCTGGACATAGACCTCCTCCACCTTGTTTTGAAACTCCGTTAGCTTGGTGCGCAAAGGGTCCAGAAGCTGGCCCAGATTGGTCTGATTTTGATCGGTAAAGCGTTTGGATTTTTCCTCAAAGATTTCGTTTGCGAGAGCCTTAAACTGGTTTGAGAGCACTTCCCTTGCCTCCGTCAGCAGCTGGAGTTTCTCGGCCGCGCTCCTCAACTCCGCGTCATACCGCTCCTTTAGTCCCGCGAGCTCTTCCCCGACCCGGGAGGATGCGCCCTCCACCTCTTCCCGTTTCTTGCGCTCTTCGCCCGCCAGCCTGGTGCTTGCTGCCAAGCTATCGGTCACTGCCTGGAGGTCCGCTGAAAGTTGCGCGGCCCTGCTGCTACTGGTTTCCCGAAGGTTCGAGAGCGCGCCGTTTGCGTCGTCAAGAAGCGTCCGCATCTCGACTAACTGCCGCTCAAGCTCGGGAATCCGTGACGCGCGTTCGGCAAGTTGAGCGCTCTGATTCCCAGCCGCACCGAGCGCGGCATTGAGTTCCGCCTCGCGTGCTTTGGCCTTCGACAGTTCCGCGTTTGCCATGGTCAGATTGTTTTCGGCTTGGTTGGCTCGCAAATTTGCAGTAGCTAGGTCGACATTCGCGGTGGCCTGCGCTTGTGCCAATGCGGCGTCGATTCTCGGTTTCTCTCGCCCCCGAAAGACAAACCACACACCAAGCGCCCCCAGCACAACTCCAACGAGAAGCACGCCTGCTGCTGCCAGCAAGTCAAATTGCGTCATGTCCGCTCCATTATTGGAGTTGTCCGCTGTGGATTAGCCGCATTGCTTGCTGGCCGAAGGCTCGCAATTCGGCATCGGTGACATTCTCTACCGGCACCGCCCCATCGGTATCGTGGTGAAACTGCCCCGCGAAGTCGTTGAGCGCGTGTAAACCTTGCAACGAGGGCTGCAAGGCAGCCAAGGGGTTGGCGGGGTTGGCGTTCTTGATTTGGTCCAGCACGAGACCTAAAGTCACTCCCTGCTTTAGCCGCCCGGGGAAGCGCTTGTGAAGGTGCCCCTCAATTAGCGGTCTTAAGTCCTGCGCCACGGGCAGGAGATTGGGCGTCGGCTTCCCGTCAAGGTAATTCTGAAGGTTCTCGTATCTCTTGTAGTAATCCGACGAGCAAATGACATCCAGGTCACAGGTATCGAAATCAGAGTGCCCGTGCTGAATACGCTGAATCTGTAAAACAACTTGGTCGCACGTCTTCCTGTCCGACAACCGCTGCGATAGGTCACGTAAAAAATAGGCATCATGCGCCATAACGATGACCTGGCAGCATTTCCCCGCAAGCTGGTCGATTGAGATGCATGTCTGAGTCCGGCGCTGCCTGTCCAGACTCGTAAAGATGTCGTCCATGACGACAATTTGTTCCCCGACATGTTTTTCTGCGAATGTTTTCGCAAAGAAGAATGCCAGTGCTAACGTCCTCTTATCCCCATCGCTTAGGGCTGAATGAAATGAAGGGCCCGTTGTCTTCTTGCCTGCTGGCACTACCGTTCCACCGAATGCAAGTCCATATTCGGTTCTCGGCGTTCCACCACCTAAGTAGTTTGCCTTCATCTTCTCGACCTTGAAAGGCGCCCCGAATTTCGCCAACCACGCGTTGATATCGGCCTGAAATGAACCCAAAACTGTGCTCATCAGGGTATCCAGGTCCTTGCGCGCCTTGTTCTTTTGGGCTTCCCAACCATTTCTCTCGTTGTCTGCAGCAGCCTGCGCCTCGACAATGGCGATTACCTCTGGGCTGTGCCGAACCACACTTCGCTGCAACGCCTGTAACTGCTTTTCAAGTTGCTTCGTGTCCGCGCTTGCTAGCCTTTCCTTAAATGTCGCAATCGCGCCATTTGCCAACGCCACCTTTTCGTTGTAACTACCAATTTGAGCATCGATGGATTCAAGGCCCTTTGCCGCATCCTTAAGCGCTTCCTCTGCCTCAACGTCCTTAAGCGGCGCTTGCTTCTTTTGCGCAGCGAGCCCAACGAGAAGCGTGGAAATCGGCGTCGCCTGCTCGATGAGCGCCACGCAGTCAAGTTCAGGGAGTTGGAGAGATATTTGAGGCGCCCACGTGTTTACGCGCTCCCGATTTCTTTCACCTACTTCGCTTACTGCCGTAAAGACGTCAGCTGCTAACGCGCGCGCGGCCTCAGCAGGAAGTTTTCCCACTTCGCTCTGCAGTTGCTTGTAGCTTGCGTCAAAGTATGTCTGGTAAGCCTGGATAAGGCTCACGTTCCCGGTATCCTGACCACAAAACGGACATACATCACCTTTGGCGAAAGATAGTCCCTGGCTAACCCAATCCTCGGCTCCTGAGCCTGCACAATGTGCGATGTGCGCCTTTACAGCCGCCTCGATTTCAGCGTGAAGCCCGGCCAGCGATTTTCTCAATGACACATTGAAGGCATTAAAGTCGAACTTCAATATTGGAGCCAACTGCAACAAAGGTCTCGCGTTAATGTTCCCGGCAACCTTGCCGTCCTCTATTTGCTTCGCGATTTCCGCAATCTTGGCGGGCGCATCGGCTTCTTTGGGCAATTTTTTGAAATCCGCCAGGGAAGTCTGGCCCATGTATCCCTTAAGCTTGTCTTCCTCCGAGGTGCGACGCTTCGTAGCAGCAACTTGCTCGACACCAGCGTTGTCGACTTCTTGTTTCTTCTTAACGGCGGCGCTCCCAAGCGCAAATTCCAGAAGAGATTGATGATGGTCCGAAGTCACCTCGGAACCTGCGTGCACATTTCGCTCGACAAACTCTTGGTCGAATACGAGCACCTCGGGAACCGGCTTCTTCCATGCGCCGGAATCAAACGTCGCATTGAAAGCGCCGCTCGCCGACACGAAGCGCAGTTCCACTTTGGCGGGTCCGCCTCCGAACGTAGCTCGGCTGGTCAGCACCGCCGGGTCATTTGCGGCAAGAGAGCGCAGAATCGCAGCTAGAGTGGACTTGCCCCGAGCGTTTTCGGCATAAATCAAAGTGGCTTTCTTGAAGGTCAACGCGCCCGGCTTGCTGTCCTTAAATATGCCAACGTTTTCGATTCGTATCAGTTTCTCGAGCATCAAATTACTCCAGGCTCGGCGCAACCCTGACCATCGCCCTCGCCTTCGCGTTAGCACTCCCGTGCATTGCTGTTCACGACCTCGGAATTATGTTTCGAGAATCGAGCCGTACATTAGATTCCTGCCTTCTCAAGTGTGGCATCGTCGCCTCCCTGCACACGGTGGCGCGACTTGCCTCCGAACGTCGCTCGCGCCCAAGTGAGTGCCTCCTCAATATTCAAGTAGAGGCTCCCGTACGCCTTTTGCAACAGCGGTTGCGGGAGCGCCCAGTCCCACTTTTCGCGCAAGAGGTTAGTCGCGCCGTCCAACATCGCTGATAGCGGAGGTGGCTCTTCGGCCGCAGCGCCAGCCAGCGCAGCGACGACATCGTCCATTTCGTGTTTCTTCCCAAACACTTCGACGCCTGGCCCAGCAATCCATGCAGTCATGCCACGTCGCGAAAGCAAGCACGCAATCGCTTCGTTTGCTGAATCACCTAACCAAGTCAGCACGAGTGCCTGCGTGCCCTGGTTCAAAATGGTTCGCTCGCCAAGGCCAAAACGTGTGTACGCGCGTCGTCCTTCTTGGAGGAACTGCTGGCCCGTTTCGTCGAGAAAATTCACATGGCTGTCCGAAGCGAGCAACTCTCTCATTCGCTGTCGAACACGGGTGTGCACACGCCCCCCACCCCCGGAGAATAGCGGAGGAGCGCCACCTTTAGCTTTTGCCACGTAGATGGTCTTCTCCTGTTCGTTGACCTCTTCGACTCGCCAAGTGCGACCAGCAAAGAGGATATGTTGCCCAGCGCGCAATGTCTGAGATATCGGGAGGGAGCCGAGCGTTCTTCCACCCGCAACGAGGCGAAACTCCTCCTCGGTCGCAAATGCAGCATAGAAACTATAGTGGTTGACCAACTTCTCGCCGACCGCGCCGTGCAACAACAGCCCGGACGATTCCTGGGTCAAGAGGCCCTTCTTGCCGAGGTGTCGGAGCAATTCCTTAAATTCTTCGGCGCTGAGCCCGGCGAACGGAGCACCCGGAGCCACAAGCTCTTTGAAAAGTTGCGCCGGCGATGCTCCCCCGTTTTGTGCAATGAGAGCTAGGACCTGCTGGACGAGCGTCGACAGATGCGCACCCTCGGCGACGGGCGGTTCAAACCACTTTTCGCTCAGCAGCGAAATCATTGCGGCCATCTGCACGGTGCCAAGGCGCAGTTGGGAAAAAATGTCCGACTTGCTGGTTATTTCATCTTCGATGCAATAACCGCGCAAGATCGCCGGCTCTCCCTTGCGCCGGCCGGACCGCCCCAGCCGCTGCCGAAGGCTTGCCACTGACGGCGGCGGCCCGATTTGCGCGACACTTTTGACGGCTCCGATGTCAATGCCAAGCTCAAGCGTATTCGTGCATATAGCGGTTGCTGGGCGTTCGTTTTGCTTTAGCGCAGCCTCGGTTTCAGCACGAATTTCTTTGGACAGATTTCCGTGATGTGGCCAAAATTCGTTCGGGACGCGCTCCGCTGCGCACATTTGCGAAAGGTTGTGGGTGTACCTTTCCACCTCGCGGCGGCTGTTGGGAAATACCAAGTTGTTTGAGCCTCTCAAGACACCAAAGAGGTCTGTGCAGACTTGTGCCGGAGCAGTGGGTTCGCTGCTTTCGCCGTCCTCATTGTTCTTGGCGGCCGACTGGCTAACGACAGCGGGCTCCTCGTAACCCTTCACAAGTACCCTTAACTCGGCGTGCGCGTCCCTGGATTCAACCAGCTCGACCCTTTCCCCAGCGCCTGGCCTCAGAAAATCAGCAGCGAGGCGCATGTCCCCCAAAGTTGCTGACAGACCCACCCGCGGAACGCTGCGCCCAATAGCGTGCTCAATCCGGTAAAGCAACGATTGCAGCTGCTTTCCCCGTTCGCTTCCGATGAATGCATGGAGCTCGTCAACAATGAAATAGACTATCTCCGCAAACAAGGAGCCGACCGAGGTTCCTTGGTTGCATAAAAGTGCTTCAACAGATTCCGGAGTGATGAGCAGCACCCCCTTTGGGTTCTTGCGAAACTTCGTCTTGAGGCCAGCGGAAATGTCGCCGTGCCACGGCCACACAGGCACGTCGAGGTCCTCGCAAAGCTTCCCGAGGCGCCCAAACTGGTCGTTGATGAGCGCCTTAAGCGGGCTTATGTAAACGATGAGCCCATTGATTGGCTCGCTCTTCAAAAGATGCGTAAGGGCAGGCAAAAACGCGGCTTCGGTCTTCCCGGCAGCGGTTGCCGCCGCGATAATTACATCCCGGTCGGCCGGAACAATGAACGGAATTGCCATCTCCTGAGCATCGCGCAGCTCCGTCCATCCTTCGGACCAGATGTATCGCTGAATTCGTTCGTCAAGTTGAAGGAAGGAACTCGAGTCGGACATGGCGCATCAAAGCTTAAAAGTCGCGAACTCGTCGTCGCCCTCGACCAACTTATCAGCAGAGCCGCCAATGTCCGCTTTCACCTCAACTCCATCGAGCAGTCCTTGCCAGGCAGTTCCCGGGTTTTGCTCGAGAACAGCTAACAAATTGATGAAAGACGTAATGGTGGTCCGCGGCGTGCGAAAGTACGCACTACCGATGCGCTTTGAGCAGTGCCCCATGAACGCTACGATGGCGCTGTCCGGCAACAAATACTTTGCCTCATCACCGCAGGCATATACGTTCCGAATCTTCTGGAGCAGCACGTAGAAGTCTTCCTGGGTCAGGCTCGAGAGCGGCATCACCGGTCCGCTAAAGTCCACAAGCCCATTTGAAGCAAACGTATTTTGTGCCAACCGGCTCTGCAGTGCGGGGTAGCTATAGAGGCCTCGACGAGTATCGAAGAGGAACTCTGGGGTGCCACCGAGCACGAATCCAAGCCCCACTGATGCGCCCTGCAAGGAATCGTTGAGAATGCGCAGGATTTGCTCATAGTTAGATTCCCGCGCTTGTCTGTTGGCCATCTTGTATAGGTTGACGAGCTCGTCGAGGCTAATCAACAGGCCGGCGAAGCCCGCAAGCCGAACGAAGTGGGCAAGAAGTTTGAGCTGGTCATATAAGGAGGCGTCATCAATAATGCTGCGAACGCCGAGTGCGAGCCTCGCATCGGTCTTGGTGGAAAACTCGCCCCTCAGCCAGCGAACCGCGTCGCTTTTAAGCTGCTCGTTCCCATCGTCACTTCCACGACAGTACGCGGCAATCACGTCAGCGAAGTCGTAACCGTTGACAAGTTCCGCCAGCTGGTCGAGTTTCTGCCGCAAAATGCTTTCAGTCGACTGACCGGCGGTCTTTGCCTCCGCCTTTGCGGCTCCAATGAATTTCTCGACGATTCCGGCTAAGGCCCCTCCATCCGGCTTCGTGCGCGTGGATACGCTACGCATCAACTCAGCGTAGAGTGACCGCGCCTGGCCACCGCTGGCGTGCAACCGGCGGTCCGGATTCAGGTCCGCGTTCGCGACTACGAGCTTCTTTTCCAGCGCTATGGCACGCACAAGATTCAAAAAGAATGTCTTGCCAGCACCATATTCACCCGTAACGATTCGAAAAGCAGAGCCCCCGTCTGCTATTCGGTCGATGTCGCCAACGAGCGTCTCGACCTCTCGAACCCGCCCAACCTGAATGAGGTATTGCCTCGCTCGCGGGACGACGCCGGCTCGAAGAGATTGAATGACAGCGTCGCGGTCCTTTGGGCGAATTGGGGTGCTCATGCGACAATTCTCTCAAGCACTTCATTGTTGATTATCACGGGGTTCTCGCCGTCGGTAATTGCCATGTCGATTTTGTCGAACGAGGCCTCATTTACGCGCTCCAGCGCACCATCAAGCATCAGCTCCATGTCAGACGCAACGTCAAGTAGCTCCTCACGTGTCCAATCGGGGCGGGACAGCAGAACCCGCACGAAAGCCGAGTGTGCCGCATCTAGGCCCAAAAGACCGACAGGCGCGGCTTCGTTGGCTTCGGGTTCTGGCTCCACTGGTGGAACATTCACCGCAGCATTTTCCTCCTTGAAGATGTTTGCCAGGAGCTTGGACACCTTTTCGCTGTCCTGCTGCAACGCAATTATTTTGGCTGCATCGAGCTTGAAGCCGGCTTCCTCGTCTTTCCGTCGAACATCGGACGCGCCACCGGCTGCAACCGAGTGGATGTCGCTGAAGACCTTCTTGGGCTCTACCCCGAGGGTCCTGTAGACCCTCTCTAGCATCGACACTTCCGCTGGAGTCACCATTCCAGCGGTTTGCGCGACGGTCGCTATAAATCCCGCAATCGTCTCTCTCGCCGCTGGGGCTAACGGCTCCAGCTTTTTTTTAAGCGTCGATAATGGCACCGGGGCCGTTGAAAGAAGTCGGAGCTGCGCAAGTAGCCGGCGTCGGTCATTTAGTTTGAGGTGACTCCATGACACGACCTGTTCGCGCAGATGTTTCGCTTCCTCCTTGCCGAATTCACCGTTGGCGGCTGCAACAGCGGCACAGAGCTGCAATGTCACCAACGCCGCCAGATATGCCGGGGTGCTTCGCAGTGATTGTTCTCCGGCTGGAACATTGAATAGGACGATTTTATCTTCCGGCTTTGGCGCCTTGGCACCTCCAATGACGTCCGGTTCCATACCGATGCTCATTGCTTCAAGTGCGCGAGCCAAACTGGCGATCTTGTCTTTCGTCAGAGTTGTCTTCGCCTCTAACGCTCCTAGCAGACCCTGGAACGTCAGCATTACGTTTCCACTTCCCATTCGCGTTTTGAGGTCCTGAAAGGCACTTTGCACATTTTCCGGCCACAGCGCCGGCGGCAATTGCAGGAGCGCCTCCAAGGACGATGCAGACTCCGGATTGCGTCCAATAAAACGACTGTAGGGCGCGAGCTCCTTAGTCGCCTCTTCAACTATGGGGAAGAGCTTTTTGATTGGGCCCGTCAGGACTGCCACGTCCGGGATATCCCCGAATGAAAGCTTGATTTCTTGGTAGCCGTGGAAGCCCGCGGAGGCTGGACGGTAGACGAACTTGAGCTTTGTCTTGTTGCATGGGAGCGCAATCCCGGCGCCAAATATCTGGCTGTATTTCTCTATGAACAACATTTCGAACTGCTTCGCGCAGCGAACAGTTGGAGTTCGAAGATATACGTCCGGGGCAAGACGTACCCATTCAAGAGCAAGGCGTGCCGGAACAGGGACGCCGTCCGCTGCGGCCTGGCCAAGCGCCACGCGCAGGTGTAAGGGCAACTCACTCGCGCGCGAAAAGCTTGGTATGGGTGCCTCGTAAAGCTTTGGCGGGTAGTCTGCGAATTGAAGTAGGTTAAGCAAGTTTCGCGCGTAATTGCCAAACGACCCAGAGCTCGCGCCATATACGCTTAGCAGTTCCAGCAGCTCCTCCTTAATTTGAGGCCAATCCTGTTTGGCATCAGCGTTTGCCTTGGAATCCACGAGCGCCCGGCGCTCAAGACCGTAGAAGAAAAGGAAGACATAGCCGATGTCGGCTTCGGGGTTCCGCCGCCCGTCGGCAAGCCAGTGCAGGTACGCCGCCCTGGCCGCTGGCGTGATGTGCGAGTAACTTGGCCAATAGCCGGTTTGGCGCTCCGTGAAGTCGCCTTTATCCGCCACCGGCTTGGATGGGTCGATTAGGCTAGGGTCGTTCTCTCCTGATGGAGTTGGAAGAGACGAACCAACGTAAAGCATTCCGCCCACAATTGTGTGCCCGGCAATTTGGATGGACTCGCCTGCCGGAACCCAGGTGGCCTTTCCGTAACCTTTGGGAGCCTTGGGTATGCGATAGCTACTTGGCTTCGCGGTCGGGAAAGGCGACAGCGCCACAGGCGCAGTGGGTGCGACGGGGGAAGGCGTTGCCTGGTAAGGCAATGGTTTGGGTCGCTCACGATCGACTGTGGGAACAACTTTGACCGGTTCGCTTTGTGCCAAAGCCGAAAGCGATTTCACGGCTCCCGCAAATTGGTCGAAGGCGCCATCTCGAGAGCTGAGGAGTCGAATGTCGAGGCCTCGGTTTGAGACCAATTGAAGGCCGTTGTATTTGCAAATCGGTATTTTTCGATTGTCCTTAAAGCGCTTGTCCGGGCCACCGCTCTTGTTAACGTACTGCCAAGTCCAGTCAATGAGCATCGCGTCAGTCGGGACGGATTCCATCTCAATATATTTGGACGGTGAGCTTTCGATGGACAAATCCCGATACTCAATTGCCCCAACGGCCTGACCCTGAAATGCCAATACTCTATCGGGATAGAACCCAAGCGTAGTGCGGCCGCTCGTGATTATTGGTATGTCGATGTTGGCCAAAACATTGGGCATTTGGCCAATCACGATGGATGCATCGCCAAGCTTAAGACCCTGGGAGGCTCCCGCTTGGTATTTTGGGTCAGCGTACGTTGATGTCTGGAGTACAGACCGCAGCTTTCGCGCGGTGCTCGCCGATTGGGCTCCCGACACGACATGGGTATACCTGTTCACAGTGTCAGGGTCCGGGTCAAAAAAAAGAACCGTCAATTTTTTGAGCCCGTCTCGGTGCCGTACCCAAAGGGTCACACCTGCCCCAACACCCAAAATCAGCAGCTGGGCCCACGTGGGCCACGACTGCAAGAACTGATAGCCCAAGAAGAACAGGACCAGGATGCCGCCACCAACAAAAGGCCAAAGATTTTGCCTTTTGGCCTGCTCGTTCATCGACTGCAAAAGTGCGTCGCTGCTCGACTCCGTTAACTCAAGCACGCTGACGTTGTCGTGCTCTTTTGTCTGCGTGAGGTTTGACCCTTCTTGAGGCAATGGGTCTGCATAGTGCGGCGCACCGGGTCCTTGGAACTCGCGCGGCGATTTCGGAGTCTTCCAGCTTTTGCCACTAAGACTTGCTCTGTAACGCAGCCCTCCCCGTCCCACGTTGATATACGCACCGCGTGGGCCAGTACCGATGCGCAGCCCGCGAATGCCGGTGGAGACGCCGATTCCGGAGCTGGAGAAATTGAACCTTACTGGGCCGAACCGGACGCTGCGCGAAAATGACAGTCCCAAGGAAGCACTCCCGCGATCTATATGAACCTGGGCCTAGTGCTCAGCCAGCCTTCTTGTCGTCCCAACATAGCTGCTCGAACTTTCTGAGAAGTGTCACCGCAGCACGCGTTGCCTCGCCGCATTGTCGCGTAGTCGGAGGACTCGGCGGCGTTGAATCTTTCGGGGGGTGTCGTTCGTCGTATTGCCCTTCGTTCGCTAGTCTTGCAAGAAGTTCGACTTCTGCGGCGAGCCCGGTTCTCGCCTTCAACTGCTGACGGTCCCCGCAATATTTCGCCATCGTTTCGAGCATCTTGTAGCTCTCGGGGAAGAACCTCTCGTCGTCGGAAAGTGACTCTTCAGCGTATTCGTAGCACGCCTTGAGCGGCCACGCGTAGGAAATCACGCGATTTCGCGCGGCACGGAGCTTCGCTCTGGAGTGTTTGTCAGCCGGAATGAATGGTAATTCCATTTCCATCATCGCTTCGTTTTGGTGGGCAAAAGCCGGCAGATCGAGATACTCCCTTTCAGTCATGGCCCGAAAGAGGTAGCCGAATTCTGCCCGTAGTGCGTCGACATAGCTCTGGGCAAGCGCGTTGGCGCTCCCCACCAATGCATCTATCACCGGAGTGACTTCAACAGTAACTTCAAGTCGATTGCCCCGCAATATCAGTCGCAAGGGCCCCTCAACGAATTCATCGTGTAGGTCGCAAAGTTGTGCGGACGCATGGATATACCACAGCATCATTTCGCCGCCGGGGCGCTAAGAATGCCCACCTCACTGTATTCCTTGGCGTCGAAATCACAAAGCTCGCGATGGGCACCTGTCTGTGCGGGCTGGAAATCGTAGCTGCGCGCCCCTTCTGCAATAGACGCTAACTGACGTTCGCCTTCGGGCCGCGGCCGGTAAGCGCCTGGGATCGGCCGCGTCGGTCTATGGGGGCGCGCTTATGAAAAAGGTCTGCGCCCAGTAGTCGAACCCTTTTTGCCCTTACTTATCTAATTCCGGAAGCCCATTCGTCGACGATTCAGCAGTCGCAGCCGATTTTCGGCATTCCGCTCGCACAAGTAAAGTTGTACTTATTCTCGGATCTCGAGATCTTTTTCGATGGCAACCTGTAAGGTATTGAACTGTAAAGGTATTTCAATATTCCTGCCATTTCCTCTGCCCCGCAACGGTTATGATTTTCGCCGCTGATTGGGTGCGAAGATTTCAAGCAAAGTTATAAGTTGATGCGCGTTTCAAGCAATGTCGGCCCCGAAATTGCGGCGTCCCAATCGGATGGCTAGGCAATGGGTCACTCGATTGGCCGGGCCGGATGGACCGGCAACATTGCAGGCGCGGTCGCTATAGCCTCGTGCGCGACAATTCCTTATCGCACCGAGTGGGCGTAGGCAAAAATTCTTCCCGGCCAGTAGCGGCCTTTCGACATCGAAGCACGAGTTCCCTGAGGATGATCCAACTCTATGACACGGGGCGACAAGACATGCGAGCATTTGCCTAAGGGGTATTGGACCGAAAAGGCGGTCTGCGATGACGCCAAGAAGTACGCCTCAAAGTCCGAATGGATGAAGGCGAGCGGCAGCGCCTACATCATTGCGCATCGCAACGGGTGGCTTGAGCTTGCCTGTCGGCACATGGCTCCCAAGCTCAAGACCTGGGACAAAGCATCTGTCATCGCATCCGCGAGGAAGCACCCAAACCGCTCGCAGTGGAAGAGCGCTGAGTCGGGCGCCTTCAAGGCAGCAGTCCGTAACGGGTGGCTTGAGGAAGCCACTGCACAGATGGGCCGCAAGCGCGACCGATGGACGCTGAAGGAATTGCAGGAGGACGCCAGGAAATACATGACCCGAAGCGCGTGGAAGGAGACCAATGGAGGTGCCTACAAGGCCGCCATGCAGCGCGGAGTCCTCGACAAAGTCTGCGCCCACATGGACTTGGTGTATCGACCTCCCGGATGGTGGAAGGTCAAACAGCACGTCCTCGACAGTGCCCGCAAGTTCCAGTCACTGCAGGCGTGGACAGCAGCAGAAACCTCCGCAATTCAAGCAGCCCGCCGTAACGGCTGGATCGAAGAGGCGACTGCACACATGAGCGACCGGCCGATGCCAATCGGACCGGCCACCATCCACGAATTCCTTCTGTCCCACAACATCTCCTACAAGGCCGAGCACCGCTTTAAGGAGGCGCCGGAAGTCGCCAGAATGCCATTCGATTTCTACCTACCTGAACTCCGCCTGGTCATTGAATTCCATGGCAGGCAGCACAAGGAGGGGTGGTGCAGAGACAAAGACAGTCTCGCCAAGATACGCAAGAACGACCGCATAAAGAAGTCGTGGGCGATAGCCGCGGGACTGAGATTCGTCGAGGTCCGCGCCTGGACAGATAACACCTTGGATAAGGTTCGCGCGCGCCTAGCCAAGGCCCTGGGCCGCGGCCTCGGCGAACCACGACAATTAACGCCTGCAGAACTGCGGAAGATCAGCTCCGGATACGCCTGGGACGAAGAGTCCGTGATGAAAGATGCGGCGAAGTACAGGTCTCGCTCCGAATGGATGCACGAGTCGCCGCGGGCATACCGCTTCGCCCTACGGCATGAACTCGCTGAGCAAGCTACTCGCCACATGGAGCGCTTGATCGAGCATGGGAAGTGGACGAAGCAGGCGGTTCTCGCCGACGCGAGAAAATACGGGACAAAGGGCGATTGGCACAGGGTTAGCCCGAGCGCGTACGTCATCGCCAGACGCAACGGTTGGGTGCGCGAGGCGTGCGAGCACATGACCGTCGTCAAGGCCCCGAACGGGTACTGGACGGACGAACGAATCCTTGCGGACGCCGCGCGCTTTGATAGCACGGCCGCCTGGAATAGGGGCAGCCCAACCTCCTACGGCATAGCCAAGCGCCGCAGACTCGTGCCGGCCACGATGCCGAGAAAGAAGAAGGCGCACGGGTTCTGGACTAAGGAGCGAATCGCCCTGACCGCGGCGAATTTCAAGACCAGAGGCGAGTTCCGGGCAGCTGAACCAAGCGCGTACACGATCGCAACGGCCTATGGGTGGCTTGAGGACGTATGCGCACACATGCCTGTGCTTTGCAGGGGGCGTTCTTCCATGTGAGCGGCGCACGCCGCGTAACGGCTGCGAGTACTGGCAACGCAAGCCGTGGCCAGGCCGATGTCCGTTCAGGGTCGCTATGTGAAGCTTCACATAGCGACCCCTATGTATAGATCTCAACTAGGGATAGTTCGTCGCGGCGCACCTGTGTTTTTCCAGGAGTGGCGGGAATCCGCGCGAGGCGAGGCTCTGCGCTTCTATACATAGTTTCTGTTCTCAGGTGGAGTGGCGGTTTCATATCCGGAGACCGCCATGAGGGATATCCGTTTCTGTCGTGCCGATCGCGCTGGCTGGCTCACCACGGGGCCACTCGCGGCACACATCGATGCCTACAAGCAGCACTTGACCGACGGCGGCTACGCCGCTGGCACGATCGGCCGTTACCTCGCCGGACTTACTCACCTGTCGCAATGGATGCGGCGCCGTCGATTTCGCCTCGAAACTATCAACGAAGCGCTGGTCGCGGAGTTTCTTGACGACCATCTTCCACGCTGCCGATGCCAAGCGCCAGTACTGCGCAGGCGAAGTGAAGTAAGTTCCGCGCTGGGGCATCTGCTGGTGGTGTTGCGCGATCGCAAAGTGATCGCGCTGCAGGCCGAGGGCACGACGCCCGTGGACGAGGAGCTGCGTCGCTACGGTCGGTACATGACCAACGTGCGCGGCTTGGCTGCGAAGACCCGGAGCATCGGGCTGCGCATCGTCGGCCGTTTGCTGACCTGGCGCTTCGGCGCCGGCCCAATCGACATTGCCGCGATCAAACCCACCCATGTGCGCTGCTTCTTCGCGCAACAAGCCAAGCTGTACAGCAAGCCGGTAAACACCGGCACGGTCGTGTCCTCGCTGCGCGGGTACTTTCGCTACCGAGCCACGCTGGGCGACTCGGTGCATGCACTGGTCGGTGCGGTGTCCTACCCCGCAAACTGGCAACTGGCTTCGTTGCCCAAGGCTCTGAAGCCGGAAGAGGTCGAGCAGCTCGTCAGCTCGCTGGGGCAGATCGGCCGCTCGCAGCGCCGGGCCAACGCCATCGTCCGTTGCGCACTGGACCTGGGTCTGCGCAGCGGCGAGATTGCGCGGCTGAGCCTGGACGATATCGACTGGGAGGCCGGCACCATCACGCTGCGCCGCACCAAGGGCCGGCGCGACGACGTGCTGCCGCTGCCGGCGACCACAGGCGAGGCCATCGCCGCTTACTTGCGGCTGGAGCGTCCCAAGACGATTCACCGCGCGGTGTTCGCGCGCCATTTGGCGCCGCGCGAACAGTTGGTCGGCCCGGACCTGGTTCGCAAGACGATCCGCCAAGCCTATGCCCGTGCCGGACTGCCCTACACAGGCTCGCATCTGCTGCGGCACACGATGGCCAGCCGGTTACTGGCGGGCGGCTCCTCGCTCAAAGAGGTGGCCGACGTGCTGCGTCACCGCTCGCTGAACACAACGCTGATCTACGCCAAGCTGGACAGCCGCAGCCTCACGGAAGTGGCGCTGCCGTGGCCGGGGAGCACGCCATGAGCGCGCCGCGCCTTACCACGCTCGTCGAGCGGTATCTCGTCGAGCGGCGCCGCCTTGGCTTCCAACTAACCAGCGCGGCGTATTGGTTGCGCAGCTTCGCACGCCATGTGCAGGCAGCTCGTCATCGGGGACCCTTGACGGTGGAGATCATGGCAGAGTGGGCAAGGTGCGACAGCCGCGGTAGCACCGACCCCACCACCTGGGCGCGGCGGCTCAAATGTTTGCGCTCGTTCACACGCTGGCTGCAGCAGTTCGAGCCACGCACCGAGGTGCCCGATGACGCGATCTTCGGCCGGCTCCCAGATCGGCAGGCGCCCCATGTCTTCAGCGAGCGCGAGATTGTGGATCTGCTGGACGCGGCGCGCCGCCTCGGGCCCAAGCCGGGCTTACGGGGAATGGTGTTCGAGACGCTGTTCGGGCTGATCGCCTCCACCGGTCTTCGAATCTCCGAGGCGGTGGGGCTGTGCAACGGCGACGTCGACCTCAAGCAAGGGCTGCTGAGGATCCGGCTGACGAAATTCGCCAAGTCGCGCCAGGTGCCAATGCACCTCACCACGGTCGAGGCAATGCACCAGTACCGCTGGATGCGCGATCTGTCGGGTGAATCACAAGACGAGGACTCGCCGTTCTTCATCGACACCCAGGCACGCCTACGGGGGCAGCCGCTCAATCGCCACGGCGTCGAAACCGTCTTCCGCGGCCTGCGCGAGCAACTGGGTTGGAGCAACAGGGGTGCACACCACGCCCCGCGCATTCACGACATGAGGCACACCTTCGTCGTCCGCCGCATCTTGCTGTGGCAAGCGCAGGCCGTGGATGTCGACCAGCGGATGCTGTCGCTGTCGACCTACGTCGGCCACGCGATGGTGACCAACACGTACTGGTACCTGTCGGCGGTGCCGGAACTGATGGCCGTGGCCGCGCAGCGCTTCGAGTCCTGTATGCCGGAGGTGGACGATGCCTAACTCCTCTGCGCCGAATCGACCATCGTTTCCATCGCTCGTGCAGCAGTTCTTCACCGAGTATCTGGTCGCGCAGCGTTCGGTCAGCGCCCGCACGGTGGCTTGCTACCGCGACGCGATCACGCTTTTCATCGACTTCGCCAGCAACAGGCTACACAAGACCCCGACTAGCCTGCAATTGGCCGACATCACGCCCGACCAGATCCTCGCCTTCCTCGACCACCTGGAGCGAGTCCGGCACAACGCGGTGCGCAGCCGCAACCTTCGTCTGACTGCATTGCGCGCGTTCCTGAAGTTCGCCAGCCGGCGCGATACGACGGCGCTGCAAACCGTGGAGCGGGCACTGGCGGTGCCGATGAAGCGCTTCGAGCGGCCAATGCTGAACTTCCTGACGCGCTCTGAGATGATGGCCGTACTCGGGCAGCCCGGCACCAGTTGGACGTTGCAGCGCGACCATCTGCTGCTGGCGATGCTCTACAACACCGGTGCGCGCGTATCAGAGATCATCGGCGTGTGCGTGGCCGATGTCGTGCTCGACGGTGCGCCCTGCGTCCACCTGCAGGGCAAGGGGCGCAAACAGCGCGCCGTCCCCCTATGGAGGACGACGACCCAGGAGATCCGCGCTTGGCTGCGCCTGAACCCGACCCTGCGTGGCGAAGCGCCATTGTTGCCTAACCGTGACGGGCGGATGATGACGCGCCGCAACGTGAATCAGCGGCTGGCGCTGGCGGTCGTCACCGCCACTGCCCACCAGCCGGGTTTGGCCAGCAAGCACGTCTCACCGCACGTCATTCGGCATTCAACGGCAATGCATCTGCTGCAATCGGGCGTGCCCTTCAACGTGATTGCGCTCTGGCTTGGGCACGAGAGCACCAATACCACCCACCGCTACGTCGAGGCCGACCTCTCCATGAAGCAGAAGGCGCTCGCGCGGCTCACGCCGCCAGACATCAAGCTGCGCCGGTTCCGCCCATCGGATTCGCTGATGAGGTTCCTGCAGGCGCTGTAACTATGTATAGAAGCCGCCGGCTCCTCGCGCACCCCACCGCCGGAGCCGGCGCTCCACCTCACGCCGCAACTATACCTAGTTGAGATCTATACATAGGGGTCGTGAAGGAAAAAATGGTGTCGGTATCGGAGCCGCGACGGCGTGACTGCTGAAACACGGATTGCAGACATTCCGATGCGTCGAGGCGCGGCGCGCTGACGGAGGGGTCGGGCCGACTGGTGCCGGACCTGGTTGGCGCCACCGGTGCCCGGAGGGCCAGAGGCCGCAGAGGGCCTCGGGGGCGATGGGGCACAACTTCACTTGAAAAATAGGCACAACTTTACTTGTACGAGGGAAATCCCGCGGCTTCAGGTGCGACCTTTTCTGATTTGTAGAAGACGATAAGTATTATCGACGCCTGAAAAATGAGCCGGAAATCCACGCCAATGCGCACGGACGGCGCGAGGTTCTTGCAGGCGTCGCGGCGTAACGGGCCACCCGCTTCCGCTAACGTCCTCTGACGAAAGGACCTGGTCAGCGGCACCGGCCTTGCCCGTGCCGGATTTAGCGGGGCACGGCTGCGCCCTGCCCTCCTTCAAGTCTTCCTAAGGGCTCTGCCCTCGCGCAGTGCAAGGGTAAAGCTTCGCCGCCCGGCGGGGTGTCCCCAACCTTCCGCGCTCTCTTCGTTCGCTTGTGCAGGCCGGGTGATCCCCCTCCCCGCCTGGCGCCCTTGCACCTTGCTACCCCAGGTCTCGCCGACGGGCGTCGGGTGCATGTGCATTGCACAGCACCCCGAAGCCCTAGAGGAGAACCAAATCATGACCACAAGCAGAACCCCAGTCCGTATTGATGTCTATAACCGCGCGACTAACAAGATTCTTGCCGATCTCGAAAATGGCGTGCGTACTTGGCAAAAGCCTTGGAACGCAAGCCACACCGCCGGCCGTATCGCCCTGCCCCTTCGGCACAACGGCACCCCTTACCGTGGCGTCAATGTCCTGCTGCTTTGGTGCGAAGCCATGGAGAAGGGCTTTAACTCGCCAATCTGGATGACCTACAAGCAAGCCAGCGAAATCGGCGCGCAGGTGCGCAAAGGCGAACAAGGAAGCTTGGTTGTCTATGCCGACCGGTTCACGAAAAAGGAGACCGACGACCAAGGCGCCGAAAGCGAACGCGAGATTCCCTTCATGAAGGGTTACACGGTCTTCAATCTCGAACAGATCGATGGACTGCCGGCGCAGTACGTGGCCAAGCCCGCGGAGTCCCCCGTCCCCATGGCTCGCATTGAGAACGCCGAGCGGCTCTTTGCCGCCACCGGCGCCACCATCAGGCACGGCGGCAATCGGGCGTTTTATTCCCCTGCCGGCGACTTCGTGCAGATGCCGCCGCGTGAGAGCTTCAAGGACGCTGAGGCGTACAGCGCAACCCTTGCGCACGAGCTCACGCACTGGACTGCGCACCCTTGCCGCCTGGCGCGCGAGCTTGGCAAACGCTTTGGCGACGAAGCCTATGCAGCCGAGGAGTTGATTGCCGAAATGGGCTCCGCTTTCCTCTGCGCAGACCTTGGCATCACCCCCGAGGTCCGCGAGGATCATGCCGCCTACCTGGCGAGCTGGCTCAAGGTGATGAAGGCCGACAGTCGCGCCATCTTCACCGCTGCCGCCCAGGCGCAGCGCGCTGCGGATTACCTGCACGCTCTGCAGACGCATGCCGAAAGTGCGGCCGCATAGCCCCATCCCCTGCCCTTCGCGAGGTCCTTTCGTTTTCCGTGGCACCAACGACCGTCGCCTAACGAATCTCGTGGATGACCCGCATTCTTATCGCTACTGGCGCCGGTAGTACTGGACAGCCAAGTGCTCTCCCTCGGAAATTGTGAATATTCACACTGACCTTCACAAACTGCCAAACGTCGGCAACACTGCCAATCTGCCGAACTGCCCACTCTCGATTATTCACGCGCCGAGAAGAAAATGAATTCGCCACAAACACCCCGCATCCAGCCCTTAGGCCTGAGCTCCCAGGACGCCATGAGGTACCTCGGCGTCCGTCGGCGCAGCTGGGATCAGCTGAGACGTCAACTGTCGCCGGTGAAGATCGGTACATCGCTCGTTTACGATATTCGTGACCTCGACGCCCTTTTCAAGCAGTTGAAGAGCGCAGCCGATAGCACGTCGGCGGCAGCGCATGGCGAAGACCTCGAAACCAGCGGCGACGCAGCCGCATTCGGTGCACAATCGCCAGTGGACGGACGGCTTCGGCACATTCAGAAAGGAGGACATCCATGGGCCGTTCAACAAGCGGCGTCTACAAAGACGCCAAAGGCGTCTGGAAGATTGACAAAGTCGCGTTCGGAGTACGACTACAAGGCCGTTTCGACAGCTATCAAGCAGCAAGCGAATTCCTGATCCACCGGACCGAGGAGCTGCGGCGACGCAAGCACTTTGGCGAACGGGCTCGGATCAAGTTTTCTGAGGCTGCGGCTCGATACCTGACGGAAAAGCGTAAGGCCGGACAGCCGAGCGTTGAAACCGACGTTCATCTCCTCGACGCCGTAGTTCCATTCATCGGCAAAATGGAGTTATCGCAAGTGCATGACGCAACGTTGCAGCACTTCGTCGCAGCGCGTTTGAAAGAGGGGCGTAGCCACAAGACCATCAACAATTCGCTGTCCGTGGTCCGTCGCATCCTCAATCTGGCGGCCCGATCCTGGCGTGACGAGGAAAACGGACAGACGTGGCTTGAGACTGCGCCGCTGATCACTCTGCTGCCACTGGCTGGACACCAGCGCGAGCCGCGTCCGATTACCTGGGCTGAGCAGCGCAGGCTTCTGCCATTGTTGCCGGCGCATCTTGGCCGGATGGCGCTGTTCATGCTGCAAACGGGTGTACGCGACGACGTCGTCTGCAACTTGCGTTGGAACCAGGAAGTGCACGTCAAAGGGGTCGGCAGCGTATTCATCGTCCCGCGGGAGCATGTAAAGGGGCGTCGTACGTGGCGTTGCGTTGTCTGCAACTCTGTGGCACAACGCCTTGTCGACAGCTGCCGAGGGATGCATGCCGACTATGTCTTTGTATGGCGGCGGGAGCGGGTTAAGAACACCGATCTCGAACCCGTAATGTCCTACAGCCCCGTCGACAGGATGAGCAACACAGCCTGGCAAAACGCAAGAAATAACGCCGAACTTGGCGATCTGCACGTGCACGATCTTCGACACACGACGGCCGTACGGCTTCGCGAGGCTGGCGTCCGAGAGGCGACGATCGCCGATGTTCTGTGGCATTCGAAGGCGTCCGTAACCCAGCACTACGCAAGAGCTCAACTCCTTGAGCTTCGCGCGGCGCTGGAACGAATAACCGACGAGAGCAAAGCGTCCAACAAACTTTTGCTTACATTGGCCGCTGAAAGGAACCCGAAGGAACTCGGAAGGGGGCTAAGTCCCTTCAAAGTCCCTTCAGCAAGAAAAAGGGCCTAGGAGTCAAAACTCGTAAGCCCTTTAATTTCCAGCAGTTATTTGGCGCGCCCGGCAGGATTCGAACCCACGACCCCTTGGTTCGTAGCCAAGTACTCTATCCAACTGAGCTACGGGCGCAGAGAGCGAATTTTACACGAAGGCCCTA
>Ga0181523_10000338_pt1 | contig 51545 bp, 52 predicted proteins | sample PEATcosm2014_Bin_43_FD_119752 | JGI IMG/M metagenome (GOLD analysis project Ga0181523, IMG submission 119752) | Peatland microbial communities from MTU Mesocosm Facility, Houghton, MI, USA - PEATcosm2014_Bin05_30_metaG | ecosystem: Environmental > Terrestrial > Soil > Wetlands > Peat | place... | reverse complement strand
TATTCGCGCTGCCGGCGCTGCGGCCGGCCGAAGGCGGTCTTCCGCAAATTCGGCCTCTGCCGCATCTGCCTGCGCGAGCTCGTGCACGCCGGCGAAGTGCCCGGCGTCACCAAGGCGAGCTGGTGAGGGGAGGGGATCGTTCATGACCATGACAGACCCGATCGCCGACATGCTCACGCGCGTCCGCAACGCCAACGTCGCCATGCACGACACCGTGAAGATGCCGAGCTCGAAGTTGAAGGAGGCCCTGGCGGTGATCCTCGAGCGGGAGGGCTACATCGCCGGCTTCTCCGCCACCGATGACGCCACGCGGCCCGGCCGTGTCCTCGAGATCCAGCTCAAGTACACGGGCGAGCGCGATCGCGTGATCGGCGGCCTCAAGCGCGTGTCCAAGCCGGGCCTGCGCATCTACGTGCGCGCCGACCGGCTCCCCCGCGTCCTCGGCGGCCTCGGCGTCGCCGTGCTGTCGACCAGCCAGGGGCTCATGACCGATCGCGAGGCGCGCCAGCGCAAGGTCGGCGGCGAGGTGCTCTGCTATGTCTGGTGAGGTGAACTGATGTCCCGCATCGGAAAGAGCCCGATCCCGGTCCCCGCCGGCGTCGAAGTCACCCTTGCCGGGCGCAGCGTCGTCGTGAAGGGGCCGCAAGGGCGCCTGGAGCGGGAGCTGCCGGGCGAGATCACCGTGCAGCAGGAGGATTCGACCCTCCTGGTGCAGCGCCCGGACGACCAGCGACACAACCGTGCCCTGCACGGCCTCACGCGTTCGCTCGTCGCCAACATGGTGATCGGCGTCACGAACGGCTACACGAAGGACCTCGACATCGTCGGCGTCGGCTACCGGGCGACGGCCAAGAGCCCGGAGCAGCTCGAGCTCGCCCTCGGCTTCAGCCACCCGGTCGTCGTGAACGCCCCGGCCGGCATCTCGTTCGAGGTGCCGGCGCCCACACGCATCATCGTGAAGGGCATCGACAAGGAGCTCGTCGGCCAAGTCGCCGCAGACATCCGAAAGCTCCGCAAGCCGGAGCCCTACAAGGGCAAAGGCGTGCGGTACGTGGGCGAGGTCGTGCGGCGCAAGGCAGGGAAGGCAGCGAAGTAGTCATGGGCACGAAGACCCGAACGCACGAACTGAAGGACCGCCGGCACCGGCGCGTCCGCAAGAAGGTGGCCGGTACCCCGGAACGGCCTCGCCTCGCCGTGTTCCGCTCGAACCGCCACATCGTCGCCCAGGTCATCGACGACCGGGCGGGCACGACGCTGGTGGCGGCGTCGACCGTCGAGGCGACGCTGCGGGCGGGCGCCACGGGCAACGCCGCCGCCGCTGCTGCGGTCGGCCGCCTCGTCGCCGAGCGCGCCCTCGCCAGCGGGATCACAAAAGTCGTTTTCGATCGGGGTGGCGCCCGCTACCACGGTCGGGTCGCAGCCCTCGCAGCTGCCGCACGCGAAGCCGGATTGGAGCTGTAAGTGGCTGAGTCCCAGTACGAAGAGCAGACCATCAAGGTCAACCGTGTGGCCAAGGTCGTGAAGGGCGGGCGGCGCTTCTCCTTCACCGCCCTCATGGTCATCGGCGACGGCAACGGCCGTGTCGGTCTCGGCTACGGGAAGGCGAAGGAAGCCGGCCTCGCCGTGCAAAAAGGCATCGACGAGGCCAAGAAGAACATGATCGACGTCCCGCTCGCCGGCACCACCATCACGCACCCGATCATCGGACGCGCCGGCGCCGGTCGCATCCTGCTGAAGCCGGCCGCCCCGGGCACCGGGGTCATCGCCGGCGGGGCGGCCCGCGCCATCTTGGAGAAGGCGGGCATCCGCGACGTCGTGGCGAAGTCGCTCGGCACCTCCAATGCCATCAACGTGGCGCACGCCACCTTCGCCGGGCTGAAGAGCCTGCGGCGCCCGGACGAGGTCGCCCGCCTGCGCGGCAAGACGCCGGAAGAGGTCACGCCGGCCGGCGTGCTGCGCGCCTATGAGGAGCGACGCCGCCTCGGCCGAGCCGCCGCCGCCGTGGAGGCCGGCTGAGATGGCTGATCTCGTCGTCACCCAGGTCCGCTCCGGCATCGGCCAGAAGCCCAAGCACCGCGGCACCCTGCGCGCCCTCGGGCTCGGCAGGATCGGCAAGTCGAACGTGCTGCCGGACCGCCCCGAGATCCGGGGCATGATTGCTCGCGTCCCTCACCTCGTCGAGGTGACCGAAGTCGGGACAGGAGAGGGTTCATGAAGGTCCACGATCTCGCCCCTGCTGCGGGCTCCCACAAGTCGAGGCGGCGCATCGCCCGCGGCATCGCCGGCAAGGGCGGCAAGACGGGCGGCCGGGGCACGAAGGGCGACAAGGCCCGTGGCCAGTCCAAGCCGGGTTTCGAGGGTGGCCAGCTGCCGCTCACCCAGCGCATCCCGAAGCTGCGGGGCTTCGCCAACCCGTTCCGGATCGAGTACAACGTCGTGAACCTCGACGTGCTCGAGTCCATCGAGGACAGCGAGGTCACCCCGGAGAGCCTGCGAGCCGCCGGCATCGTCCACCACAAGGGCCTCATCAAGGTCCTCGGCGGCGGCGAGCTGAGCCGGCCCGTGCAGGTGTCGGCGCACGCCTTCTCGCAGTCGGCCAAGGCAGCCATCGAGGCCGCCGGCGGGAGCGTCACGATTGTGGCCAAGCCGTTCGGCGACCGGCGCCCGCCTGCCAAGGGCAACGCGCTCGCCAACCGCTAGGGTTGCGGAGCGCCCGCGAGGGCATATCGCGTCGCTGTTAGGACCGCCCCGCCCATCGGGGCACGCTTGAGGAGAGGGCATGCTCGCAAGCCTGCGAAATCTGGCTCGGGTCGCAGACCTGCGGAACAAGATCCTGTTCACGATCTTGGTGATCGCCATCTACCAGCTCGGGATCAGCATCCCGATCCCGGGCATCGACTTCACGGCCCTGCACAGCATCAGCCGGTCATCGTCCTCCGGCGGCATCCTCGGCTACCTGAGCCTGTTCGCCGGCACCGGCCTCTCGCATGCCGCCGTGCTCGGGCTCGGCATCATGCCCTACATCACGTCCTCGATCATCATCCAGCTGCTGACCGGGGTCATCCCGAAGTTCATGCAGTGGCGTGAGCAGGGTGCCGTCGGCCAGCGCAAGCTCACGCAGGCCACGAGGTACCTGACCGTGTCGCTCGCCGTCATGCAGAGCGCCGGCCTCGTCTTCCTCTTCCACTCCGGCGACATCTTCGCCACACCCACGCCCATCATCGACAACAAGAACTTCAACGCCCCCCACATCCTGTTCATGATCCTCGTGCTGACGGCCGGCACGGCCTTCGTCATGTGGCTGGGCGAGAACATCACCCAGCGCGGGATCGGCAACGGCATGTCGATCCTCATCTTCTCGAACGTCATCAGCGCCATCCCGATCTACGGCGAGTTCATCAAGGAGGACAAGGGCTGGCCGTTCCTCATCCTCATCATCGTCGTGTGCATCGGCCTGCTCACCGCCATCGTCTTCATGGAGCAGGGGCAGCGGCGCATCCCCGTCACCTTCGCCAAACGCCTGCAGGGCCGGCGCGTCTACCAGGGCCAGAGCACCTACATCCCGATGAAGGTCAACTCGGCCGGCGTCATCCCGATCATCTTCGCCAACTCGTTGCTGTACATCCCGATCCTCATCTCGAACGTCGTGCCCTGGGCGGGCTTTCGCACCTGGGTGCAGTCGAACCTCGCCGGAGGGACCGACGGCGTCTACCTCGTCGCCTACGGCTTCCTCATCGTCGTCTTCACGTTCTTCTACGTGCACGTGACGTTCGACCCCTTCCAGCAGGCCGAGCAGATCCAGAAACAAGGCGGCTACATCCCCGGGTTCCGGCCCGGCAAGCCGACCGAGCGCTACCTCTCCCGCATCCTCAACCGCCTGACCTTGCCCGGCAGCTTGTTCCTCGCCACCGTCGCCCTGCTCCCCTCTGTGATCCTGAGAAGCGTGCACATCACCCAGATCCCGTTCTTCGGGACGACGCTGCTCATCTCGGTCGGCGTCGCCCTCGAGACGATGAAGCAGATCGACAGTCAGCTGATGATGCGCAACTACGAGGGCTTCCTGCAGTAAGTGATACCGGGCGGAAGGCTCGTCGTCCTCGGCAAGCAGGGGGCAGGAAAAGGGACGCAATGTGTGCGCCTGTCGCACCACTACGTCATCCCTCACATCTCGACGGGCGACATGTTGCGAGGTGAAACGAAAGCCGGCACCGAGCTCGGGCTCGAAGCGCAGCGCTACATGGACTCGGGCGAGCTCATCCCGGACGGGGTCGTGCTGGCGATGGTGGCGCAGCGGCTCGACCAGGACGACACGAGGACGAGGGGTTTCGTGCTGGACGGCTTCCCGCGCACGGTGGCGCAGGCAGTCGGCCTCGACGAGCTGCTCTCGCCCGCCGGCCTCGATCTTGCTGTCAACATCGTCGTGCCGACGCCCCTCGTGCTGCGGCGACTCGCCAGCCGGCGGGTCTGCGAGGACTGCGCGGCGATCTACTCGACCGTTTCGCCTCCTCGCGTCGCCTGGATCTGCGACGCCTGTGGCGGCGAGGTCATCCACCGCGAGGACGACACGGAGGCGGCCATCCACCGCCGTCTCGACCTCTACGAGCAACAGACGCAGCCCCTCATCGCCTGGTACCGCCGCGCCAACAAGCTCGTCTCGATCTCCGGGGTGGGCAGCCCGGAAGCCGTTTCCGACCGCCTCGTGGCTGCCGTCGACGACCACCGGTCTGCGAGCGGAGGGTTCGGGGCACCCTTGCGGACGATCGGCGGCGCCGCCGGCGAGTCGGATCGTGCGCCGTCGGAGCCCGAGGGCGGGGGCGCTCATGACCTGCTCGACTTCGCGGACGACCCCGAGGACGACGAGTCCGTCTGGGGGCAGAGCTCATGAGGCGTAACCGCGAGGAGCTCGCCAAGATGCGCAAGGCGGGCAAAGTCGTCGCCGAGATCCACGAGAAGACGCGGGCCATCATCCGTCCCGGCGTCACCACGCGAGAGATCGACGCCGTCTCCCGCCAGGTTCTCGAGCAGCGGGGGGCGCGCTCCAATTTCCTCAACTACCACGGCTTCCCGGCGACCGTCTGCACCTCGCCGAACGACATGATCGTGCACGGCATCCCCTCCGACCTCGTGCTGGAGGAGGGCGACATCATCTCGGTCGACTGCGGCGCCATCATCGAGGGCTATCACGGGGACGCCGCCTACACGGCCGCCGTCGGGGAGGTCTCGGCGGAGGCCCGCCGCCTCATGGAGGTGACGGAGGCGAGCCTCTGGAAGGGGATCGAGCAGCTGCGAGACGGCAACCGCCTCCACGAGGTCGGCAGGGCCGTGCAGGCCGTGGCGGAGGCGGCCGGCTTCTCCGTCGTGCGCAATTACGTCGGTCACGCCATCGGTACCGAGATGCACGAGGAACCCCAGGTGCCCAATTACTGGCCCGGCACGCCGGGGCCCCGCATCAAGGTCGGTCATGTCTTCGCCATCGAGCCCATGGTCAACGCCGGGGGGCCCGAGACCGTCGAGCTGTCGGACGGCTGGAGCGTCGTGACGGCCGACGGTCGCCTCTCGGCGCACTTCGAGCACACCATCGCCGTCACCGAGGACGGCCCCGAGGTGCTGACGGTCGCTTGAAGCAAGCCTGAAGGGGGTTGGGACATCGGTCCGGGTTGGCATGCGCGCTAGGTCGTTCAGTCTGCTGGGGCCGATGACCGTGGCCGGCGAGGCGGGCGAGATCGCCGTCAACGGCACCCTGCGCCGGCGCCTCCTCGTCCGCCTCCTCATCGCCGCCAACCGGCCCGTGCAGGTGGAGCGCTTGCAGGACGACCTCTGGGACGGGGAGCCGCCGCCGAGCGCCGCCTCCACCTTGAAGAGCCACGTGTCACTGCTGCGGCGCTCCCTCGGGGCGGACCGCCTCTCCAGCCGGGACGGCGGCTACGTGCTGGCCGTGGCGCCCGCCGAGCTCGACGTCTCCGTCTTCGAGAGCGAGGCGGCCCTCGGCCGTCGGCTGCTGCGCGACGGAGACCCCCGCCAGGCGGCGCAGGTCCTCGGGCAGGGGCTGGCTCGCTGGCGGGGCCGGGCGCTCGCCGACGTGGCCGACACGAGCTGGGGCGAGCCGGAGGCCGTGCGACTCGAGGAGCTGCGGGCCGACGTCATCGAGCGCTGGCTGGAGGCGAGGTTGCTGCTCGGGGAGGCAGGCGAGGTCGTGGCCGACGCCGATGCAGCCGTGGCGGAGCACCCGCTGCGGGAGGCGCTCTGGGCCAAGCTCATGACGGCCCTCTACCGCAGCGGCCGGCAGGCCGATGCCTTGCGCGCCTACCAGCGCCTTCGCGAGCTGCTCGCCGACGAGCTCGGGATCTCGCCCAGTCCGGAGCTGAGGGCCCTCGAGGGGGAGATCCTGCGCCAGGAGGTCGCCGGCGCCTCCGCCGCCGTGCCGGCCGCCCCGCTGACGGCTCCGTCGTGGCGCCGCCGCAGCAACCTGCCGCCGGAGCTGACGAGCTTCATCCCCCGCCCCGACGAGCTGGCGAGGGTGACGGCGCTGCTGGAGTCGGCAGGGCTCCTCACCTTGACGGGAACGGGCGGGACGGGCAAGACGCGCCTTGCCCTCCAGGTCGGGCGGGAGGCCGAGGAGCGGTTCGAGGGGGTGTGGCTCTGCGAGCTGGCGCCCCTCGAGGATGGCGCCGACGTCGTGCGCGAGCTCGCCGCCACCACCGGCTGCCAGGACCAAGCCGGTGTCGATCTCCTCGAGACGATCGCCCAGCAGCTGGCCGACGGCACACAGCTCGTCATCCTCGACAACTGCGAGCACGTCCTCGCCGCCACCGCCGAGCTGGCCGAGCAGCTGCTCCTCCGCCTGCCCGGCGTGCGCCTGCTCGCCACGAGCCGGTCACCGCTCGGGGTACCCGGCGAGGTGCTGCACCGCGTGCCGTCGATGTCGCTGCCGGCGGGGGAGACGAGCATCGAAGGGCTCCTCGACTTCGAATCGGTCCGCCTCTTCGTCGCCCGCTCGAGGGACCAGCAACCCGGCTTCGCCCCGGACTCGGAGAACCGGGGCGCCGTCGTCTCGGTGTGCGTGCGCCTCGACGGCATCCCCCTCGCCCTCGAGCTGGCGGCCGCCCGGATGCGCACCATGTCGGTGGCCGACATCGAGCACCACCTCGACGACCGCTTCCGGCTCCTCACGAGCGGTGTGCGGACCGCCCCGGCGCGCCAGCAGACCCTCCGCTCGCTGATCGACTGGTCCTACGAGCTGCTCGACGGGGCGGAGCGCGCCGTGCTGCGACGACTCGGCGTGTTCCCCTTCGACTTCGATCTGGCCGCCGCAGAGAGCGTGGCGGCCGGCGGCACCGTCGAACGGCCCGCCGTGCTCGACCTCGTGTCGTCCCTTGTCGACAAGAGCCTCCTGCAAGTCGACATGACCGCCGGCACCGCCCGCTACCGCCTCCTCGAGACGGTCCGCGAGTACGCCGCCGGGAAGCTCGCCGAGCCGGAGGAGTCGGCCGCCCGGTCGGCCCACGCCCGTCACTTCCTGTCGCTCGTCGAGCTGGCGGCGCCCCACTTCTCCGGTCCCGAGCAGCTCGCCTGGCGTGGGCGGCTCGAGCAGGACAAGGACAACCTGCGGGCGGCCTTCGCCACGCTCATCAGCGCAGCCGGCGAGGGGGAGGCGGCGCTTGCCTTCGGGGCGGCCGTGAGCAAGTTCTGGAACAGCCGGGGTTTCTACGGGGACGAGGTCGAGCTGTTGGAGGCGGCGCTGGCGCGAGATGACGCCGGCGCCCCGACGGCGGCCCGCGGCGCCGCCCTGGCCGCCGCCGGCTACCTCATGTTCCGGCGAGGCGAGAGCGCCCGCGCCCAGCAGTATCTGGAGGAGGCCGTCGCCATCGCCGACTCGCTCGGCTCGGTCTCCCTGCGGGCCGACGCCCTGCGGACGATGGCCTGGGTGGCCGACCGGCGCGGGGACCACGAAGCGGCCGCACGGTGCGCGCAGGGCGCCTTCGAGGCGGCACGGGCGAGCGGAGAGAGCCATCTCGTCGCCCGCGCCTACGACGTGCGGGCGGCGAGCTGCCAGCACGTCGACCCCGGCCGGGCGCGGGCCGACTACGCCGAGGCGCTCCGCTACTGCCGGGCGATCGGAGACGGCCTCGGCCAGGCGAGCGTGCTCAACAACCTCGCCGTCCTCGACCTCGAGGAGGGCGACCACCAGGCGGCGCGGAGCCGCTTCACGCAGGCGCTCACGCTGGCCGAGGGGGTCTGGGACGCCGCTCTCGTGCCGTTCCTCGAGTACGGCCTCGGGTTGGCCGCCGCCCTCGACGACGACCACGCCCTCGCCGAAGGCGCCTTCGCCGTGGCGATGCGAGGGGCCCGGCGGACGGGCCAGCGCTCGCTCGTGGCCTACTCGCTGCTCGGCCTCGCCGTCGTGCGCACGGCGGCCGGTCGCCACGGCGACGGTGCCGCCCTCCTCGGGGCGTCCTCGGCCCTCTTCGAGGAGCTCGGGGAGGAGACCGAGCGCCTCGAGGCTGACCTGCGTACCCGTACGGTGCAACGACTTCGCGAGTCGATGGGCGATCAGTTCGACGGCGCCGTGCGCGACGGCCGTCTCCTGAGCAGTGCCGAGATCGCCGACTTGGTGACGCAGGCCTTGTAGCAGGAGGTGACACGTGCTGTGATGGCGGCCAGAAACGGAGCGGAAGGGGCGGGAGATGCGAGCTGAAGGGCATGAGGCGGGCCGCTGGGCGAGACGCAAGGGGGCGGGTCGCCTGCGGGGGGTGCTGGCGGTGTCGGCGGCGCTGAGCACGCTGGCGCTCGGGGCGGCCAGAGCCGGCGCCGCCGCCCCGGTCCCGCAGGCCGGGCTCTCGATCGTCCCGGCGGGCCGCTCGCTGGCGGTGGCGTTCGTGGCGGACTCGTCCGGCTTCTCGGGCAGCATCGTCTCGTACCGGTGGAGCTTCGGGGACGGCTCCACCACGACGACGAAACGGCACACCGTCACCCACGTCTACCGCTCGGCGGGCAGGTTCTTCGTGACGGTGAACGAGACGGCGGCCAACGCCGAGACGGCGGTCGTGAAGGGCACCGTGCGGCTCCTCCGGTGCCCCGTCGGCACCGAGTCGTGCTCCGTGCAGCTGACCGGCCTCGGCAGCCTCTCGGAGCTGCGGGCGACGGGGCCGATCAGTCCGGCGGCACCTGCTGCCGCCGACCTGTTCGTGGCGCCGTTCGAGATCCCCAGCTGCGAGACGAGCATTCTGCCGGCGGTGGCTCTGACCGACTCGGGCTTCACAGGCAAGCTCACGGTCACCCTCGAGTATCGCTCGAGCGCCCCCAAGCAGGCTCACACGACCTGCTTCTCCTCCACCGTCGCCTTCCTCGACGCCGCCGGCAAGCGGGTCTACAACGGCCTCCTGCCCGTCTGCAACGACGCCGAGCGGGCGCCCTGCGTGAAGTCCGTGCGCGTGAGCGATGCCAAGGTGACCAAGGTGCTGATCGTGCCTGCCGGCGACCCGAAGGTGGGGGCGCCCTAGCCGGCGCAGGCCTCATGGCGCGCCGATACCCCTGTGCTCGTCGCACAGGGGTATCGGGGGGGTCCCCGCCCCGAACTGTTCAGCTCTCAGCAAGCAAGGTTGTTGTCCGCCACCGAGTAGTCCTGCAGGCCCATGGAGGCGCCGAACTCGCCGTTGGCAGCGAAACCGGGCAGGATCTGGAACTCCACGTTCGCCAGCAGGCTGCCGCCGTCGGCCTTGCCGTTGGTGTAGGTCGCAGCGTTGATCCAGCCCCGAGCCGTCGCGTGAGCGGCGCTCGAGTCCGCCGGGAGCCCCTCGGTGATGAGGGTGAGGAGGCCGGAGTAGGTCTTGACCTCGGGTCCGCCGGCGGCCGGCTGGCCGCTCAGCTGGGCGATGCCGCGGAGCACGCCGACGCGGGACTTCAAGTTGATCGTCCACACGATGTCCTTCACCGTGAGCTGACCGGTGAGGTTGTAGTCAGTCGAGCCGGCCATGAGGTCGGTCTCGCCGCCGGCCCAGGCGCCTCGGTACGTCACGTAGGTGACGCCGTCCTCGCCGGCGCAGCGCTTGATGCTGAACTTGGCCGGCTGGAGCTGGATGCTGGCTTTCGCCTTGTTGATCTCGGGGGCACCCGAAGCCACCGCCATGGCGGCTCCGGCGCCGAGCACGACGGCAACGGTTGCCGCTGCCAGGATGAAGCGCTTCATGATGACCCTCCTCGGTGATCTGCCCTCTTTGGGCTATGAGGAGGATGCGCCCGGGCGGTTGCAGCAGGGTTGAACGGGGGTTGCACGGCCGGCGTCCGCCCGTGCTGGGCTGCTCGGGGAGGCCGGTCGCACCCTTCCGGCCGGGGGGCTATGCTGGTGGACGCCTGAGGGCGGCCGTGTCTGCGCGGCCGCTTGCGGTCCTTGCGGCAGCCCCCGATGTCGAGGCGCTTGCCGCGTCGCAAATACTACCGACGAACCCTGGAGGGTCACCTGCCAAAGCCCAAGGAGGATGCGATCGTGCTCGAAGGCACGGTCGTGGAACCGCTGCCGAACGCGATGTTCCGCGTGGAGCTCGAGAACGGGCACAAGGTGCTGGCGCACAGCTCGGGCAAGATGCGGATGCACCGGATCCGAATCCTCCCGGGTGACCGGGTACAGGTGGAGATCACGCCGTATGACCTCAACCGAGGCCGGATCACTTATCGGTACAAGTAAGTCGGAGCGTGAGGCACCGGTTCGGCCGGCTGCCTCCACGGATGGAACGAGCACGAGTCATGAGGCCTGGCGCCCTGCGCCCGGCCCCGCAGAACAGGTACCTGGGAAAAGGGACGGCAAGGGTGAAGGTGCGACCGAGCGTCAAAGCGATGTGTGAGAAGTGCAAGGTGATCCGGCGCCACGGCGTCGTCATGGTCATCTGCGAGAACCCGCGCCACAAGCAGCGGCAGGGCTGATCGATGGCTCGGATCTCCGGCGTCGACATCCCCCGCGAGAAGCGGCTCGAGATTTCGCTGACCTATATCTACGGTGTCGGCCGCACGAAGGCCAAAGAAGTCTGCGCGGCGACCGGCATCGACTCGAACACGCGGGTGCGCGAGCTGACCGACGAGGAAGTCGCCCGGCTGCGCACCTACATCGACGCCAACCTGAAGGTCGAGGGCGACCTGCGACGCGACGTCGCCCAGGACATCAAGCGGAAGATGGAGATCGGGTGCTACCAGGGCATCCGTCACCGCCGCGGGCTACCCGTGCACGGGCAGCGCACGCACACCAATGCGCGCACGCGCAAGGGACCGAAGAAGACCGTCGCCGGCAAGAAGAAGGTTCGTAAGCACTGATGGCAAAGACCACGAAGCCGGGCGGCAGGCGGCCGAGGCGCCGCGAGCGCAAGAACGTCACCTACGGCGTCGCCCACATCAAGAGCTCGTTCAACAACACGATCGTGTCGATCACCGATCAGGAGGGCAACGTGCTGTCCTGGGCCTCGGCCGGCAACGTCGGCTTCAAGGGGTCCCGCAAGTCGACGCCCTTCGCCGCCCAGATGGCCGCCGAGCAATGCGCCAAGCGGGCCATGGAGCACGGCGTCCGCCGCGTCGACGTCCTCGTGCGCGGACCGGGCTCGGGACGCGAGACCGCCATCAGGTCGCTCGCCAGCGTCGGCATCGAAGTCGTCGGCATCAAAGACGTCACCCCCATCCCGCACAACGGCTGCCGCCCTAAGAAGCGGCGTCGCGTCTAAGCGTCGAGTCCGAGGAGCACAAGACACAAATGGCCCGATACACCGGTCCGGTCTGCCGCCTTTGCCGGCGCGACAAGACCAAGCTCTACCTAAAGGGCGCCAAGTGCGACACGGCGCGTTGCCCCGTCGAGCGGCGGCCCAACCCGCCGGGCGAGCACGGTCGCGACCGTCTTCGCCAGGGCTCGGAGTACAACACCCAGCTGCGGGAGAAGCAGAAGACGCGCCGCATCTACGGCGTGCTCGAGCGGCAGTTCGCCAACACCTACGAGGAAGCCAACCGCCAGGGTGGCATCACGGGCGAGAACCTCCTGCGGATGCTGGAGCTGCGGCTCGACAACATCGCCTTCCGCGCCGGTTGGGGCGCCAGCCGCAACCAGGCCCGCCAGTTCGTGCGCCACGGTCACGTACGCGTGAACGGCAAGCGGGTGACGATCCCGAGCTACCGCGTGCGCCAGTCCGATCTCATCGAGCTGAGCCCGAAGGCCCGCGACTTCATCGTCGTCCGCCACAACCAGGACACGATCGACCGCAGGCCGCCCGCCTGGCTCGAAGTCGGCGACGGGGGCAACTCCGTGCGCGTCCTCGCCGTCCCGCTTCGCGAGCAGATCGACACCCAGGTTCGGGAACAGCTCATCGTCGAGCTGTACTCGAAGTAGCCGCCCCCGCCGCCTCAGGGCACCGAATGTCAGCACCCTGAGCGGCACCACAAAGGCAGTACCGCCGTCTAAGGAGCCCAGTACCCCATGCTCATCATCCAGCGCCCGACCGTTGAGTCGCTCGGAGAGGCCGACCAGTTCCGGCAGCGTTTTGCCATCGGTCCGCTCGACCCCGGCTTCGGTCGCACCCTCGGCGCCTCTCTGCGCCGAACCCTGCTGTCGTCGATCCCGGGTGCCGCCGTCACCCAGGTCCGCTTCGACGAGGCACTCCACGAGTTCACCTACCTGCAGGGTGTCAAGGAGGACGTCAGCGACATCATCCTGAACCTCAAGGACCTCGTGCTCCGGAGCGAGTCCGACGAGCCGGTGACGATGCGCGTCGACGTGAAGGGCCCGGCCGACGTGACCGGGGCCGACATCAAGGTGACCGCCGACGTCGAGGTCCTCAACCCCGAGCTCCACCTCGCCACGGTGAACGCCAAGGGTCGCCTCGCCATGGACGTCACGGTCGAGCGGGGCAAGGGGTACGTCGCCGCCGAGCGCAAGCAGACGTCGACCACCATCGGCGTCATCCCGGTCGACGCCATCTACTCGCCCGTGCGCCGCGTCGCCTTCGACGTCGAGCCCACCCGTGTGGAGGTCTCGACCGACTACGACCGCCTCGTTCTCGACATCGAGACGGACGGCTCGATCAGCCCCCGCGAGGCGCTCGCCTCCGCCGGCCAGACGCTGCGCTCCTTGCTCTCGCTCGTCGCCGAGCTGGCGGACGAGGGCCACGGCCTCGAGCTGGGCGACGTCGGGTCGGCCACGACCGGCTCGCCCGACCTCTACCTCCCGATCGAGGACCTCGACCTCTCGGAGCGGCCCCGCAACTGCCTGAAGCGGGCGCAGATCAACACCGTCGGCGAGCTCATCCAGCGCACGCCGGACGAGCTGCTCTCCATCACGAACTTCGGCCAGAAGTCGCTCGACGAGGTGCTCGTGCGCCTCGACGAGCGCGGGCTGGCCCTGCGCGAAGGGGCGATGTGAGTGCCGGCCGCCCCGCGTAAGTCCCGCCGCTTCGGTGGCGACGCCGCCCACCAGAAGGCGATGATGGGCAACCTCGTCGCCTCCCTCATCGCCGCCCACCAGGCGGCCGACAAGGGCCTCACCACGACCGAGGCCAAGGCGAAGGCGCTTCGCCCCATCGCCGAGAAGATGATCACGAAGGCGATCAAGGGCGACCTGCACAGCTATCGCCAGGTCATCGCCTTCATCAGGGACGAGGACATGGCCCATGCCCTCTTCCACGACATCGCTCCTCTCTACGAGGACCGGCCGGGCGGCTACCTGCGCATCCTCAAGCTCGGACCGCGCCCGGGCGACAACGCCCCCATGGCCTTCGTGCAGTGGGTGTGAGGCTCTTCGAGCCCGAAGACACACCTGCCGGCACCGTCCGCCACGTCGAGACGGCTGCGCCGGCGCTGAAACCGGAAGCGGCGAAAGCGGCCCCCTCGGGGCCGCTTTGTCGCGTCAGGCTCCTCCTTGCCTATGACGGCGGCCCCTTCCGCGGCTTTGCCCACCAGGAGGGCCAGCCGAGCGTGGCCGGTCGCCTCATGGACGCCCTCGGCCGCATGGCCGGCCACGACGTCACGCTCACCTGCGCCGGCCGCACCGACGCCGGCGTGCACGCTGCCGGCCAGGTCGTCCACGCCGACGTGACGGAGTCGTTCCTCGAGACCTACTCGGATCGGGAGCGAATGCTCCGCTCCCTCAACCGCCAGATCGGGCCGGAGATCGCCGTGCTGGACGTGCGGCGGGCGGAGGCGGGTTTCGACGCTCGCCGCTCGGCGCTGGCGAGGCGCTACCGCTACCTGCTCCTGCGCACGCCGTGGCCGGATCCGCTGCTGCGACACCTCACCTGGCACGTGCCCGGCGCACTCGACCTGGCGGCCATGCGGATCGCTGCCGACGCCCTCCTCGGCGAGCACGACTTCTCCGCCTTCTGCCGGCGGCCCCCCGGCGGGGGCTCCAGCGTCCGTCGGGTGACCGACACCGCCGTGAGGACCGATGCCGACGACCGCCTCCTCCGCTTCGAGATCGAGGCGAACGCCTTCTGCCACCAGATGGTGCGCTCGATCGTCGGAGTGCTCGTCTCGGTCGGCGAGGGCCGCATGACGGCGGCCGGCGTGCTCGCCCTGCTGCGCGCCGGCGACCGATCCGGCGGCGCCCGCCTGGCGCCTCCCGAAGGGCTCTGCCTCGAGCTGGTTCGCTACCCGCCGGAGCTCATCCCCGGCGGCGTCTGGGTGCCGGCGACGGCTGTCGGCGTCGGCGCCGAGGTCGGCTGAGCGGTCGCCGGCCGGTCCGTCTCGCCGCCAGGAGGAGAGGCCCTGCCACGAGTGGCCGTCGTACGACTCCGTCAGCGTGTCCAGCGCGGTTGCCTGAGGCCTGCGTGGCGCCTATCCTGTAGCGACACGGCGCGCGCCGCTTTTCGTGCGCGCCTTCGTGCTCAGCCGGGCCTTCGGGCCGGCGGGGCCGACAGCCCGCAGCCGTGGGTTGTTTCGACGAGACACTGAGCAAGGACGATTGGTGCGTACGTACTCAACGAAACCCAGCGAGATCGAGCGCGTCTGGTACGTCGTCGACGCCGACGACATGGTGCTCGGCCGCGTGGCGACCGAGGTCGCTCGCATCCTGCGCGGGAAGCACCGTCCCATCTTCTCGCCCCACCTCGACACGGGCGATCACGTCATCGTCGTCAACGCCGCCAAGGTCGTGCTGACGGCGAACAAGGGCGAGCAGTCCTTCTCCTACCACCACAGCGGCTACCCGGGCAGCCTGCGGGCGACGAGCTACGCCCAGCTGCTGCGCGAGAAGCCCGAGGAGCTCATGCGCTCGGCCGTGCGCGGGATGCTCCCGAAGGGCACCCTCGGCCGCAAGATGCTCACCAAGCTCAAGGTCTACGCCGGCCCCGAGCACCCGCACGCCGCCCAGATGCCGAAGGTGCTCGAGCTGCCGGCCACGGCGAGGCGGCGGGTGTCGTGAGGGCCGCCCCGAGGGCGTTCTGCCGTCCGAGCGCCGCCGGCGCCGGATCACCTGATTCGAAGGAGAGGTTCACCCCCTGATGCCCAAGCCGCTCGTACAGGCGACCGGTCGTCGCAAGCAAGCCGTGGCGCGGGTGCGTTTCCGCCCCGGGCAGGGCGTCATCACGATCAACCGCCGTGGCTTCGAGGACTACTTCCCGTCCGCCACCGCCAGGATGCTCGCCTCCGAGCCCCTGCGGCTCGTCAACAAGGCCGAGGAGTACGACGTCGACGCCACCATCGACGGCGGCGGTCTCTCCGGCCAGGCCGGCGCCCTCCGCTTGGGGATCGCCCGCGGCCTCATCGAGATGGACCCGGAGCTGCGGGGACAGCTCAAGAAGGCCGGCATGCTCACTCGCGACGCCCGCGAGAAGGAGAGCAAGAAGTACGGCCTCAAGAAGGCCCGCAAAGCGCCCCAGTACTCCAAGCGCTGAGGCCTGCCGAGGTGCTGCAATTCGGCACCGACGGGATCCGCGGAGTCGCCAACACCGAGATCACACCGGAGATCGCCCTCGCCCTCGGGCGGGCGGCCGCCCGCCACCTGCCGGGCACGCCCTGGTTGCTGGGTCGCGACACGCGCCGCTCCGGCCCCATGCTGCTGTCGGCGCTCGCCGCCGGCCTCGCCTCCGAAGGGCGCGACGTCCTCGACGCCGGTGTCATCCCGACGCCCGGTCTCGCCTGGCTGGCGAGCGAGCGAGGAAACCCCGCCGCCATGGTGTCGGCCTCCCATAACCCCTTCGGCGACAACGGCATCAAGCTCTTCGGGACGGGCGGCACGAAGCTCTCGGTGGCTGACGAGGCCGCCCTGCAGGCGGGGCTCGTGCGGGCCGCCGCCAGCCCGGCTGACCCCGTCGGCTCCGCTGTCGGCCGCATCTCGGCCGACAGCACGGGCCTCTCGTCGTACGTGGACCGGCTCGTGGCCGCCGTTCCCGGAGCGGCCGCCTACAGGGGACGCATCGTCGTCGACTGCGCCAACGGTTCCGCCAGCGTCGTGGCGCCCGCCGTGTTCGAGCGCCTCGGCATCGACCACGAGCTGATCAGCGCCGCTCCCGACGGGACGAACATCAACGCCGGCTGCGGCTCGACCCACCTCGGGCAACTGCAGGAGGCCGTGGCGAAGGGTGGGGCGACGCTCGGGATCGCCTACGACGGCGACGCCGACCGCATGCTGGCGGTCGACCACGCGGGCGAGCTCGTCGACGGCGATCAGCTCATCGCCATGTTCGCGGCGGACCTGCAAGAGCGCGGGCAGCTCGTGGGTGACCACGTCGTGGTGACCGTGCTCTCCAACCTCGGGCTGCGGGTCGCTCTCACCGCCCGCGGCGTCTCCCTCGTCGAGACGCCGGTCGGGGACCGGCACGTCGCCGACGCCCTCGAGGCGGGCGGCTACGTCCTCGGCGGCGAACAGTCGGGTCACCTCATCTTCCGCGAGGACGCCGCCACCGGCGACGGGGTCCTGACGTCGCTCAAGCTGCTCGATCTGCTGGCTCGCCGTGCGAGGCCGCTCGCCGACCTGGCGGCCGGCTCGATGCAGCGCCTGCCGCAGGCGATGGTGAACGTGCCGGTGCGCGACCGCAGCCGGCTCGAGCTCGCTGCGGCGGTCTGGAGCGAGGTCACCGCCGTCGAGGCCGAGCTGGGCACGCGGGGCCGCGTCGTGCTGCGCTCGAGCGGCACCGAGCCCGCCGTTCGGGTGATGGTGGAAGGCCCGACCATCGAAGAGGTCGACCGGCAGGTGAGGCGCCTCGCCGCCGTCGTGCGGCGCGAGCTCGCCTGAGGCTGCGGGGGCGGCGGAGGCGGCCGCCACGGGGCCGCCACCTCCCGCAGGTAGCCTTGCGGCCATGTGCGGCATCATCGGTGTGACCGGCGCGGATGATTCCCTGCGGATCGTCCTCGAGGGCCTCAGCCTCCTCGAGTACCGGGGCTACGACTCCGCCGGCGTCGTCCTCGTGGCCGAGGCCGGTTCCAGCGGCGAGGCGGGCCCGAGCCTGTGGCGCAGCCGGTCCGCCGTGCGGGGCGAGTCCATCTCGGCGCTCGAGCGCGTCGCCGCCACAGCCCCTCCGGCGCGCAGCGCCATCGGGCACACCCGCTGGGCCACCCACGGTGCCCCTACGGAGGCAAACGCCCACCCCCACCTCGACTGCAGCGGGCGAGTCGCCGTCGTGCACAACGGCATCATCGAGAACCACCGAGAGCTCGCCGCCAAGCTCGACGCCGAGGGCCACGTCCGCACCTCGCAAACCGACACGGAAGTGGTCGCTCACCTCGTCGAGGCGGAGATCGCCGGCGGTGCCTCCCTCTTCGAAGCCGTCCGGCGCTGCGTTTCGATGCTGCGGGGCGACTACGCCCTCGCCTTCACCTCGGCCGACGAGCCGGAGGTGCTCGTCGCCACCCGCCGCACCTCCCCGCTCATCATCGGCCGCACCGAGCAGCTCGGCCTCGTCGCCTCCGACATCTCCGCCATCTTGGACACGACCCGCGAGCTGTATGCCCTCGAGGACGACGAGGTGGCCGAAGTCAGGCCGGGCGCCTTCCGGGTCGTCGACGCCGCCGGAGAACCCGTGCAGCCGGCGCAGCTGCACGTCACCTGGGGTGTGCGTGCGGCCCAGCGGGAGGGCTTCGAGGATTTCATGTCGAAGGAGATCCACGAGCAGCCCCGCGCCCTCACCGACACGCTGCTCGGCCGCATCCTGCCGGAAGGCACCACGGAGCTGGAGGAGCTCGAGTTCAGCGAGGGCGACCTGCTCGGGATCACCCGGGTGATCGTGATCGCCTGCGGCTCCAGCTACCACGCCGGCCTGCTCGGGCGGGCCGCCATCGAGTCCTGGGCGAAGCTGCCCTGCACCGTGGAGATCGCCAGCGAGTTCCGCTACCGCGACCCTGTCATCGACACGACGACGCTCGTGCTGGCCATCAGCCAGTCGGGCGAGACCGTCGACACCTTCCATGCCCTGCGGGAAGCCAAGCGGAGGGGCGCCCGCACGATGGTGCTCACGAACGTCGTGGACTCCCTCATGGCGCGGGAAGCCGACGACGTCCTCTACACCCATGCCGGGCCGGAGATTGGCGTCGCCTCCACGAAGTGCCACACGGCCCAGATCGTGCTCCTGCAAGTCTTCGCCCTCCACCTGGCCGCCCTCCGCCACACCTTGGGCGTCGCCGAGGTGGCGTCGCTTGCTGCTCAGATCCAGGCCCTGCCCGCTCAGGTGGCGGAGGCGGTGGCGAGTTTCGACGCCTACCGGGAGACGGCCGAGCAGCTCGCCGACGTGAACGACGTCTTCTTCCTCGGGCGCGGGCCCGGCTACGCCGTGGCGCTCGAAGGAGCCCTCAAGCTGAAGGAGCTCGCCTACGTGCGGGCGGAGGGCTACCCGGCCGGCGAGATGAAGCACGGGCCGATCTCGCTCATCGATCGCGACGCCGTCGTCGTCGTGGTGGCGAACCGGGGAGCGCTCTTCGAGAAGATCCTCGCCAACGTGGAGGAGGTGCGCGCCCGCGGCGCCACCATCGTGGCCTTGTGCGACGCCGGTGACGAGCAGGTGGCGGCGCTCGCCGACATCGTCTTAGAAGTGCCCCACAGCGACGAGATGATCGCCGGCGCCGTCCTCGTCGTGCCCATGCAGGTCCTCGCTTACGCCGTCGCCCGCGCCCGCGGCAACGACGTCGACCGCCCGCGCAACCTCGCCAAAGTCGTCACCGTCGAGTGAGTCCCGTGATCGGCGTCGGGATCGATGCCGTCGACATCGATCGCTTCCGCGACGTCCTCGCTCGGCGCCCCCGCATGGCGGACCGGCTCTTCTCCGGGGCCGAGCGCGAGTTCGCCGGCGCCCGCAGTGACCCCGTCCCAACGCTGGCCGCCCGCTTTGCCGCCAAGGAGGCGGTCATGAAGGCGCTCTCGACCGGACTGGGGGGTGTCGACTTCGCCGACATCGAGGTGCTCTCCAGTCCCGGCGGCGCCCCCCGCCTCTGTGTCTCGGGACGGGCGTCGCAGCGGGCCGGCTCCCTCGGTGTCACCCGCTGGCACGTCTCGCTCTCCCACACCGCCACGCTGGCCACCGCCGTCGTGGTGGCGGACTGAGGAGCCGGTGGCGCCGGTGGGTGGGCACTGATGGAGCCCGTGCTGACGGTGGCCGAGATGCGGGCGGTCGACGAGGCCGCCCAGGCACGGGAGCCGCTCTCGGGGCTCATCGAGCGCGCCGGCTGCGCCGTGGCGACCGAGGCGATCGCCATGCTCGGGCCGGGCGGGGCCTACGGGCGGCGCGTCACGGTCGTGGCCGGGCCCGGCAACAACGGCAACGACGGCCGCGTGGCGGCACGCCGGCTCGCCCGGCGCGGGGCCCGCCTCACCGTCGTCGAGGCTCGCGAGGCCCCCAAGGAGCTCACGGGCGCCGATCTCGTCATCGACGCCGCCTACGGGACGGGGTACCGCGGGAGCTACGAGGCGCCCGACCCGGCTGGCGCCCCCGTGCTCGCCGTCGACGTGCCGACGGGGCTCGACGCCGGCACGGGCGTCGCCGGCGACGCTGCCGTGCGGGCGCTGCGGACCGTCACCTTCGGTGCGCTGAAGCCCGGCATGCTCCTCAACGACGGACCTGAGCGGTGCGGCGAGGTCGTCCGCCGCCGCATCGGGCTGCCCGTGAGCGACGCCGGCGCCGGCATCCACCTCGTGGAGGATGCCGACGTCGTGTCCTGGCTGACGGACCGGGCGCGATCGGGCCACAAATGGAACCACGCCGTCATGGTCGTCGCCGGCTCACCGGGCATGTACGGCGCCGCCAACTACGTGACGGCCGGCGCCGGCAGGGGAGGCGCCGGGATGGTGCGCCTCGGCGTCCCGGGTGCCGAGGGCAGCGGGCTGCCGGCCGGCTCCGCGGTCGCACGAGCCCTCCCGCTGGAGGGCTTCGAGGCCGAGGTGCTCGAGGAGATCGACCGCTTCAAGTCGCTCGTCGTCGGCCCGGGTCTCGGCACGTCGGAGGCGACGGCGGCGGCGGTGCGGCGCCTCGTCTCTGGGACCGCCGTGGCGACGGTCGTCGACGCCGACGGCCTCACGGCGCTCGGTGGCGCCGAGCGGGCTGCGCAGGTCATGGCGGCTCGCCCTGCGGGCAGCGTCGTGCTGACGCCGCATGAGGCAGAGTTCGCCCGCCTGAGCGGCGCCGCCCCCGGGCCCGACCGCATCGGCGACGTCCGAGCGCTCGCCGCCCGCACGGGGGCGGTCGTGCTCCTGAAGGGCTCGACGACGGTCGTGGCCGCTCCCGACGGCCGCGTGCTGCTGGCGGCCGCCGGCTCCGGTCGCCTTGCCACGGCCGGCTCCGGTGACGTCCTCTCCGGCGTCGTGGGCGCCTTCTTGGCACGAGGGCTCGGCGGTCTCGAGGCGGCCGCCCTCGCCGCCCACGTGCACGGGCGGGCGGCGGCCCGCGGTCGGCCGGAAGGGCTGCTCGCCGGCGATCTCCCCGAGCTCGTGGCCGACGTCCTCTCGGCTGCTGCCCTCGAGCGGCAGCGCCGGGCGCAGCCGTCCCACCGTGGCTGAGGGGGCGCGCCGCCCGGCCTGGGCCGAGGTCGACCTCGACGCCATCGAGCACAACGCCGGCGTCCTCGCCTCCATCGCCGCCCCGGCCCGTCTCTGTGCCGTCGTGAAGGCCGACGCCTACGGCCACGGAGCGGTCGGGGTGGCTCGCGCCGCCCTGGCGGGGGGAGCGAGCGAGCTGGCGGTCGCCATCGTCGACGAGGGCGTCGAGCTGCGCGATTCCAGGATCGCGGCGCCCATCCTCGTGCTCTCCGAGCCGGGGGCGGACGCCATGAGCGAGGTGTACGCCTACGGTCTCGTGCCGACCGTCTACAGCCAGGAAGGCCTCGAGCTTGCCCGCAGGGCGGCGCGGGGGCGCCCGGACGGCGCAGGCGCCCGCCCGGCGCCCGTCGAGGTCAAGGTGGACACCGGCATGCACCGCGTCGGTGTGGCTCCGGCCGAGCTCGTCGCCCTGCTCGGCGCGCTCCACGAGTGCCCGGAGCTCGAGCTCAACGGCCTCTGGACCCATCTCGCCGTCGCCGACGAACCGGACAGCGACGTCACGGCGCGGCAGCTGGACTGCTTCGCCGCCGCCCGCGCCGAGCTGCAGGCGGCCGGCCTGCCGCCGCCGCGGCGGCTGCACGCCGCCAACACGGCCGGTGCCGTCAGCTGGCCGGCGAGCCGTTTCGACCTCGTGAGATGCGGGATCGGCCTCTACGGGTACTCGCCGAGCGCCGCCTTGACGCCCATGCTGGCGGCCGCCACGTCGGCGGCGGGTCATCGCGAGGGCCTCCGCCCGGCTCTGTCGTGGGTGGCTCGGGTTGCCTTCGTGCGCGAGCTCGGCGCCGGCGAGCGGGTGAGCTACGGCCTGAAGGCGCCGCTGCCGGCGAGGTCGCTCGTGGCGACCGTGCCGCTCGGCTACGCCGACGGCATCCCTCGCTCGTACTTCACGGGCGGCGGCGAGGTGCTGGTGAACGGGCGCCGCCGGCGGCTCGCCGGGACCGTCACGATGGACCAGATCCTCGTGGACTGCGGGGACGACTTCAGCGTGGCGCCCGGCGACGAGGTCGTCCTCATCGGCGAGCAGGGTGGCGACCGCCTCACGGCCGACGACTGGGCGCGCACGCTCGGCACGATCTCCTACGAGGTCGTCACGCGCATCGGGCCGAGGGTCCCGAGGACGTACCGGCGCCGGAGCCCGGCCGACCGGGAGGCATCGGGCGGTCCCCACCGCCAGGGCGCGGGCGGCAACGCCTGAGGCGAGCAGCCGGCGCTCGAGCCCGACCGCCTGGCCGGCAGATGAGCCTCGGGGCGATGCCGGGCTGGGCCGGTAGCATTCGCCGAAATGCCGTCGCTTGCGGAGATCGAAGCGGATGCCCGCACCTGCATCGCCTGCCCGTTGGCAGCGAGCCGCACGACCGTCGTGTTCTCGGCGGGCAACCCCGAGTCCGACCTCATGTTCGTCGGCGAGGCGCCCGGTCATGAGGAGGATCTGCAAGGGCAGCCCTTCGTCGGCCGCTCCGGCAAGCTGCTCGACAGGCTGATCGCCGAGGAGCTCGGGCGCGACCGCTCGGCCTATTACATCTGCAACGTCGTGAAGTGCCGCCCACCGGGCAACCGCGACCCGCTGCCGGCCGAGGTGGAGGCCTGCCGCCACTACCTGGAGGCCCAGGTGGCAGCCGTCGCCCCCGCCGTCATCGTCACGCTGGGCAACTTCGCCACGCGCACCTTGCTCGACACGACCGACACGGTGACACGGCTGCGGGGCCGTCACTACCCCTTCGGCGACACGGTGATCGTGCCGACGTTCCACCCGTCCTACGCGTTGCGGGGAGGCGCCGTCATCGTCGCCGAGATGCGAGCCGACCTGGTGCGTGCCAAGCGGTTCCTCGCCGCCGCATCGTGATCTCGGCGCGCACGGGGGGCCCCGCCGGCACGGAGGCGCTCGGTGAGGCCCTGGCGGGCCTCCTGCGGCCGGGCGACGTCGTGCTGCTCATCGGTGGCCTCGGCTCCGGTAAGACGACCTTCGTGAAGGGAGTGGCCCGCGGCCTCGGATACGGCGGCGATGTCACCAGCCCGACCTTCACCCTCTGTCACCACTACGCCGGCCGCCTCGACCTCGTGCACGTCGACCTGTGGCGTCTCGAGCACCGCAGCGAGATCCTCGACCTCGCCCTCGACGAGGAGCTCGACAACGGCGCCGTCGTCGTGGCCGAGTGGGGCGAGGGTGCTTTGCCGCTCTTCGGTGAGCGGGCGCTCGTCGTCTCTTTCGAGCCGGCCGGCGAGGAGGAGCGTGACATCGCCGTCGAGGCGCAGGGAGCCTGGAACGAGCGGGTGCCCGCCCTCGCCGCCGCTCTGAGCGAGCCGCCATGACCGTCCTCGCCATCGAAACAGCCACCTCCGCCGCCGCCGCCGCCCTTGCCGACGAGAACGGGCTCAGCGCCGCCGTCGAGCTGCGGGCCGGTCGCCGCCACGCCGAGCTGCTGCACGTCGCCATCGACACGATGTTGCACGAGACGGGAATCACCCTCTCCGACGTGGGCGGCATTGCCGTCGACGTCGGCCCGGGCCTCTTCACCGGCATCCGAGTCGGCGTGGCTGCCGCCAAGGGCTTTGCGATGGCCCTCGGCGTGCCCGTCGTCGGCCTCACGAGCCTCCGCATCCTGCAGCTGGGGTGCGAGGCGGCCGGGCAGTCCGGAGCCGTCGGCGTCGTTGACCTTCGACGCGGCGAGCTCGCCTGGTGCCTGCCGTCCTCGTCACCCGACGCCCTCGCCGCCCGTCACGGGCCGCCGGAGGATCTCATCGCCGACCTCTCCGCCTACCTCGGTGGCCGGGACGGCCCTGGCCCGCTCCTGCTGGCCGGCGACGGCGCCCTCCGCTCTGCCACCGCCCTCTCGGCCGCCCTCGGCGAGCGGATCCGATTCGCCGGGCGCCAGCTCGCCGTCCCCCCGGTCGCCTCCCTCGCCCTGCAGGCCGTCGCGGAGCTGGCGGACGGAGGCGGCCTCGACCCCGTCGAGGTCGCTCCCGTGTACCTGCGCGACGCCGACGTCCGCATCAACTGGACGACGCGCCACGGTGCCCCGGGGCGACGTGAGGGCGTGGCCTGATGGGCTTCCGGCTGCCCATCCACCGACGGGCCCCTGAGACGACCCCGCAGGGAATCGACATCGTCGCCATGAAGCGCCGTCACCTGAAGGCGGTCGTGTCCATCGAGCAGCGCATCTTCCCGAGCCCGTGGTCGGTCGCCCTCTACCTGTCCGAGCTCGCCCAGCCGGCGTCGCGGGCGTACTTCGTGGCACGCTCCGACGGCGAGGTCATCGGCTACGCCGGCCTCATGCTCGCCGTCGGGGAGGGCCACGTCACGACGATCGGCGTGTCGGAGGACTGGCAGCGCCGGGGCATCGGGAGGGCGCTGCTCATGAAGCTCGCCCGCACCGCCATCGAGCGGGGGGCGGAGGATCTCACCCTCGAGGTACGCGTCTCGAACACCGGTGCCCAGGCGCTCTACCAGCAGTTCGGCTTTGCCCCCGCCGGCATCCGCAAGAACTACTACGCCGAGGTGCACGAGGACGCCATCGTCATGTGGGCGCACGGGATACAGACGCCGGCCTACGCCGAGCGCCTCGACGCCATCGAACGGGGCCCCGGACCGCCCGACACGCCGGGGGCGTCGGGGGGGCCGGCGTGACGCCGGTCATCGCGGCGGCCACCGGGCCGGCGGCGGCCGGGCCGGCATCGATCACCGGGCCGGCATCGATCACCGGGCCCGCCGCCGCCCACCTCCGGGTGCTCGCCATCGAGACGTCCTGCGACGAGACCGCCGCCGCCGTCGTGGACGACGGCCGTTTCGTCGTCTCGTCGGTCGTCTCCAGCCAGGTCGACCTGCATGCCCGCTTCGGAGGCGTCGTCCCCGAGCTCGCCAGCCGGGCGCACCTCGAGCTCATCGTGCCCATCGTCACGGAGGCACTCGAGCGTGCCGGGCTCGACCGCCGCGGTCGCCCGCTGCCCGGCTCGGCCGACGGCCCTGGCGGCCTCCCGCCCAGCCCCGTCGGCGCCGTCGCCGCCACCATGGGCCCCGGCCTCGTCGGCTCGCTCCTCGTGGGGGTGAGCCTCGCCAAGGCGCTCGCCATGGCCTGGGGCGTCCCCTTCGTCGGCGTCAACCACCTGGAGGGGCACCTCTTCGCCTCCTTGCTGGAGGAACCCGGGCTCGAGCTGCCGGTCGTCGTGTTGCTGGTCTCGGGCGGCCACACCCTGCTCGTCGAGATGTCGGCACCCGACAGCTACCGCCTCCTCGGTGGCACGAAGGACGACGCCGCCGGAGAGGCCTTCGACAAGGTCGCCCGCTTCCTCGGCCTCGGCTACCCGGGCGGCCCGGCAATCGACCGGGTCGCCCGCCAGGGTGATCCGGGCGCCGTGGCGTTCCCCCGCGCCCTCATGGAGGGGACGGCCGACTTCTCCTTCTCCGGCGTGAAGACGGCCGTCGTCAACTACGTGGCGGCGCACCCCGAGATCGGCAACGAGGACGTGGCGGCCTCCTTCGAGGCGGCCGTCGTCGACATCCTCGTCGCCAAGACCCTGCAGGCGGCCGAGGACGTCGCCGCCAAGGGGATCTGCCTCGCCGGCGGCGTGGCGGCGAATTCCCTCCTGCGGGCGCGGGCGAGCGCCGCCGGCGAGGCGGCCGGCCTCCCCGTCTACCTGCCGAGCCGGGCCATGTGCACCGACAACGCCGCCATGATCGGGGCGGCCGGCTACTTCCGCCTGCAACGCCACGGGGCGAGTGGGTGGGGGACGGGGGCGGAACCGGGCTTGGGTTTCGGGGGTTGACCGGCCGGCGAGAAAGCTGGCACTCTCCTGCTGTGTGTGCCAACGAGTTCTGCTACCATTGGCACTCACGTAGTGAGAGTGCTAATGGAGCCAGTAGGAGGCCCTGAGATCATGAAGCTGCAGCCCCTGGACGACCGGATCGTCGTTCGGCCGAGCGAGTCCGAGGAGACCACCGCGTCGGGTCTCGTCATCCCCGACACCGCCAAGGAGAAGCCCCAGCAGGGCGAAGTCCTGGCAGTGGGCCCCGGCCGCCGTGCCGATCAGACCGGTGAGATCATCCCGCTCGACGTCGTCGTCGGCGACAAGGTCGTGTACTCGAAGTACGGCGGCACCGAGATCACCATCGACGGCGAGGACCTGCTGATCCTCTCGAGCCGCGACGTGCTCGCCAAGGTCGGCGCCTGATGTCGAAGATGCTCGTGTTCGACGAGTCGGCACGTCGCCGTCTCGAGACGGGCGTGAACAAGCTCGCCGACGCCGTGAAGGTCACGCTCGGGCCGCGGGGGCGCAACGTCGTCCTCGACAAGAAGTACGGGGCCCCCACCATCACGAACGACGGCGTGACGATCGCCCGTGAGATCGAGCTGGAGGACCCGTTCGAGAACATGGGCGCCCAGCTCGTCAAGGAAGTGGCGACGAAGACGAACGACGTCGCCGGTGACGGGACGACGACGGCGACCGTGCTCGCCCAGGCCCTCGTGCGCGAGGGCCTTCGCAACGTCGCCGCCGGCGCCAACCCGATGTCGCTCAAGCGCGGCATCGAGCGCGGTGTCGCCGCTGTCGTCGCGTCCATCGCCTCGCAGGCCAAGGACATCGAGGGCCGCCACGAGATCGCTCAGGTCGCTGCCATCTCGGCCGCCGATGCGAGCATCGGCGAGGTGCTCGCCGAGGCCATCGACAAGGTCGGCAAGGACGGCACGGTCACGGTGGAGGAGTCGAACACCTTCGGCCTCGAGCTCGAGTTCACCGAAGGGATGCAGTTCGACAAGGGCTACCTGTCGCCCTACTTCGTGACCGACGCCGAGCGGCAGGAAGCCATCCTCGAGGACCCGTACCTCCTCGTCGTGAACTCCAAGGTCAGCTCGGTGCACGACCTCGTGCCCATTCTCGAGCGCGTCATGCAGAGCAACAAGCCGTTGCTCGTCGTCGCCGAGGACGTCGACGGGGAGGCGCTCGCCACCCTCGTCGTCAACCGCATCCGCGGGCTCTTCCAGTCGGTCGCCGTGAAGGCTCCCGGTTTCGGTGAGCGCCGCAAGGCCATGCTCGGCGACATCGCCGTCCTCACGGGCGCCACGATCGTCTCCGAGGAGGTCGGCCTCAAGCTGGAGAACACGACCATCGACCAGCTCGGGCGGGCGCGCCGCGTCGTCGTCACGAAGGACGACACGACGATCGTCGACGGTGCCGGCACCGAAGAGGAAGTCAAGGGCCGCATCGCCCAGATCAAGCGGGAGATCGAGGACACCGACTCCGACTGGGACCGCGAGAAGCTGCAGGAGCGCCTCGCCAAGCTCTCCGGCGGCGTTGCCGTCGTGAAGGTCGGCGCCGCCACCGAGGTGGAGCTCAAGGAGAAGAAGCACCGCATCGAGGACGCCCTCTCGGCCACGCGAGCGGCCATCGAGGAAGGCGTCGTCGCCGGCGGCGGCACGGCGCTCCTGCGTGCCCGTGGCGCCGTCACGGCAGTGGCCGACAAGCTGGAGGGTGACGAGGCGACCGGGGCACGCATCGTGTACCGGTCGCTCGAGGAGCCGCTCAAGTGGATCGCCGTCAACGCCGGTCTCGAGGGTGCCGTCCAGGTGCAGGAAGTCGAGCGTTCCGAGGGGAACTTCGGCCTCAACGCCATCTCCGGTGTCGTCGAGGACCTCGTCAAGGCGGGCGTCATCGACCCCGCCAAGGTGACCCGCTCCGCCCTGCAGAACGCCGCTTCCATCGCCGGCCTGCTCCTCACGACCGAGGCGGTCGTGGCGGACAAGCCGGAGAAGAAGCAGGAGTCGGGCGGCATGCCGCCTGGTGGCGGAATGGGGATGATGTAAGGCTTTCTTGCGCTGACATCCTGCGCACCGCGACGGGTCGGGCCTTCGGGCCCGGCCCGTCGTCGCGTCCGTGGCCGGCTGCGGGCGGATCCGTCCAAGATGGGCTCGCCCGCCCTCGGTAGGCTGCAGCAATGTCAGGGGACGCCGAAACGACTCCTGACGCCGAGGGCCGCCGCTTCCGCCAGTTCATCCCGCGACCGCTCTCTGCCGCCCCGGGCGGCCCGGCGCCCTGGTCGGCCATGGCGAGCGCCGAGCGCCGGCCCATCGCGTTGCAGCGCGCCATCGGCAGCCTCGAGGGCGTCGTCGCCCCCGCCGGCGCGCCGGACGTCCGCCCCACCGCCGCCGTCCTCGTCCCCCTCTTCGAACGGGACGGCGAAGCGACGACGGTCCTCATTCGCCGGTCGCTCGTCCTCATGCGGAACCCGGGGGACCTGGCGTTTCCGGGCGGGGCGCTCGAGCCCGGGGAGCATCCCGTCCACGCCGCCCTGCGGGAGGCGCACGAAGAGGTGGGCCTGCGCCCCGGTTCCGTCTCGGTGCTCGGCCGTCTCGCCACCGTCAGCCGAGCCATCGGCAGCGAGCTCGTCGTCCCATACGTGGGGATCCTCGCGGGCGAACCCGAGCTGCGGCCACAGCCGGCCGAGGTGGATGCCGTCCTGCTCGTCGGGCTCGCCGACCTGGCCGCCGACGGCTCCTACTGGGAGGAGGAGTGGACGATCCCGGGGCAGGGATCCCGCCGTCTCCCCTTCTTCGCCCACCCGCAGGCCCTCGGGGACGACGTCATCTGGGGCATGACGGCGATGGTGATCCGTGAGCTGCTCAGCGCCGTGCTGGCTCCGGGCGAGCGCTCCGGGTTTGCATAGCCTCGGGCGCCGCCGGGCCGACGCCGCCGGCATCGGGGCGGTCGTGGCCGCCATCGCCGCCTACTTGTCGCCGGCGCTGCGGGCCGGCACGAGCTTCGGCACCTTCGACTCGGTCATCCCCTTCACGAGCCTCGGCGCCGGCCTCTACCCCGGGCCTGTCCACAACCCCACCGACGGCGACGTCATCTCCCAGATGGAGACGTGGAACCTCTTCGACTGGCAGCAGCTCCACCAGGGCCACTTCCCGCTCTGGAACCCCTTCTCGCTCCTCGGCCTCCCGCAATTCGCCAACTTCCAGTCGTCGGTGCTGAGCCTGCCCGATCTCGTCGGCTACGCCGCCCCGGCCCGCTACTCCTTCCTCGTCGTCGTCATCACGAAACTGCTCATCGCCGGCACCGGCAGCTACGTCTTCTGCCGGGTCATCGGGCTGGGCGCCATGGCGTCGGCCTTTGCGGGCATCGCCTACCTGCTCTCGGGGGGTTTCTCGGCGACGTTGTCGTGGCCGCTCAGCGACGTCTTCGCCTGGATCGGCTGGATCGCCGCCTTCGCCGTGCTCGCCTACCGCTGGCGTGGCCGCAGCCGCTACGTCGCCGGTCTCGCCGCCGCCACCGCCTTCTCCGTCTACGGAGGCTTCCCGGAGGCGAGCGTCATCATGGCCCTCTTCCTGCTCGCCGGCGCAGCCGTCGTGGTGAGCGGCCTCCTCGTGCGGCGGGTGCGGCTGCAGCCCGCCGGCCTGCTCAGGATCCTGGGCGGCCTCACCGCCGGCTGCGCCCTTGCCATGCCCCTCCTGCTGCCGGGCCTGCAGTACGCCGCCGGCGCCCACCGCCGCACGGAGGTCAACTTCCTCCCCGTGCCGGGCAAGGCGATCATCACCATGGCCGTTCCCGGCTTCGACGGCTTCCCGGTGCACGGGAGCACGTTCCTCCTCCCCGCCACCAACTTCTACGAAACGGTCTCCTACGTCGGCATCGCAGTCCTGCTCCTGGCGGCCGTCGCCGTCGTGGCGCTCCCGCGGGAACCCCTCGTGCTCGGCCTCGGCCTCGCCGCCCTCGCGCTCGTGGCCGTCTCCTACTCCGTCGGGAGCTTCCACCCCGCCCTCGACCTCCTGAGAGCCCTCGGCCTGTCGGCCGTCGTGTGGCGCCGTGCCCGCCTCATCATCGGCTTCCCGCTCGGGGTCCTCGCCGCCATCGGCCTCGAAACCCTCCTCCGTCCCCGCCAGCACCCCCGCGCCGGGCGCACCCTTGCCGCCGGCTCCCTCCTCGCCATCGCCGCCCTCGCCGCCCTTTCTTGGCACACGACGGCAGTCCTCGACGCGACGGCCCGCTCCGTCGAGCGCCGCTCCCTCCTGTGGCCGGCGGCGCTCGCCCTCCTCTGTGGCCTCTGCGCCCTCGCCGTGCTCGGCAGCGGCCGAGTCGGGCGGCCGCCCCGGCGCCAGCGCACGTGCCGGGCGGCCGCCGGCGCCCTCTTCGCCGGCAACGCCGTCTTCCTCGTGGTCACCGGGATGGGACTCAACACCTGGACGCGCGACTTCTACCCGGTCTCGAGCGCCATGAAGGCGCTGCAGTCCGAAGTGGGCGGCGGCCTCGTCGGCCTCGACGACGGGCGCCGCCAGGTGCAGTCGCTCTCCGGCCTCGGCTTCTACCCGGAGCTCAACGTCGCCTACCAGCTCGACGAATTCGCCGGCCACGACCCGGAGCTGCCGCAGGCCTACTTCACCACGCTGGCGCCGGGGGAGGGAGAGGGCGGGCTGGGCCTCTTCGTGCCGAGCGTCGACTCGGTCGCCGAGGCGCGCGGCCTCGGGATCTCCTGGCTTCTCGTGGCGCCAGGCCGGCGGGCTCCTGCCGGCACCACCTACGTCGAGACGCTGGCGGGCGAGCGGCTCTACCACGTGTCCGCCTCCTCCCGCTTCTCCCTGCAGCCGGCGACGGCCGGCGTCGTGAGGAGGGCCTCCCAGCCCATGGCGGGCGCCTACTCCCTCGAGGTGGACGACACGTCGCCTGCCACCCTCGTCGTGCGCGTCACCGACGTGCCCGGTTGGCACGCCTCCATCGACGGCACGGTGACGCCCTTGCGGCGCGACGACGGCGTCCTGCAGTCGCTCGCCGTCCCGGCCGGCCTCCACACCGTCCGGCTCTGGTACGAGCCGGCCACGCTCTGGGCCGGCATCGCCCTGGCACTCTGCGCGACGGCCGGGCTCCTCGTCGCCGCCGCCCTCTCCTGGCGGCGGGCGGCGGCACGGCCCCCGCGCCCGGTCGACGACGGCTTCTCGCTCGCCGGCCCCCTCGGGGCGGAGACGCCGTCGTGAGGCGGGATGCGGCCTCGCACCGCCGGCGCGGCGGCTTCTCCGAGCGACCGCGGCTCGTCTTCCTCGCCGCCTTCGCCGCCTTCCTCGCCGCCATCGCCGTCTGGAGCCTGGCGACGCCGCTCATGGACGCCCCGGACGAGCCGTCCCACGTCGCCAAGGCCGCCGCCGTCGTGCGGGGCGAGCTCATCGGCCAGTTGGTCGGGGGACCCTCCAGTCCTGACGGGATCGTCGGGATCCCGGCCGCCTACGCCGGTCTCGGCGCCCTCGTGCAGTGCTACCAGTTCAAGGCGGAGCAGCCCGCCGCGTGCGCTCCCGCTTACCACGGCTCTGCCCGCACCGTGAGCGACGAGATCTCGAATGCCCGCTACCAGCCCCTCTACTACGCCGTTGTCGGGATCCCGAGCCTGTTCACCGACTCGGAGCTGGGCATCTACCTCATGCGCCTGCTGAGCGGTGCCCTCAGTGCCGTCTTCCTCGCCTTGGCCGTCATGGCGGCGGTCACCTGGGGGCGCTCCCGGCTCCTGCTCGCCGGCGTCGTCGTGGCGGCGACCCCGTCGGTGCTCTCCCTCGCCGGCGTCGTGAACCCGAGCGGCTTCGAGACCTCCGTCGCCATCTGCTTGTGGACCGCTGCCGTCATCCTGGCCCGGGAGCGCCTCGCCGATCCGCCCGCCGGCCTCGTCTGGCTTGTCGGCGCCTCGGCCGGCGTGGAGGCACTCGTGCGCTCGCTCTCGCCTTTCTGGGTGGCCCTCACGCTCCTCGTCGCCCTGGCGGTGGCGGACTGGGCGCAGCTGCGCCGCTTCCTGCGCTGGCGCCCGGCATGGTTGGCGGGGGGCTTCGTGGCGGTCTGCGGGGCGTGGGCGACCGGCTGGATCCTCGTCGAGCACTCGCTCAACGTGCTGCCGCCGAGCGCCCCCGTGCCGGCTTCGGTGCACGAGGGCCAGCTCCTCGTCATGGGGCTGTTGCGCACGCCCCTCTACTTCACCGAGATGGTGAGCCGCTTCGGCTGGCTCGTGGCACCGTCGCCCGCCCTCACCTACCTCATCTGGGCGGGCCTGATCGGCCTCCTCGTCGTGCTGGCGCTCGTTTCGGCCTCGTGGCGGCACGACGCCGTGCTCGTGCTCCTCGTCCTCGGCGTCGTGGCGATACCGGTCCTCATCGCCACCGGGCAGGCTCACCGCCTCGGCATCACCTGGCAGGGCAAGGACACCCTGCCGCTCGCCGTCGGCGTGCCCATCCTCGCCGCCTCCCTGCTGGCGGGCTCGGGGCTGGGCTCGGTGCGACCCCTCGTGAGGCGCACCGTCGCCGTCGTGGCGGCATCAGCCGGCCTCGGTGTGCTCGTCGCCCTCTGGGGTGAGCTGCGGCGCAACGCCGTCGGCGACAACGGCCCCGCCGTCGCCTTCTTCCGTGCCGGCTGGCAGCCGCCCCTCGGCATCGCCGGCGTCCTTCTCCTCGGCGTCGTCACCACGGTGGCGCTGACGGCCCTCTTCGGCCTCCTCGGCCTGCCGGCGGGGAGCTCCCGAGGGTCGGGGGTGCCGGCGCCTCCCGCCGCCGTGCCACCCCCGCCCCCGGATCCGATGGATACTGCAGTGCCTGCAGCGCCCGTCGTGCCTGCAGGCCACGCTGAGGGAGCCGACAATGCCTGACATCGAGATCGGAAGCGGGAAGTCCTCTCGCCGCGGTTACAGCCTGGCCGACGTGGCCATCGTCCCGTCGCGCCGCACGCGCGACCCGGAGGACGTCGACCTCTCGTTCGTCATCGACGGCTTCACCTTCGACCTCCCCCTCGTGGCGGCCGCCTCTGACGCCGTCGTGAGCCCGAGCAGCGCCATCGAGATCGGGCGCCTCGGGGGTCTCGCCGTCCTCAACCTGGAGGGCCTCTGGACCCGCTACGAGGACCCGGACGCCGTCTTCGAGGAGATCGCCTCGCTCCCGGCGGCCGGCGCCACGCGCCGCCTGCAGGAGCTGTACGCCGAGCCCATCCGTGAGGACCTCATCCGGGAGCGCATCCGCCAGATCGCCGAGGCGGGCGTCGTGACGTGCGCCTCGCTCTCGCCACAGCAGACGGTGCGTTTCGCCAAGGCGGTCGTCGAGGCCGAGCTCGACCTCCTCGTCATCCAGGGCACCGTCGTCTCCGCCGAGCACGTCTCGCGGCGCCCCGAGCCGCTCAACCTGAAGCGCTTCATCCGCGAGTACGACATCCCCGTCATCGTGGGCGGCTGCGCCTCCTACCCGGCCGCCCTCCACCTCATGCGCACGGGCGCCGTCGGGGTGCTCGTCGGTGTCGGCACGGGCGTCTCGAGCACGACCTGGGACGTCCTCGGGCTGGGGGCCCCGCACGCCACGGCGATCGCCGATGCGGCCGGCGCCCGCAGCCGCCACCTCGAAGAAACCGGCGTCTACGTCCACGTCGTCGCCGACGGGGGCATGTCATCGGGTGGGGACATCGCCAAGGCGATCGCCTGCGGGGCCGACGCCGTCATGATCGGCGCACCCTTGGCGGCCGCCGCCGAGGCGCCCGGGCGGGGCCGCTACTGGGAGATGTCGGCCGGCCACCCGACGCTGCCGCGCAGCTCGCTCACGGCCGTTGCCGCGCGGGGGACCCTGGCGGAGGTGCTCTGCGGGCCCGCCCACGACTCCGACGGCGCCGTCAACCTGTTCGGGGCGCTGCGCGCCGCCATGGCGATGTGCGGCTACGCCTCGGTGAAAGAGATGCACAAAGCCGACGTGACCGTCGCCGGCTGAGCCGTCCGGAGGGCTCAGGCGGAGGGCGCAAAGCCTTTAGGCTCCAGGTGATGCCCGGGCTGGAGAACGAGTGGGACCTGTTCGGGGACTTCGGGGCCCTGCCGGCGCTGAAGGGCGACGGCCGCGAGGCACGGGCCGGTGCCGAGCACGCCGGGGCGGCCGCCGGCGCCCACGCCCTCGACGAGGAGACGCTGCTCGGCGACCTGAACCCGGTCCAGCTCGAAGCCGTCCTGCACGAGGGCGGCCCTCTCGTCGTCGTCGCAGGCGCCGGCTCCGGCAAGACGAGGGTGCTCACGCGCCGCATCGCCTCCCTCGTGGCCCGCGGCGTCCCGCCCTGGCGCATCATGGCCATCACCTTCACGAACAAGGCGGCCGACGAGATGCGACGCCGCGTCGTCGAGCTGGTGGGAGCAGACGCCGATCGCATGTGGGTGTCGACGTTCCACTCCGCCTGTGTCCGCATCCTCCGCCGCAACGCCGACCGCATCGGCTACCGCTCCAACTTCACGATCTACGACGACACCGACTCGCGGCGCCTCATCGAGCACATCCTCGGTGACCTCGGGGTCGACCAGAAGCGCTTCCCGCCTCGCGCCGTGGCCGCCGCCATCAGCCAGGCGAAGTCCGAGCTGCTCGACGTCGATGCCTACGACCGCCGGGCGGCGACGCTCTACGAGCGCCGGATCGCCGACACCTACGCCGAGTACGAGCGCCGCCTCGTCGAGGCGAACGCCATGGACTTCGACGACCTCCTCGTGCGCGTCGTGCGGCTGTTCCGCGAGAACCTCGACGTGCTCGAGGGCTACCAGGACCGTTTCGAGCACCTCCTCGTCGACGAGTTCCAGGACACGAACCCGGCCCAGAACGAGATCGTCACCCTGCTCGGGCGCGCCTCGCGCAACGTATGCGTCGTGGGGGACACCGACCAGAGCATCTACCGGTTCCGCGGGGCCGAGATGCGCAACCTCCTCGACTTCGAGCGCTTCTTCCCCGATGCCCGCGTCATCCTCCTCGAGCAGAACTACCGCTCCACCCAGACGATCCTGAACGCCGCCAACGCCGTCATCGCCAACAACCTCGTGCGCCAGCCGAAGCACCTCTGGAGCGCCCTCGGCGAAGGGGAGAAGATCAGGCGCTACCGGGCGAGCGACGGGGACGACGAGGCGTCCTTCGTGGCTAACGAGATCCATTCCCTCGCGAGCGAGCACGGCATCGCCTACAACGAGATCGCCGTCTTCTACCGGACGAACGCCCAGTCGCGGGCACTCGAGGCGGGCTTGATAGAGCGGGGCGTGCCGTACAAGGTGATCGGCGGCACGCGTTTCTACGACCGCCGCGAGGTGCGGGACTCGCTCGCCTACCTGCGGCTCGTCCTCAACCCCGGCGACGAGGTCTCGCTCCGGCGCGTGCTGAACGTCCCCCGCCGCGGCATCGGCGACTCCACGCTCACCCGTCTCGTGGCCTTTGCCCGCGAGCGCGAGATCAGCTTCGCCGATGCGCTGCGGAGAGCGGAGGAGGCGGGCACCGTCGGCAAGGCCGTCGCCGGCATCCGCACGTTCCTCGAGGTCCTCGACGGCCTCGCCGAGGAGGCGGCTGCCGCCCGCCCGCCCGCCGACGTCCTCGGGGACATCCTCGACCAGACGGGCTATCTGGACATGCTCGAGGCGGAGGCGAAGAGCGGCGGCGCCAAGGTGCTCGAGGCGGAGGGTCGCCTCGAGAACCTCTCCGAGCTCCTCTCGCTCGCCTCCGGGTTCGAGACCGTGGAAGGGTTTCTCGAGTCCGTGTCGCTCGTCTCGGCTGCCGACGAGAAGGTCGACGGACCGGCCGTCTCGCTCATGACCCTGCACGGCGCCAAGGGGCTCGAGTTCGAGGTGGTGTTCCTCACCGGCCTCGAGGAAGGCGTCTTCCCGCTCAACCAGACGCTCGCGGAGCCGGACGAGCTGGAGGAGGAGCGGCGGTTGGCCTACGTCGGCATCACGCGAGCGCGCGAGCGCCTCTACGTGACGCACACCTGGCGCCGGCTCATGTACGGGTCGTACCAGGAGAGCCTGCCGAGCCGCTTCCTGAAGGAGATACCGGAAGAGCTCATCGAGGACGTCGGTGGCGGCCTCGTGATCGGGCGGGGGCTCTTCGGCGGCGCCTCCAGCCCCTGGGGTGAGCGTTACCGGCAGCGCTATGCGGCCGAGCGCCAGCAGGGCGCCCAGAGGCGAGCGGACGAGGCGAGCGGGGCATTGCACGGCAAGGAGCGTGTGGCGGCCCTCGCCACGAGCGGTGCCCCCCTCTCGTCGACGGGGGCCGAGGCGCTCGGGCTGGTGCCCGGGGAGGCCGTCACCCATCCGCGCTTCGGCTCCGGCGTCGTCACCCACGTCGAGGGGGAAGGCCAGGACGCCCGCGCCGAGGTGCGCTTCTTGGAGGGTCGGGTCCGGCGCTTCATCCTCCACCTGACGCCGCTCAGTCGGGTGTGAGTCAGCCGGGTGCGAGCCGCCGGGGTGTGAGCCGCCAGCGTGCGGGCGGCCGGCTCAGGGCGTTGCCGTGCTGTTGTTCAACCAGATGCTGTAGGTGCCGTTGCGCACGATCGAGAAATTGCGTGAGATGAAACGGCTGATCTGCGGCGTGAGAAGGCTCGGCTGGGCGGGAGAGATCACGAGGTAGCGTGCCTCGCCGAGGAGCTGCAGCCACTGCGTGGTGTCTGCCGTGCTCGTTCCCGCCACCAGGTCGATGCCAGCCGGGTCGACGACATAGGGGCAGCCGCTCGGGAGAGATCCGAACCGGTCGGCGAGGATGAGCGCCTCGGGGTTGTTCGACACGACGCAGGCGCCCTTCGGTACGGCCGCCTCGATGGCGGCCGTCGGGTTGGAGCCGTTCACGAGGAAGAAGGAGCGCCAGAAGTCGGTCTCCTTCGGCACCCCGACCGACACGACGGCGATCATGGCGGCGACGCACACGAGGGTGATGCCGGCGGCGATCGTGGAGCTCACGTCACCGCTGCCGACGTTGGCGGCGGAGACCAAGGAGATGAGGGTGCCCATCGAGTTGCCGATGAGGATGGCGCCGAAGGCGGCCAGGAAGTACGGGTAGGCGGCGGGAAGCTGATGGGGGACGAGAGCGATGGCGGCGAGGCCGATGACGGTGGCCAGGAGCGCCCAGTCGAGCATCGTCGAGGTGGAGGCCCGACTGAGGGCGGCGGCGAGGATCAAGACGGCGAGGAGGACGCCGATGCCGACGGCGAGCTGGTTCGGGTGAGTGAGCCCGAGCGGCGGGCCGAGCCCGAGACTCTGGGCGATGCGGGCGGCCAGCCCGCTGGAGGCGCCGTGACCCGCTGGGCCAGCGCTCAGCTCCGCCGTCACGACGTCGCGTATGAAGGCGCTCGGGGCGGCGAGGAAGAACGTGATGCAGGGCACGCCGATGCCGAGGACGACGCCCCCGACGACGCGGGCGAGGGCTTCCCGCCAGTTGACGGCGGCGCAGACGATCAACACGACCACCGGCACGAGGGCCCACGGCTTGATGGTGACGGCGAAGCCGATGAGGGCGCCGGCCAGGATGAGGCGGCCACCCGTCGCCAGCTGGCCCTGGGTGAAGGCGGCCTGGTAGGCGAGCAGGCAGAAGAGCACCAGGAACGGCTCGAGCGTCACGGTCGAGGTGGCGTAGAAGGCGCTCGGGAACGTTGCGAAGAGGACGCCGGCGATGAAGGTGCTGGCGATGCCGTGCAGCCTGGCGGTGAAGGCGACGAGGAAGACGTCGATCACCGAGACGAGGGCGGTGAGGCCGCGGGCGGCGTCGAGCGCCGGGCCGCCGCTGTTGTGGGCAGCCCAGGCGAAGGGCAGCAGGAGGATGCTCATCCCGGGCGGCTGCGTGAGGACGAAATTGTCGTACGGGAGCTGCCCCTTCGACAGCGCCACGGCAGAGGCCAGGTTGACGCCCCCCGGCGGGAGGGTGAGGCCGCCGAGGACATCGTGCAGCGTCAGCTCGTGGATGATGAGGAAGACGCCGAGGACGGTGGGCATGAGGGCGAGGAAACCCGCCACGTGTGGGCTCGCCCACCACACTCCCGTCTCGGATCGTCGCCGCACTGCCCCGGATCGTAGTTGACCCCGGTGCCAAGGCCGTGATTCAGGCCGAGGATGCCGGGTTGGCACCATCGTGGGTAGCATCGGCCGCGCATGGAACGCCGATATCGCGTCGTTGTGGCAAAACCAGGCCTCGACGGCCACGACCGCGGGGCCAAGGTCATCGCGCGAGCGCTGCGCGACGCCGGCTTCGAGGTGATCTACACCGGCTTGCACCAGACGCCCGAACAGGTCGTCCAGACCGCCGTGCAGGAAGACGCCGACGCCGTCGGGCTCTCGCTCCTCTCGGGCGCCCACCTCACCCTCGTCCCGAGGGTCGTGGCGGGGCTGCGAGAAGAAGGTCTCGACGACGTGCTCGTCGTCTGCGGCGGCATCATCCCGGACAAGGACATACCGGTGCTGAAGCAGGCCGGCGTCGCCGAGGTCTTCACGCCCGGCGCCCCCCTCCCGGAGATCGCCCGCTGGCTCGAGGCCGCTCTCGACGCCCGCGAGCAGAACGCCCACGCCGGCGATTCCGGCGACCCGGCCGCCGGCAACTGACGCTGGCGCCGATGACAGAAAGGACGGAGGACCACCCCGGTGGATCTTGTCGAGTATCAGGGTAAGCAGTACTTCGCCCGCTACGGAATCCCCATCTCCGCCGGGCGGGCGGCTGACACGGTGGACGAGGCCGTGGCCGCCGCCGAGGAGGTCGGCTATCCCGTCGTCGTGAAAGCTCAGGTGCAAGTCGGCGGCCGCGGGAAAGCGGGCGGCGTCAAGCTGGCCGCCGACGCCGCCGAAGCCCGCCAGCACGCCTCCGACATCCTCGGGCTCGACATCAAAGGCCACATCGTGCGCAGGCTCTGGATCGAGCACGCCACCGACATCGAGAAGGAGTACTACGCCAGCTTCACCCTCGACCGGGCGGCCAAGCTCCACCTGGCGATGGTCTCCGCCCGGGGCGGGATCGACATCGAGCAGGTCGCCGACACGGAGCCGGAGGCCATCGCCCGCCTCCACATCGACCCCCTCGACGGCCTGGGCCTCCCGGCGGCTCGCCAGCTCGCCTCGGACGCCGGTCTCGATCCCGAGGCGCTCGACCAGGCGGCGGCCGTCCTCGTCGACCTCTACCGCTGCTATGTGGAGGGCGATGCCGATCTCGTGGAGATCAACCCGCTCGTGCTTACGACCGACGGCCGTGTGCACGCCCTCGACGCCAAGGTCACCCTCGACGACGACGCCGCCTTCCGCCACCCCGAGTGGTCGGAGCTCGAGCAGATCGGCGACGTCGACCCTCGTGAGCAGCTCGCCAAGGAGAAGGGCTTGCAGTACATCGGCCTCGTAGGCTCCGTCGGGATCATCGCCAACGGCGCCGGCCTCGCCATGTCCACCCTCGACGTCGTCAACCAAGTCGGCGGTACCGCTGCCAACTTCCTCGACATCGGCGGGGGCGCCAACGCCGACATCATGGCGAACGCCCTCGAGGTGATCAACACCGACCCGAACGTGAGCGTCATCCTCGTCAACATCTTCGGCGGCATCGTCCGCTGCGACGAGGTCGCCCAGGGCATCCTCACCGCCCTCGAACGGGTCGACCTCGCCTCCCCGATCGTGCTGCGCCTCGACGGCACGAACTCCGTGGAGGCCCGCCGCATGCTCGACGAGCGTCGCTCCGAGCAGATCATCCCCGAGCTGACCATGATCGGTGCTGCCATCCGGGCCGTCGAGATCGCAGGAGGACAGTCGTGAGCATCTTCGTCGACGAGAACACGAAGGTGGTCGTGCTCGGCCTCACCGGGAGCCAGGGGCGCTTTCACGGGCTCCGCAACCGCGCCTACGGCACCAAGGTCGTGGCGGGCGTCACGCCCGGCAAGGGCGGTCAGGACGTCGAGGGCATCCCCGTCTACGACACCGTGGCGGAAGCGGTCGAGCGCCAGGGAGCCGACGCCGCCTTCGTCGCCGTGCCACCCCGAGGGGCGGCCGAGGCGATCGTGAACTGCGCCGCCGCGGGCATCGCCTTCGTCGTGTGCATCACCGAGCACATCCCCGCCAAGGACGAGGCCCTCGTGGCTGCCCGGCTGCGCCGTGACTTCCCCGGCACGCGCCTCCTCGGTCCGAACTGCCCCGGCGTCATCTCGCCCGGCAAGTGCAACATCGGCATCACCTCGGGCGACATCGCCCTGCCGGGCGGGCCTGTCGGGATCGTGAGCCGCTCCGGGACCCTCACCTACCAGGCCCTCCACGAGCTGTCGCAGCAGGGCGTCGGGCAGACGACCTGTGTCGGCATCGGGGGCGACCCGGTGCCGGGCACGACGTTCGTCGATGCCCTGCAGGCCTTCGAGGCCGATCCCGAGACGCGGGCGATCATGATGATCGGCGAGATCGGCGGCGACGGCGAGGAGCGGGCGGCCGACTACATCCGCAACGAGATGAGCAAGCCCGTCGTGGCCTACGTGGCCGGTGTGACGGCACCCGAGGGCCGCAAGATGGGGCACGCCGGCGCCATCGTGTCCGGCTCGAAGGGGACGGCCAAAGCCAAGATCGAAGCCCTCCGCAGCGCCGGCGTCATCGTGGCGAAGAACCCGACGGAGGCCGGCGAGCTCATGGTGGGGGTCGTCCGCCAATTCGAAGGGGAGTGGACGGCGACGACGCCCGCCCAATGAGAAGGCCGTGACGGAGGCTGCGGCGCCCGAGATCACCCTGGCGGACATCGAGGCCGCCCGGCGGAACGTCGCCCGCGTCGCCATCCGCACGCCCCTGTTCAACTCGCGCCTGCTGAGCGAGCTTGTCGGGTCGCGCATCGTCTACAAGGCCGAGAACCTGCAGCGAACGGGCTCGTTCAAGGTGCGGGGTGTTTCGAACAAGCTGGCCTCACTCCGCGAGCGGGCGGAGGTCGGCATCGTCGTGGCGAGCGCCGGGAATCACGCCCAAGCAGCGGCGTTCGTGGCCGCCCAGCTCGGCATCCCGTGCGAGGTCTTCATGCCGGCGGAGGCGTCCATCGCCAAGTCGGAGGCGACGATGGCCTATGGGGCGACGGTGCACCTCGGTGGGGAGGGCATCGACGACTGTCTCGAGCTCGCCCGCCAGCGCGTGGCGGAAACGGGCAAGATCCTCGTCCACCCCTTTGACGACGCCGCCATCGTCGCCGGGCAGGGGTCCCTCGGCCTCGAGCTCGTCGAGGACATCGACGACCTCGCCCTCGTCGTCGTCCCCCTCGGGGGCGGCGGTCTCGCCGGCGGCGTCGCACTCGCCGTGAAGTCGCTGAAACCGTCCGTCCGCCTCGTAGCCGTGCAGGCGGCGAGCGTCGCCCCCTTCTCGGTGTCCATCGCCGCCGGGCACCCCGTCGAGGTGCCCGCCTACCCGACGCTCGCCGACGGCATCTCCGTCAAGCGCCCGGGGGATCTCACTTTGCCCCTCATCGCCCGCTTCGTCGACGAGGTCGTCACCGTCTCGGAGGACGAGATCGCCGATGCCATGGTGCTGCTCCTCGAGCGGGCGAAGCTGCTCGTCGAGGGTGCCGGCGCCGTCGGCGTCGCCGCCATCTTGTCCGGTCGCCTCGACATGATCTCGCTGGGCGGGACGGGCGTCGTCGTCCTTTCCGGCGGCAACCTCGACACCGGCGTGCTGGCCGATGCCATCCGTCGCCATGAGACGCGTGCCGGCCGCCGCCTCGTGCTCTTCGCACGCATGTCCGACCGGCCCGGGCAGCTCGCCCGGCTCCTCACCTGTCTCGGGGCGAGCGGGGCGAACCTGCTCGAGGTCGACCACTTGCGGGAGGGCTTCGACCTGCACGTCCGCGAGAACGGGGTGCACCTCGTGCTGGAGACCCGCAACCCGGCGCACGCCCGCACGGTCATCCACGACGCCCGCGCCGCCGGCTTCGACGTGGAACGCCTCGGCCATGCATACGCTGCGGAGGATGAAGACGACTGAGGCGGCCGCCGCCCCGGACGATCCGGCGGCGTCGGCAGCCATGATCCTCGGGGCACCGCTGGCCGAGGTCGACCCGGAGGTCGCCGAGCTGATCGCCGGCGAGCTCTCGCGGCAGCGCCGGACGCTCGATCTCGTGGCGTCGGAGAGCGTCCCGCCGCTGGCCGTCCTCGAGGCACAGGGCTCCATCCTCACGGCCAAGTACGCCGACGGCTATCCCGGGCATCGTCACTACGACACGTGCGAGTGGGTCGACGAGATCGAAGCCCTCGCCATCGAGCGGGCGACGTCGCTCTTCGGGGCCGCCCATGCCAACGTGCAGCCTTACTCAGGGGCGAGCGCCAACCAGAGCGTGCTGCGGGCGCTCTGCGACCCGGGCGACGCCGTGCTCGGCTTCGATTTCAACCACGGCGGCCATCCGACGCACTACGACCCCGGCACGTTCGCCGGCCGTTACTACCGGGCGGCCGCCTACCACGTCCGGGAGTCGGACCGACTCCTCGACATGGACGAGGTGGCAGCCCTGGCGCGAGAACAGCGGCCGAAGGTCGTCTTCGCCGGATGGTCCTGCTACCCGAGGTTCCTCGACTTCCGGGCCTTCCGGGACATCTGCGACGACGTCGGCGCCTACCTCGTCGTCGACATGGCCCACTTCGCCGGCCTCGTCGCCGCCGGCCTCCACCCCGACCCGGTCGGCTACGCCGACGCCTGCACGATGACGGTGCACAAGACGCTGGGCGGTGCCCGCGGCGGCGCCATCCTCTGCGGTCCCGAGCTGGCCGAGCGCATCGACGCCGCCGTCTTCCCGGGCGAGCAGGGGTGCCCGCTGCCACACGTCATCGCCGCCAAGGCGGTGACGTTCGCCATCGCCGCCACGGCGGCCTACCGGGAACGGATGGAGCGCACCGTGCAAGGCGCCCAGACGATCGCCCGCGTCCTCGTCGAGGCGGAGGCGACGATCGGCGCCGGTGTCGTGACGGGCGGCACCGACGTTCACCAGCTCCTCGTCGACCTTGCCCCCTCCGGACGTGACGCCGGCAGCGAGTTGCACCACTTGAACGAGCTGGGTTTCTCGGCAAATGCCATCCGGCTCGCCTTCGACCCCCGGGAGGAGCCGGCTCAGAGCGGGCTGCGCTTCGGAACGACGGCGCTGGCGGGCCGCGGCTTCACTCAGGCCGAGTTCGAAGCCGTCGGGCAGCTCCTCGTCGCCGCCCTCACTCCCGACGGTGGCCATGACGCCGACGTCGTCGCCGGCGTGCAGGCGCTGACCGACGCCTTCCCGCTCTATCCGTTTCTGAGCTGAGCCGTTCCCTCCGCGGCGCCTCGCCCTCGTGGGGCGCCGGCCTCAGTGGCCGTGGGCGTGGATGTAGAGGACGGCGACGGCGACGGCAACGAGGACGAGCACGAGGACGATGATGAAGACGGCACTCGCCAGCTTCGTGCGCGGCGTCGTCCGCTCGGGCTTGGGCTTCCTGCCCGACGGTCGCAGCACGAAGAAGTCGGTCTCGCGCAACGAGAGGCGAGGGATGGCCGATGCCGGTCCTCCCAGGGTCGAGCGTGCCCCGCTGAGCACGTCCTCGACCGCCTGCGCCCGCTTTGGGGGCGTGATCCTCGTCGTGCGCACGACCGGCTCGGAGCCGAAGTTCTGCAGCCACTCGTTGAAGCCGTCTTCGCGCGGCATCTGGCCCAGCGGCGTCTGCGGCCGGTACTGGCTGCGGGGCAGCTGCTGGCGGATGGTCGAGCCGCTCGGCGGTTCGTTCGTCTTCCCGAAGCCGGGAGTCACCGGCCGCTGAGAGGGAACAGCGGGCGGTGCGATCGGAGTATCCGGCTCATCCAGACCGCCGAAGAGCGTGGCCGGGTCGAGCATGGGGTCGAAGGGAAGATCGCCGTTGGGCATGGATGGGCTCCTTCGAGCGGCGATGGTGTGGACTGGGCGAGGCAGGGCCACCCCGTTGTCCGAGACGCTCGCCCGGCCGTCGCCAGAGCCGCTCGCACTCGAAACGACCGGGGCCGCCATGCTGCTCCGCTGCTGAGGCTGCCCGCTGCGGCGGTCGGTGACACCGCTGCGGCGGTCCGTCACGGCGGCACGGCGGTCCGCCACCCCAGCGCGGCGATAGTCGCCGGGGGCGCCGGCGACGTCTGTGGAGGCGGTCGCCGGTGCGGCCGGCGTGGAGCTGGTCGCCGGTGCAGTCGGCGTGGAGCTGGTCGCCGGTGCAGTCGGCGTGGAGCTGGTCGCCGGTGCGGTCGGGCTGAATCCGTTGGCCGGTCCGGCCGGGCTGAAGCCATTGGCCGGTCCCGCCGGGCTGAAGCCGTTGACGCGGGCGGCCGAGCTGGAGCCGTCGAGCGGGGCGGCCGTGCCGGTGGCAGCGGCCGATCCCGTCGGCGTGAAGCCGTTGGCCGGCCCGGTCGGCCTGACGCCGTTTGTCGATCCGGCGAGCGTGAAGGCCTTTGGCTTGTCGTCGTCGTCGCTGGCGCCGTTCATCTGTCGGGAGCTGGGGAAGCCGTTCGGCAGGCGGGGGGCGGTGCCATGGCCGTCGGCGTGCCGCGGGACGCCGTATCCGTTCGTGATTCCGGGGACGATGCCGCCGTGCAGCCGCCCGGTTACCTCGTAATCGGTGGGATCGACACCGGTGCGGTCCTCGGGCCGGGCAACGCCGTTTCCGTTTGTCAGCCTGGCGACGCCGTTGCCGTTGCCGGCGGCGTACCCGTTGCCGACGCCTTGCGCGTTGCTGTAGCCGTTGCCGACTCCTTGCGCGTTGCTGTAGCCGTTGCCGACACCGTGCCCGTTGCCGTTGCCATATCCGTTGCCGACTCCGTTGCCGTTGGCATATCCGTTGCCGACGCCCTGGCCGTTGCCATATCCGTTGCCGACGCCGTGGTTGCCGTAGCCGTTGCCGCCACCGACGCCCTGGCCGTTGCCGACGCCCTGGCCGCTGCCGACGCCGTGGTTGCCGTAGCCGTTGCCGATCCCGACGCCCTGGCCGCTGCCGTAGCCGTTGCCGACGCCGTGGTTGCCGTAGCCGTTGCCGATCCCGACGCCCTGGCCGCTGCCGTAGCCGTTGCCGACGCCGTTGCGCTGCCCGGTACCGCCATATCCGTTCGTCGGCGGGAGGGCGGTGCCGTTGCCGAGGGGGGACGTGGCGGCGCCCACGGAGGAGCCGCCGGGCCGCACCGCCGGCGCCAGCCCGGAGCGGGGCGTGACGGCCGATCGCGACAGCGGGTGTGAGATGGCGGCGATGTTGCTCGGGTGCAGCTCCGGCGCGTACCAGTTGCCGTCCGATGCCTTCCACCAGCCCTCGGCGGGAGGTGTGTGCGGATCGGCGGCGGGAGGTGCTTGCTGCGCGAGCGCGTCAGGATGGGCGTTGGGGGGATACCACCTGCCGTCCGAGGCGATCCACCACCCCTCGCCCAGGGGGACGTCGCTCACTAGCTCCACCGCACGGGATGCACTCTGACCTCCGCTCCCAGATGTCCGGCATGTTACCACTAGTAGTGATCGACACACTACTCTCCGTGATTTAGCGAACGGGCTCCGTTTTGGGCACGTCACAGCGTTGCGACGCTCGCCGGGAGGGCCCGCCGAGCCCTCGAGCCGGCGCTGATACCGTGCGCTTGGTGCGCATCGCCGTCCTCGCCTCCGGGACGGGCAGCATCCTCGAGGCCCTCGTCAAGGCCGGCCTGCCCGTCGCTGTCGTCGTCGTCGACCGCTCGTGCGGGGCCGAGACGGTGGCGGGTGGCGCCGGCATCCCGGTCGAACGCGTCCTGCGGGCGAGTTTCTCGGGCGATTTCGACCGGGAGCGCTTCACCGACGACGTCGTGGCCGCCCTCGCTCGATATGACGTCGGCCTCCTGGCAATGGCAGGGTACGGGACGGTGCTCGGCCATTCCATCCATGAGGCGTATCCGGGACGCATCCTCAACACCCACCCGGCGCTCTTGCCGGCGTTCAAGGGCTGGCACGCCGTCGAGGATGCGCTCGCCGCCGGTGTCAGCGAGACGGGGTGCACGGTGCACGTCGCCACACTCGAGGTCGACGACGGCCCGATCCTCGCGCAGGAGCGCGTCGCCATCGAGCCGGGTGACACGCCGTCCTCGCTCCACGAGCGCATCAAGGCGGTGGAGCGCCGGCTCTACCCAGCCGCCATCCGGGCCGTCATCGAGAGAGCCGGCGACGACGCCCCGATGGGCGGCCCGAGCACGTCGATCGAGGCAGGGAGGTCACACTCGTGAGAGCGCTGCTGTCGGTGTACGACAAGAGCGGACTGGAGGGCTTCGCCGCCGGGCTGAGCGCTCTGGGCGTCGAGCTCGTGGCGAGCGGCGGGACGTCGCAGGCCCTCTCGCGTGCCGGCATCGCCCATCGCACCGTCGAGGACGTCACGGGGGCGCCCGAGATGTTGGGGGGCCGCGTGAAGACGCTTCATCCGGCCATCCACGGCGGCATCCTGGCCGACCTCGACGACCCCGCCCACCGTGCCGACCTGGGCGCCCAGGGGATCGAGCCGATCGGCCTCGTCGCCTGCAACCTCTACCCCTTCCGGTCGCAGCCGTCGGTCGAGATGATCGACATCGGTGGCCCCACGATGGTGCGGGCAGCCGCCAAGAACCACGCCCACGTCGCCGTCGTGGTGGATCCGGCCGAGTACGGGCTGATCCTCGACGAGCTGCGCCGGGAAGGCGAGGTGACCGAAGCGACCCGCCGACGCCTCGCCCGCGCCGCTTTCGCCCACGTCGCCGCGTATGACGCCGCCATCGTCTCCTGGTTCGACGAGCCGGCCCGCGGCGAAGGCGCCGAGCTGCCCCCGACCGTGCATCTCGCCCTCGAGCACGCCCAGGCGTTGCGCTACGGGGAGAACCCGCACCAGATGGGCGCCCGTTACCGGCTCATGGGCGACCCCCCGGGCTGCTGGGACTCGGCCGTGCAGCACGGGGGCCGCGAGCTCTCGTACCTGAACCTGTTCGACGCCGACGCCGCCTGGCGCCTCGTGCACGAGGTCGCCGAGATGGCGGCAAGCGCGGCGGCCGTCATCGTCAAGCACGCCAACCCCTGCGGGGTCGCCGTGGCATCCGACGTGGGCACCGCCTACCGGCTCGCCTTCGAGGCGGATCCGCTCTCGGCCTTCGGGGGCATCGTCGCCCTCTCCGGGGCGGTCGACGACGCCGTGGCGGAAGCCATCATCGCCAACCCCCTCGCCGACGTCCTCGTGGCACCCGGCTACGGCGAGGAGGGGCTGCGGCGTTTCGCCGAGCGCCGGAGGAACATGCGGGCGCTGCAGGTGTCGCCCCCCTCCGAGCTCGGCTGGCGCCTGCGCCAGATCGACGGAGGTGCCCTCGTGCAAGAGCCGGACCGGCTCCTCGCCGGCCGCGACACCTGGACGGTGGCCTCGAAGGTCGCCCCGACCGACCAGCAGTGGCGGGATCTGCAGCTTGCCTGGCTCGTCTGTGCCCGCACCTCGTCGAACGCCATCGTGCTGGCGAGAGACGGCCAGGTCGTGGGCGTGGGTTGCGGGCAGCAGAGCCGCGTCGACGCCGCCGGCATCGCCGCCCGCAAGGCCGACGGGCGAGCCGTCGGGGGCGCCGCCGCCAGCGATGCCTTCTTCCCCTTCCGCGACGGGCTCGACGCCGTCGCCGATGCCGGGGTCGGCGCCGTCGTGCAGCCGGGCGGGTCGCTCCGCGACGACGAGATCGTGGCCGCCGCCGACGAGCGCGGCATCGCCCTCGTGCTGACGGGGGAACGCCATTTCCGCCATTGAGGGCGGCACAGTCGACGAGTGACAGGAGAGGAACGAGATGACAGCGATACTGATGGACGGCGAAGCCCTCGCCCAGAAGGTCAAGTCTGAGCTTGCCGAAAAGGTCGCCGCCCTCTCGGCCGCCGGCACGACCCCCGGGCTCGGCACCATCCTCGTCGGCGACGATGCCCCGAGTGCCCGCTATGTCGCCAAGAAGCACGAGGACTGCGCCGAGATCGGCATCGCCTCCGCCCACGAGCACCTGCCGGCCGACGTCTCGCAGGCGGACCTGATGGCCGCCATCGCCCGCTTCAACGACGACCCCGCCATCCACGCCTACCTCATCCAACTGCCGCTGCCGAAAGGCCTCGACGAGGAGGCCGCCCTTCTCGCCGTCGACCCGGAGAAGGACGTCGACGGGCTGCACCCGGTGAACCTCGGCCGCCTCGTCATGGGCACGCCGGGTCCGCTCCCGTGCACGCCGGCCGGCATCCTCGAGCTGCTCGGCGCCTACGAGGTGCCCGTCGAAGGGCGCCACGTCGTCATCATCGGCCGCGGGCTCACGATCGGCCGCCCCCTCGCCATGCTGCTGTCGCTGAAGCGCCCCGGCTGCAACGCCGCCGTCACGGTCGTCCACACGGGCGTCGCCGACCTCGGCAGCTACGTGCGCACGGGCGACATCGTCGTGGCGGCGGCCGGCAGGGCCGGCCTCGTGACGCCGGACATCGTCAAGCCGGGGGCCGCCGTCGTGGGGGCAGGCACGACCTGGGAGGGGCGCAAGCTCTTCTCGGACGTGACCGACGAGGTCGCCGAGGTGGCCGGCTGGATCACGCCGCGCCTCGGAGGCGTCGGGCCGATGACGCGGGCAGAACTGCTGCGAAACGCCGTGCGGGCGGCCGAGCGCAGCGTGGCGAGTCGCTGAGCCGGCCGGGGCGGGCGATCGGCTGCCCGTGAGGTCGCCAGCCCAAGCCGGCGAGCCCGCTCAGGCAAGGATCGTGAAGGCCGGCGGGGTGCCTGCGGCGATGCTCTCGCCGCGCTCTCGCACGATCTGACGGATCTCGTCGTGCGGGAACACCCAGAAACTCCCGCCCTTTACGGCCTCCACGACGCGATCGGCCACGACCTCGGGGGCGATCCCCGAGTTGACGAAGCCGGCGAGCATCTCGCGGCCTCCGGCGAGCGAGTCGCCGTCGTCGCCCGCCACGGCGACCACCTCCGGCGGGGCGTTGCGGTCGGACTCGTGGATGCGGGTGCGCACGAAGAGCGGGCAGACGACCGAGACGCCGACGCCGCTCCCGGTCAGCTCCATGGCGAGCGTCTCGGAGACGGCGACGACGGCGAACTTCGTGGCCGAGTATGGCCCGAGGAAGGGCGAGGGCATGAGGCCGGCGGCCGAGGCGGTGTTGACGACGTGTCCCTCTCCCTGCTCGAGGAGGAGGGGCACGAACGAGCGCATGCCGTGCACGACGCCCCAGAAGTTGACGCCGAAGATCCACTGCCACGACTCGAGCGGCACCTGCCAGATGGGGCCGCCGACGCCGACACCGGCGTTGTTGCACACGACGTGGACCGCCCCGAAGGCGTGCAGGGCGGCGTCGCGCAAGGCGTCGACGGCGGCGGGGTCCCGCACGTCGGTCGGGACGGCGATGGCGCCTTCACCCGTCTTGTTGAGGTTCTTGCAGGCGACCTCGAGCCCTTCGACGTCGACGTCGGCGAGAACGAGGCGCATTCCCTCGGCCGCAAAGGCGTTCGCCATCGCCAGCCCGATGCCGCTTGCTGCCCCCGTGACGACGGCCACGCGGCCGCTGAGTTCATCCATGCCCGCAGTCTGTCGCATGGACGGCCGCCTCACCAGTGAGCGACGGGGCCGGTCTGAGGGCGCCGGCCGCCCGCCGCGCCGCAGCGCCGGCGTCGCCCGTGTTGCGCCCCGGGGCGGCCCGGAGGGCGTCTCAGCCGGGGAGGACGATCTCGACGCCGAGGGCGGCCGCTCGCTCTGCCTGTTCGAGCGTCGGCGGCCGCAGGGCGACGATGACGGGCACCGTCCGGCGGGAGCGGCTCGAGAGCACGTGGGCCGCCGCCGCCAGCCGCTCGAGGCCGGCGGGCGACAGCGTGCCGGCGACGTCGACGACGAGATGCACGGTGGCGCGGCGGGCGCCGGAGAGGCCCTGGGCGACGAGCGCCACCCGCTGCAGCTCGAGCTCATCGGCCGGCGAGAGGGGCACGTCCCAGCGGGCGAGCGTCTCGGCGAGGTCGTCGAGGTCCTGGCGCACGATGCGGCGGGTTTCGGCCACCCCGCTCAGCAGGTGGGCCGGATCCGAGCGCAGCTCCGCCACGACCTGACGCCGCCTCACCTCCTCGACTGCCGCCTCGAGGGCGCTCAGGCGTCCTTCGAGGGAGTCCCCGGCGGCCCCGCCGCCGGGCGGATCGCCGAGCTCACGTTCGCTCTCCCGCCCCACGCCCCACCTCCTCCTCGCCGAGCACGCTACCGCCGCCTTGGCGCCCGCCGGAGTGGGCCGAACGGGCACATCTCCCATAGGCTCCGGCTCATGGCAGAAAAGATCACGATGTCGCCCGACGGCGTCCTGCAGGTACCAGCTGAGCCGATCATCCCCTTCATCGAGGGGGACGGGACGGGCGTCGACATCTGGCCGGCAGCCAAGCTCGTGCTCGACGCGGCGGCTGCAAAGCACGGCCGCCGCGTGGAGTGGAAAGAGGTCCTCGCCGGGGAGAAGGCGTTCAAGGCGACGGGGGAGTGGCTGCCCGACGAGACGGTGGAGGCCTTCCGCGATCACCTCATCGGGATCAAGGGACCGCTCACGACGCCCATCGGGGGCGGCATCCGCTCCCTCAACGTGGCGCTGCGGCAGCTGCTCGACCTCTACGTCTGCCTGCGGCCCGTCCGCTGGTTCACGGGCGTCCCCTCGCCCGTCCGCCACCCGGAGAAGGTCGACATGGTCATCTTCCGGGAGAACACCGAGGACGTCTATGCCGGCCTCGAGCTGCAGGAGGGCACCGAGGACGCCCGCCGTCTCATCGAGTTCCTGCAGGAGAACTACGGGTGGTCGATCCGCCCAGACTCCGGCATCGGGATCAAGCCCGTCTCGGAGACCGGCTCGAAGCGGCTCGTGCGGGCGGCCCTCAACTACGCCGTCAAGCGCGGGCGCACGAGCGTCACCCTCGTGCACAAGGGGAACATCCAGAAGTTCACGGAGGGGGCGTTTCGCACCTGGGGCTACGAAGTCGTGCGGGACGAGTTCGCCGACGTCGCCGTCGGCTGGGACGACTGCGACGGCCGCCCGGGCGACAAGATCCTCGTGAAGGACTCCATCGCCGACATCACGCTCCAGCAGGTGCTCACGCGGCCGGACGAGTTCGACGTCATCGCCACGACGAACCTCAACGGCGACTACCTCTCCGACGCCTTGGCCGCCCAGGTCGGCGGCATCGGGATCGCCCCCGGAGGCAACATCAACTACGTCACGGGCCACGGCGTCTTCGAGGCGACGCACGGCACGGCGCCGAAGTACGCCGGCCAGGACAAGGTCAACCCGGGTTCGGTCCTGCTCTCCGGCGTCCTCATGTACGAGCACCTCGGCTGGCAGGACGCCGCCGACGACATCGTGCGGGCGCTCGAGCAGACCATCGCCGACAAGATCGTCACCTACGACTTCGCCCGCCTCATGGAGGGCGCCAGGGAGGTCCGCTGCAGCGAGTTCGCCGAGGCGATCACGGATCGCCTCTGAGCCGTGCCATTAGTGTCCGATCCCGTGAGTGACTCCATGACTTCCAGACCTCCCCTCCATGTCGCCGTGACGGGTGCAGCCGGACAGATCGGCTACTCCCTGCTGTTCCGGGTCGCCTCCGGCGACCTCCTCGGGACCGGGCAGCCCCTCGTCCTCCACCTCGTCGAGATCGAGCCCGCCATGAAGGCGCTCGAGGGCGTCGTCATGGAGCTGAGCGACTGCGCCTTCCCGCTCCTTGCCGGCATCGAGACGACGACGGACCTCGCCGCCGGTTTCGCCGGCGTCTCGTGGGCGCTCCTCGTCGGCTCCGTCCCGCGCAAGGCCGGCATGGAGCGAAAGGACCTCCTCGGCATCAACGGCGGCATCTTCGCCCCGCAGGCCCGCGCCATCGCCGGGAACGCCGCCGCCGACGT
>Ga0181523_10000337_pt1 | contig 51554 bp, 45 predicted proteins | sample PEATcosm2014_Bin_43_FD_119752 | JGI IMG/M metagenome (GOLD analysis project Ga0181523, IMG submission 119752) | Peatland microbial communities from MTU Mesocosm Facility, Houghton, MI, USA - PEATcosm2014_Bin05_30_metaG | ecosystem: Environmental > Terrestrial > Soil > Wetlands > Peat | place... | reverse complement strand
TCCGCTGCCTGACCTGACCTCCGCCATCAGTTAGGAGATCCTTCCCCATGGACACCTCAGCTGCCCCCGGCAACGGGGACAACCCGGAAAAGCGACGTGGCAAGTGGTCTTTCCGCCGCCTCGCGGGCGTCCCGGTGGCGATGCTCGCTGCCTGTGCCGTGATCGCCGTCAACGTGCCGACGGTGGGCGCGGCCGTTGCAAATCGCTATCACCAGTACCAGATCACCAGGCCTGCCTACGAGGCCAGGTACGGGCTCTGGACTAAGCTCAGTATCCCGGCCAGGTTCCGGGTCAACGGCATTCACTCGACGTTACTTTATAACGGCGACGTCCTGATCATGGCCGGCTCGGGAAACAATCAGGCATTCTTCAATGCCGGCACATTCAAGACACTGCTCCTGAATCCCGTGACCATGCACGAGCAGCTGATCCGCACGCCGTGGGACCTGTTCTGCGCCGGGCACATCGAGCTGCCGGACGGGAACATCCTGATCGCGGGAGGGACTGCCCGGTACGAGAATCTCGACCCTGTCTACGCCGCCGGCAGCATGACGGTCGTGAACAATGACGCCGCACAGCCCTGGACGCTGCCGAAAGGGACGATCTTCACCGGCCCGAACGGAGTGCAGTTTGCCTCTGCCTTCGCCTTAACGATCCCGCGGGCGCGAAGGCTCCGGGGCGCGGCCGGCGGCCAGCCGGCCATCGTGCCCAGCCAGCAGAACGTCTGGGTGGATGCGGTCAGGAAGGGCAGGGGCTCGCTCATGCCGGGGACCGACCGGTATGAGATACAAGGCCTGCTCGGCCCGGCTGCCAACAATCTCCTCTATGGCATCGGGACGCCGATGACCCTGCAGAAGCAGAACTTCCAGGGCACCAGGGACGCCTACATATTCGACGTCAGAACCTCGCGGTACGTGAAGGTCAACTCGATGAACTATGCCCGCTGGTACCCGACCCTCGCCGAGATGGGCAACGGCATGGTCATGGCCATGTCAGGGCTCAACGGCTCGGGGCAGGTCACGATGAACAGCGAGATGTTCAATCCAGGGACCAGGAGGTGGGCCCAGGGCCCGGTGCACGGATTCCCCACCTATCCGGCGACGTTCCTGACCGAAAGCGGTCAGCTGTTCTTCACCGGATCCAACGCCGGATACGGGCCGTCCACCTCAGCATGGCGGACGCCTGGCTTCTGGAACGTGAAGACCAGCGTCTTCCAGCCGGTACCGGGCATACCCGTTCCGCAGGATCTCGAGACCAGCGCCTCGGTCCTGCTGCCGCCCGCGCAGAAGCAGACGATCATGGTCCTGGGCGGCGGCGGCGTTGGCCAGTCCATGTCATCAACGGCCCGCACGGCGCTGATCGATATCGCGGCTCCCGACCCGCACTGGGTGCGCGGGCCGAGCCTGGCCCAGCCGACGCGCTACCCCATCACCGTGCTGCTGCCCGATGACGACGTGCTCGTCACCGGCGGGTCACGGTACTACCGCGGAATGCACGGCAGCGACAACCGGGACACGCGGATTTACGACACCGCCACGAACTCGTTCACCTGGGCAGCTAACTCGATAACGGGACGCGACTACCACTCGGGCGGGATTCTCCTGCCCAACGGCAGCGTGCTCACGCTCGGCGGCAATCCGCTCTTCGGCAACAAGCAGGACACGGCGCCGCAGGCCTTCAATCAGGAGATCGACGTCTATTTCCCGCCCTACATGTTCCGTGGCCCCCGCCCGCGCATCACGGCGGCGCCCAGGGTCCTGCAGCTCCAGCACAGTTACCTGATCAGCGTCTCGCAGGCAGCAAGCATCCGGGACCTGCGGCTGATGCGGCCGGACAATCCCACGCACGTGACGGACGTCAACGAGCGGTCGGTAGCCGTCGCATTTACCCGCGCAGGCCATGGCGAGCTCCGGATCACCCTTCCCGCGAGCTCCAACCTCATTCCGCCCAGCTACTACATGCTCTTCGCGGTCAGCAGCCGGGGCATTCCGTCCGCCGGCTTCTGGGTTCGCGTCCCGTAACCCGGCGATCTCTCACCCTAAATCTGCCTCGACTTTGGCCTCTCCCCTGACTGCGGCAGGAAGGAACTCCATGCCACCGTCCCATTCGCCCCGCGCGCGCAGCTGGCGCCAGCTCGCCCTGCCCTTAGCCGCCTTGGCCGCATTGTGCTCCGCCGCGGCCTGCGATTCGCCGTCCAGCGCGGCGGCCACCCACCTGTACGTCTACCCCGGCAACCCGCTATTCGCCGCATCCGCTCTCTTGCAGAGCAACGGCCATCATGCAGAGGCAGCTGAGCTCAACGCGGTGGCCGATACGCCCTCGGGCATCTGGGCGGCGGGGCAGTACGGCGAGATGCAGGAGGTCCGGCAGGTAACGCTGGCTGCCACCAGGACGCACGCTGTGCCGGTCATCGTTGCCTATAACCTCCCCGACCGAGATGCCTGCGGGAAGTTCTCGTCCGCTGCCGGTGCCACCGCATCGGGCTACCGGAGCTGGATTAACCAGCTGGCGGACGCAGTCGGCAGCGGCGACGACATCATCATCGTGGAGCCGGACGGCCTGCCGGACATCGTCCGGGACTGCCTGAGCCCGGCGCAGGCGGCCGAGCGCTACCAGCTGCTGCGGTATGCGATGCAGCGGCTCGGCGCGCTGCCGCAGGCGCGCGTCTACCTGGATGCCGGAAACCCTGGCATGTTCACGAATCCGTCCCAGCTCGCCGGGCCGCTTGAGCGAGCTGGCCTGCGGTACGGCCGCGGATTCTCGGCCAATGTGTCTAACTTCCAGTGGACACCAGTCGTCGTGGCCTGGAGCCAGCAGCTGGAACGCGCCCTCGGCCGCAAGGCCGGCGCCGTCATTGATACCAGTCGCAACGGCCGCGGCCCGTATACCGGCCCCGACGCGCCGCAGTGGTGCAATCCCCCGGGCCGGGCCCTCGGGCCTGCGCCGAGGCTGAACCCCGGCCCGGACGGAGTCGACGCTTACCTCTGGATCAAGGACCCCGGCGCCAGCGACGGGCCCTGCAACGGCGGGCCTCCCGCGGGCCAGTACTGGCCGCAGTACGCGGCGGCCCTGGAGCAGGCTGCTCACCAGCCATGACGGCGCGCGCGGCAGATTCAGCCTGGCCGCGCGTGACGCGGCGGCCGGTCCAGGTTGCCCTCGGGCTGCTGTGGATCCTGGACGGACTGCTGCAATTCCAGCCAGCCATGCTGACGAGGAAATTCGCCACCCGGGTGATCGCTGCCGGCGGAGCCGGGCAGCCCGCATTCGTGTCGGGCCCGATCAGCGAGGTCGTGCGCATCATCCTGCATCAGCCGGCCATCGCGGACCTGAGTTTCGGGCTCATCCAGCTCGCGATCGGCCTCGGCATGCTGTGTCGCCGTACCGTCCGCTGGGCGCTGGCGGCCTCGGTGGCATGGGCGTTGTCCGTCTGGTACCTGGGCGAGGGCCTCGGCGGCCTGCTCGGCGGGGGGGCCAGCCTGCTGACCGGAGCGCCGGGCGCTGCCCTGCTGTACGCGGTCCTGGCGCTGATCGTGTTCCCGCGGCACGACCAGGACGGCGGCCCGCCAGCTCAGCAGCCTGCCCGCTGGGCGGCGTTGGCGTGGGCCGTGCTGTGGCTGGGCGGAGCCGTGCTTCAGCTGCTGCCCGGAAGCGACACCAATGCGTCGATCGGCATGTCCCTGGCCATGAACGCATCAGGCGCGCCCGGCTGGTTCGCCCCGATCGGCAATCACCTGGCCGCGCTGGTGCCCGAGTACGGTGTTTCGCTCGTCATCGATCTGGTCGTGCTCCAGGCCTTCGCCGGCCTCGGAGTGCTGATGGCTCGCCGCATGCGGCTGGCTGCCGTCATCCTGGGCATCGGCCTGGCCGTGCTGTACTGGCTGGCTGGCCAGGACATGGGCCAGTTCTGGTCCGGGATGGCCACGGATCCGAACACGGCTCCGCTGATCGTGCTGCTGGCCGTGACCGTTCTCGGCGCTCCCCCCTGGTCGCGCCGCACGATCAGGGCGGCCGCCGGGGACGCGGCTGCCGAATCTGCCGGGCAGCTAGGCCGGCCAGCCGCCGTCCCGGCCTGCCGCGCCGGGCCGGCCGGTCCCGTCCCCGAGCTGTCCCCGGTCCAGGACGGCGGCTCCCCGCCGGTCGATCTGCAGCGGCAGGACGCGCCAGGTGACTGCGGCACCGGCGGCGATGCCGGCGACGGCGGCGGCCTGCGGGCCCATCCCGCTCACGGTGAACGCCAGCACGGCCGGCCCGGCGCCGGACACGACGGCAGGCACGCCGGCTGCCCGCAGCCTGCCGATCAGGCTGGCCGTCTCGGGGATGGCACCGCCGCGGTAACGCTGGTGCAGGAAATCCTCGGTCGCGTCCATCAGCAGCTCCGGCTGGCCGGTCAGCGCGGCGACGAGCAGCGCTGACCGGGCCGAGTTCGCTGCCGCGTCGGCGTGCGGGACCTGGGCAGGAAGGATCTTCCTGGCGGTCACGGTAGCCAGCGGCACGGCCGGCACGCAGATAGCCGCGGAGACAGCGGGCAGCGGCGACAGCCTCGCCACCCGGACCCCGGCCGTGCCCTCCCAGGCAATGGTCAGGCCGCCCGCCAGGCAGGCGGCCACGTTGTCGGGGTGTCCCTCCATCCGGGTGGCCAGCCGCAGCAGCCGGTCATCGTCCAGCTCCGATTCCGCGCTACCCGCCAGCGGGCCGCCGGCCAGCGCCTGGCTCGCGAGCGCCCTGGCCGCCAGCAGGCCGGCCACGATGGCGCCGGCCGACGAGCCGAAGCCGAAACCCTGGGGGATCTCGTTCTGGCAGGAAATCCTGAGGCCGCCTGGCTGCCAGCCGATGGTGGCAAACGCGGTCCGCATAGCCCGGACGACCAGGTGCTGCTCGCCGGCTGCGGCGGTCTCGCCGCCGTAGCCGGTCACCTCGATCTGCACCCCGTCCGCCAGGACCTCCGCCCGCACCGTGTCGTGCAGGCTCAGCGCGAGCCCGAAGGAGTCGAAGCCAGGGCCGAGGTTCGCGCTGGTCGCCGGGACGGTGACGGTCACCTCGCCGTCGGGCCAGCTCACCCTAGTTCCAGCGCGGCCGCTGCGGCAGCGGCATCCACGCCGATCGTGACCGGGGCCGACAGCCCGGCCATGGCCGTGTCCGGATCCTTCAGCCCGTTGCCGGTGATCGTGCAGACGACCACCGAGCCGGCCGGGACCTGCCCGCGCTGCCGCGCCTGCAGCAGGCCAGCGACCCCGGCCGCCGAGGCCGGCTCGCCGAAAACTCCCTCCCGCTGGGCGAGCAGCCGGTAGGCCGCGAGGATCTGGTCATCGCTGACCTCATCGATCAGGCCGCCAGACTCGTCGCGTGCCGCCTCCGCCAGCTGCCAGGACGCCGGGTTGCCGATCCTGATCGCGGTGGCGACGGTGACCGGGCTGGCGACCGGATGGCCGCGCACGATCGGCGCCGCCCCGCTGGCCTGGAAGCCGAGGATCCGCGGCGCGCGCGTCGCCGCCCCGGCTGCCTGGTACTCCTGATAGCCCAGCCAGTACGCCGCGATATTGCCGGCGTTGCCCACCGGCATGCAGTGCACGTCGGGCGCGTCGCCGAGCTCATCGACGATCTCGAACGCGGCCGTCTTCTGGCCTTGCAGCCGCTCGGTATTCAGCGAGTTGACCAGCGCCACCGGGTAATCGGCGACCAGCTTGCGCACCAGCTGGAGGCAGTCGTCGAAGTTGCCGTCGACCTGCAGCAGCCGGGCCCCGTAGGTCAGCGCCTGGGCCAGCTTGCCGAGCGCGATGTTGCCGCGGGGGACCAGAACCGCGCAGCCCAGGCCGGCCCGCGCGGCATAGGCTGCCGCGCTCGCGCTGGTGTTGCCGGTCGACGCGCAGATCACCGTGCTCGCGCCGCGGCCCGCCGCCAGGCTGACTGCCACGGTCATGCCACGGTCCTTGAAGGACCCGGTCGGGTTGGCCCCCTCCACCTTGAGGTAGACCTCGCAGCCGGTCATGGCGGACAGCGCGGGCGCCGTGAGCAGCGGGGTGCCGCCCTCGGCCAGGGTGACAACGGGGGTGTCGCCGGTCACGGGCAGGCTCGCCCGGTACTCGGTGATGACGCCGCGCCAGGGCCGCCGGGCCACGGCTCCGGCGCGCTGGCCGGGCGGGCTCTGGCTGCGGGCCTGGCCAGCCGCGTCCGCACGCTGGCCGGCCCGGCTCCTGCGCTCCGCGGCGCCGGCCGCGCCCTGGCCTGCCGCGCCGGCGCGCTGCCCGGCCGCGGCTGTCACTGCTCCTCCTCGCCTTCGACCCGGATCACGCTGTCGACCGCCCGCACGGCATCCATCGAGGTGAGATGCGCCACGGTCTTGGCCAGGGCGTCCTCCCTGGCCATGTGCGTCACGATGATCAGGTTGGCGTCCTCGCCCCGGCCCTCCTGCCGCACTGCCTTGATGGACACGCCCTGCTGGGCAAACGAGTCGGCCACCGGGCCCAGGACGCCAGGCCGGTCCGCCACGTCCAGCGCCACGTAATAGCTGGTCAGCGCGTCTCCGATCGGGACGAGCGGCAGCCCGGCGTAGGTAGAGGCATCGGGCCCGCGGATCCCGGCCAGCTGGTTGCGCGCCACCGAGACAATGTCGCCGAGCACGGCGCTGGCGGACGGCTGTCCGCCGGCCCCGGCACCGTAGAACATCAGCCGCCCGGCCGACTCGGCCTCCACGAACACCGCGTTGTAGGCGCCGTGCACCGCGGCGAGCGGATGCACCCGCGGGATCATCGCCGGATGAACCCGCGCCGAGATGCCGCCGTTGCAGCGCTCGCAGATCGCCAGCAGCTTCACCACGCAGCCCAGCGCCTTCGCGCTGGCGATGTCGGCCGCGGTGATCCCGGTGATGCCCTCCCGGTGCACGTCCCTGGCGGTGACCTGGGAGTGGAAGGCGATGCTGGCCAGGATCGCTGCCTTGGCCGCCGCGTCGTAGCCCCCGACATCGGCGGTCGGATCAGCCTCGGCGTAGCCGAGGCCCTGCGCCTCGGCCAGCGCGGTGCCGAAATCGGCACCGGAGGAATCCATCTGGTCGAGTATGTAGTTCGTGGTGCCGTTCACGATCCCGAGCACGCGCCTGACCTCATCACCGGCCAGTGACTCCCGCAGCGGCCGGAGCAGCGGGATCGCCCCCGCCACCGAGGCCTCGTAGTAGATATCGGCGCCAGCCTCGCGGGCGGCCTTGTGCAGGATCGCGCTATCCGCGGCGAGCAGCGCCTTGTTGGCTGTCACCACGGACTTCCCCGCGCCGAGCGCGGACAGCAGCAGGGTCCTGGCTGGCTCGATCCCGCCGATCAGCTCGATCACGATGTCCACGTCGGGCCGCGTGACCAGGGCCATCCCGTCGGTCGTCAGCAGCGCGGGATCCACCACCGCCACGCCGCGGGGATGGTCCGGGCGGCGCACGGCGACGCCTACTACCTGGAGCGGGGCGCCCGCCCGCGCGCACAGGTCAGCTGACTGCTCGGTGAGCAGCCGGTAGACCTCGGAACCGACGGTTCCGCAGCCCAGCAGCGCGACCCGCAAGGGCCCGCGATCTCCGGTCGTCCGCACGGCAAGCCCGCTCCCCTCGCCTGGCGCAGGCCAGGCGTCCGGCCCCGAGCTCATCCCAGCGGAACGGCCGCGATCAGCCGACCTCGCTCGCGGCCAAGGGCTCTCGACTTCCCTAGCCTACCGAGATCGCCGTCGTCACGGCGCCCAACCGGTTCCGGTCAGTTCGCGCAGGCCGCCCGGCATCGTGGTCCCGCCGGGGCGGGGCCGCTACGCTTCGGCCATGCAGCCCGTGCCGGAGGACTGGGAGCGGGCCGTCGCCGTGGTCGCGCATCCCGATGACCTCGAATACGGCGCCGCCTCCGCGGTGGCCCGCTGGACCGGCCAGGGCAAGCAGGTCTCCTACGTCCTGGTCACCCGCGGCGAGGCGGGCATCGCCGGGCTGCCGCCCGAGCGGTGCGGCCCGCTGCGCGAGGAGGAGGAGAGGCGGTCGGCCGCGGTGGTCGGCGTCAGCGACGTGACCTTCCTCAGCCATGCCGACGGGCAGGTGGAGTACGGCCTCGCGCTGCGGCGTGACCTGGCCGCCGCGTTCCGCAGGCTGCGGCCGCAAGTCGTGATCACCATGAGCTTCGACCTGACCTGGGGGGAGGAAGGGCCGGTCAACCACGCCGATCACCGCGCTGTCGGGCTGGCCGTCCTGGATGCCTGCCGGGACGCCGCCAACGAGTGGGTGTTCGCTGAGGCCGGACCCCGCTGCGACACCATCGGGGACGCCTACGTGGCCGCCACCGGCAGCCCGACCCACTTCGTGGACGTGACCGGCAGCATTGAGGCCGGGATCGCCTCGCTGCGGGAGCATCGCGCCTATATCGACGGGCTGGGCGGCGACTTCGACCCCGATCAGTTCCTCCGTGACATGGCCGGTTACGTCGGCCTGGGGGCCGGCGTGGAATATGCGGTCGGCCTCCGCCGCTACCCGATGAGGTAGCCCCGGGATCGAGGAATACCAGCCGTCGGCCTGGCCGTCGCCTGGGCGCAGCTCCGCCATGATCTCGAAGACTTAGGGGGATATAGGCCCCTTAGGTCTTCGAGATCATGCCCTGGCCGGGCCGTGGTGCCCGGTATGTCCGGCTCTGGCGGCCGTCCGCTCAGCGCGAACGACCCGGGGAAACAAACGAGGGGCTCTCCTGCTTGTAGTTCTGTAATTAAGTAAACAGAGCTTCAGGGAAGTGACCCATAGATGCCCGAAACCATCTCGCTGCCAGTGCTCCCGCTGGATGACACGGTGGTGCTGCCGACCATGGTGGTCCCGCTGGACATCTCCGCCACGGAGGCGCGCGCAGCCCTCGAGGCGGCGCGGCTGGCCGCGTCCACGTCCGACAAGCCTGACTCGCGGCCGCAGATCCTGCTGGTGCCGCGGGTGCAGGGAAAGTACGCCCCGGTCGGCACGCTCGGCAGCGTCGAGCAGGTCGGCCGGCTCCCCAGCGGTGAATCCGCCGCGGTGGTCCGCGGCCTGTCGCGGGTGCGCATCGGCACCGGGACGGTCGGGCCGGGCGCGGCCCTCTGGGTCGAGGGCACCGTCGAGGCGGAGCCCGAGGCCAGCGATCGCGCCGCCGAGCTGGCCCGCGAGTACCGGGGCCTGGCCGCGTCGATCCTGCAGAAGCGGGGTGCCTGGCAGGTCATCGATGCCCTGCAGCGCATAACGGACCCCTCGGCGCTGGCCGACAGCGCCGGCTACGCCACGTACCTGTCACTCGAGCAGCGCACCCAGCTGCTGGAGACCATCGACCCGGAGCGGCGGCTCGAGCTGCTGACCGGCTGGGCCCGCGAGGCGCTGGCTGAGCTGGACGTGGCCGAGACGATCCAGAACGACGTCCGGGAGGGAATGGAGCGCCAGCAGCGCGAGTTCCTGCTCCGCCAGCAGCTGGCCGCCATCCGCAAGGAGCTGGCCGAGCTGGACGGCAAGCCCGCCTCTGAGGAGGACGACTACCGGGCCAGGATCGAGGCCGCGGACCTGCCGGAGTCGGTGCGCGAGGCGGCGCTGAAGGAGGCCGCCAAGCTGGAGCGCGGCTCCGACCAGTCACCGGAGGCCGGCTGGATCAGGACCTGGCTGGACACGGTGCTGGAGATCCCGTGGAACACCCGCACCGACGAGTCCTACGACATCGCCGGCAGCCGCGCGGTGCTGGACGCGGACCACTCCGGGCTTGACGACGTCAAGGACCGGATCATCGAGTACCTGGCCGTGCGCAAGCGGCGCGCGGACCAGGGCCTGGCCCTGGTCGGCGGGCGGCGCAGCGGCGCCGTGCTGGCGCTGGCCGGGCCGCCTGGCGTGGGCAAGACCTCGCTAGGCGAGTCGGTGGCCCGCGCCATGGGCCGCAAGTTCGCCCGGGTTGCGCTCGGCGGCGTCCGGGACGAGGCCGAGATCCGCGGCCACCGGCGCACCTACGTCGGCGCGCTGCCGGGCCGGATCGTCCGGGCCATCCGCGAGGCCGGATCGATGAACCCGGTGATCCTGCTGGATGAGGTGGACAAGCTCGGCGCCGACTACCGCGGCGACCCGACGGCCGCCCTGCTCGAGGTGCTCGACCCGGCGCAGAACCACACTTTCCGCGACCACTACCTCGAGGTCGAGCTCGACCTGTCCGACGTGCTGTTCATCGCCACGGCAAACGTGGCCGACGCCATCCCCGGCCCGCTGCTGGACCGGATGGAGCTGATCAGCCTGGACGGCTACACCGAGCACGAGAAGGTGACGATCGCCCGCGATCACCTGCTGCCAGGCCAGCTGGACCGGGCCGGGCTGTCGGCGGCCGACGTGACGATCACCGACGACGCGCTGCGGCGGCTGGCCGCCGAGTACACCAGGGAGGCGGGCGTCCGCTCACTGGAGCGGAGCATCGGCCGGGTGCTGCGGAAGATCGCGGCCCAGGTGGAGGCCGGCTCGGCCACCCTGCCGGTCACGGTGGGGCCCGACGACCTGCGCGGTTACCTGGGCCACCCGCGGCACACGCCGGAGTCGGCGGAGCGGACCGCGGTGCCGGGCGTGGCGACCGGCCTGGCCGTCACCGGGACCGGCGGCGATGTCCTGTTCATCGAGGCCTCGCTGGCCGACCCGGAGACCGGCACGACCGGCGTGACGCTCACCGGCCAGCTCGGCGACGTGATGAAGGAGTCTGCCCAGATCGCGCTCTCCTACCTGCGCTCGCGCGGGGCGGAGCTGGAGCTGCCGGTGGCCGACCTGAAGGAGCGGGGCGTGCACGTGCACGTGCCGGCCGGGGCCGTGCCGAAGGACGGGCCGAGTGCCGGCGTCACCATGACCACGGCACTGGCGTCGCTGCTGTCCGGACGGCTGGTCCGCAGTGACGTGGCGATGACCGGTGAGGTCTCGCTGACCGGGCGGGTGCTGCCGATCGGCGGCCTGAAGCAGAAGCTGCTGGCCGCGCACCGGGCCGGGATCACCACCGTGCTGATCCCGAAGCGGAACGAGCCCGATCTGGAGGAAGTGCCGGACGAGGTGCGGGCGGCGCTGGAGGTTCACCCGGTCAGCGATGTCCGCGAGGTGCTCGAGCTGGCGCTCGAGCCGGCTAACTCCCCGTCAGTCGTCGCGGCCTGACCGCCGCGACGGCACGAGCGGGCTGTCCGCACGAGCGGGCTGTCCGCACGAGCGGGCTGTCCGCACGAGCGGGCTGTCCGCACGAGCGGGCCGGTCCGGAAGCTAGCGGCCGGGAGCCGGGCGTTTCACCGCCCGGCTCCCGGCTCATTGCTGTCCGGTAACTAAGCCCGCAGGCTGCCGTGGCCGGCGGCAAGGGCAGGCAGCAGCGTGGATGCGCAGCTGCCGTCGCTCTTTCCGCAGCAGTGACGCATCCACGTCGTACGCCGGGCCGGCGCTGACAGTCCCCGGCGGCTGAGCGCGGGCAGGACGGCCCGGCCAGGTGAGGGAAAGGGCCCCCGCCGGGTGAGCGCGACGGTTGGCCCGGGCGCGGACGCCCCCGGCGGTCACGCGCCTTCAGCGATCCGCAGGATCACGGTGCGGCCGGTGTGACTCGTGGCGTCCAGGACCGCGTCGAGTTCCTCGTCGCGCAGCTCCTCGGCGGCCTCCACGAGCACCACCAGCGGCTCGCCGGCCAGCTCCGCGCCCTCGATAGCGCGCCTGACCTCATCCGGCTCGCGGGCCAGGGCTTCCGGCGAGAGCACAGACAGCACGATCTCGCCGGCCAGCGGGGGCTCCAGGCGGCCGTCCCTGCCGGCCGACAGGTGCTCGAGTACGGCCCGGCCGCTGGTGACGCTGGCCGGAGGGCTCTCCCGCAGGTGCGTGTCCACCGAGCTGCCGCGCGGCAGCTGAATGATGAGCTCGACGTAGTCCGCCACCGCTGGATCATATCGCCGCGAGGCAACCCACCGAGGGTCCGGCCGAGGCCGCCGGCCCTCAGCCGCCACCCCGCCCGGCGTGATCATGCTCGCCGTCGCCGGTGACCCCCCTGGCCGTGACCCCCCTGGCCGTGAGCGGCGTGGTCATGAGCGGCGTGGTCATGAGCGGCGTGGTCGTGAGCGGCGTGGTCGTGAGCGGCGTGGTCGTGGCCCTGGCCGTCAGCCGGGCCGCCCATCATCCGCAGCATGGGGAGGCCGCCCGTGCGCACGAACCGGACGATGATGACGGCGGCCAGCAGCAGGAATGCGATGTTCAGCCAGGTGGTGTAGTCCCAGGACACGCCGGAGTCCGGAATCCGCGCCGCGGACCGGTCGGGTACCAGGCCCAGGCCGCCGAAGATGAGTTCCACCGCATATCCCGCGATGACCATGGCGGCGTAGAAGGCGGCCAGCAGGAAGGCGGCCATCCGCGCGCCGTAGTACTTCCGGTAGATGTTCAGGATCGGCAGGATCAGCAGGTCCGCGAAGATGAAGGCGGTGACGCCGCCGAAGCTGATGCCGCTCTTCCACAGGACGGCGGCCAGCGGCACGTTGCCGATCGAGCAGACGAAGCTCAGCATGGCCACGACGGGCCCGATAAGCGGCCCCCAGAGCGCGGATGCCAGCGGATGGCCGGTGAAGAAGAAGCTCCGCCAGAAGGTGTCCGGCACCCAGGCAGCGATGGCGCCCGCGATCAGGAGGCCGATCAGCAGGTCCCTGATGATGGCCGCCCACTCCATGATGAACACGTGCGATACCGCGGTGAAGCCATCGCCGGACAGCAGGCGGCGGGCAAAAGGACCGGAGCGGCGCACCGACATGTCCATCGCCGCATGCCCCTCCATGGATCCGCTGAGCCCCCGCTGCGCCTGCTCGCGCGCCTGGCGCAGCAGGCGCTCGCGCAGCAGCAGCCGGAACCACAACGCCACAATAATGATCATGATCGGCCCGCCGGTGAACTCGGCGACGGTGAACTGCCAGCCCATCAGCAGCGCCAGCAGCACGCCGAGCTCGATGACCAGGTTGGTGGACGCGATCTCGAAAGCCATCGCGGCGGTGAAGCTGGCCCCTTTGCGCAGCAGCGATCTGGCCAGCGCGACAGCAGCGTAGGAACAGGACGACGAGGCGGCGCCGAGCCCTGCGGCCACGGCCAGCGTGCGCGGACGGTCGTCCCCGAGCAGCCGGGCAATGGCGGCCTTGGACACCAGGGCCTGGATGATGGCCGATATCAGGAACCCCAGGATGAGTGCCCAGGCGATCTCCCATGCCATCGATCCCGTGATCGACAGCGCATGCGCCAGGGCCTGCATGCGGCGGCCCCCTTCGTCTAGTCGGAGCTTGCAGCCTATACCCCATAGGGGTATAAGCGATGGGGCTGCCTCAGCGAGGCTGCCGGTGGCTGGCCCGCACCGTGCGCCCCGCAGCACGGTGCCAGCGCCGCCGCAGGACCGTGCTAGCGCGCCCGGGACCGGGCTGGCTCAGCGCGTCCCGGGCCCGGGACCATGCTGGCTCAGCACGTCCTGGCGTGGCTGTCCACTCCCCCCACCCGGCGCCCCTCCTCCAGGTATACCGTGACCAGGGACCGGGTCGCCCTGGCCACCCTGCGGCGGACCGGCTTGCGGAGCAGTTTCAGCGCCGCTGCCAGCGGGACGAGCCGGTGCTCGGAGATTTCCTCCTCCTGCAGCCTGACCGTGGCGAGCACGGCATCCGGGAGTTCGCCGCAGTCGAACAGGAACCGCATGCCGCCCGGCCGGCCGGGTCGCGGGCGCCGGAAATCGACGCAGGCCAGCCGTCCGGCCCGCACGTCCAGTCCGCATTCCTCGGCGACCTCACGCCGGCAGGCCTCCCAGGGCGTTTCCCCGTCTGACTCCATCTCGCCGCCGGGTATCGTCCAGCCGGACTTATAGGTCGGCTTCAAGATCAGCAACCGCCGGCCGCTGGCGAAGATCAGCGCCCCCGATGAGGCCGGGATGACCGGCACGAGCCTCGGCTCATCCGCATCGCGCGTCTCGGCCATGGCAGCCAGGCTATGTTCAGGTCGCCTCATGCCGCGCGCCGGGTGCCGGCGGCCCGCCCGTTCGGCCGTACCTGGCCAGCCGAACAGGCGGCAGTCCCCGTCAAGCGGATAGATACTGCTCAGCAGCGCGCAGCATGCCCTTCCGCGATGTTCCGGGCACCGGGCAGCCGCGTGGTAGCGAACTGCTCGCCCACCGCCCCTCCCGGCACGTCAGTCCAGGTCGCCGGGCAGTCCCGTAGTGATGGCAGCCGGCTTGTACTCCACGGTGACCGGCAGATGGTCCGATGCGCGCCGGGTCAGCTCGGAGTCGACCACATGGTACGCGCGGAGGGCGCCGAGCACGTGCCGCGAGACCCGGATCGCGTCGATGCGGCGGCGGATGCCCGCCACGCCATAGCGGTCGCCGGGGTAATGCCCCACCGTCGGCTGCCACGGCGCGCGCAGTGCGGCGGCCGCGTCGTAGAGGCCGCCTGCCCAGAGCACGTCGCCGGGGCGCCGGTCGGCCCGGAATCGCCGGTTCCCGTCCTCGTCGTAGTCCCATTCGCACTGGTAGATCATGTCCGGGGACCAGGTAGCCCCGGCGTAGGGATCACCCGGCTCGTACAGCACCCACCGCCCGTCCGCGTCCTTGATGCGGTCGGCGGACTCGGTGTTCCAGTCAGCGCCGACGAGGACCGGCGGGCTCGCCGGCGATCCAGTCAGCCTGGCCACCAGCAGCTCGTTCTGCTCAGCCCGCAGGCTGCGGCCGAACGGTGCCGCATGGAACGTCGCGTGCCGGACCTGCCGTCCGCCCAGGTCCAGGGTGACGCAGCCCAGCGAGTGCCAGAAGTCCAGCCGCCCGACGACCTGAAACGAGTCGGGAACAGGCTCGATCCCGGCTCGCCACAAGAGGCCGCCGTGGTAGCCGCGCGATCCCATCGCGAGGGCAGGCTGAGCATGTCCGCCGTCCTTGTCCCTGACCAGGCACTGCAGCCCGACATCGGCGGCCAGCTGCCGGAGACGGCCTTCCACCTTCGGCTTGTAGGAACCGCGGATTTCCTGGACGGCGAGCACGTCCGGGTCGATGCCGCGGATCGACTCGACCACCCGCTCGTACCGCCGGACGGCCCCCGGCTCGTCGCTGAGGAACAAGTCGAGGACGTTGTAGGTGGTGAACAGCACAGAGTCTGGCGACCGAGGCAGGCCCACGGCTCATCACCCCCAACTGTTCAGCTTCGCTTCCCGAGCATCCCCCGGATGCAGGATCCGGCTGATGGCCCGCTGCCCGCCCGGTGCCCCGGATCCCGTACCCGCTGCTGTCACGGCGCTCATGTCGTCGCGACTCGTGACATTACCGCGAAACACGCCAGCTCTGTTCACCGGGTACGAATCTCTCAGCCGTCCCTGCGGCCACGCCTGGCTCAGCCGATCGGGCAGCCTGGCTTCGCTGACGCGCGGCCAGAGTAGGGATGGACCATGAGGCAGGCCTCGTCCACCGCCTGGAACGCACTCGCGGGGATGCCCTTGAGCAGGGACACCAGCGCATCGGGCCACTGCGGGTACGCACTCCCCTGGAAGTACCAGTTACTCCCGTTATCGGCGAGGATCAGGCCGTAGTCCTGCATCTCGACGAGCACGGCCTTGGCGTCCTTGCAGTAGGGGGTCGCGCTGGCGCAGAAGCGCGCGACGCTGAAACTTGCCTTCAGCCGGAAGCGGGCTCCCATCGGCGGCAGGTTCACGCTGCCGCCAGAGCCCGCCTGGTGCCGGGCCGGCCAGATGAAAGCGGACCGGGTGACCGCGGCCGTGAACCGGATCGCGTGCGTGATCGGCTTGCCGTCCGCCACTGCGGCCTTCACCTGGGCGAAACTGAGCAGGCCGGGCAGGACCGGCAGGCCGGCCGCGTCGGCCGACGTCCAGCCGTACGGGCGCAGCGCGTTCGATCGCAGGTTCCAGATGGCCCCGGAGCCCGCTGTCGGCCTGCCCGCGGCGTAGCGGGCGTCCCAGAGCTCATACAGCGTGCAGGTGTCCTTGTTGACCATGATCGCGTGCCGGTCACCCGAGGCGTTCCTGCCGCCCTCGATCGGCGTGCCCGGCCCGAAGGGATAGGGCCCGGCATTGCTCTCGCTGGCGTACTGGAACCTGATCCGGACCAGCGGAGTGGAGTTCGTGACGATCGTGAACGGCATGCCGTACGGGTAGCCGCCGGCATTCGGGCCGAAATCCGGATGCAGGTAGGTACCTGCGGCGTCCATGCTCCGCAGCCAGCCCGCACTGTGAGGGTCGACCGGGAGCCGGGAGATGTTCGTGTTCCAGACATTGCCGGCCGGGAACATCGGGCAGTCCGGCGCACCGGGGACGGTCGTCGAAGCCGGGATCACCGCGGTTCGCACGGCTGCCCCGTCGGCCGCGGCGCCGGCGTCTCCGGTCCCCGCTGGCACCGCGGCGGCGGCCGGCACAGCCGCCGTGGCGCCGGAGCGATGGGTGCCCTGCCGCGACGCGGCCTGCCGGGCCGCGGCGAGCTGCGGCGCGATCGGCGCTGCGACCACGAGCCCGAGAACGACTGCTAGGCCGCCAAGGACGCAGACCTGCCATGCGGTGAAGCGATTGCGGGGCCTCGGCACGATCGCATCCTGGCACGGAGCAGCGGCCATGCACCGGATAAGAGCGGAATTGGCAGGCCAGCAGGCGCAGCCTCGGCCCGGTCCGGCGGAAGGGGAAAACACGGGGCTGCGAGGAGCACGGCTGCTCTACAGTTGGCTGTCATGGCCGCACGCCCGTTGCCGGAAATCATGGCCCCGGACTGGGCCGGGGCACTAGCGCCGGTCGCCGGCCAGATCGCGGACATGGGCGCCTTCCTGCGCGCCGAGATCGCCGCGGGCCGCAGCTACCTCCCGGCCGGCGACCGGGTGCTGCGAGCGTTCCAGCAGCCGATGGGTGATGTCCGGATGCTGATCGTGGGGCAAGATCCCTACCCCACTCCCGGTCACCCGGTTGGCCTGAGCTTTTCCGTCGCTCCTGAAGTGCGGCGGCTGCCCGGCAGCCTGGTGAACATCTTCCGCGAGTACTCCGATGACCTCGGCTATCCCCGCCCTGCCACCGGCGACCTGACCCCCTGGGCGGACCGGGGCGTCATGCTGCTCAACAGGGTGCTCACCGTGCAGCCTGGCAGCCCGGCCTCGCATCGGGGGAAGGGCTGGGAGGAGATCACCGAGGTCGCCATCCGGGCGCTGGCGGCTCGCGGCGGGCCGCTGGTCGCGATCTTGTGGGGGCGGGACGCGCGCGACCTTGCCCCGCTGCTGGCCGGCATCCCGGTCATCGAGTCCGCCCATCCCAGCCCGATGTCAGCCGATCGCGGCTTCTTCGGCTCACGGCCGTTCAGCCGGGCCAGCAAGCTGCTGGAGCAGCAGGGCGGCCAGGCCATGGACTGGAAACTGCCCTGACGTCCGGCCGGGCCGCGCGGCGGCCGCCGGGCCTGCTACTCCCCGTCCTGCTACTCCCCGTCCCGCTACTCCCCGTCCCGCCTGCTCCGCCGGCGCTGCTCATCACGGCGAAGAGCGTGCAGCGCGGGCAGGGCCGCGAAATAGGAGCCGGCCAGGGCGATCCCGCCGACGGCCAGGTCCACCGAGATCCGCCCCTGCCTGGCCCAGTAAACGTCCTGCAGGTCCAAGAGCAGCGCGAACTCGTCGACAATCAACGCGAGGCCGCTGCCGTAGCAGATAGCCACCGCGGGATGCCTGCGCTGCTGCTCGCTGCCGCGAACGGCGATCGCGCCGACACCGCTGAGCATGCCGATGCCCCACATGTAGTGGTGCAGATGCTCGCCGCCCGCGCTCAGGTTGCGGAACGGACCGCGCCCGGCCCTGATGCTGTAGGTAATGCCGCGCACGGCGGCGAAGGTGGTCGTAAAGGCCAGCCAGCTGGCCAGCGCGGCGCGCTGGCGCTGATCCAGGTCATCGCGCAGCACGCGATTTACCCGCGGCAAGATGTCGCTCACGACCTGTAACTTACGCCCCCTCGGCCCGGCTGCCCCCGCCGGGCCGGCAACAGCCCGCGCGGCGATTTCGTGCCGCGATTCCTGTGCGCTGAACTGTGGATAAGCAGTGGATAAATGCGTTGCGCGGAGGATAACGGCGCGGGCCCTGTGGATGAATAAAGAATCTTGAAACAGTGAACCAAGACCCCTTGCGAAGTATTAGCGCGACGCAGTAAGAATGCATTCACCACGCATGACGCGGGCCGGAACGAGGAAAGCCCCCGAGGCACGAAGAGCGGGAAACCGGCTGTTCGGGTCGGCTCACGGCGGTTGTGGAAAACTGTTGCGGAGTCTGGCAGCGAGCAATCGGCAGCCGTAGTGTCGCGACAGAGCGAGGCCCCTCCAGGCCACACCTGGAGGGGCCTCGCTCTGTTTGCCGCGCCAGTCGCGCGGACCGCGTGCGCGCGACTGGCCGGCCCCGGTCAGGATGCGCTGGCGCGGCCGGAAGCGCCGTCCGCGTCTCGGCAGCGCCCCGCGCGCGCGGGGTAATCACCCGGCGAAGGTGATCCCGGCAGCGCCGCTGGCAGGTTAGGAAGGTGCTGCGGTGGACCCTGCCCGCCCGGCGGAAATGGCCGGCAGATGGCGACGTCGTCCGCCGCATCGGAACGGAGGACCAGAGATGACTGCTGGTGCGGCCCCGTGACCGCGCTGCCGGGAAGCCAGTTCCCGCTCGGTGCCTCCGTGCGTGACGGCGGAACTAACTTCGCGGTGGCCTCCGCCGTGGGCGACGGGATGATGCTGTGCCTGTTCGACGAGAGCGGCGCGGAGACGCAGATCCCGCTGCGGGACTACGACGCCGGCGTCTGGCACGCCTTCATGCCCGGCATCGGGGACGGCCAGGCCTACGGGTACCGGGTTACCGGACCCTACGACCCCGCTCGCGGCGTGCGCTGCAATCCGGCCAAGCTGCTGCTGGATCCGTACGCGCGGGCCTTCAGCGGATCGGTCACGTTCGGGCCCGACGTGCTGGGCTACGCGGCGGGCGATGCGCCGAGCGGCGCGGACTCCGCCGCCAGCGTGCCGCGGAGCCTGGTGCTGGCCGGGGACGCCTTCCACTGGCGGGACGGGTCGCAGCCGCGGCACCGGTTCTCTGACACGATCATCTATGAACTGCACGTCAAGGGCTTCACCATGCGCCACCCGGAGATCCCGCCCGAGCTGCGCGGCACGTATGCCGGCCTGGGCCATGAGGCAGCCATTGCGCACCTGACCGGCCTGGGCGTGACCGCCGTTGAGCTGCTGCCGGTGCATGAGATCGTGCCCGAGTCGTTCCTGCTGCAGCGCGGGCTGACGAATTACTGGGGCTATAACACGATCGGCTACTTCGCTCCGCATCAGGGCTACTCGGCCGCTGTCCGGGCCGGGAAGCCGGGCGGCCAGGTCGATGAGTTTAAGGCCATGGTGGACTCGCTGCACGCGGCCGGGATCGAGGTGCTGCTGGACGTGGTGTTCAACCACACCGCTGAGGGCGATCAGCTCGGCCCCACGCTGTGCTACCGCGGGCTGGACAACCCCGGCTACTACCGGCTGGATAATCACGACCCGAGCCGTTACGTCGATACGACCGGGTGCGGCAACTCGCTGAACGCGGGCGATCCGGTGACGCTGCAGCTGATCATGGACTCGCTGCGGTACTGGCTGACGCAGATGCGCGTCGACGGCTTCCGCTTCGATCTGGCCACCACGCTGGGCCGGCAGGACGGCGGGTTCGGGCAGGTGTCGGCGTTCTTCGACCTGGTCTCGCAGGATCCGGTGGTGTCCAGGGCCAAGCTAATCGCCGAGCCGTGGGACGTCGGCCAGTTCGACAGCTACGATCTCGGCCGGTTTCCGCCGCTCTGGCGCGAGTGGAATGGCAAGTACCGCGACTCGATGCGCGATTTCTGGCGCAGCCATTCCATCGGCCTCGGCGAGTTCGCCACCCGCTTCTGCGGATCGGCGGATCTCTATTCGCGCGCGCGCCGCCGGCCCACCGCGTCGGTGAACCTGATCACCGTCCACGACGGCTTCACCCTGCGGGATCTTGTGTCCTGCAACGACAAGCACAACGAGGCGAACGGCGAGTCGAACCGGGACGGGACCAGCGACAACCGATCGTGGAACTGCGGCGCTGAGGGCCCCACCGCGGACCCGGCCATCCTCGCGCTGCGGGCGCGCCAGTCCCGGGCGATGCTGGCCACGCTGCTGCTGTCGTTCGGCGTCCCCATGCTCCTCGGCGGCGACGAGCTAAGCAGGAGCCAGCAGGGCAACAACAACGCCTATTGCCAGGACAATGAGCTTTCCTGGTTTGACTGGTCCCAGCCCGATACCGAGCTGCTGGAATTTACCAGGCGGCTGATGGCCTTCCGCAAGCAGCACCCGGTGTTCCGGCGCCGCCGTTTCCTGGCCGGAGCCGAGGCGTCGCAGCTGCGCTGGTACACCCCTGGCGGCACGGAAATGACGCCCGGAGACTGGTCCGACGAGAGCGCCCTGGCCATCATGCTGTACCTGGACGGCTCTGACGACCCCGACCGCGCCGACGACGGCACGCCGCTGCTGGATGACGACTTCCTGGTCCTGGTCAACGCCTGGTGGGAACCGCTGGAATTCGTCTTGCCGTCCACCAGGCCGCCGGCCGAGTGGCAGGCCGAGATCGACACCTTTGACCCGGCGGCGGCCGGCCCGGCCAGCGCCGGGATCAAGGCGGGCGGGCGCGTCACCGTGGGTCCCCGGTCCCTGCTGGTGCTCGCGGACCGGTCCGGGCCGGCCTAAGTCGCTTCCGGTCCATTCCGCATCCCATTGCCCGCGTTACGGGTTCTGCCTGCCGTGGTCGCTGATCGGGCTGGAGGCCTGCTGCGCGGCGCGCTCTCACCCGTTCCGGGTGATGTTGTTAATCAGCTGCCGGGGAATGCTGATCACGCTGAGGAAATACGCCACCTTCCGGCGCGGGAGGACAAGGAGAAAGAATGCTTCTGGCTGCATCGTCGACGTCGTATCCGCTCCTGGACGCGTTCTGGACGATATTCGAGATTTTCCTGTGGGTGATCTGGATCTGGATCCTGATCACGGTTTTCATGGATATCTTCCGCAGTCACGACCTGTCCGGCTGGGCGAAGGCACTCTGGTTCCTCTTCGTGCTGTTCATTCCGCTCATCGGCGTGCTCGTGTACCTGATCGTCCGGGGCGGGTCCATGCACGAGCGGGCGGTGCAGCATGCTCAGCAGCAGGACCAGGCCATGCGCAGCTATCTGCAGCAGGCTTCGGGCGGCAGCACCGCGGATCAGCTGGACAAGCTGGCCAGCCTGCGCGACCGCGGGGTCATCACGCCGGAGGAGTTCGAGCGCGAGAAGACCAAGGTCCTGGCCGCCTGACCCGGCGGCCAGGGCCGGACCGCCGGCCGGTGTCCCGGCCACGCTGGCGTCCGGCCAGCCCCGGCAGCCTGACCTAGCGGCTGGGAGCGGCGAGGAAGGCCTCGACCACGGGGGCCAGCCGCCCGGCCTGCGTGATCAGGTCCAGGTGGCCCCCGTGGTAGATGACCAGCTTGCTGCGGGGGATCAGCTGATGCATGATCCGCGCGTTGATCACCGGGATGATGGGCTCGTCGTCGCCGGAGAGGATCAGCGTGGGCTGTCGCACCAGCGGCAGTAGCGGCAGGCTGGTCCAGCCGACGGTAGCCAGCAGCTGGTAGCTGTAGCCCCTGGTGGCCAGCAGGCGCGTGGTGGCCCTGAGCAGCTCGCGGGCCACCTCCGGGTCGTTCCGCACGCTGCCGCCGTAGAGCTCGCCGGCGATGCGGGCCGCGTATCCGTCGGCCTGCTGCCGGCCCGGCGTGAACATGCGCAGCAGGGCGCGAGGGTGGCCGGGCACCATCAGGCCGCCGGGCGAGGTAGCCACCAGCACCAGCCGCCGGACGCGAGCCGGGCGCTGGACGGCGAAATGCTGCGCCAGCCCGCCGCCCCAGGAGATGCCGAGGACGTCCGCCTGCTGATAGCCGAGCTGGTCGAGCAGATCGGTCAGCAGCGGCGCCAGCGTGGCCAGGTGGTAGGGGATCACTGGCGGCGCGGACCCGCCGATGCCGGGCATGTCGAACCGGACCACCTCGCGCTGCGGATCTAGCTAGCGCGCCGACGAATGGCTGCAGCAGCTCCAGGCTGGCGCCGATGCCGTTGCACAGCACGAGCGGCGGCCATCGCTGGCTCCCGGATCGCACGCTGACACGCAGGATCCGCCCGCCGGCCATGAGCGTGCCGGTCGCGGTGCGCTGCGGGGAGCGACTGGCCCGGCCGCGCAGGAAGCCGGGCTGCGCCGCGCTCCGCGCTGCGCCGGACCGGGACGAGTCAATGAACATGAAAGGCCACTGGTGCAGCACACACGGCGCGGGCACCAGGGGCCAGGGCCGTCCGGCCCATGTGCCCGCGACCAAGGACTCTGCCCGGGAAAACTCGCTGGATGGCCGCCGCGGCCCGCTGATAGCCTGTGCCGGCCGTCCGGAAGGATGCCCCGGCGCCAGCGCCAGGGGCCAGGTATCCGGTCAGCAGGCGCGGAAGCGGGCAGGCCGCGTCGTGCCGCGAACTGGAGTGCACCCCGATGCTCCTGACCATCTCGATCACGCATCAGCCGGCCACCGACCTCGGGTACCTGCTGCACAAGAATCCCGGCCGCCATCACCAGGCTGAGCTGAGCTTCGGCACCGCGCACGTGTATTTTCCTGCGGAATGGGACGGGCCTGCACCGCCGCGCCGAGCGGCTCGAAGAGCCGGCGCAGCATCGCTCGGCCGCCGGCTGTGCGAGCAGGCTCCGGGCACGCTGCGGCCCACCAGGTCGATCATCGTCAGCCCTGGCGACGACGCCAGCGAGCAGGCCGGCATCGGCTGGTGGCAGGAGCTGACCGCGGCCGGCGAGGGAATGGTCGTCAAGCCGGCCTCAGTCTTCCATCGCGGCTCCCGCGGCATCGCGCAGCCGGGCATCAAGTGCCGCGGCCGCGAGTACCTGCGGATCATCTACGGGCCCGAGTACACCGCCGAGCCCAACCTGGCCCGGCTGCGGCAGCGCAGCCTCGGCCACAAGCGCTGGCTGGCCCTGCGCGAGTTCTGCCTCGGCATCGAGGCCCTGGAGCGGTTCGCCGCCGGTGCGCCGCTGCACCGGGTGCACGAGTGCGTGTTCGGCGTGCTGGCCCTGGAAAGCGAGCCCGTCGACCCCCGGCTGTGATGGCGGGCCCGGGTCGGCCCGGGAGGCCGGATGTGCCCGGCACCTTTCCTGCCACCCGCCGGATCGCAGCGGAAAAATACAGGTTCATTTCAACCGCATCCCAGGCGCTGGTGCCACTCTCGGGTGGGCGGATCGCGGCCATGCCGCCTGCCGGCGCCGTTTGCAGCCCGGTGCCGCGGGCAATGATGAGGTGAGAACCACCGGGACAGACAGGTGCGCGGATGACAGCGCTGAACCCGCCGCAGGCAGCCAGCGGGCAGCGCGCGGCGCGGGTCAGCGAGGCAGAGCCGGAACCGGGCCCGCAGCCGCACGCACCAGCTAGGTCAGCTGGCTGGCGCCCCTGGCACGGGCGGCCGCGCGCACGCGACCTGGCCTGCGCCCTGGCCATCGCCGTGAGCGCGGTCTACGCCCTGGCCATGATCCCGCTGACCCCGGCGCTGATCGCGACCCGGCCGGTCCTGCTGGAGATGCTCTCGGGCTCGAACTCGGCGATCGTGGCCGCGGGCGCCTTCTCCGATATCGACTCCAAGCTGCAGCTGGCCGTCGTGGTGAGCGCCGCGCTGCCGGGGATGCTGCGGTTCGACTGGGTCATCTGGTGGGCCGGGCGGCTCTGGGGGCACCGCATCGTGGCGAAGCTCGGCGCGCACAGCCCGCGGACCGCGGCCATGGCGGCGGCCGCGGAGCGCCGCGGCACCAGGTTCGCCGGCCCCGCGGTGCTGTTCTCGGCCTTCCTGCCCATCTCGGGGGCGCCCGTCTACGCGGCCGCCGGCTGGGTCGGCCTGCCGCTCATCCCGTTCATGATCCTGGATGCGATCGGCTGCGCCGCCTGGGCCGCGCTGCTGGGCACCGCCGGTTACCTGCTCGGCCCGGCCGGAGTGCGGGTGGCCGACCTCGTCTCGCGATACGCGCTGGCGACCGTGGGGGTGCTGGTGCTGCTGGCCGTCGCGCCGCATGCCTGGCATGCTTGGCGCAGCCGGGCCCGCGCCCGCTGCGCGGCGCTGCGGGCAGCGGCCGAGACCAGCCTGACCGAGCGGGCCGACGCCATGGCGACGGACGTCCGGCTGCTGCCGGAGGGAGCCGACGGCTAGCGCCGGTCACCACGGCCGGGAGGGACCGGGCCGGGACGGCGCGGAAGGGCGGCCGGGCAGGGCCGGCGGGCGGGCAGGGGGAGCACGAACGTGACCGAAGGCTGGACCGGCGAGGGCCGCACGCGGGTGGCCGGCGCGGCGGGCACGGTCACGCTCGTCGAGGGGATGACGTTCTGCATCAGCGAGCAGTGCGGCGACATCCGGCCCGGGCAGGAGCAGGGACTGTTCTTCCGCGATACCCGGCTGCTCAGCCGGTTCGAGCTGACGATCGACGGCCAGCGACTGGACCCGCTGGCCACGCACAGTCCCGCGCCGTACGCGGCCACCTTCATCGCCCGGCAGTCACCTGGTCCCGGCGTGGCCGACAGCACGCTGCTGGTCGTCCGGCGCCGCTACGTCGGCAACGGGATGCGCGAGGACATCACCGTGCGGAACCTGGCCACCGGGCCGGCCCGGTTCGCCCTCGCCCTGGGCGTCGACGCCGATTTCGCCGGGCTGTTTGACGTCAAGGAAGGCCGCACCACCCCCCGCCAGGGGATCGAGCGCACGCTGGCCGGCCCCAGCTTACGGCTGAGATTCTCCCGCGAAACGGAAAGCCGCGGCGTGACCGTGACCGCCGACGGCGAGCCGACCGCGGGGCCAGACGAGCTGGCCTGGGCGTTAGTACTCGGCCCGCGGGCCGAGGTGACCATGACCGTCTCGGTCACGGCGGCATTCGACGGGCTGGACGTGGCGCCGCGCTACCGGGCCGGGCAGCCGGTCGAGGCGAGCCAGCCGGCCACCTGGCTGGCCGCGTGGCGGCAGACCTCCCCGGTAATCAGCTCGCCGGACGGCCGTCTGACCGCGCTGATCAGCACCAGCGCCGAGGATCTCGGCGTGCTGCGGATCATTCCGCCCGGCCATCCTGATCGCGTCGTGGTCGCGGCGGGCGCGCCGTGGTTCATGACCCTGTTCGGCCGGGACTCCCTGCTGACCAGCTGGATGCTGCTGCCGCTGGATCCGGGCATCGCGCTCGGGACCCTGCAGACGCTGGCCCAGCTGCAGGGCAGCACCGTCGATCCGCGGACCGAGGAGGAGCCCGGCCGGATCATCCATGAGCTGCGCACCGGCCTGGCGAATGAGACGGCGCTGGGCAGCGGCAACCGCTACTACGGCAGCGTCGACGCGACCCCGCTGTTCGTCATGCTGCTGGGCGAGCTGCGCCGCTGGGGCCTGAGCCGGGAGGACGTGGACGCGCTGCTGCCGCATGCGGACCGGGCGCTGGACTGGCTCGAGCACTACGGCGACCGGGACGGGGACGGCTTCATCGAGTATCAGCGCAGCACCGGCCGCGGCCTGGTGAACCAGGGCTGGAAGGACTCCTTTGACGCGATCAGCTTCGCTGACGGCCGGCCGGCTGAGCCGCCGATCGCGCTCGCCGAGGTCCAGGGCTACGCCTACTCGGCCTACCTGGCCCGGGCGCATCTCGCCCGCGAGGCGGGCGACCACCCGGCCGCCGAGCACTGGGCCCACCAGGCTGCCGCGCTCCGGCAGCGCTTCAACGCGGCCTTCTGGCTGCCCGAGCGCGGGTACTACGCGCTCGCGCTCGACCGGGACAAGCGGCCAGTCGACGCGCTGGCCTCGAACATGGGGCACTGCCTCTGGACTGGCATCGTCGATCAGGACAAGGCCGCCTCGGTCGCTCAGCAGCTGCTCAGCCCGCAGATGTTCACCGGCTTCGGGGTCCGCACCCTCGCGACCAGCATGGCGCGGTACAACCCGGTGAGCTACCACAACGGATCGGTATGGCCGCACGACAACGCGATCGTGATGGCCGGCCTGATGCGGTACGGGTTCACCGGCCAGGCGCAGCGCGTCGCACTGGCCCAGATCGAGGCGGCAGCCCAGCTCGGCAGCCGACTTCCGGAGCTGTTCTGCGGCTTCGATCGCCGCGAGTTCGGCGCCCCGGTCCGCTACCCCACCGCCTGCATCCCGCAGGCCTGGGCCGCGGCCGCCCCGCTCTACCTGCTCCGCACCCTGCTGCGGCTGGACCCCGGGGTGCCGTCCGGCCGCGTCTGGTGCGATCCGGCGGTACCCGATCAGCTACTGCCGCTGCGCGTCGACCGGCTGAACGTGGCCGGGGCGCCGCTGAGCATCGAGATCAGCGCCGGCGGATGGCAGCTGCACGGGCTGCCCGCCGGCCTCGAGCTGCTGCCCGCGGCCAGGCGGCCGCGCACGGGTCCCGCGACGCCGCGGGGTCCGCAGGGGCCGCAGGATACGGGCGGCTCGGGCCCGCTGCCCCGGAGCTAACAGTCCAGGTCAGCGGCTCGCGGTAGCACGCAGTGTTTGGCCACGTTGATCCAGGTTAGGAGAGCTACAATCACAGCAGACGGATACTGCCGTCGTGACCAAGGCAGGTAAGCCCATGACAGAGCCGCTCCCGCCCGCAGGACGCCAGTACCGGTCGGCTCGCCCGAGGGTGGATGCCGGGAAGCTCTGGTCGGGTGGTCTCGCCACGGCCGTGGTAGCCGCCCTGATTGCGCTGGTCGGCGTGCTGGTCTGCCGCTGGCTGTTCAAGATCCCGGTCCTGGCCCCGCAGCGCGACGGCACCTACGGTGACGCACACACCACCGCGGTTGTGCTGCTAGCCGCGGCAGCGGCGCTGGTCGCCACGGGGGTGGCCCACCTGCTGCTGCTGAGCGTCCCGCGGCCGATGACCTTCTTCTCCTGGATCATCGGCCTGGCCACAGTGCTCGTCGTTATCTTCCCGTTCAGTACGACCGCGCCGCTCTCCGCTAAGGCGGCCACCGCGATTGTCAGCCTCATCGTCGGCATTGCGATCGGCTCGCTGCTCAACGGGGTGGCGGCGCGAGCGATGCGGCCTCCTGCTGCCCCGGCCGGTTACCAGCAGAATCCGCGGTACGACCAGCCCCCGGTCGATCCTCGGTACGCCGATCCGCGGTACCAGGCTCAGCGTGACCCCGGTTACCAGGCCCCGGGCGATCCGCGCTACTGAGCCCCAGGTCTCGCTCAGCCTCCGCCGAGCGGTCCCGCCCCGGACAGCCGCACCGCGGTCTCCAGCAGGCCTGCGTGCACGAATGCCTGCGGCAGGTTGCCGCGCAGCTGCCGCTGGTGCACGTCGTATTCCTCGGTGTAGAGGCCGGCCGGGCCGCAGCCCGAGCGGCTGCGCTCGAACCAGTGCGCGGCAGCGACCTCATTGCCGCATGCCCGCGCCGCCTGGGCCAGCCAGAATCCGCACAGCAGGAAGGCACCCTCGGCCTGGTCGATCGGGCGAGCGTCCTGGCGGAAGCGGTAGACGAATCCGTCGTCGGTGAGCTCGCCGGCGACGGCCCGGATGGTGGCGTGCGCCCGCGGGTCGCCGCTGGGCACCGCGGCATGGATCACCGGCCGCAGCAGCGCCGCGTCGATCCGCTCATCCGACGGGGTTCGCTGCCAGCGGCCGTCGGGGTGGATGCAGTCACCTAGCCCGGCCATGATCTGATCGGCGAGCGCGCCCCACCGGGCCGCCTGGCGGCTGCCACGGCCGCCCGCCGGCCCTTCCACGGCCAGCGCCATGGCACGCAGCCCGGCCACGCAGGCGAGCCGGGAGTGCGTCCAGCGCTGACTGCCGAGTTCCCACAGGCCCGCGTCGGCCTCGCCGCCGCGCTTCTCGATCGCCGCGATCGCCGCCTCCGCGGCCCGCCAGTCATCTTCCTGCAGCCGGTCCAGCCGGGCCGCGGCGGCCAGCAGCTGCAGGACCTCGCCGAGGCCGTCGAGCTGGAACTGGCCGCGGACCCGGTTCCCGGTCCGGACCACCTGACCGCCCGGGCAGCCCGGCACGGCCACGTCCTGCTCGTCCGGAATCGGGCCGCCGCCCACCGTGTAGGCCGGCATGAGGTCCGGTCCGTCGGCCAGCATCCGTTCGGTAATGAAGCGCACGGTGCCGTCCAGCAGCGGATGCGGGCCGTGCGCGGCGACCGCCATCCCGGTGTAGCACTGGTCCCGGATCCAGGCGTAGCGGTAGTCGTAATTGCGGTGCCCGCCCAGGCGCTCGGGCAGTGAGGTCGTGGCGGCCGCGACCATCGCGCCGGTGGACGAGGTCAGGCCGGTCAGCACCGCATAGGCGTGCCGGGCGTCGCGGACCGCGATCAGGTCATCGCATCGGGGCACGACCGACGACCATGCCTCCTCGGTCTCCTGCCAGGCCGTGGCCGGGTCCGGCGGGGCGTCGTCGATCGGCTGGTCGGAGATCTCCAGGATCAGGTCATGGTGCTCGCCCTCGGCCAGCCTGAGCATCATGACGAGCTGCCCGTCGTCGTCGGGGCGGGCCCGCCGCGCGCCGGACAGGCGAAAGCGCATGGCCCCGCTGCGCCCGGTCCAGCAGCCGCCCTGCCGCGCCTCGATCCGCATCCGGCGACGGCCGAATGCGGCCCGCGGGTCCAGCACGACGCGGACCCTGGCCGGGCCGCCGACGGCCTCGATCCGGCGCAGGATGACGGCGCGATGCGGGTCGGCGGGCATGGCCAGGGCCTCGCGGCACTCGGTCACGCCCTGGCCCACCCAGCGGCTGCGCCAGATCAGCGAGCCTGGCTCGTAATAGCCGCCCCAGACGAAACCGGGGTCCGCCGGGGTGACCGCATAGACGCCGCGGCCGCCCAGCAGCGCGGCGAACACGGCCGGGCTGTCCCAGCGCGGTACGCACAGCCAGGCCATCGCGCCGTCCGGTCCGATGAGCGCGCCGCGCTCGCCGTCAGCAATGAACGAGTACTCCCGCAGGACGCGGGGCTGCCAGGGATTAGTCACCGGTCACCGGCACCAGGTCCCCGGCGGAGCCGATCCGAAACCCATGCTGGCGCAGCCCGGCGGCCGGCCGAGCCTGCCCCGTTTGATGACGGGCCCCGCGGGCAGTGCAAGGCGGCGGTCGGCCCGCAGGCGCCGGCTAACCAGACCGGCAGCGCCGGGCTGGACAGAGCCGCTCGACATGAGGCGAGGATTGATTGCAGTGACCCAGACCGTTGTCATCACCGGGGCAAGCGCCGGCATCGGCCGCGCTACCGCGCGGCTCTTCGGCGAGCGCGGGGCCAGCGTCGGGCTGATCGCCCGCGGCCAGGCCGGCCTGGACGGCGCGGCGCGCGACGTCGGGCAAGCCGGCGGCAAGGCGCACGCGATCGCAGCGGACGTGGCCGACTATGCCCAGGTGGAGCGGGCCGCGCGCGAGATCGAGGAGTTCTTCGGCCCGGTGGACGTCTGGGTCAACGTCGCCTTCACGTCGGTCTTCGCGCCGTTCCACCAGATCAGCCCGGAGGAATACCGCCGGGTCACCGAGGTCAGTTACCTGGGCTTCGTGCACGGCACCATGGCTGCGCTCTCGCTGATGCGCCCGCGGGACCGCGGAACCATCGTTCAGGTGGGCTCGGCCCTGGGCGACCGGAGCATTCCGCTGCAGTCCGCCTACTGCGGCGCCAAGCACGCCGTGAACGGCTTCACCTCCTCGCTGCGCTGCGAGCTGATGCACGAGCAGTCCGGCATCCAGGTCACCGTCGTGCAGATGCCGGCGGTGAACACGCCCCAGTTCTCCTGGGTCCGGTCCCGGCTGCCCGACAGCCCGCAGCCGGTGCCGCCGATCTACCAGCCGGAGGTCGCGGCCCGCGGCGTCGTCTTCGCCGCCGATCACCCGGCCCGCAAGCAGTACTGGGCGGGCGGGTCCACCGCCGCCACCATCCTCGGCAACAAGGTCGCCCCCGCGCTCCTTGACCGCTACCTGGCCCGTACCGGCTACAAGTCGCAGCAGACTGACCAGCCTGCCGCGCCCGGCCGGCCGGACAACCTGATGCAGCCCGTCGACGAGGCGGCCGGCACCGACCATGGCGGCGCTCAGCACGACCTCGCCGGCCCCGAGCACGCCGCCGATGATCGTGGTGCCCTTGGATTTCAGCAGGCTGGTTAGCTCCTTCTGCACGTGGTAGCGCTCGTTGAGCCTGCCGATGGCCGAGTTGTGATCGTTCAGGTTGCTGAGGTAGTACGGCACCTGATTGGCGAACTGCGCCGCCTGGCTGGCCAGCGGCGGGATGGCCAGGGAGAGGAAGAGCGCGACGACTCCCACCATGGCGAGCAGCACCAGCAGCACCGCGGCCCAGCGCGGTATGCGCCGCCGGACCAGGGCATTGACCGCCGGGTCCAGCCCGGCCGCGATGAACAGGGCCAGGCCGATGAGGACCAGCACCGACCGGGCCCGGATGATCAGCTCGAAGATGCCGTAAGTGACCGCCACGCCGGCCGCTGCGGCCATGCCGATGAAGAACGGCGAGCGCCTGTCCAGGGGGTGGCCGGGACGGCCGAGGCCGCCGGTCTCCTCGGCTGTGGCCGCGGCTACCCTCCGTCGGTCCCTCCGGCTGCCCCGCCGGGGCGGCGGACGGGAGCGGGCGCCGGCACTGGCCGGTGCCGTGCCGCCGCCCGCCCCGCAGCCGTCGCCCCGCCGCCCCCCCCGCGGTGCTGGCTCCGGCCCGCTGCGCTCGCGGCCTGCTGATGACCTGCTTCTTACTTGCTGATTCCGCAGGAGAGCTTGGGGTTAACGCCGACGTAATTGAGCGGCCCGGCGATGATTGTCACGGCAATCGTCCCGGCTTTGGCGCAGCTCTGATTGGAGCTGTAATAATGCCGCTGGCCGGCCGCAATAGCGCCGATCACCAGCCAGACAACGAGGATGAGCGTTCCGATGCGCATGGAGACCCTCCGGCCGTGCATTTTCTGAAAGCGAAAGAGGACGATGCCGCGCCGGCACCCGGCCAGGCCGGGTAAGGGAGCCGCATGCGCCACCCAGGTACCGTGCCAGCAATTTTTGAAACACTGGCGCGACAGCCCATTCGCTAGCCGGCCGCGCTCACCCCGCGTGCCGCCCAGACATCGGGCAGGGTCGGCGCATCCTCGCTCCCGCTCTCGCCCGCCGAGGGCGTGCCCGCGCCAGCTGGATCGCCCAGCAGGTCCTGCAGCGGGGCGCGCGCGCCGTCGACCGGGCCGGCGTCGGCGCCGAGCACGAACCGGAGCCAGCCGACCTGGCGCCGCGCCCAGCCAGGCCGGCGGCGCAGGCTCAGTCCCGCAGCGGCGGTCACGATCAGCACGAGTCCCGCGATCCGCAGGTTGATGAAGCCGAGATGGATGCTGACCGCGAACAGCAGGATCGCGCCGGCGGCCAGCAGCGTCAGCGCGGAGGTTGTCTTCATGCCCGTCCCAACCGGTCAGCCCGGCGGCCGGCGGCCGGGCACCTGGCTCTCGGGCGCGCGGCTCGCCGTGCGTGTCATCGTGCCCGCTCAACTGTCCCGGACGCGGCCGCGCAAACATCAGGGCCGCGGCGCGGTCCGTGCATGTTTGCGCACGGGACGGGCACGTGCCGGGTCGTGGCAGCTAGCGGCGAGGTGAGCAGCTGGCAGCGGCGACAACCGGACGCCGCGATCTCGCCTGGCGCTGAGCTGAGGAGTCACTCATGAAGACCGCAACCGGCCTGGCGCTCGTGGCAGTGGGCGCGATCCTCGCCTTCGCCGTCACCGGGCATCCGTCTTTCCTCAACGTCCAGGTAGCCGGCTGGGTGATCATGCTGACCGGAGTGGCGGGCATGCTGGTGCCCAGGCGAGGCTACGGCTGGCTGCGGCGGCGCGTTGTCCGCAGGCCGGCCCGCCGCGATGTCGCGGCGGACGGCGGCGAGCAGCCCTTCCCGCCCTACGTCATGCTGAACCCGGCAGCCGGGGAGCCAGCTGATGCCGCGCGCACCGAGCAGGTGGAAGAGTACTTCCCGGACTGACTGACCAGGTGCGTGCCCGGCTGGCTGGTCACCCGATCAGGATGGCGGCTGCCCCGCTCGGAGCACGAGCATGGTCAGGTCGTCCAGCAGCACGCCAGCGCAGAAGTCAAGCACGTACCGGCGCATCCCGGACACGATGTCGGCGGGCGGGCGGCCCGCGAGCGATGTCAGGGCCTCGGTCAGGCTGTCCTCGAAGTACGCCTGCTCCGGGCTGCGCGCGCCGGTCAGGCCGTCCGTGCAGAAGAACAGCACGTCGCCCGCGGCGAGCCCGAGTTCCTGGGTGACCGGCTCGGCGTCGGGAAAGATCCCGAGCGGCAGGCCGCCACCGCTGATCTGCCGGGTCCGCCCGTCCGGATGCAGCAGGACCGGGCCGGGATGGCCGGCGCTGCTCAGCACGACGCGCAGTGCCTCGCCCCGCCAGCTCAGGTGCGCCGCATCGGCGGTGACGAACCGGCCGCCGAACTCCTCGGCCAGCATGATCTCGTTGGCGCCTCGCAGCACGTCGGCGGGATCGCCATTCCAGTGGCCGAGGACCCTGATCGCGTGCCTGGCCGCCGCGGTGACCGCCGCGGCGTCCTCGCCCTTGCCGCACACATCGCCGATCGACAGGCCCCAGCCCGCCGGCGTCGGGTACGCGTCATAGAAATCGCCGCCCACCTCACGGCCCTGCGTCGGGGCCATGTGCGCCAGCGCGATTTCCACCCCTGGCACCGCCCTGAGCACCGGTGGCAGCAGGCTGGCCTGCAGCGCCTCGGCCGTCTCGGTCCGGCGCCGCAGTACCCGGCGTACCGATATGGCGAGCGCGACCTGCTCGGCGATCTCCTCCACCAGGCCGACATCAGCCAGATCGAAATGCCCGTCGCTGGCCTGCCTGGCCAGGGTCAGGACACCGTGCGTGCGGTTGCCGTCGGACAAGGGCACGGACAGGACGGACGCCGCGCCGAAGAGCGCCAGCAGCGGCACGCCATCCGGCCCGGCGCCGAGAATGCCGTCATCCTCGACATGCGTGATCAGCAGCGAGCTGCCGGAGTCGTTGACCTGACTGGGCGCTGACCCGGGCTCCGGGCTTACCGTGGCCGCGGCCTGCGCCAGCTGCGCGGAGCCACGCTCGTCAGGCCCGGTCACGAAGTGCCGGCGCAGCAGCCCGCGCTGGTTCAGGTCCACGATGACCCAGGAAGCCAGCCCGCTGGCCAGCAGGCGCGCGCTTCGCTGCAGCGTGACCGACTCGCTGAAGGTGACGTTCTCGAGCAGCAGCCTGGTGGCCGCGGTGGCCAGGTCGATCCGCCGGGTCATCTCCGCCATGGCGGCGCTGACCGGATCACCGGGCGCGGGCAGGGGCTTGCTGGCCCGGACCGCGCGGGCCCGGCCGCGGCCGTCCGCCGGGGCCGTTCCGTTGGCAGCGGGCCGGTGCGCGCTCACGGCGACCAGCAACTGCTCATCATCGCCTCGCACGTCGATCAGCCGCACGGCCAGCTCACAGCTCACCTGGCCGACTCCGGCCAGCAGGCTGCAGGGCAGCTGGCGCGGCTTGCCGGTCCGCGCCACCGCGGCCAGCTGGGTCGACACGACGGCCCGGCTGGCCGGGTCGACGAGCGAGGTCAACGGTTTTCCCGTCGCGTAGCCGGGGCCGGAGCCCAGCAGCGCGCTCGCGGCGCCGTTCGCCCGGCGGATCGTGCCGTCGCGGCCCAGCAGGAACAGGGGGATCGGCAGCTGCTGGAACACGGCGCGCAGCAGCCTGCGCTCTGATTGCGCCGCGCCGGGCGCCCGGCCGTCGCCGGACTCGCCGGGGCCCTCGGCCGAGCTGAGCGCGTCGATCGCGCCGTCCAGCTCGGCCAGCGCCGCGTCCAGCAGCGATCGCAGGTCGGTGCCCGGCAGGGCGGCGGCCTGCCGCAGTGCGCTGCCGCGTGACTTCAGCCCGCCGATATCGCCGCCTGCCTCCAGGCGCTCAGCTGCGTCCGGCATGGCCCGTGCCCGTCTGTGGAGTCAAGCCACCAGGCTATCGTCCGGCGGCAGCAGCGGAACAGCACGCCGCTGGGGGTCCCGATGCCGGACATGGTGGCGGCGGCCGCAGGACCTGCCCGCCTGCTGCGACGCGCTCACGCTGTTGCCCGGGGCGAGCGGGCAGCACGGGCGCGCGGCGCCCGCTGCCGCCCGTTTCCGGCCCTGACCATGTCGGCTGGCCAGCTGGCCCGGCCGGCGTGCGCGTCGATGATGGTCCTGGCCACCTCGGTGGCCCGCATGTTGGTGCGCTGGGACACCTGCCGCATCCGCTCCAGTGCGTCGTCAGCGCTGCAGCTGAGGGCATGCATCAGGATGCCCTTCGCCTGATCCATCAGGGATCGCGCCTCGGCGGCATCACGCAGCTGGCCAGCCGTGCGCTGGGCATCGTCGTAGCCGGACATGACCCCGACCAGCGCGCCGCCGAATGCGACCAGGAGCTCCGCCAGCGCGACCTGATCCGGGTCCATGGACCGCGGCCGGGCACCCAGCAGGGACAGGGTCACTGAGCCTGGCGCGGCGAGGTAGCCGAGAGTGACCGAGCAGCGGACGCCGAGGCTCAGCGCTGCGGCCGCGTACTCGGGCCAGCGCTGCTCGGCGAGCGTGTCCGGGCAGCTCATCGTGGCTCCGCTCGCCATCGCCTCGAGCAGGGGGCCGCGGCCTGCGCTGATCTGGGCGTCGATCAGCCGGGTCACTTCCGGATGGCTGGCCGCCGTGACCGAGGGCTCGCCGTCCCGCCACAGCACGGCGCTCGCCGCCGCGCAGCCAGCCACCTGGCTGACGGCAAGGGCCGCCAGGCGGCTCAGCGCGCGAGGCTCCGACGAGGTCGCCACGCTGATCAGGCCGACAGCGCTCTGGGTCAGACCTGAGCTCGGTATGAGCCACCTCCGCGATGAGCCGGGCAGTACACCCGCAGCTTACTGAGATGACGGAGACCAGGGCGCCTGCAGGAGCGCAGGGCGACGGACGATGGCGGAAGCAGCGCAGGCGCGGCCCCCGCGCGGCCGGGCGGCCGGGCGCGCGCGGTCACCGGGAACCCTGGCCATCCGCGGCCTCGTTTCCGGCCTGCAGCAGCGTTCCATGCAGCTGAGCAGTTCCTTGGTGTCGACCGGCTTGGTGACATAGTCACCGGCCTGCTGGAGCTGTACCCGCGGGCGGCGCTGTCCGGCGGTCTCTTCGACCGGGCCGCCGCCGTCCTGGCGACCGGCGAGCCGCAGACCCTCTCCGGCGAGGCCCTGACCGCAGACGGGCGGGGCCTGGCCGCGGCACCGGTGCTCAGCGTGCGCGTCGCCGCGCTGTTCGACGGCGTCGTGATCACCTGGCGGCGCGCCGACGAGGGCGAGCGCGCCGCTGCGCCTGCTGCAGCAGGCGCAGCGGCTCGGCCAGATCGGCGGCTGGGAGGAGAACCTGCTCACCGGGGAGGTGCACTGGACAGCAGAGACCTTCTCGCTGTTCGGCCAGGACCCTGGCCGGCCGATACCGGTGGCACGGCTGCACAGCCGGGTGGCTCCCGATGACGTGGCGGCCGTGGAAGTCTTCCGGGCGCACAGGTCGCCTTCGCTGCTGCCCGGGAGCTGCTGGCTGACACCGAGGAACGGGCTGCGGAGGAGCACCGGCTGGCGCTGCGCCTCCAGCAGGCGATCACCCCGCAGTCCTCCGAGCCCGTTGACGCGGGGGCCTGGACGTAGCGGCCCGGTACCGCCCGGCCGGGCCCGGCCACCTGGTGAGCGGCGACTGGTATGACACGGTGCTGCTGCCATCCGGCGAGGTACTGCTGGTCGTCGGGGACGTCGCCGGGCACGGCATCGACGCCGTGACCGGCATGGTGACGCTGCGGAACTGCCTGCGCGGGCTGGCGATCACCGGGGCGGGCCCGGCAGCGCTGCTGGGCTGGCTGAACAGCGCGGCCTGCCACCTGACCGACGGCATCGTCGGCACCGCGATCTGCGGCCTCTACGACCCGGCCGCGCGGGTGCTGCGCTGGGCGCAGGCCGGCCACTTCCCGCCCGTCCTGGTGCGGGACGGCCGCGCGTCCCAGCTCAGTGCGGAGTCAGGGCTGCTGCTCGGCGCGGATCCTGACGCCAGCTATACCGAGGCCTGCACGTCGCCGCGGGCCGGTGACGCGCTGCTGCTGTTCACCGACGGCCTGATCGAGCAGCGCAACGAGTCGGTCGACAGGTCCCTGGAAGCGCTGCTGCGCATCGCCGGGCGGCCGGTGACCGACATCAGCAGCTATGCCGACCACCTCGTCGGGCTGGCCTCGTCGGACACTGACGACGACGCCTGCCTGGTCGCGGTCCGGATTCGCTGACCAGCGCGGTCAGGCTGACCCGGCAGGCATCGGCGGCTACCCGCGGCGCCGCTCAGCCCGCGGCCGGGTCCTGGCCAGAAGGGCCGGCCGGCGGCCGGCCGTTGTCGCCGGCCGGGTGCGAGCCGGCCGCGAGAGCCTGCTCGACGCTCTCGTAGAGCGTGAGCCGGTCAGCGAGCCCGGTGATCCACAGGGTCTTGGTGTACCGGTAACGAGCCCCGGCCAGGGCGAGCGTCCCGCCGCCCGACTCGATCGTCTTCCAGTGGCCGACGATGACGGCCAGGGCGCTGGTGTCCATGAAATCGACGCCGGCCAGATCGAGAATCACCCGGCTGCTCGCGGCGCGGGCGCGCGTCAGTTGCTCGTCGAGCTGCCCGCTCGTGACGATGTCAAGATCGCCGCGGATCGTGACGACCATGCTGCCATCACGAAGATCGGACGAGAGCCAGAGTCCTTCCACGCTCACCCCAGGGAAGTAGAAACCTGGAAAGGAAGGTATACCGCACACATCGTACGCGCGCGCATCAAGTCACCCGTGCGGCGCATGTCTGCGATCCGTCCGGGCAGTTAGGGCGGCAGGCATGTATTTTCGAGGAATTATCGCAGCCTCGGCTGGCACCGGCCTGCGGACCAGGCGACGCGGCCGGCCAGCCCGGCGATGGCTGCCGCCAGGCGCCGCGCATGCCAGGCGGCCAGGATTCGACCCGCGTGGGGGTGGAGGTGACTGACCCGCCAGTCGCCGGGGCCGGCCTGCACCACCTTGCGCTCTTCTACGAGTCGATGGGGGACTATCTCACCGCCCTGCAGCAGCTCGTGGACGCTGCGGCGGAGCGCGATGAGCCCGTCCTCATGACTGTCCCGGCAGCCAGGCTCTCCTGGCTCCGCGGTGAGCTGTCCTTCGAGCCGGGCCGGGTGGCATTCGCCGATATGACCGAGCTGGGCCGTAACCCGGCGCGCATCATCCCGTCCCTGCGCGCGTTCGCGGACCGGCACCCGCAGCAGCGAGTCTGGTCCGTGGGCGAGCCTGCCTGGGCAGGCCGCTCGGCCGCTGAGCTCTGCGAGGTGACCCGGTACGAGGCGCTGACCAACGCGGCGTTCGCCGGGGCGCCGGCCACCCGGCTGTGCCCCTACGACGTGACCGCTCTGCCCGAGCCGGTCCTCGCCAATGCGGCCCGCACCCACCCGAGCATCGCCCGCCACTGCCGGGAGGCCGTCAGCGCGAGCTACCTGCAGCCGCCGCGCCTGCCGCCGGGCTGCGACATCCCGATCCCGCCGCCGCCCGCGACCGCGGAGCGGCTAGCGTATGAGCACGATCTGCGCCCGGTCCGCGCCATGATCGCCCGCTCCGCCAGTCGCGCCGGGCTCGCCGCGGAACGGGTGACCGACCTGGTCATCGCTGCGAGCGAGGTCGCAGCGAACACCCTGCGGCACACGAGAGCAGGCGGCACGGCGCATGTGTGGCATACCGGCAGGGAGATCATCTGCCAGCTGCACGACACGGGCGTGATCGAGGATCCGCTGGCCTGCTCCCGGCTCCCGGCCGGTGACCTGCCCGGAGGGAAGGGCCTGTGGCTCGTCAATCAGGTTTGTGATCTCGTGGAACTCCGGTCCGCCAGTCCGGCCGGCAGCACGATCCGCCTGCATATGAACCTCGGCTAGCAGCCAGGACGCTGCTGGGCGGACCAGCGGGACGACGGCGATCTGCTCCGCAGGCCCGCACGCGGCCAGGGAAAAGAGAGGCCACGCGGACGTTTGCCACCCGTACTGCGGGTATCGTAACGCGACGGCGTACGGAACGGACAGTAGGAGCCAGCGATGAGCCTGCCAGCCTGTCAGCAGCGAGTCCTCGACGGGATCGCGCAGATCCTGCAGGCCACCGAACCGCACCTCGCCGCCATGTACGCCATCTTCACCAGGCTGGCCGGTGACGAGCCCGCTCCGGGCCTCGAGCGGCTGCCGGACCGGCGCGCGCGACTGCTGGCGGGCGGGCCGGGCTGGCCGGGGCACGGGGCGGCCGCCCGCCCCCGGCTCAGCTCATCGGGGCTGGGGGTGGCCAGCTCGCCAGCCGCCCAGCCGCGGCACGTGCCGAGCTGGCTGCGGGTGGTGGCCGTCAGTCATCTGGCGCTGATCGTGGTGCTCTGCGCGGTGCTGATCGGCATCAGCGCGCATTCAGGTCCCGGCTGCCGGCCGACGGAGGCGGCGCGGGCCGGGAGCACGGCAGTGGCCAGGGCCGGCGGATGCCAGCCGGTGACGAACGCGCTGACGGGCACCGTCAGCAAGTAAGCCGCGGTTGCTGACCGGCGGGCGCGGGTAGCCTTCCGGCGTGCGGGGCCGGCCGGCACATGGGGGAGCCGCAGATCATGACCCGCAATCGCCTTTATTTCGCGCTGATGGGCAGCTGCCTGGTCATGGTCGCCCTCTCCTGGACCGTCATCCGTCTGTTCTCGGTCGTCGCCGCGGTGGTGATCTCGGTCGTGGCGATGGCGATCCCGCCCATCGCCGTCATCATCGCCAATGCCGGCGATGAGTCCAGCCGCCGCCAGTAACACCGTTTGCCGTGCCTTTCGCGGGCAGTGCAGGGCGGGCCCGTGACTGAGGCCGGGCACCGGGGACATGCGAGCGGAAGGAACCGGGGCATGAGCGTCGTGGTAGCCGTGGACGGCTCTGCAGAATCCCGGCGGGCGATACGGCTGGCGTGGCAGGAGGCGGCTTACCGCGAGGCGGCCCTCATCGCCGTGACCGCCTACCGGTCAGAGCGCGCGGCCGGCACCCCTCCGGTCATCCGGCCCGTGGCTCCGGCCCGCACCGCGGATGAGGAGCGCATGCTCGCCGAATCGGGCCTGCGCGAGGCCGTGCGCGAGGCACTCGGGCAGGACGCGGCCAGGGTGGAGCTTTGCGTGGCTGCCGGGGCGGCGGGACGCGCTATCGTCGACACCGCTCGCCAGGCGCGCGCTGAGCTCATCGTTCTCGCCAGCCGGGCGGGGATTTCCATGCTTCCCGGCACGGCCAGCCAGCATGTCCTGCGTCACGCTCACTGCCCCGTGCTGATAGCCCCGCCCAGCCAGACGGGCTAGCGGCCGGGCCAGGCGACGCGGGGCTGCCTGAGCTACCAGCGCCGCCGGTCACGCAGCGGCCCTGGCGGGACGTGTCCCGCCAGGGCCGCAACCGCCGCGGCCGTTACCGGATGCCGCCGCCGGTCGGGCTGGCGAAGCCGCTGGCAGCCGCGACGGCGGACGGCGTCCTGCTGCCGCCGTCCGGCGCGGCGCTGCTCCCGGCCGGCGACGACAGCTGGCCCGCGAAGGTCTCCAGGCTCTGGAACAGCGCCCGGTAGTCCTGCAGCGCCGAGCGCAGCTGCTCGGTGCCGTCGCCGCCCGGCTCCTGTCCCCCGGCCCGCAGCAAGGATTCCTGCCGCTGCTGGATGACGGCGACGAGGAAGGTCACGGCATCGTTAGCCGCTGCTGCCGCGAGTTCGACAGCACCGCGCGGGTCATCGACGAACATCGCCTGAATCTCGTGCCAGCGCTGGCTGATGTCCTGGTCAGTTTGGCAGCTTGACCAGGGTCAGGAAGAAGTCGTCGATCTGCCGGACGACACCGATGAAGTTGTCGAAGTCAACCGGCTTAGTAATAAAGGCGTTCGCATGCAGGGAGTAGCTGCGCAGAATGTCTTCCTGGGCCTGCGAGGTGGTGAGCACGACCACGGGTATCACGAGCAGCTCGGGGTCGGCCTTCAGCTCCGCGAGCACATCAAGGCCGTTACGCCGCGGCAGATTCAGGTCCAGCAGGATCAGGCCGGGCCGGGGCGCGTCCGCGTACTCGCCGTGGCGGCGCAGGAACTTCAGCGCCTGATCGCCATCCGTTACGACGTGCAGCTCATTGCGTATCCGGTAGTGCTCGAAGGCCTCCCTGGTCATGAGCACGTCTCCCTGATCGTCCTCGACCAGCAGCACATCCACAACCTGCAGGCTAGCCCAGTCAGTCATCGTTCTCCTCGTCCTCACGCAGAGCTGGCAGGGTGAAGCGGAATCGCGACCCGTTCCGCAGCGTCGTATCCAGCCGCGAATGCACCAGCCTGCGTTTATCGGATCGGGCCAGCATAGTGGCCAAATTACCAAGTTCAGGGGCAGATCCGGGCGGCCTGCCCGCGCCGGTCCGGCCAGCCGTGGTCCCGCCAGCCATGGCGGCTGGCGGCGCTGGCGGCCGATCAGGCTGTCCGGCAGCCCGGCCAGCAGCTCACCGGGCCCGGCTCTGCAGGCCCGAAGCAGGTCAGCGGCGCCTGGCAGTGGGGATTGGTATGGACGAGAGTGCGCCATCCACGTCGACCAGGACGGCTGCGGGTGCTGCGCTCATGGCCGGGAAGTACCCGGCAGGGCGATCCCGATCGCCGCGGCGGGCCAGGGCCAGGCACGTCGATGGCGATCGCGCATGCATAAGGACGAACCGTCTGGGCAGTTCTAGCCACTCGCCGCGGCGCAACAGGCCGCAGGGGCATATCGGAGGTGCCATGTCTGGGACGAACCCAGGTGACTGGTGGGTCCTCGCGGCTTGCCAGGCAGCTGACCCGGAGCTGTTCTTCCCGATCTCTGAAGCCGGAGCCGGGCAGGCGCAGCTCGCTCAGGCCAAGGCGATCTGCGCCGCGTGCACGGTGCGGCAGCTGTGCCTGGACTACGCGGTGCAGTCCCGCCAGCTGCACGGCGTCTGGGGCGGCACCAGCGAGGAGGAGCGACGGCCGCTGATCCGGCGCCAGTCCGCTCCGGCACGGCAGGCCGACGGCAGGACGCAACGGTCCGCGCGGCACGCTGGCGCGTCTGGCCGGACCCCGACTGGCCTGCGGGCTGGCTGACGGTGCAGGGGAAGGGCTGGCCGGGCGCGACCGGAGCGCAGCCGTGGTAACGATCACCCCGGAGCTTGCGGATCGCATCGCCGGCGTGGCGAGGCTGCTGCTCAGCGACGACAACGCTGAGATGCCCCTGCAGCAGCTCAACGCGGCGGCCTACCAGGGCTGCCGGCAGATGGTGGACAACCTGCGGATAGCGCTTCAGTCCCGCGCGGTCATCGAGCAGGCTAAGAAATCCTGGTGGCGAATTACGGCTACTCGCCCGATATGGCATTCAGGCAGCTGAGCAGGCTGTCGCAGAACAGCAACCGCAAGCTGCGCGAGATCGCCGCGGACCTCGTCGAGGGGCGGATGCAGCCCGGCGAGTTCGAGCCGGGCCAGCAGTAACCCTGACCGGCCATAACGGCCTCAGCCGGGCCCGCCGAGTCCGGCCGCCGGGTCCCGCAAGCGAGTCACGGCAGCTGGCCGGGCGGGAAGGCCCACTTCCCTGGCCATCAGGTCGGCGTAGGTCTCCCGCCGGACCGCGACTCGCGGCACTCCCGCCGAGCACAGCACGACCGGGGGCCGCAGCGCGGCGTTGTAGTTGTTGCCCATCGTGAAGCAGTACGCGCCGGTGACCGGCACGGCGACCACGTCTCCGACCCGCGGGCTGGCCAGCCGGACATCCGGGGTGATCACGTCGCCCGACTCGCAATGCCGCCCCACCAGGTCAGCCAGCACCGCTTCCTCATCCCACCGGCCGACGACGAGCGGGCTGAAGCGCTGGCCGTACAGCGACGGCTCGAGGTTGTCCCCCATCCCGCCGTCGACGGCGACGTGCACCCGGCCGCCTCGCTTCACGGTGACGACCCGGTAAAGCGTCAGGCCCGCGGGCGCCACGAGCGACCGGCCAGGCTCGATCAGGATGTCGGCCTCCTCGCCCAGCTGACAGCGCGCCGCCGCGGTCAGCCGGGCCGCGTACTCGGCGATGCCGGGCGCGGCGTCATGCGGCTCGTACCGGACGCCGAGGCCGCCGCCCAGGTCGTAGACGCCGAACCGGCCCAGGCTGGCCAGCGCGGCAACCTCCGCCTCGAACTGCGCGAGGTCGAGGATCTGGGAGCCGATGTGCGCGTGCAGCCCGCGCAGGTCGATCAGCGGCGAGGCCCGCATCCGCGCGATCGCCTCCGGCACCTGCTCGATCGGTATCCCGAACTTGGCCGTGGCTCCTCCGGTCGCCAGCGCCGCGTGCGTCGCCGACTCGATTCCCGGGCTCACCCGCAGCAGCACCGGTGCCGGGCGGCCGGCCAGCCGCTCGATCCGGTCGATGTCGTCGAAGCCGTCCACGACGATGTAGCCGATGCGCGCATCCAGGGCCGCCCCGATGTCATCGTCGGTCTTGGCGTTACCGTGCATGAGAACCTTGGCCGGGTCAGCGCCCGCGGCCAGGGCGATACGCATCTCACCGCCCCCGACCACGTCGCAGCCCAGGCCCTCATCGACCAGGACCCTGAGCACCGACGCGGACGGGAACGCCTTGACCGCGAAATAGACCGCGCTGCGCGGATGCCCGCTGGTCATCGAGTCGATGTAGAGGCGGGCCCTGGCCCGCAGGGCCTGCTCGTCGAGCACGAGGCACGGCGTGCCGAATCGCCCGGCGAGATCCCGGAGCAGGCAGCCGCCGATCCTGAGGTCGTCCCCGTCGATGACGGCTGACGGCGGCAGGAGCGACAGATCGGGCATGTTCCACGCCTCCCGTTGATCGTCGGCACAATAGCAACATGAGCGGGCAGCAGCCAGACCTGGCAGACCTCCGGCAGAGCCTCGATGACGTGGATAGCGGCATCGTGCGGCTGATCGCAAAGCGTCGCGAGGTGATCGCGGCCATCGCGAGGGAAAAGGAGCACAGCACCTCCGCGATCCAGGACGCCGACCGCGAGCGGCGGGTGCTGGAGGGGGTCGAGGCAATCGCCGCCGAACTCGGCGTATCGGCCAGCCTGGTCCGCAGGATCTTCCGCGAGCTGATCAGCGATTCGGTCGCGCAGCAGGCGCGGCACCTGGACGGGGATACCGGCGGGCGCGCCAGGGTGGCATTCCAGGGCGCTGCGCACGCCTACAGCGACGCCGCGGCCCGCAAGTACCTGGCTGGCCGCGGCCTGGAGGGCGAGCTGACCGGCTACCGGACCTTCCGGGAGGCAGCCGACGCCCTGCTGGCCGGGGACGCGGATCTCGCGGTCCTGCCGATCGAGAACACCACCGCCGGGAGCATCAACGAGGTCTACGCCCTGCTGCGGTCACGCGAGCTGTTCATCGTCGGCGAGGAGACCTGGAAGGTCGATCACTGCCTGGCGGCCAGCACGGACGTGCCACTGTCCTCGCTGCACCGGATCCTGTCCCACCCGCAGGGCCTGGAGCAGTGCGCGCAGTTCCTGCAGGCGCTGCCGAACGCCGTGCCCACCACCTACTTCGACACGGCCGGGGCGATGCAGGCGGTGGCGTCCGGCGGGGACCCCGGCACCGCCGCGATCGGCTCACCGGAGGCCGCGGCCGCGAACGGGCTGGTCGTGCTCCGCCACAACATCGCCGATATCCAGGACAACTACACCCGGTTCGTCGTGCTCGGCACCGCTCCCGCCGCCGTCGACGTGCGGATCCCCTGCAAGACCAGCCTGATCCTGGTCACCCGGCACGAGGAGGGAGCGCTGCTGCGCTGCCTGGAGGTGCTGTCCGGGAGCGGGCACTCGATGACCAAGCTGGAGTCGCGGCCGCGACCCGGCCGCCCCTGGGAGTACATGTTCTTCCTGGACTTCGAGGGCAACACGGCGAATCCCACCACCGCGGCGGCGCTTGATGAGCTCCGCTCGGCGGCCCTGTACATCAAGGTCCTCGGAAGTTACCCGGCGAAGGCGCTGCGCGACCCGGCACGGCCGGGCAGCCTGCCCGGCCCGCAGGCAGGCGAGTCTCCCGCCGACACCCTGGAGGCGGTGGCCGCCGCCAGGCCCCCGGCCGTCCGCCGGTCCCGGCAGTACAAGCTGGTCGACCGGGCGGCCCGGCAGGCCGACACGATCATCCGGGTGGGCGACGTGCTCATCGGCGGCGAGGGCTTCGTGGTCATGGCCGGACCGTGCTCAGTGGAGAGCAGCGAGCAGATCAACGCCACCGCGCGATTTGTCCGTGACCACGGGGCGCACGTGCTGCGCGGCGGCGTGTTCAAGCCGCGGACCTCGCCCTATGCCTTCCAGGGTCTCGGCTGGGAGGGCCTGGACCTGCTGGTGGAGGCGGGACGGCAGGCCGGCCTGCCGGTGGTCACCGAGGTCATGGCCGTCGACCAGGTGCAGCGGATGGCCAAGGCGGCGGACATCCTGCAGGTCGGGGCGCGCAACATGCAGAACTTCGACCTGCTGCGCGAGCTGGGCAAGGTGGACCGGCCAGTGCTGCTCAAGCGCGGCCTGTCCAGCACCATCGAAGAGTGGCTCGCCGCCGCCGAGTACGTCGTCGCCCAGGGCAACCAGCAGGTGATCCTGTGCGAGCGCGGCATCCGGACCTTCGAGAGCGCAACCCGCAACACTCTCGACCTGTCGGCGGTGGTCGTGGTGCGCGAGCGGTCGCACCTGCCGATCATCGTGGATCCCAGCCACGGCACCGGCTTCCGCCCCTACGTCGCGCCGATGGCCTGGGCAGCCAGGGCCGCAGGTGCACAGGGCCTGCTGATCGAGGTGCACCCGGCACCGGAGGAGGCGCTGTCCGACGCGGATCAGAGCCTGTCACCGCCGGAGTTCGCGGCGCTGATGCGGCGGCTGGCCAGCATCCCCGGCTCAGCCGCCGACTGAGGCGCTGGCTGTGCCTGGCCGGCTCTCGCCCGGCAGCGCCGGCGCCACCCTGGCGTATCCGGTGGCGCGCTCGAACGCGTGCGCCACCCCCAGCAGGTCCCAGTCGCCGCGCCAGCGGCCGACCAGCTGGAGGCCGACCGGCAGGCCGCCGGGCGTGAAACCGGCCGGCACGCTGATCGCCGGAAGCCCGGTGACGGAGATGAGGTACGCCGACGCCATCCAGTCCAGGTAGGTCCGCTGCGCCGCGCCGTCGATCTCGTGTACCCAGTCCCAGCTGACATCGAACGGGGCGACCTGCGAGACGGGGCACGCGAGCACGTCGACGGCCGCGAAGAACTCGGCGACTCGCTGCGCGACCCCGGCCCGCAGCACGGTGGCCCGCTGCAGGTCACCGGCCGTCAGCTGCATGCCCCGCTCGATATTCCAGGTCACACTGGGCCCGACGAGGTCAGGGTGATCGCGCAGGTGCGGGCCGAGGAACGTGGCGAACCGGAATGCGCGCCAGGTGCGGAAGGCCTCGTCGGCGCCGGACAGGTCCGGCATGCTGTCGATGACCTCGCAGCCGAGGTCTTCCAGCACGCGACGGGCCGGGGCGAGCACGGCCCGGACGGCCGGCTCGACTGGCAGGCCCAGGTCCGGGCTCCAGGCCACCCGCACACCGCGCAGGTCCCGGCTCAGCAGGCCGGGGACCTGCGCCGGGTCCGCCAGCGCGGGAGGCGGCGCGTCCAGCGCGAATGGCACCCGCGGGTCGGCGCCGGACTGGACGCACAGCAGCAGCGCGGCGTCGGCGACGGTGCGCGCCATCGGGCCGTCCACCCCGAGCGTGTCCGCCACATCCGAGACGGGCCAGCGCGGGATCCGGCCCGGCGATGGCCGCAGCCCGACGACGTTGCAGAAGCTCGCCGGGTTCCGCAACGATCCGCCCAGGTCGCTGCCGTCAGCCAGGCAGATCATCCGGGCGGCCAGGGCCGCCGCGGCGCCTCCGCTGCTGCCGCCCGCGCTCCGGCTGAGGTCATAGGGATTGCGGGTGGCGCCGAAGACCGGATTGACCGTGTGGGATCCGGCGCCGAACTCGGGCGTGTTGGTCTTGCCCAGGCTGATCGCTCCCGCGTCGGCCATCCGCCGCACCACGAGCACGTCCTGGTCGGGGACGTGCCGGGCGAACAGCGGGGATCCGTAGGTCGTCCGCACCCCCGCGGTGTCGTTCAGATCCTTGTGCGCGACCGGCAGCCCGTGCAGCAGCCCGGCTGCCTCGCCGCTGGCCAGGGCGTCATCGGCCGCGGCGGCCCGGCTCAGCGCCCGGTCGAAGGAGCGGGTCACGAGCGCGTTGATATCGCCGTCAGCCTCTTCGACCCGGGCGATGTGCGCGCAGACGACCTCCCGGGCCGAGACGTCGCGGCGGCGCAGCAGGCCCGCCAGGGTGATCGCGTCGTGCGCCCACAGCTCGGCCACGCGCTAACCCTGCCGCAGTCCCCTGCGCGAATCAACCGCGGCTGCCGTGCAAGCATGTGGCATGGACCCAGAGCCCAGCCCGCCGGCGCGGGTGGCTTTCGTGCTCGGCGGCGGTGGCCTGCTGGGCGCCACCCAGGTCGGCATGCTCCGCGCGCTGCTCGAGTCCGGTCGCCGTCCGTCTCTGGTCGTGGGCACCAGCGTCGGGGCGCTGAACGGGGCGGCGATCTCCGCGGATCCGTCGGTGGCCGGGGCGGACGCGCTGGAGAAGCTGTGGGGATCGCTGGCCGACTCCGGGATCTTTTCCGGTTCGCTGTTCTCGCAGGCCGGCACGCTGGTGCGGCACCGGACTCACCTGCACTCGGCTGAGCCGCTGCGGCAGCTGCTCACCGAGCAGCTGCCGCCGCTGATCGAGGACCTGCCAATCCAGTTCCAGTGCGTCGCCGCCAGCATCGAGCGGGCCGCGGCGCACTGGTTCGCCTCGGGCAGCCTGGCGGACGCCGTGCTGGCCTCCTGCGCGGTCCCCGGCCTGCTGCCGCCGGTGCGGATCGGCGATGAGCATTTCCTCGACGGCGGCCTGGTGCATTCCATCCCGGTCGGCCGGGCGCTCGCCCTGGGCGCTACCGAGATCTACGTCCTGCACGTCGGCCGGATCGAGCGCCCGCTGTCGGCTCCGCGCTCGCCGTGGGACGTCGGCCTGATCGCGTTCGAGGTGGCCAGGCGGCACCGTTTCGTGGAGGAGATGGCCACGCTGCCCCGCACCGTCCGGGCGCACGTGCTGCCCAGCGGGGAGGACGCGACGCCGCTGATCTCGGTGCGCTACCGCAGCTCTGCATCGGTGGCGACCCGGATCCAGCGCGGCTACGAGGCCACCGCCGCGTACCTGGCCCAGCAGCGGGACCGGCCATGAGGCCGCCGCCCACGGCGATCCGGCGGGCCATCCTCGCCCCGCTGTGGCTGCCGCTCGCCGCAGCGCTGGCCCTGATCTTCGTCCTGGTCGCGGCGGGGACCGTGCTCGTCACGCCGCTCAGCCGCCGGCGGCGGCCGGCCCGGCTGGCCCTGTTCGCCGCCACGTACGTGCTAGCGGACGTCAGCCTGGTGCTGGCCGCGGCCGCGCTCTGGCTCCGCCGCCCGCTGCCCGGCCGGCGCGACGAGCAGCGCTGGATCTCCGCCCATGCGCGGCTGCTGCGCTGGGCGCTGTCGCGGATCGTCGCGGCAGGACCGCCGCTGCTCGGCTTCGGTGTCCGGCTGGAGGAACCGCCGGAGGACGGCATCCGGGCCGATCACCCGCTGCTGGTCCTGGCCAGGCACGGCGGGCTCGGCGACTCGTTCACGCTGGTCGACCTGCTGCTGTCGCGGTACGACCGGCGGCCGGTCATCGTGCTCAAGGAGACCCTGCAGTGGGATCCCGGCCTGGACATCGTGCTGGGCCGGCTGTCGGCCTGCTTCCTGCCGGCCCGCCGCCGGGCCACCGAGGATGTCACCGAGCGGCTAGCCGACCGGGCTCGCCGCCTGCACGGCAGCGACGCGATGCTGATCTTCCCTGAGGGCCGGAACTGGACTCCCCGCCGATTCCGGCACGCGATCGCCCGGCTCCGCCGGGACGGGGAACACCGGGCAGCTGCGGAGGCGGCGGCCAACGCCCACGTCCTGCCGCCGCGGCCGGGCGGGGTGCTGGCCTGCCTGGCCGCCCGCCCGGACCTGGACGTGGTCGTCGTCGCGCACACCGGGATCGATGATCTGGTGACCGTGCGGCAGGTCTGGGACGCCCTGCCGCTGACCGGCCGGCCCATGACCATCCGCTGGTGGTACGAGCGGGCCCCGGCCCTGCGGATCGGCCCCGATGATCGCTACCAGTGGCTGCGAGCGCACTGGGCGATCGTCGATGCGTGGATCGACGCCCGCAAGGCCCGCGCTCCGGCGGCAGGTCCGGCAGACCAGGCAGGTCCGACAGACCCCGCGCTCAGCCCGTGACGGTGACCTCGTGCCATAGGCCGCCGTTCAGGTTCAGGTCATTGCCGCTGGCCTGGCCGCGGGCGCTGTCGCCGATGTAGGTGTACAGCGGGTGGCCGTCATAGGTGGCCTGCACAGTTCCGTCGGCCCGCCGGATCGTGCCGAGCGTGCCGGTGACGCCAGGGCCGGCCGTCACCGGCCCGCGGACTGGCGGCCAGTAAGCGGCGCATGATCCGTTACAGGCCGACCGGGTCGCGGTGTCCGGGGCGAACCAGTACAGGGTCAGGCCCCTGGTACTGGCCAGCACCGTCACGCTGCCGATCCGCACGGTCGTCACCATCGCGCCGGGCGAGCCCGGGCTCGCCGCGACCGGGCTGCCCGCGCCGGCCAGCGCGACGGCCAGCGCCGCGGCGGCCACGACGGACAGGCCGGCGACCACCCAGGCAGCGCCGCGCGCGCGGCGCTGCGCGCTGGCCAGCAGGGCGCGCGCGGCAGCGCCTCCCCGCCCGGCCTGCCGCGCGGCCTGCGGCCCCGGGATCAGCGCGAGCGCGGCCAGCACCGCGAACGCAGCGATCTCGGTGATCCCCGCAGCGATCCCCGCCGTCGTGCGGACCTCCCGGAACCCGAAGAGGCCGAACGCCACCGACAGCACGTAACCGCCGAGCGTGCTCAGGGCGAGCCCCGCGCCCGCCGCGGCGGCCAGCCGACTGCCCGTTGCCAGCACCAGGGCAGCCAGCCCGAAGGCGGCGATCACCTGCAGCAGGAACAGCCAGCCGATCACCGGGATGGTCCGGTACCCAGTCAGGTACAAGTCCAGGTGCATGGCGCCGATCGCGAGCAGCAGCCCGCCGCCGGCCGCCCGCAGCGCGGCGCGCCCGCTGACTCGGCCCCGCCGCGTTGCGTCCATGACCCTTCCACGGGCCGCCCGTGCGGCCGGTTCAGCAGCACCTGCTCCGGCTGCATCCGGCGAGCGGCTCCCGGCGGCCCGCTCCCGGCGGCCGGCTGTTCCCGGCGGCCGGCTGTTCCCGGCGGCCGGCTGTTCCCGGCGGCCGGCTGTTCCCGGCGGCCGGAGCCGGGCAGGATCAGGGCGCCGGGGCGGCCGCGACCAGCCTGCGCCCGCCCTGCGTTCCGGTGATCATGGCCCGCTGGGCCGGCGAGGCGAACACCAGCCAGCGTGCGGTTAGCCGGATCGCCGCGCCGCGGCGGGGCTGCACGGCCAGCCGCGCGGTGACCTGGCCGCTGGCCTGATCCCACCAGGCCTGACCGCTGACGGTGGCGTCGGTGACCCAGCGGACGCCGCGCAGCGTGATCTCCAGCCGCCGGCCACTCGCGAAGGTAACCCGGCCACCGCGCAGGCCCAGGTCGGTCGTACCGGTCAGATCCGGGTACCGGCTGATCTCGTCACCGACGCTGGCCAGCGCGACCGTGACGGCCTGCAGGGCAGCGCGGTCAGCGGTATTGCCCGGCCGGGGCGCGGCGGGCACGGCGCTGGCGAGCCGCGCCGGATACGAGGGCACCGCGTGCACCGGCGTCACCCTGGCCGCGCAGGACACGTTTTCCCGTGCCAGCCCGGACGGGTGCAGCACGAAGCGCTGGTAGATCGACGCGGCACAGGAGTCGTTGGCGTCCTGCAGGGTGACGTGGGTGAGGTTCGCGAGCACCACCAGCCGCGCCGACGGTCCCATCTGCCGGGCCACGAGCGCGGCACCGTGCAGCCGCGGAGTGAGCGAGTCGAGGTCACCGGACAGGATCAGCACCGGCAGCCGGCCGGGCACCAGCGGCGGGCGCCGGGTGATCGGCGGGATCAGGCGCGCCGGGGCCGGCCAGTCCAGGCACGCGCTGTAGGCCTCGGTGTACTGATCCATGCCGGTCCACTGCGCGAGAGTGAATGGCGCGAAGGTCCGGGCAGGCTCGCGGCGCAGCGCCTCGCGGTACTGCCGGAGCCGGACGGCCGGAGGCGCAGTCCGGCTGAACAGCTGCACGTAGTCCGTGCACGACACGGCGAAGTACAGCCCGTCACTGAACTCCGGCAGCGGGTAGTTGCTGTCGTCGTAGCCCAGCGACAGGGCCGCGAGCCGCAGCAGCGGCGCCGCATCGCCGGACCGCAGCAGCGCACGCGCCGCAGCATCAAGGTCCCGGTACACGACCGGGTCGAAGCCCGCGTTGTTGACCAGGTTGACCAGCGTCTCCGTGGTCACCGTGAGCCGCGCCGCGGTGCCGTCCGGCATCGTCGTCGTGCCGGTCACCGCCGCCCGGTCCAGGCGCCGCGCCAGGGCGGCGATCGTCGCCCATGCGGATCCGGAGCCGCGGGCCGCGCTGGCGCAGCCGGGCCACCGCTCGCAGGCGTCGCCGAAGGCGCGGCGGGCCGTGACAACGGTCGTGGCGTACCAGGGGTCGAGGTCGAGCACCTGATAGGTCGAGTCGAGCGTCACCGAGCGGAGCTGGCCAGGGTAACTGGACGCGAAAGCCTGGGCGAACCAGCTGCCGTAGGAATCGCCGTACAAGTCGACCCGGCCCAGCCGAAGATCCGTCAGCACGCCAGACACGTCGCGGGCGGAGTAGGCGGTATTGAAGAGATCCGATGCGTGCACCCAGCCGCCGCCGCGATACCGCCAGGTGTGGTTGAGCCGCTCGCCGCACTCGGCTACCAGCCGGGTGAATCGCCCCCCGGCCTGGTCCTGACTGGCGTAGTTCTCCAGGCCAGGGCAGTTCACCGGGGTGGAGCTCCCGGTTCCGCGCAGGTCGACCATGAGCAGGCTGCGGGTCCGCGTCAGGTGACCGAGCATGGCCAGGTAGAGGGACTGCGAGCCGGACGAGGCGTAACCAGGGCCCCCTTCCACCGCCAGCACGGTCCCGGACGCTGGCCCGCTGGCCGGAACCCAGCGGAATCCGATCCGGATCAGCGGGCTGGCCGCGGACGAGTAGTCGAGCGGGACCATGACGTGGCCGCAGAACGTCAGCGGATCGGCCTGGCACCGGTGCAGCGTGACCAGGCCGAGCCGCAGCGTCCCCGTGACGGCAGGCGGGGCCGCCCCGGTGCCGGCTGCCGCCGTGCTGGCCGCCACTGTGCTGGCCGCCACTGTGCTGGCCGCCACTGTGCTGGCCGCCACTGTGCTGGCCATTGCCGGGCTCGCCTGCGCCGGAACCGCGACCAGCCCGGCCAGCGCGGCTAGCCCGGCCGATAGCGCGCCAGCGCCGAGCAGCCGGCACGCTGATGGG
>Ga0181523_10000336_pt1 | contig 51658 bp, 41 predicted proteins | sample PEATcosm2014_Bin_43_FD_119752 | JGI IMG/M metagenome (GOLD analysis project Ga0181523, IMG submission 119752) | Peatland microbial communities from MTU Mesocosm Facility, Houghton, MI, USA - PEATcosm2014_Bin05_30_metaG | ecosystem: Environmental > Terrestrial > Soil > Wetlands > Peat | place... | reverse complement strand
CGACACCATGAATCAGCCGCTGAAGAACTGCAGCGGCGCCAACGCCTGTCCCACCGTGACCGCGACGCCCAATGCCGTGAAGGCCGCGTTCATCAAGGAAGGCGATGTCTTCAAGGAAAACGGCATCCAGTATCTCGATCCGATTCTGAATATCGACGACAGGAAGCTGCTGACCCTGCAGATGTTCCAGACGTGGGCTCCCCTGCTCGGCCTGTCGGAAGAAGAGAATGAGCGCGCTATCGCGGCCGGCTTCAAGGCGTTTGAGGACCACGATCGCAACATGCGCAAGCGCTCCCGCGAAGTGCTCGACACCCTGGAGCGTGAGAACCGCCTGGGCATCGTCATGCTCGGCCGTGTCTATCACCACGATCCCGGCCTGAATCACGAGATCATGGATGAGTTCCAGAAGCTCGGCTATCCGGTCTTCTCCCAGAGTTTCCTGCCGATGGACGAGGACATTCTCGACCGCCTCTTCGGCGAAGAGGTACGCTCGGGCGCAATTACCCATGCGCTCGATATTCGCGATGTGTGGAAGAACGCCTGCTCCGGCAGCACCAATATCAAAATCTGGGCGGCAAAGTTTACCGCGCGTCATCCCAACCTGGTGGCGCTGGAGATCAGCAACTTCAAGTGCGGTCACGACGCACCCATTTACAGCGTGATCGAGGACATCATTGAGAAGTCGGGCACGCCCTACTTCTCGTTCAAAGACCTGGACGAGAACAAGCCGACCGGTTCCATTAAGATTCGCGTCGAGACCATCGACTACTTCCTCAAGCGCTATCGCGAAGACCTGTTGAAGAAAGCCGAGACTGCGAAGAGCCTGGAGGAACAGCTGGCTGAGTACGAGCGCTCGTTGCGCATGAGTCTGACGCACAAATCTGTGGCGCGCGAAGATATGCTGATTCCCTTCCCTGCGCCCGAGGTTGAACCGCGCGCCGCGACGGCATCGGGCGACGACTAGGTTGGTAGAGCTGGCCTTTAGGCCAGTGTTAAGCGCTTTTTTTCATTCCTTGCGGACTTTAGTCCGCGAGAGATCATCGGCTTTCTTTTCACGCCGGGCCGGAGCTTCTGTCGCCGGCTGAAGCCGGCTTTAGAATCAGAAACAACGGCTTCACGCTGGCCTAAAGGCCAGCTCTACCAAGAACCATCGAGGCCCATGCCACTGACTACTGACACGAAGAAGGTAATGTTCGAAATCTACCGCGACGCCGATTTTGGCGGCCGCTACAGAGTCGTCTACTTCACCGAACTCGGCGAGCACGACAAAGAAACTGAGATCGAGAACGCCATGCGCGGCCAGCACATCTTCGACGGCTTTCTGTTGCACCGCGAACGCAATCAAGCCAAGCAGGTGGTGAACGAAATCCTCGATCGCCTCAATCGCGGGGAGCAGGTCGACGAAACCGCCATCAAGCAGAGCCTGGAGCCGTTCCTCGCCTGACCTCCTCCCATCGGGCACCTTACCTGCAAACAAGCCGTCTCCGCGCATGATAAAGTCCAACACAGCGAGCTTAGGGCAGAACCCGACCGGGTTTTTCCCCCGCCCATCAAAGGCGAGACCATGATCGTAGCGATGTGGGAGACGGCGAGCGAAGACCAGATCCAGGAGGTGACCAATCACCTGGTGAAGATGGGTTTCGCCGTGCACCGCACCACCGGTGCACGACAGAGCGTGCTGGCGGCCGTCGGCAAGCGCATCGACTTCGACACACGCGAGCTGGAAGTGCTGCCCGGTGTACAGACCGTGCACCGCATCAGCGCGCCTTACAAGCTTGTGGGGCGGCCGTTTCGGCCTGAGGGAACAATCGTTCGCCTGGCGAACGGCGTCGAGTTCGGCGGCAAAGAAGTTGTAGTGATGGCCGGCCCTTGTTCGGTGGAATCGCGTGAGCAAATTTTCGCCAGCGCGGAATTGGTCAGCAAGGCGGGTGCGAAAGTCCTGCGCGGCGGAGCGTTCAAGCCCAGAAGCTCGCCGTACACGTTTCAGGGCCTCGGTCTCGACGGGCTAAAGCTGCTGTGCGAGGCCGGCGACCAACACGGCCTGATGGTGATCAGCGAGGTGATGGACATCTCGCAAATCGAGCCGATGCTGCCCTTCGTCGACATCTTCCAGGTGGGCGCGCGCAACATGCAGAACTTCAACCTGCTGCGCGAGCTGGGCAAGGTGCGCAAGCCGGTGCTGCTGAAACGCAGCATCGCGGCCACCATCGAAGAGATGCTGCTGTCGGCCGAATACATCATGTCCGGCGGCAACTACAACATCATTCTATGCGAGCGCGGCATCCGCACCTTTGAGACTTACACCCGCAACACGCTCGACATCTCGGCGATTCCCATTGTGCACAAGCTGTCGCACCTGCCCATTACTTCCGATCCTTCGCACGGGACGGGCTTGCGCGACAAAGTGGCGCCCATGGCGTGTGCCTCGGTGGCTGCGGGAGCCGACGCGTTGCTCATCGAGGTACATCCCTCGCCCGATGAGGCTTTGTCCGACGGCGCACAATCGCTGTTCCCCGAGCAGTTTGCCGAACTCATGGATCAGTTGCGGATGATTGCGCCGGCCGTAGGACGGACAATCTAAGCTGCACAGTGTGAAGGGGCGCAGCTTCAGCTGCGCTGTAAGCGACCGGTCGATCTCGGCTTTAGCCGCCGCGGAACCTCGGCTATTATTCTTATTGATTTCATAGAACGGGTATGAATCGCCTGTCGCGGGCTGAAGCCCGCTGGACACAACAAAAAGCAACTCATACGGCGCAGCTGAAGCTGCGCCTCTTCAAATCATGCCCATTCAGCAAATCACGATTGTCGGAACCGGCCTGATTGGCGGCTCGCTCGGGCTGGCGCTGCGACAAGCAGGATTCAGCGGGAGCATCGTGGGCTGCGACAAGCGCGCGGTACTGGAGATCGCCGAGACGCGCAAAGCCATCGATCGCGCGGAAGCCGATCTGGAGCCTGCGATCGTCGGCAGCGACGTCATCGTGCTTGCCACTCCCGTAGGCTGCATTCTGTCGCAGTTGGAAGCCATCGCGCCCCTGCTTGCGCAGGATAAAGATACGCTGATCACCGACACCGGCAGCACCAAGGAAATGCTGGTTCAACGAGCGCGCCTGGTGCTGGGCGACGGGGCCGCTACCAGCGTTCTCCCAGGACATCCCATGGCTGGCAAGGAAGTCGGGGGCATCGAACATGCCGATGCCAATCTGTTTCGCGACGCTATCTGGCTAATCTCGCCGATTGACGCTGACCAGCCCTACACCTCACGACAGCAGGAATATCTCGATTTGCTGAACTCTATCGGCACCCGTGTGATCGCCATCGACGCCTGGCGGCACGACCGCCTGTGCGCCTGGATCAGCCACCTGCCGCAGATGATGGCCACGGCGCTGGCGTCAGCGCTGCGGGATGAGTTCGGCGATGATGAAGTGCTGTCGCAGATCGGCGGCCGCGCCTTGCGCGAGATGACGCGAATCGCACACAGTCCGTACTCAATGTGGCGCGACATCGCCATGACCAACACCCAGAACATCGAAGAGGCAATGCTGTACTTCGAGCAGCAGATGGCGCACCTGCGCGAGAACCTGCGTGGGCCGGCGCTGCGCGAGATATTTGAGAGCGCGAACAAATTCGGAAAAGATAGGGGCTAGGGGCTGGGGTTTAGTGGCTAGTGGTCAGACTGCCCCGTTGCAAATCACAGAATTGTCGTCACGAGCGCCTGCTTTTGGCGCGAGGGATCTGCTGTTCGTCCGTCCAAGCAAAAGCAGGTCCCTCGCGGGCTGAAGACCGCTCGTGATGACAATTCAGGTAGTGGGCTGCCTAAGCAGTCCACTGCCGCAATTCACTGACTTTTGCGCCGGAATGACTCTCCTCGGTACAATCGCCAGTCGGAATCAAAACGCTTATGCCAATGAACAAGGTAGTTGCGAACGCCGATGAGGCCGTCCACGACATTCAGGACGGCGCCACCATCATGGTCGGAGGCTTCGGCCTGTGCGGCATCCCGGAGAACCTCATCCGCGCGCTAGTCAAGAAAGGCGTCAAGAACCTTCGCACCATCAGCAACAATGTCGGAATCGACGACTTCGGCCTCGGACTGATGCTGGCCGCCGGACAGATCACTTCGCACAAGGGCAGCTACGTCGGCGAGAACAAGTTGCTGGAAGACATGGTGCTCACTGGCCGCATCGATCTGGAACTGATTCCGCAGGGCACGTTCGCCGAGCGAATTCGCGCGGGCGGCGCAGGTATTCCGGGATTCTATACGCCGACGGGATTCGGCACGGTGGTTGCCGAAGGCAAGGAGACACGCGAGTTCGATGGGCGCCCGTACGTGCTGGAACTTGGCATGACTGCCGAGTTCGCGCTCATCAAGGCGTGGAAGGGCGATCGCTGGGGAAATCTGGTCTATCGCAAGACGGCGCAAAACTTCAATCCCATGATGGCGACGGCGGGGAAGATCACGATTGCCGAAGTCGAGCACCTGGTAGAGCCGGGCGAGATCGATCCCGATCAGGTGCACACGCCCAGCGTGTATGTACACCGCATCTTCCAGGGGACGGAGTACGAGAAGCGCATCGAACGCAGGACGCTGCGGAAAGCGTAACTGTTTTGGAGAGTGTGAAGGGATGAAGTTGGACCGCCCATGGCGAAGGCGATTTGCAGTTCGTCGATTCGCGGTGGTTCTTGTGGCGGCTTGGGGTTTGGGGAAGTTTGCGGCTGCCCAATCCGTCATCGTGCAGTTTGTCAATGGAAAGAGTGGCAAGCCGATCGGTCCCGGGAAACCCATTTACGTAGCTTTCCAGAGCGGGCCGATACGCAGCATCTTGAACTTGCATACGGACGATCAAGGGATAGTAGAGTTTGATGTCGAAGGGGCCAGGACGTTTCGGGTGGCTCCGATCGGCTACGTTCCTTGCGGAGAGCAGGCGGTGGACGCTCCCCTGAAGGACTATTCGGTTGAAGATGTTGTGAACGACGGATTGCTGACGAAGAATACTTGTCCGGGAAACAATGGCGTAGCTTTCAAGGACCAACCACAACCGGGGCGGCTGGTGTACTTCGTCAAGAAGGAAAGTCCGTGGGAGTCGTTCAAGAATTTGAATTGACGATGCGCCTGCGGGGAGAGGCTGTTCTGTCGCCGGCTTGGATTTCTCTTTCCCAGGCTAAGAAGGTAGCCGCGCAGCGGCGAGATTTGTTTTAGGCGTGGGCGCAAGCCCGCGCTAGAGCGTGCAGATGAGAGTGAGCCGCGCAGCGGCGGCACCGGCCTTGCGCATAAGGCCGCGAAAGTCGAAAAGCAGATCCCTCGTCGGCCTGAAGGCCTCCTCGGGATGACAATTTAGTTAGGGGGCATTGTCGGCGCAGCTAAAGCTGCGCCCCTTCAGCAACCGCGAATCTGAAATCAGGATAAAACATGGAGACATCTCCAACCACGAAGCAGAAGGACACCGAGAAGCGCGACCGCATTGTGCGGCGCGTAGCGCGCGAGTTGCGTGACGGATTCTACGTCAACCTCGGCATTGGTATGCCGACGCTGGTGGCGAATTGCGTGCCGCCGGGCATTGAGGTCGTATTACAGAGCGAGAACGGCATGATGGGCGTGGGGCCGTATCCGCTGGCGGGCGAAGAGGACGGCGACCTGATCAACGCCGGCAAAGAGACAGTAAGCCAGTTGCCGGGCACGGCTTATTTCTCCAGCGCCGAATCGTTCGCTATGATTCGCGGCGGCCACATTGACCTGAGCGTGCTGGGCGCAATGGAAGTCGACGAGGAAGGCAACCTGGCCAACTGGATGATCCCCGGCAAAATGGTCAAAGGCATGGGCGGCGCTATGGACCTGGTCGCCAGCGCCCGGCGCGTGATCGTGGCCATGGAGCACACCACCCGCGACGGCGCAGCGAAAATCCTGAAGCGCTGCACCCTCCCCATTACCGGCTTGCGCGTCGTAAACACCATCGTGACCGAGATGGCGTACCTCCGGGTTACGCAAAGCGGTCTGGTGCTGGAGGAGATCGCTCCCGGCCTGACCGTGGAAGATGTTCAGCGGGCGACGGATGCACCGCTTCTCGTCAGCCCGGAGCTGACCACCATGCTGTTCTGACGCTGGTTTCGCAAACGGCTCACGATGCGCGAGCTTCCGGTTTGCCGAGACTCGGATAAATCGCCGACGTAGGCCGCGGCCCGTCCCTTCATGATTCGCTTGGTGGAAAATGAGTTGAGAAAAGCAGTTGCCTGGCTTACGATTCGCCAGCCTGCGGAAAGCCGTGGTCGAGCCTCGCTTTGGCCGGACGCGGCGGAGGTAATAGAAAAGTGAATATGTCGCACGTCTTTCGCGGTTCTTATGGATTCGCACTTCTGCTGCTCACCACAATGGTTGCTGCGCAAGAACCACCCCAGAATCAACCGCCCGTATGGAGTGCCAAACCCGGCATCGCTGCGTTCGAGACGGTGGAGAATGGCCGGATCGCGGCAGCACAGCAGGCAATCGATCAAATCGTTGCGGTCAAAGGTCCGAGGACCATCGAAAATACACTGGTCCCTTACGATGAGGCGACCCGGCAACTGAATGCGGCCGCCTATTTTGCCGATTTGGTGCAGAAGGTGAACCCCGATGCGGCATTTCGGGATCGTGCTACGGCGATGTTCGTTAAGGTCAGCGGACTCGCAACTTCCCTGTCACTGAATCGGGATGTCTACCAGGCGTTATCGGCTTTGGACGTCTCCAAGTCCGATTCCGCAACCCGTTACTACGTCCAGCGGCAACTTCTGGAATTTCGTTTAGCTGGTGTGGACAAGGACGACGCTACGCGGGCGAAGCTCAAAAAACTTCAAGATCAACTAACCGAAGATCAGTCGATGTTCGATCGCAACATCTCCGACGACCAGAAGACTGTCATGGTCGCCAGCGCATCCGAACTTGACGGCCTTCCACAGGACTACATCGACAATCACAAGCCGGGCGCCGACGGCAAAATTAAAATCACGACCAATTATCCCGATCTTTTCCCGGTACTGGAATACGCCAAGAGTGACGCGCTCCGCCGCAGCATGTGGGAAGCATGGAATACGCGCGCCTATCCCAAGAACCGCGAGGTTCTCATCGACATGATGCAGACGCGCTACCAGATCGCGACGCTGATCGGGTACTCTTCGTGGGCCGATTACAACGCCGCCGACAAGATGATGGAAAATGGAAACAACATTGCAAAGTTCATCGCCGACCTCAATACGGCAGCGCGGCCCGTGGCGGAACGCGAGTTCGCAATGTTGCTGGCCGAGAAGCAAAAAACCGATCCGAAGGCAACGGAAATCCACAGCTACGAAGGTTTCCGCCTGGGCGAGTTGGTGCGCCGTTCGCAGTACGACTTCAACTCGGAAAGAGTTCGTCCTTACCTGCCTTACCCGCAAGTGAAAAAGGGAGTCCTGGATACGGCGGCTACTCTCTTCCACGTCACCTTCCGCCAGGAATCGAACGCGCCCTCGTGGGATCCCGCGGTGGAAACATGGGATGTGATCGACAACGGCAAGATGATTGGACGGTTCTATCTCGATATGCATCCGCGGCCTGGCAAGTACAGTCATGCGCAGATGGCGCCGATCCTGGATGGGATCCGCGGCAAACAATTGCCGGAAGCGATTCTGATTTGCAATTTCGCACAGCCAACCGCGACCGATCCGGGTCTGATGAACTACGGCGATGCGGTGACCTTCTTCCATGAGTTTGGCCACCTGATGCATCACATCCTTGGCGGACAGCAGCAATGGGCGGGAATTTCAGGAATCACCATGGAAGCCGATTTCGTGGAGGCTCCGTCGCAAATGCTGGAGGAGTGGATGAAGAGCCCGCAGGTGCTGGCGTCGTTCGCTCGCAACTACAAGACCGGCGAGCCGATTCCCGCTGAACTGGTGGCGCGGATGAACCGGGCCTCGGCTTTTGGACGCGCCAACAGCGTGTCGTTGCAGAACGCGCTGTCCGCGATTTCTTACGATCTCTACAAAGACAATCCCGCCAAGATCGACGTGGACGTGGTTTGTCCGCACGATTTTCGGCAATACACCCTCTACGTTCCAATACCCTCCGACGCTCACATGTACGCGTCGTTCGGTCACCTCGCGGGCTACTCTTCTGCCTACTACACCTATATGTGGGACAAGGTCATCGCGGAAGATTTCTTCCAGCAGTTTGACCATAACAACCTGTTGGCCGGCGAAGCTCCCATGCGCTACCGCCGTACGGTGCTCGAGCCGGGAGGGTCAATGTCCGCCAACGACCTAGTAAAAAACTTCCTGGGCCGTCCGCAGAACACAGCGGCCTTCCAGAAGTGGATGGAAGAGGAGTTCCAGCCCGCACCGCAAACCAACGGGACAAGCTCGCACTGAGAAGACGCCGGATGACGAAAAAGGGCGCCATCGCGGCGCCTTTTTCAGTTGCGTTTGAGTGTGTATTACACGCTTACCGGCTGCTTCACTGGCACCGGGACCGCCGTCAGCCATCCAAAGCGGTCTTCGGCAACGCCGTTGACGATGCCGTAAAACTCCTTGCGAATGGACTTGGTGATGGGACCGGCAACGCCGCGACCGACGGTGATCTTGTCGACCGAGCGAATGGGAGTGATCTCGGCGGCGGTACCGCTGAAGAACAGCTCGTCGCAAATGTAGAGCATCTCGCGCGGAATGATCTGCTCGATCACCGGAATGCCCAGCTCATGCGCGATGTGCATCACCGAGTTACGGGTGATTCCCGGCAGCACGCTATTGCCCAGCGGCGGGGTGTAGATACGCTCTTTGTGCACGACAAAAACGTTCTCGCCTGAGCCCTCGCTGACATAGCCATTAACGTCGAGCGCGATGCCCTCGCTGTAGCCGTTCACGATGGCTTCCATCTTGATGAGCTGCGAGTTCATGTAGTTGGCGCCGGCTTTAGCCATCGTCGGCATAGTGTTGGGCGCCAGACGCGTCCAGGAGGAGACGCAGACATCGACGCCGTCATCACATTCGGGGCTGCCGAGATACTTGCCCCATTCATAATTGGCGATGTAAACCTCAATCGGCGAGTTGAACGGATTGACGCCCACCTGTCCATAGCCGCGCAGCACGATCGGCCGGATGTAGCAGGGCGCGACCTTGTTGGCCGCCACCACGTCCACCGTAGCCTGCACGAGCTCATCGAGCGTGTAGTCCAGATCGATGCGGTAGATCTTGCACGACTGCATCAAACGAAGAGCGTGGTCACGCAGACGGAAGATTGCCGGACCTTTGGGAGTGTGGTAGCAACGGATGCCCTCGAACACTGATGAGCCATAGTTCACCACGTGGGCCATCACGTGGATTTTGGCGTCATCCCAGGGAACTAGCTGACCGTTGTGCCAAACGAATTCACTTGCTTTAATGGCCATTCCGAGGCTCCTTCAATGGCGGAGTGAATACAAAATTGTTTTGCTGCCGGGCAGAAAATTCTGCAAGCCAAGAGCTAGTTCCGTCAAGACCATTCTGCGGCGATCGGGGGATTCGCAACATTCAGGACTCAGCTAACCGGAGATTATATCCGACGCCCAGTCCTCCAACGCCAGCGATTTTTACCTTTTTCCGTGCGTCCGTGACGAAATCTACCCCAATGGATGCACGGCGCGCCGGAATGGGTTCCAATATCCCGCCGGAAATTGCAGACGGCGAAATCTGGCGGATCCCATCTGCCAATCCGTCCCGGCGGACCAACTTCCCGGCTCACGTTCCATGGCCTCTGCCGTCTGTTAGGAAGGCGGGAAACTAACGGATTTCGCACCTTTCTCTTTGGCACCAGCATCCAAAAGGCGGCTGCATTGGGCGCTGGGGACGGCCCGGACTGCGTGGTATACTTCGGGTAAGTCTCACACCGGTGCGCCAGTCCTAGATCTGAAGATGCATTCCCGGCCGAGTTGAGGCCCCCTGCAAAGCGGTCTCACGCTTGACGGGGTAGTAGTCGAAGGAAACGCACAATGGCACGTAGTTCGCGGCGCTCCGCTGTACTTGTTCTCTCCATCGTTCTCGCCTGCGGCTGTCTGGGTATGGTGTTTGGCCAGCGGCTGACGTCCAACCCCTCTTCCAGCAGCGGCGACAGCGACGTTCGTGACAGCTTGCGAACCTTCAGCGATGTGTATCGCGTAGTCCAGGAAAACTATGCCGAGCCGGTCAGCCCCGACAAGTCCATCTACAACGGCGCCATCCCGGGAATGCTGCGCGTGCTCGATCCGCACTCGAACTTCTTCGATCCCAAAGCTTACGCAGCCTTGCGCGAAGAGCAGCGCGGCAAGTACTACGGCGTGGGAATGCAGGTTGGTCCACGCAACAATAAGGTCATTGTGATTGCGCCTTTTGCCGGCGCACCTGCCTACCGGGCCGGCATCCGGCCGGGCGATATCATCGTCGCGGTCGATGGCAAACAAACCGACAACATGAGCACCAGCGACGTAGCCGAGTTGCTGAAAGGGCCCAAGGGCACCAGCGTGAAGATCACCGTGCTGCGTGAGGGCTCCGACAAACCGCTCGACTTCACGGTCATTCGCGACGAGATTCCCCGCTATAGCGTCGACGTGCATTTCATGATTCGTCCCGGCATTGGTTACATCCACGTCTCCGGCTTCCAGGAAACAACCGAAAAGGAAGTACGTGACGCGCTCGATGAGCTCGGCGACATTCACGGCCTGATCCTCGACCTGCGGCAGAATCCCGGCGGCCTGCTGAGTGAAGGCGTCGGCGTGGCCGACCAGTTTCTTAAGAAGGGACAGGTCATTGTCTCGCATCATGGCCGGGCTTCAGCCGAGAAGGTCTACAAGGCGACCCATGGCAACGGCGGCAAGGACTATCCCATCGTGGTGCTGGTGAATCGCGGTACCGCGTCGGCGGCTGAGATTGTCGCGGGCGCAATTCAGGACCACGATCGCGGCTTGATCGCCGGCGAAACTACGTTCGGTAAAGGACTGGTGCAGACGGTTTATCCGCTGTCGGAAAACACTGGGCTGGCGCTGACCACCGCCAAGTATTACACCCCCAGCGGACGCCTGATTCAGCGCGAGTATAATGGCGTCTCGCTCTACGATTATTACTACAACGACCGCGAAAACGGTGACAGCGCCGTCGGCAATCATGAAGTCAAGATGACGGACAGCGGCCGCACAGTCTACGGCGGCGGCGGCATCACGCCGGACGTCAAGATCGCCAATCCTAAGACCAACAAGTTCCAGGACACCTTGCTGGAGAAGTACGCGTTCTTCAATTTCGCGAAGCATTACGTGATCAATCACAGTGTCAACCGGCAGTTCGAGGTCGATGATGCCGTGATGCAGGAGTTCCGCAAGTTTCTGGACGAGCAGAAGGTCACCTTCACCGAAGCCGACCTGGCGGAGAACAACGACTGGATTCGCTCCAATATCAAGGCTGAGCTGTTCATCAACGAATTCGGGCAGCAGGAAGGCATGCGGGTGCACGCCGAAACCGATCCCGAAGTGCAGAAGGCGCTGGATCTGCTGCCGCAGGCCAAGCAATTGGCCGACAATGCCAAGAAGACAATCGCGCAGCGCAATAGTGCGCGACTGACCGCACAACAGAGCGAAGGCGCAGCAAATAGCAGCCGGTAGGCAGGTCAGTCTGTAAGAACGAAAGCCCGCTGAGGCGGGCCTTTTCTTTTGGCGCGACTGGACGATCGTGGCGGGCAGGAAGCAGGTCCAGTAGGCGTTCTTATGGAACAGGCTGGACGCGGTCCGGCACACGATCCGCAAGTCAAACCAGAAGCTCCAGTTCTGCAGATAGTACACGTCGTATTCGAAGCGTTTGGCAATGGAGGTGTCGCCGCGCCAGCCGTTGACCTGGGCCCACCCCGTGATGCCAACCTTCAGACGGTGCCGGGTGTCGTAATGCGAAATCTCTTCGAGAAATTTTTTTACGAAATGCGCCCGCTCGGGACGAGGCCCGACCACGCTCATCTCGCCCTTCAGAACGTTGAAGAATTGCGGCAACTCATCGAGACTCGTCTTTCGCAAGAACCTTCCCACCGGAGTGCGGCGGGGATCGTTGGCCGTCGTCCAGCGGGTCGAACTTTCTGCTGACAAGTCGGTCTTCATGGTGCGGAACTTATACATTTTGAAGGTCTGGCCGTTGAGACCCACTCTCTCTTGACGAAAAAGCACCGGGGCCCTTGGAGGTGATCTTGACGATCGCCGCGATCACCAACATTAACGGACCCGCCAAGAGGACGACCAGCAGGGAAAACACCGCATCGAACACTCGCTTCAAGACAAAATACATTGGCGATTCTGCCGGCGAATTGGCCAAATCCAGCATCTGCAGGTCGCCGAACTGGAACAGTCTCTCGCGCAGCACCGGTATATCGCCAATGTCCATAATGGCCCGCACTGGAGTGCACAGCGGTTGCAGAGTTCGGAAGAGATCGGACAGGGACGACAGGCGGTGCGCGGGCAGGGCGATCACCACGTCATCGAACGGGATGCCGATTCCGCGCTTGACATCGCAAAGCTCGAACACGGGCACATCCACCACGGCGACTTCTTCGTCCTCGGGAACCCGAATGTGGGCCACGACCTTCGAGGCGGCAAACGGTATGCGTACGAGCCTGGCCGCGACCCGACGGGCGTAGATATCAGCGCCCACAACCAGAATGCGAAGTGGCCGGCGTTGCTGCCGCCAACCCCGCAATGCCAGCCGAAAGAGGCTGCGACTCAAGATCGTGCTCACCAGCAGGACGATGGCGCTGACCCCAAAGAACACGCGCGAGAAATTCTGCTGGCGATAAAAAAACAGGATGCAAGAGAGGACAACGTAGGTGGTCACACAAGCCGATATGGACTTCTTTAGCCCCGTGTATTCCTGGAACAGCTCCTCCATATCGCAAAGCCCATAGTTTTCCGCCGCGATAGCTCATACCAGGGTTGTCACCAATAACACACCGAAGTAAAAGCGGGGGGCATACTTGGTTTGGGAGAGTACGGAGCGAAGGGGAACAAATCTGATGTAGGCTGCGGCGGCGAACGCCGCGAGCGGCATCAGGTAACACGATAACCGCAGATAGAACCGCAAAGAGTGCAGACGCAAGGTCATGACGATCGTTTCCCGGGCACCTCAAAACACAACTCTTCTGTAAAGCTTGGCGCCGACCGCATGCGAAAACCGTGCACACGGTTCGCCAAACCGTAGTTATGAGTCTCTAACCTTGGGAGCGCGAAAGGTTGTTTTGCCAACCCGTTCGCCACTGTTACAAGCGAATTTAACCAATATCTGACACGGGTGTGCCCCGCGAGGGATACCCCCGACGGCCGTTTGCCGTTGCGCGCTTTGCTTTGGCTAAATTGTCACAAAGCTTAGGACATCAGAATCTGTCCGTCAAGAGAAAACTGACTCGAACCCTGGCGTCCTGCGTTAGCGGTGAATCGACCGGACAAAAGCTATAATGGATTTTCTCATGAAAGCCTACGTTTATGTCTCGCTCAAGAAAAGCGTTCTCGACCCACAAGGCAAAACCATTCACGGCGCGCTAAAGAAGATGGGCTACCGTGGTATCGACGATCTGCGCCAGGGCAAGTACTTTGAGATCGCACTCGACGACAGCGTCAGCCGCGAAGACGCGCAGGCAGAGATCGAACGCATCGCGCGCGAGGTACTTACCAATCCGGTCATCGAGGAATACAGCTTCAAGCTCGAGGGCTAATCGGCCCTAACACAAGATGGCGAGTCTTTTCGTCTGCGCCGTCACATGGCATGGAGATGGGCAACCTCCGACTGTCGTCCTTCCAGTCTTCTTAACTCCGCGACAAAGAGGTCGATCCCATGAGCTTCGACTCGCGAGCAGAAGTGCACGGTGTTAACCGTCCTCGGCACGCTCCATTCCACATCGACTCGATCCAGATTTCCACAAACGCGTGTCCTGCTCCTCCTTGGCAAAAAAAGCGCATTCTCACGGCTCCGCCGTGAGACCACGAGTCAAAGTCGCGCAATTCTGTTTCCCGTTCATCCGACGTATTTCGCGGAAATCCCTCCAGTTTGCTAGCCACGTCGTCCAGCGCGCCTCTCTGTACATAAATCTCGGTGCACCCGGCGAAGCGTTCGCCGGAGCCGGAAACGCGAAGCTCAGCGCCCTCCAGGACATGTTCGTCGATATATTTGGATTCCAGGCCTGTCTGCATGGTTGCTACGTAGGATAGCAAGAGCGCGTCCGATGTAAAGACGCAGGCGGAAATCCTCTGCCCAATTACGGAATACAGCGTCGTCGGACCGGCGTCCTTGCGAATCGAGGCGATCCCTGTAACATCTAATCAGCTAACGTTTACAATTCAGGCATTCGTCTCTCGTATGTCTCCGTCTAACGTCGGTGCGGCTCAAAGGGGGCTCAGCATATGTGTGGCATTGTTGGTTATGTAGGACCGAAGCGGGTTGTGCCGGTCATCATCGACGGCCTGCGGCGGCTTGAATATCGCGGCTACGATTCCGCCGGCATCGCGGTCGCCGGCAATGGCGCTGGCCTGCAGATACGCCGCGCCGAGGGCAAGCTGCGCAATCTGGAAGAGGCGATCCGCCTCAAGCCGCTCGACGGGACCTACGGCATCGGTCATACGCGCTGGGCCACCCACGGCCGTCCCACGGAAGAGAACGCTCATCCTCATCGCGATTGCACCGGCAAGATTGTCGTGGTACACAACGGCATCGTGGAGAACTATGTCAGCCTGAAGAGGAAGCTGATCGACGAAGGCCACAAGTTCGTCACCGAGACGGACACTGAAGTCATCGCCCACCTGGTCGAGAAGAACCTGAAGGCCGAGGGCAACGGGCACCACGTTTCGCTGGAAGAGGCAGTTCGCAAGACGGTGCAGGTGTTGACCGGCGTCTTCGCCATCGCGGTCATCTCGTCGGACGAGCCCAACAAGATTGTCGCGGCGCGCAATGGCCCGCCGGCGGTCATCGGCCTGGGCAAGAATGAGTATTTCGTCGCCAGCGACGTGCCGGCGATTCTCTACCACACCCGCGACCTTTTCTTTCTAGCCGACGGCGACCTCGCCGTCATCACGCCCACGGGCGTTCAGCTCACCGACTTCGAAGGCCGGCCCATCACTCGCGAAGTGCAGCACATCACCTGGGACCCCATCATGGCGGAAAAGGGCGGCTTCAAGCATTTCATGCTGAAGGAAATCTACGAGCAGCCGCGCGCCGTCCGCGACACCACGCTGGGCCGCGTCTCGCTCGATTCCGGCAAGGTCTTTCTCGACGAGATGGACATCACCGAGGACGACTTCCGCAAGCTCAGCAAGGTCTATATCGCCGCCTGCGGCACCAGTTGGCACGCAGCGCTGGCCGGCAAGTTCATGATTGAGCGCCTGGCCAAGCTGCCAGTGGAAGTTGATTACGCCAGCGAGTTTCGTTATCGCGATCCGCTGACCGGTCCCGGCGATCTGTGCATTCTGATCACGCAGTCGGGCGAGACTGCCGACACCATCGCCGCTCTGCGCGAGTCGCGCGCCAAACGCGCCAAGACGCTGGGCATCTGCAACGTCGTTGGCTCTATGATCGCGCGCGAGTCCAACGGCACCATTTACACCCATGCCGGTCCGGAGATCGGCGTTGCTTCCACCAAGGCCTTCACCGCGCAGTTGGCTGCGCTGTTCCTGTTCGCCGTCTATCTCGGGCAGCTCCGCGGCACCATCGATGCCGACCACTCCAAGAAGTTGCTGGAGGACCTGACCCTGATGCCGGGCAAGCTGGAAGCGCTGCTGGCGCACGATGAGGAGACGGAAGACCTGGCCAAGGAATACCACCGCGCCCACGATTTCCTCTTCCTGGGACGCGGCATTCACTATCCCATCGCGCTGGAAGGCGCTCTGAAGCTGAAGGAAATTTCCTACATCCACGCCGAAGGCTATCCCGCGGGCGAGATGAAGCACGGTCCCAACGCGCTGATCGATGAGGACCTTCCCGTCGTGATTCTTGCCACGCGGGATGCGAGCGATCCCGGCTCAGTGCTGCGTTACGAGAAGACGCTGTCGAACCTGAAGGAAGTGAAGGCTCGCTCCGGAACAGTGATAGCGATTGCTACCGAGGGCGATGAGGAGATTCGCGAAGCCGCCGATCACGTGCTGTACGTGCCGGACGCGCCGGAGCTGCTTGCGCCGATTCTGGAAGTAGTGCCATGTCAGTTGCTGGCGTATCACATCGCGGTGCGTCGCGGCTGCGATGTGGACCAACCTCGCAATCTGGCCAAGTCGGTTACGGTGGAATAGGCAACCGGACAAGAATCGAGGTGTTCGAGCGGCAATTTTGAATTGTCATTACGAGCGCCCGGCATTTGGGCGCGAGGAATCTGCTTCTTCGTTGCTCCCGCAGGAAGCAGATCCCTCGCGGGCTGAAGCCCGCTCGTGATGACAAAACCTAAAAGGGCGGTGACGCCCGGCTAAAGCCCGACGCTTCCACCGTAAAGACCGCACCCCATCAAGCCTGCTTCACGAACTTCAGCGACGCCGAGTTCATGCAGTAGCGCAAGCCGGTCGGACGCGGGCCGTCGTCGAAGACGTGGCCGAGGTGGGCGTCGCACTCGGTGCATCGCACCTCGTCGCGCGTCATGCCCAGACTGCTGTCGTTGGCGGTCTTGACGTTCTGCTTGGCGATTGGCTCCCAGAAGCTGGGCCAGCCGGTACCGGAGTCGAACTTGGTCGCCGAGCTGAACAACGCGTTCTGGCAACACACGCAACGGAATATTCCTCTCGCGTGTAAGTCCCAGTATTGACCGGTGAAGGCGCGCTCGGTGCCTGCCTGGCGCGTGACGTTGAACTGTTCGGGCGTCAACTGGGCGCGCCATTGGGCCTCGGTCTTCACCACCTTCGGCACGCGCTTGGGACCAATCTTCTCGCCGTCATCCTTGAACTCGACAATTTCGACGTAGTCGGTTGCGGCCGGTGCGGCCTCGGCTTCGGTGCGGTTAAACAGGCTCATAAACGCTACTCCTGAGAGGGATAGGAAACTGGTTTTCAGAAAATTTCTTCGGTTCGTCATAAGCTTACTCGATTGCAAGAATTCGCTTTGTGCTGCTCCTGAAGGGGCAGCATTTGATTATCAGCCACCCAGCGCTCAACCACCCCAACGAGCGCAAAGGCGCCGCTCGTCGGGGACCCCGGTGTCGCGCTGGGCTATGATCTTGCGTCCCACTTCGCGGATTCGATTTGCAGTCCTACCTATTGATTCCGATAGAGCTGCGGATACGTCTGCTGCAAGTTGGCAACCTTTGGCAGATCGAAGCGCGCAATGTACGGGTTATCCGGATGGAGCGCCGCGTAATTCTGGTGATAGCCCTCCGCAGGATAAAAACCCTTCAGCGGGACAACCTGGGTCACGATCTTATGCGGAAAGACCTTCGCCTGCTCCAGCTGCGCGATATAGTCGCCGGCAATCTTCTTCTGCTCGTCGTTGCCGTAGAAGATGACGGAGCGATACTGCGTGCCCTGATCCGGGTCCTGCCGGTTTAACTGCGTGGGATCGTGCGCCACCGACAAGAAAACCTGCAACAACTGGCCGTAAGTAATCTTCGACGGGTCGTAGACGATCTTTACCGACTCGGCATGGTTGGTCGTGCCGGTGCTGACAATCTCGTATTCCGCAGTTTTCGCCGAACCTCCGGAATATCCCGACGTGGCCGAGACCACGCCTTTGACGTGCTGGAAGACCGCCTGGATGCCCCAGAAGCAACCTCCCGCCACCACTGCGCTCTCCTGGCCCGGCGAGCTCGCCAGAGGCTCATCCACGGCAGGTTTCGGAAGCGCCGTCACTTTTTCACTTGCGACCACGGAATTGCGCGACCCGCGCGTCACGACCACAACCAAAACAGCCACCATTAACGCCGCGAAAGCAAAACGCAACAAAAGCTTTGACATAGACTTTCCTTGTCCGATTTGATGCTCCCCGCTACCCTTACTCAATTAGAGTCGCCATCCGACAGAAGGTTACAAGGCAATCTGCCGGCGCCTGCTGGGCGTTAGGGATTGGAGCATCATGAAAGGTACGCACGCGTGAGGCGATCGGATTTCGCGCAGCGGCTTCCAAAGCCGCCCGATCTGGCGACACGCTGTAGAACGTCGGGTTACTTCAATGGCGGCTTGAATTGCTCGTCAATTTCGATCTGGTAGCCGTTGGCCAGCCGATTGCTCTCGTTGGCCATGCCGACGACCGACATCAGCTCGTGAAACATCTCCGGCGTCATACCCTTGTTGCGCGCCGAAGCGGTGTGCGAGGCGATGCAGTAGGGGCAGCCGTTGGTCACGCTGACGGCGACGTAAATCATCTCCTTCATCAGCGGATCGAGTGCGCCCGGCGCCATGATCTGCTTGATGTCCTGCCAGGTTCGCTGCAAAAGCGCCGGATCGTTGGCCAGGGCCTTCCAGAAATTATTGATCCAGTCAGTCTTGCGCGTAGCCATGATGTCGTCGTACACCGCCCGAACTTTAGGGCTGGCGTCCGCGTACTCGATGAGTCCAAATGTCGCCATGGGCGAATCTCCTTTACCACAGAGTGCACGGAGATCACGGAGAATTAATCTTTAATTTATCGTTCTCCGAGGACTTCCGTGTTCTCCGTGGTGAACAATAATCCGCGTTTACGCTATCGGCACCTTCTCCTGGTATGCGGCAATTTGCACATTCCATCCCAGCGCCTGGGTCATGGCATCGCGCAGTTGCGTAGCGGCTGCCGGCTCGCCATGCACCAGATAGGTTACGCTCGGCGCGCGCCGAAAGGTGTGCAACCACTCCAGCAGTTCGGGAGTGTCGGCGTGGTCGCTGAATTGTTCCAGGCTGGCCACCTGCGCGCGAATCGGAACTTGCTGCCCGAACATCTTCACCTGAGGCGCGCCATGCTGGATAGTGAAGCCGCGCGTACCCGGCGCCTGGAATCCGATGAACAGCACAAGATTCTTGGGATCGGGCAGGCGCAGCATCAAGTGATGCAGGATGCGGCCGCCGGTAACCATGCCGCTGGAGGAGATGATGATCACCGGAGACTTTATGTTATTGATCTTCTTGGAATCGTCCTGGCTGACATCGAAGTGAAAGCCGGGCCAGTCGAGCGGCGAACCGTACTTGCCGATCATCGCCTTGGTCTCGGGCGTGAACTCCTCGGAGTGCTGCATGAAGATCTGGACAGCCTTGATCGCCATGGGGCTGTCGGCGTGCACGGGCACGCGCGGTACCTGCCCGCTCTCCATCAACTCTTTCAGCATGAACAGAAATTTCTGGGTGCGTTCGACGGCAAACGATGGCACCACCACGCTGCCACCACGCTGCAGCGCAGTCCGAATGAGCGCAGCCATTTCAGGGCGCGGATCGCCATGAGGATGCTCACGATTGCCGTAGGTGCTCTCCATCACCAGCAGATCGCAGTCCTCACCTTCGGTGGGACCGGTGTACAGGACCTTGCCGGGCGCGACCTCGCTGTCGCGCACGCGCCCGACATCGCCGGTGAAGAGCAGCTTCTTGGCCGCTGGTCCGGAATTCAGCGTGATCTCCGCCATCGAGGATCCGAGGATGTGCGCCGCACGAACAAAGCGGAACGATAGCTGGCTGCTGAGCTGTTTGGCCTCGCTGAAGTTAACCGGGCGAAAGAGCGTCATGCATTGCTGCGCTTCTTCCATGGTGTAGAGCGGCAAGGCAGGATGGTGTTTCGAGGCCTGCGTCTTGTTGTAGAACGCAGCGTCTTCTTCCTGGAGATGTCCGGAGTCGGGCAGCAAAATGCTGCACAGCTCGATGGTGGGCGCGGTGGCATAGATGGGCCCGTGAAAGCCTTGCTTCACCAGTCGCGGGATCCAGCCGGAGTGGTCAAGATGCGCGTGGGTCAGAATGACGGCATCGATGGTGTTCGCTGGCACCGGAAGGTCTTGCCAGGTGCGCTCGCGCCATTCCTTTTGGCCTTGAAAGAGACCACAATCGACCAGCACCTGCAACGGGCGCGCGCCGTCGCTGTCCACGTGGATGAGGTGCTTCGATCCGGTAACAACTCCAGCGGCGCCGAGAAATTGGATGTAGTTCATACGATCCTTATTTACCACGGAGAACACGGAGAACACGGAGAATCAAGAATCATAAAACCTCCGTGAGCTCCGTGCCCTCCGTGGTGAGGTGTCCTTCTTAGTTATTTCGCCGCAGTCTCTGGCCCGGAGGAAACGGAGGTTACATACATCAATTCTCTTTGTTTTTGTCTTTGTCATCGTCCTCCGGCTTAGGTAGTGGAATCTCGTCCCGCGGCGGCGGGACATTGTACACGCTGCCGACATTGGCCTCCGGCACGCTACCGTCGTTGACCATGATTTTGTCGGGAGCGACAGGAACTTCGATGCGGCCGGTGCCTTTTTGTCCCGCCTTCACCAGCACGCGCATGATCTTTTCGCCGGATGGAGTCTGCACCAGCACCGGGACTTCAGCCCCTGCGCGACCGCGGTCCTCGATGGTCGCGGTCACCAGAAAGCTTTTTGCCTCGCTTAACAACGGCCGCGTGTAAGCCGAGTCAACGTGAAGGTCGGGCAAGCCACGATCGCGATAGACCCAGTCGTCGAAAAACCATTCCAGATCGCGCTTGGAACTGGTCTGCAAGAGCCGCTGCAGGTAGGCGGGATCCTTGTCGGCACCGGGACGATAAACTGCCAGCGCCGACTGCATTGCGGAGTCACCGACCATGTCGCGCAGCATCCACAATACGAAGCTGCCTTTGCCACGCAAGTAAAGTTCGTCGTTGGTGTTGAGCAGCGTGTTGTCGGCGGAACTGGAATCCGGCGCCGTCTTCGCTGCGGCATCAGCTTTGGGATTGGCCGCTTCCTCCGCTCTCACCAGCGGCTCGCGATACTCATCCAGGAAGTCCAACGCGGCCCTGCGTCCGGAACGGTTCTCCACCAAAACGGTCTGCAAGAAGCGCTCCGTGCCCTCCTGTATCCACGGATGCGGAGAGTGGAGGCGGGCCGCAACCTGCGTGGGCAATAACAAGAGCTGCAAGGTCGCAGTCGGCGCCTGGCGCAGCGGCGTGAACAGGACCGCTCCGCTCTGGTAGGGATTGGCATTGGGATCGGTCAGCTCTACTACCCGCGCCGGTTGGCCGGGTTCGCCAAGCCAATCGTGCAGCAGCGGATCGCTGGCTTCGGCGGCGAGCGCATAATCGCGGGCCAGCGAGGTGTCCTCGGGAAGATGCAATAGCGAAATTGTGGGGCGATCCAGCAACTCGTAGTTGGCGATGGCGAAGGCCGGAGCGGTTTCCTTCATGCCAGCCAAGGTCAACGTGTTGCTGAACTCCTTAAGCTTGCCGGCACTGTTCTCGCCGCCTGGGACTTCGCGACTCTCGCCGCAACTGGAGACCGTGGTATTCACGGCAATGCACAGCGATTCCGTGCTGCCGCCAAGCACAATCATGCGAGCGCCGAACTCGCTGCGGGCGTGGCGCTCCTTCCACACGGCGATGGCATCGAACACGGCATTGCCATCGCTCATATTCACCGCTTCGATGGCGACGGGATACCAGGTGACATATCCCAGGCCGCGCACGGCGGTGAACGCGTCGCTGATCTGATCCCAATCGTTGCGCGCGCCGACATCAGCAGGAGCACCCATGCGAGTCAGACGCGTCGCGTCGGGCGTGATGGTGCCACCGTACTGCACATCCAGCGTGACGGAGGCGGCTGGCGGCACCGCTTTTGGGAGCGTAACGATCGCTTCCGAAAGGCTGCCGGTGTGATCGATGTCGGAGGTGTAATTCTCGCCCAGCCACTGCACCGGCTTATCGTCGAGCGTGATGCTGTTCCAGTTCAGCGATGACGAGACCTGCAACGCAATGTTCTTCTCGGGACTCTTCGAGTCATTGCGCATCGTGAGCTTCCCGGTAACGGCCATAACGTGGGTGGTGCGGTCGATCTGGACTTCGAGCTGGTAACGCGTGATGGTGAAGGCCCGGCGGTCGATGGCGTGCAGGTTGAGTGAGGCCGCGAGCACGAATACCAGAATAAGAAGCGTCAAAACCCGGTTCATAACAGGGCACGGCTTCACCGTTTGCCGAAAAAGCCGGAACAGCAGATCCCTCGCGGGCCGAAGCCCGCTCGTGATGACAAAAATAATGGGCGTGCAACGGCGTACCTGAAGGTACGCCCCTTCTAAACGCGACAACATCGACTTTCTTGGCAGCCTGCGAGCTCGCGCCCTGATACAAACCTGGTTCATTGCTGAGACAGCTTGGATCAGGAAGGGAAACTTCATTGCGAAGACTTAGTCCTCTGGACAGGCTGGACGGGTCGGACTGCACGGCGCTGGCGCGCAAGCTCGAACATCACCACGCCCCCAGCAACCGAGACGTTGAGCGAAGGCACGTGCCCGAGCATCGGAATGGAGACCAGGAAATCGCAGCGTCGCCGAACCAGATCGTGCATGCCCTTGCCTTCAGCTCCAAGCACGATAGCGCAATGCATGTTGTAGTCGAGTTCGTCGTAGGTCTTGGTACCGCGTTCGTCCAGCCCAACAGTCCACACATTGCGCTCTTTCAGCTCGTCCAGAGTACGTGAGATGTTGGTGACGCGAGCGATGGGCAGATGCTCGGAAGCTCCGGCCGAAGCCTTCACCGCAGTGCCGGTCAATCCCGCGGCTCGCCGCTCCGGGATGATCATGCCGTCAGCACCGGCAGCATCGGCGGTGCGAATGAGCGCACCCAAATTGTGGGGATCTTCCACGCTGTCGACCACCACGAGGAAGCTGTATTCGCCATGGCGCTGCTCCAGCAGCGTGTCTACGTCGGCGAACTGTTTGCTGCTGGTAACGGCGATGACGCCCTGATGGGTATTGGTGTTGGCGAGCCGGTCGAGTTCCTCGCGAGGCAGGAAGCGCACCTGCACTCCACTCGCGCGGCAATCGTCGATGAGGCGCTGCATGCGCTGGTCGTGTCGCTCGCGCGCGATGCCCACATATTCGAAGCTGCGGGCACCTGACTTCAGGGCCTCGCTGACGGAATGGATGCCGTAGATGACGACCATGTTTGAAGTTAGTGTACGACAGGGGAGGTGTCAGCCGTCAGTCGTCTCATAAATCGTTCCGGCGTTGTAGCAGGACACGACCCTTAGAGGCTGCTGAAAAAGTTGTAGTTTGTCAGTCATGTGCCGCCGGCTAAAGCCGGCTCGGGAAGAAAAATAAACGGCGTATCGGCACGACTGAAGTCGTGCCCTGTTACAAGGCATTTATGAGAAGGCTTCTAGTGTGGTGTCCCGCAATTTCGTATCACAACTCCAAGGCACGCATGTCGTGGGAAGGTCTCCCCTCAGCGGCTAAAGCCGCCGCCCGACAGGGATTCTTGCGGCACGGCTGAAGCCGTGCCCTTTCAAAAACAATGCAGATTTATTCCACGAACTTCCGGGACGCCATTCTACATCCATGCCTTGCTTCACGATTTTTCCGGCAGTAGTCGCGGCCGACGACTCCGGACTCATCCGGCTAAAACAAACTTCGCTGCTTACTCCCTCACCTCGCTCCAATTGGAGTCGGGATTGAACTGGTTCATGAAGGGCGCCTGGGTTTTTGTCTGCTCTCCCAGGTCCTTCTGAAAGACCTGGCGGTCCTGATCGATAATAAAGGTCATCACTCCGGTGACTCCGTATTCTGCCGGATAGGCGATGAAACCGAATCCCCGGTTCTGGACACCTCCGCGGACATAATCTCTAAGACCACCGTTGGCAAAGAAGCCTTGCGTGGTCAATAAGCCGAAGTAATAACCGTGGAAAGGCTTGTGCTGGCTGGGTTGAAGTTTGGCGCCCTCCGTGGTGGCAAACGCCACCAAGGGTCCCAGCGGACTCTTCGGCTTGCTTGGAGCATCGGGCCAGTACAGTCCGTTTTCCGTGCCGGGATCGCTGATGAACTTACGCGCGTACTGCTTTGTGCCATCGTGTTCCTGCGCGAAATACTCGGTTTGCGCATACGCCAGCGCACCGAGGATGTCGATGGCGGCCAGTTCATTTCCACCGATGGTGCGATTGAGAAGCTCAGCCTTCCCTAACGTGGTATCGAAGTACCACTGTCCGGACGAGCCTTTTCTAAGCGGTATGGGGAAGGCGGTGTTGCTAACGTCGACCAGCAGGATTTCGGTTCCATTCTCCAACCTGCGCCAGCGATTCATTCTGTCGTAGGCCGAGGCAAAGCCTGCGAACGAACGTTTGTCCTCGTCCGCATTGCCGGAGGAAATGACGCCTTTCGAATCCGGGCCGAAGAGCGCCAGCATCTGCTGCTGATCGTCGTTTTTGGCGGCGAGGGCCAGCGCCAGGCCGGCTTCCTCGGGCGTGGAGAATATCTTTTGACCGCGCGCCGGCTCGTTGGCCGAAGTGGCGTGCTTACTGCAGGCTGGGAGCGCGATTGTCAGTGCCACCAGCGCGAGAGCCATCCAACACCGGTAACGCACCAACCCGCACTTACCGTCCGCCCGCGACATCATCCTCATCCACGCCTCCCTTGATTTGTGTAACGTCGAATCAGCCACAGGCTTCACCAGTGCAATCCGCTGGAGCGGCCTCCAATACCCCAACCAGAAGCTCCGCCGTGAATGGCCCACGCTCGATAGCTGGCGGAGCGGTCGCCCCAGCCGCCAATCGCGAAGGCGGTGCCGGCCTGACTGCCCCAACTACTGAAGGCCGTCAACGTCTGCTGTGGGTCGGGCGGTCCCCAACCGAGAGGACCATCGCCGCTGGGCCAGCCTCCGCCCTCGCGAGACCAGGCGCTGAAAACCTGAAAGCCGGGCTTGGGGTTCGCGGCACCGCTGACGTTGGAAGGGTGCTTGGTGGCACTCTCGGGCGCGGGTGCGTTGGTTTGTGCGCCTCCAGCTTGTGAACTGAACGGCCGGCTCGCGTCGTCGTGGTAGGGATGATTGCCGTAGTAGACATAACCACCGTAGTAGCCGCCATGCCACGCGTGGTTGCCGAAGTACGGATAGTTCCGATAGTTGGCCACGCCCTGGTACCAATTGCAGCTCCAGTTGCTCCAGCCCCAGTCGCTGCCGGTCAAGGCGCCAACGGCCACCCCGTCACCAAACGCAATCAAGCCATTTTCCGGCATGTTCTTGTTGTTGTAATTAGGCGTCTCCAGCGGAGTCCCATAAACTTGCCCCGGATTGTATTGCGGGACATAAACCACCAGAGGATTACCCGGCTGCAGGGTGATCATGTCCCCACTCGGTTGCGCCAGAATCAACTGCGGACTGGACTTTAGATGCTCCGCCGTCTTGGCCTTGGCGCGCAATGCCTGGACTGCGGCCATGACCGCGGAATGCTGATTGTGGTAAGCCTCGCCCAGCTGGGAGGTCCAGATGAGATTGCGCGACATGATGTTCATCACCGCCGGAAACTGCGTGAGCGCTTTGATGCTCGGGTCCCAGGGCTGAGCGTTGACTTCCTGGATGAAGACCCCCTGTGGGAGATCCATGCTGTGGTCCACCCACATTTTGGCTACCAGGATCTGGTCCGGAAAGGTCGCGGCCACCACGACTTGCGCCAGCAGAGGGTCGGGATACAGCGCAATCGGCGCGACCAGAGCTTGCAACTCCTCGGGGGGAAGTGGTACTCCCTGACCAGAGTAGTCAGATCCTGACATTGCGGCGGTCTGGTAAAGCGCTGCCCCGCCGGAATCCAGTGGCACGGTGAGCAGCAGCAGAGTAAAAGAAAGGGCCAATGATAGAGTTTGCCTGCGATGCCACACGATCATCCGTTTCTTCTCCCATGGAGGCCTGGTGTTCTTGTAACCGAACCTGCCGCCAACGCGCCACTGGAAATCTTCCGCCAATGACTCAATACTACAGTGCCAGAATGTTCCTCATTTCACAAACCGGACCTCACCATTCGGCTATCCGCGCATTCCAGTCACCGCCAGCATTGCGACCTGGTGGAGTTGAGCGTCGCGCGCTTCCATGCGCTCCAGCTACACTAGGATGTTCTGCTTTTTTTCACCCGAAAGGTTGAGGTCTTCACCATGGCAAGTGGCAATAGCAAGAAGGGCGTGATCGCAATTCTCACCGGAGGCGGCGATGTGCCCGGCCTCAATCCGGCGATCCGTGCGGTCACCATTCGGGCGGTGCGCGAGGGTTATGACGTCATCGGACTGCGGCGCGGTTGGGCCAGCCTGGTCGATATGGTGCGCGACAAGGATTACGACAACAGCGACAATTTTCAACGCCTCACCGAAGAGCTCGTGAATCGCGCCGGCCGCACCGGAGGCACGTTCTTGCATACCTCCCGCACCAATCCCAGCCGCATCAGCAAGATCGACATTCCACCTCACCTGCGCGAGAGCTACCAGGCCGATCGCAATGATTTGACTCCGGAGGTGCTGAAAAACCTCTCCTGGCTCGGCGTCGACTACCTGATCCCAATTGGTGGCGACGACACTCTCAGCTACGCGGTCCGTTTGTTTCAGGAAGGCGTGAAGGTGGTCGCTATTCCGAAGACCATGGATAACGATGTTCCCGGCACCGACTACTGCATCGGCTTCAGCACCTGTGTGACCCGCATCATTGAAATGGCCAATCGGCTGCGCACCTCTGCCGGCTCGCATGAACGCCTTCTGGTGCTGGAGGTCTTCGGCCGCTACGCTGGATTCACAGCCATGCTGCCCACCATGGCGGGCGCCGCCAATCGCTGCGTCATTCCCGAGTTTAAGTTCAACATCGATCGCCTGACCGAATTGCTGATCTTCGATCGCAACAAGAACCCCAGCAAGTATTCGGTTGTCCTCGTGTCGGAAGGCGCGATGTTCGAGGGCGGCGACATGATCTTCGAGCGCGAGGTCAAGGACGCTTTCGGGCACAAGAAGCTGGGCGGGATAGGCAATGTCATTGCCGAACGGATCAAGGAGCTGTCGTCACGATTTAACTCAGGCAAAGCTCTCGACGTGATGAACCAGAGCCTGGGATATCTGGTTCGCTGCGGCGATCCCGACGCCATCGACTCCATTGTCCCCATGGCCTACGGAAATCTCGCGCTGGACCTCATTCTCACCAAAGTGCACGGACGCCTGGTGGTGCTGCGCAACGGCCGTTACGACAATATGCCGATCGAGGTCATTGTGGCCACGAAGAAGGTCGTCAACATCAAAGAGCAATACAACACCGAACGGCTGCGGCCGCGCTACAAGAGCTTCGAGATGAAGCCGCTGTTCATCATGACCAGCGATCTGGGATAACAGTTGCTTTTCGAGGATCAGGCCATCGAGGTCGCGAAAAGCCCGATCGCCGCCTAACTTTACAAATTGTTCCACGTGGAACATTCGCGAAATATCACAAAGTAACCTGCCAAGCGATTGAAAACAAATAAGCCTTCGCACTTCGGTGCTAACTAACGAACGCTCGTTCGGAGCGCGGTCCAGGCCAGGACTCCCACATCCACAGTCTCCTGCCGGGTGCCCCAGGTCTCGCGTCTTTCGAGACCTGGGAGAACACTCAGGCGTATAGCTCGAAGCTCACTCGTTCCTTGCAGCAAAAACAGCCGCAACGCGGCGGGATAAAGTTAGCCCGGGGCGCAAGCCCCGGGGAACGTTCGATAAATGTCGCGAGCCGCGGAGCGGCGTCATTTGTGTTCGCCCTCGGCATAGGCCCACGGTCGGCCACGAGACCGAGGCCCTGCAGAGCTGCGGCACCAAGCCCCCATCACTCCTACTCCACCGACCCTAACCGCAACATCGCCTGCTTCAGCCTCTCATGCCCCTGCGTCAGTCGCAGATACCCTGCCTCGCTCCCACCCACCTTCGCGCGGATGATCTCCGCGAGGCTCTTTTTTTCACGATTGCTCCAGCCTTTGACTTCCGGAACCAATGCCAGCACCAGCGCGAAGTCGGCGAACGCCGCCTGTTCCAGCGGCGACCATTTCCGCAGATCGGTCCCCAACTCCCGCGCCAGCGATGCAACTGCGGCCTCACGCATCTTGCCCGGACCGCCCTTGAACTTCTCCGCCATATGACGCTGCACGGCAAAGCCAATGTTGCGGATGGAGAAACCATCCCACAACCCACACGGTCCGTCGCCTGTCTCGTAAAAAATGTGCTCCGCCGCCAGCTTGCGCAGCGTGCGCGCTGAAGTCCGATAGCCGGGCGTGCGAGCGATGCGTGCCTCTTCTCTCTGCGTCAGGCTCAGCAGCTCCGGCTTGCCCGGCCTGAACCCCAGCTTGCGGTAGAACCAAAATGCTCCCGACTTGACGGCTTCTTCATTGCCCTCACCAATCTGATAGGGATAGACGGAAAAGCACGTGATGCCGGCGAGCTGGTGCATCAGGTGAAGGACCTTGGCGTAAATCCAGGCTGTCTCACCCTCGCGAAAGGCGTAAAAAGTGTTGAAGCCGACCTCCATCCACTCGAACAGCCCAATGCCCTCGATGTAATTTATAGGCACGCCATTCTTCACCGTCATACCCGCGTAATAAGCGCGCAGCGGCAGACGTCGTTCCGGAGGCAGTCCCCATAGAAAAATGTGAACTCCTCGTCCCACATCAGCCTCCACCACGTGCTCCGCATCTCCGCGGGTTGTGCCATACAGTTCGCGGCACCGCACCGTGAGGACCGTGCGCACCAGATCCATCACCTGCTCGCCCTCGCGGCGCGAAAGTCTGCGCAAGGCAAGCGGCGGCGAAGCCAACTCCTCTTCCAGAGAAACTTGGCTGCGGCGAATGAGCGGTGCAATGTGGCAGTAGGGATCCGGCGGGTTACGACGAGCGTGTGTGCGGCTTGCGGCCGATTCCCCCAGCTCCCACTCGACTTCGATCTTCAGCGCGTCGTACCACGCCGTCTTTTCCAGAATGCTGCGCGGCCAGCTTTCCAGCCGCTGCATCAGCCACGTCAGAATTGCATTGGCGCCACCGGCGGCGCTGCTCAGCCAATCGAGATAGGGAGTGTCGGCCTCCACAAGGCAATCGTCCGCCAGCAGCGGAAGCAGTTGCGGCAGGCTGCTGGACATCTGGCGGCCTTGCGCGTCCAAGTCCCAATTCACTCGAAGATCGCGGGGAAACCGCTGCGCCAGCCAGCGCGCGACTTCGTAGGTAAAGGTGTCACGGATGACCGTGCCGGCGATTCCTGAGAACTCTTCTGAGTCGAAGAGATCGAGGTCGGCGTCGGAGTCGCGCAACACTTTTACCTGCTGCCCGACCCTGCCCAGCAACGCTTCCGTCAGGATCAGGACCTTGCGGCTTTGGGGAAAGGCGCGCATGAACAACAGCGCGTCGTGAAAAGCAACGAGCGATTCCGCGTCGGCGAATGTTTGGCCTCGCAGCGCCGCCAGCACCTTCTCTACCCCAGCGGCGCAACCCGGCCCGTATTGGCTCCTGGCTGCCTCCAGCTCTGCCAATCCAGCAGCTAGAGCTCGCTTCATGCTTCACCCGAGCCGGCGGCAGCGGCATCTGCGGCCAGAGGTGATGTCCCCGCCTCCTGCAACGCGATCGGTGCTGCCCTCTCAAGCTGTGTCGAGGCACGGCGTCCCGCCCTCACCGAACCCCAGACGATAAACAGGTTCGTCGCCATTACCACGGTGAAGGCCATGGCAGGAAGAAATGCGAAGTTCACTCCGCGGTCGTTGACGATCTCCAGCGCCAGAACCGCCGTGACCAAGCCACGGGGAAGCATCCAGAAGAGCAACTCGGTATCCTCGCGGGAGACATCCTTTACAATCCAGCGGCTGCCCTGCACGGCCAGGAACCGGGCTAGCACCAGCGCTGCCAGTATGCCGAGGATGGGAAGGATGTACTGCCGGCTGACGAACTGGGCCACAACGCCGAGCAAAACGAAAAAGAAGGAGCGCACCAGAAAGCTGAACTCGGCGTGGAAGGCCAGCAGACGCGCACCTTGCCGCGTAAGGTGAGGAGTACGCGGCAAATTGGCGAGGGTGACGCCAAAAATCAAGACCGTCAGCAGACCGCTGCCTTTCAGGTAATCGCCGGCTGCGTACACTCCCAACACCACGCCCAGATTCAGAATATTGGTAAACGGCGTACCAGCCAGCCGTGGGAATAACTTGTACCACACCGCTCCCGCTGCCACGCCAATCAGCAAAGATACGATGATGTGATGGGAAAAGTCGGTCGCCAATCCGGCGATCAGCGATCCGTTGCCTTCGCTCTTCAGCAGGCTGCCCACCATAAGGACAGCAATCACCTCGCCCAGTGACGACTCCACCGTAAGCGTTATCTTGACCGGATCGGGAGTGTCGATCTGCTGCAGTGCCGGAATCACGATGGTCCCGCTGGTGCATCCCAGTGCCGCTCCCAGCAGCAGGCAATCCGTCCACCCCAGATGTAGCAGTGCCCTGCCCATCAGCGCGATCAGCGCCAGGCTCAGTCCGAAACTCAGGACTACCAGCAACAAGCCGGCGGGGAAATAGCGCAGCGCCTGGCGAAGCCGCAACTCCAGTCCGCTCTCGAATAGGATGAGCACCAGGGCCAGCGTTCCCAGGACGCGGATTGCTCCCTGGAAGTTTTGCGGATTGACCCAATGCAGTATGGGACCGAGTGTGATGCCGATCAGCAGCAGGACGATGATGTCGGGAACGCGGGTCAGCTTCGACAGATGGTTCGCGGCCACCGCCAATATCAGCAGCGCCGCCAGCAAGCCGAAAGTGTGCGCCATGTCCATAACAGATCTACAGACACCCGACAGCGAGACTTCCGCCAGAGGAAAATTGGATCATCCATCATATTACGAAATCTTCGCAGCATTACCAGCCTTGCTTCAGATCCTCGCTGCTGTGGAATTAGTCTAAAAACTAGCAACAGTGTGAATTCCATTGCAAGATTGAAAATTCGCTCTACAATCGAATTGATATGCGGAACGGCGCCCACGTTCCCACAAAAGTTGTAGAACCAGTCATCCGGTTGCACCAGGACTGGCTGCCTGACTACATACCAATTCATAAACAAGGAGCATTGCATGAAGCGTTACATCATCATTTTGGCCGCATTAACAGCGTTGTCTAGCATAGCCTGGGCGCAGGATGGAGCTGCCCTCTACAAAGCGAAGTGCGCCATGTGCCACGGCGCAATGGGTGAAGGCAAGGTCGGGCCATCATTGCAGAAGACGTCCTTATCCACGCAGCAGATTACCGATCTGCTTACCAATGGCGCTGCCGGCAAGAAAGCTCCGCATACCAAGGGAGTTGCCGGGCTCTCAGCCGATCAGGCCTCGTCCATCGCAACCTACGTGGCTTCCCTCAAGAAGTAAATTCGCGGCCAATTACAAAGCCGGCCCCTTCACAGGGCCGGCTTTTGCTTGCACTGCAAGTTAGGCTCAGAGCAATTTCACGATTGGGCTACAGGGTGGAGCACCGCTTCAGGTAGAGCTGGCCTTCAGGCCAGCGTCAGTCGGTGCAATTGGAAAAAATCAGGCGCGGGCCTGAAGCTCTACCGCTTAGAACGTCACCCGCACTCCGAGTTGCGCCGCAAACGGAATTCCCACCGTGGTTCCGGGACCGAAGAAATCGCCCAGCGCGCCCTCGGGTATCTCAAGCTGGTTTAGGCTGGTAATGGGCGCGGTTGTGGTGCAGGCTGGATTCGTGCAAACACTGGTGACATTGGTGATACCTGTCACGGGATTTGGCACCATCTGGTTCGCTGGAACCGGAAGCTGGACCACATTGACCGCGTAGTTTGCCCCGGGATTGTTGCGGTTGAAGAGATTGAAGAACTCGACGAACGGGTAGAGCTGCCAGCGCTCGTTGAGTTTGAAAGGACGCGCGACACGCAGGTCTGACTGGATGTAAGGCGTGCCGCGGAATTCGTCCAGGCTTGTGTACACTCCATTCACATAGATGCGGCCGGTGTTGTCCGCATTCGTAATCGTGATGGGGCGGGCGCTCTCGAACTGATTGATGCTGCTAATTTGGAATCCACCGGGTATGTTCACCGTGAAGGCCAGCATGAAGCGGCTGGTAACGTTTTCGCCGGATGGTCCGTAGTCTCCGGGTCCGAAAGCATCCAGCTGCCCGTTCGGCAGTTTGCAGACGCCATCGACGTAGTCAAACAGTTCGCCCAGCAGGCAACCCCATGTGTCCGCTCTGGAAAGCGTGTAGTTCGCGACCAGATTGAAGCGCTTCGTATTGCCCGCCAGATGCAGCATCATCGCGTTGTACTTGGAACGGTTGTCAGACTCGAACACATTGACATTGGGCACCACATTCGCCTGGTCGGAGGCATAGTCTGGGTCTGACTTGGGAATGAGTGGAGTGAATAAGTTGGTGCCGCTGGTATAGGGGAAGGCGCGGTATCCATGAACGCCGTCCTCGTATACATAATCCGCGCTCATCAGCCATTGACTGTTGAAGGCGTGCTGCACGCCGCCGGTTATATGAATGGCGTAGGGCGTTTTGTAAGGGGAGCCCACCAGATTTCCCGTGAACCCACTGGCGCCAGTCACAATTCCCGTGGTCGGGTTGTAGCCTAGGCAGCCGGAGCCGGTAAGCGCATACGTGCCTGGGCCTCCAGTTAGCGTGCACGGTCCGGTGGTGTAGTTCGTGCTGTTGACACCCTGGAATGCAGTCGCCCATCCGTTCTGTGCCAGATCGTCGTAAAACATGCCGAAGCCGCCGCGAATTACAGTGTTCCCGCTGCCGCCGGGAGACCAAGCGAACCCAAGGCGGGGCGCGAACTGGTGGTGGTCATCCTGCGGCAGGCTGGGCACAACCGGAATCTGCAATGCCTGCATCGTGATGTACGCTGCGTTGTCCGCCTCGCTCCGTCCAGAAGCCTCAAACAGCCCCCAAGTCGACTGCCAACGCAAGCCGTAGTTGATCGTGAGGTTGGGCTTGATTCTCCAGGAGTCCTCGGCGTAGAGCGCCATACGCTGAACATTCTGCGAAAAGTTGCCGTCGCCGGCAGGAGTGTACGTGCAAGTTGAGCCGTCCGAAGGAGTGAAGTTGACACACTGCGGGGTGAAGACTCCGAAACTGCCGGGGTTGTCTATGTAATAGGTTGGGTTATTGGCGTACTTGGCAAGAGTCTCGGCCGTGGAAGGAAACGCCCCGCTCAGCACCGGTTCGTGAATAAAGTCGACTCCAAACTTGAGCGAATGAGCGCCCACAATGTGGCTCAGGTCGTAGCGGAACTGGTATTTCTGTTGGTTGCGCAGGTCGGGGAAAAAGGTAATAGGAGTAGCGAACTGGTTGTCGCCGTAGGTTTCGAAACCGGAAATGGTTAGCGCTGTGGAACTGAAGGGGAAGGCCAGCGCGAAACCCAGATTGGAGTTCCGGGTCTGCGTGAGATGCAATAAGCTGAAATCGAGAACCAGCGTGCCAACCGTGCTGTTATTGAAAGTATAGGTATTGCTGATCGCCGTATTCCAGTAATTGTCGTGCGTAAGCAGACCAGTTGACGGCAATGTGCCCTGCTCCACCAGGTTGTTGTTCGTCACATAGCTGTCTTCCGACGTACGCAGGAACCAACTTGATTTCGCCGACTGCGACCAGTCAAAGCGCACCGTACCGATGTAGTCGCGAAAGGGAACCGAAACAAAGTTGGGGGTGGCGATATACGGAGCGCCGGTGATCAATCCCTGTGCCGCCAATTGCGAGAGCGCGTTGAATTGCGTCATGCTGGCAGGGCTGTAGGCGACGCTGGCATCCTCTTGCACGGTCTCGAATGAGCTGAAGACCCACACCTTGTCTTTTACGATGGGACCGCCGATCGTGGCAACATAGTTCTGGCGTGAGAACGGCGCCTTGGGATTGTGCACGCAAACGCCGTCCGTGCATGTTTCCGCCGGATTCTCAATTGGGAAGCGGGCGTTTAGCGCTGCCGCGCGCTCGTAGACAGCCATGTCGCCGTGCCAATCGTTGGTCCCGTGCTTGGTGGTGATCACGACCGACCCGGCCGTTGTCCACCCGGTATCCGCTTCTTCATTCGAGGTGCGCACGGCAAATTCCTGAAGGCCGTCGGGCGAGAAATTCTGCAGAAAGCCGCCGATCCAGTCGTCGGAGTTGTCGGCGCCGTCAACCGACAGTTCGTTGTTCAAGCCGGAGCTTCCGCCGGTGGAGACGGCGGTTATGCGCGCCTTGGTAGGATCGGAAGGCTCGACCGGCTCAGTTCCGGGTACCAGATAAGCGATGTTGGCAAAGCTGCGCGCCGGGAGTGGAAACGTTTCCAGGTCTTGGCTGTCCACTACGCCCCCACGCACAGCGCTCGAGGTGTCAATCGTTGCGGTCGTAATCGAGGAAGAACTCCCCTGCACATTCACCGTCTCGTGTGCGGCTGCGGGTTTGAGCGTAATGGTGATATCGCGCACCACGCTGACTGCGGTATCTACATCGGCCGTTGCCTCCGCGAAACCTTTGGCCGTAGCAGTTACCTGATAGGGACCGGGCAGAAGGCCGTCAATGCGAAACTCTCCGCGATCGTTTGCCGTTGCCTCGCGGGCGATGGAGGATCCTGATCCTCTTAGCCGGACGACGACTTGGGCACCCACTACTCGCCTGGCGCTTGGGTCCTGGACCACACCTCGCAATGTGCTGGTGGAGTTTTGCGCGCGGACTGTGAGTGGAACCAGCAGAAGAGCGAATGCAATCAATAGCGTATGACAGAGTTGATGCGATGTTCCGGGAGCGGACTGCATGAGGTCAACCCTCCATCTGGCAAGTGCTTCTGGCGCCAGATATGTAGAAGGCCAAAGGCTATCCTGCAGCCACTCGTACTACCATCAGTAGTAACCAACTCTTTTCAGCAAGCCCCCAAAGTTTCCCGATTGCGATGGCGATGGCAGTTGCGGAATCCGGACATCTAATTTTGAACAAGCCGCTGACACGCCCTTCAGATGCGTGGCCAACTCTCACACTTTGGAGTGACGGCGCTCACAGCCCCTTGGTTCATGGCCCGCCGATACTGTCATCAGCGTCTCCTCAAGCTTGCTGTAGCCACGTGACATCCCTTGAGGAACGTGAAAGAAGGAAGTATGCCTGAGAACCTCGCACCGCTCAGCGAAGAACGTATCGCTTATCTGGAAGGGCTTGTCAGCCAAGCCAGGACTGCTGCTGCCGTCTTTTCGCAATTCACGCAAGAGGACGTCGACCGCATCGTCAAGCCGATGGTCATTGCCGGCCTGAAGCAAGCCCAATACCTCGCGCGACTGGCCGTTGAAGAGACTCGCATCGGCGTCCTGGAAGACAAGGCCCTCAAGAACATGGTGGCCACTGAATTTGTCTACAACTACATCAAGGACAAACGCACCGTCGGCGTCATGCGCGAGTATCCGGAGCGCGGTCTAATCGAACTGGCCGAGCCCATCGGCGTCATTTTCTCGCTTACGCCCATCACCAACCCCACTTCCACCGTTCTCTTCAAGTGCATCATGGCGATCAAGACGCGGAACGCGGTAATTTTCAGCCCGCATCCCAGCTCCTGGCGCTGCTGCTCCGAGGCGGTAAAGATCATGTACGAAGCCGCGGTGAAGCACGGCGCTCCTGAAGGCGTCTTCACCTGCCTGGAATCGCATACTCTGCAGGACAACGCTTACCTGATGCATCACAAGGACGTCGGCCTCATCGACGCAACCGGCGGCCCGGGCGCAGTAAAGGCTGCGTACAGTTCCGGAAAACCTGCCCTGGGAGTTGGTGCCGGCAACACCCCGGTGTATCTGGAGAAGACCGCCGACCTCGACATGGCCGTGGTCGATATCATCACGTCGAAGACATTCGACAATGGGACCATCTGCGCCTCCGAACAGACGGTGGTAATAGACGACGAGATTTACGATCGCGTGCTAAAGAAGTTTGCCGATCTGGGTGCGCACATCTGCAATGCGAAGGAGACCGAGCTGCTGGCACGCACGGTAATCGACCCCGCAACCGGATATATGCAGCCCATGGCCGTCGGTCAGAAGGCCGTAGACATCGCGCGCTTCGCCGGCATCTCCGTCAAGCCCAATACCAAACTGCTGATTGCTCCGATCAAGGGCGTTGGCCGTGAGCATCCTCTTTCCGTTGAGAAGCTCTTTCCCGTGCTGGCGGTCTATCGCGCAATGTCCGCAGAGGAAGCCTTGAAGGTCTGCGTGAAGGTAAACCACCTTGGAGGGCTCGGACATACCGCCGTCGTCTTCTCCAAAAACGACGAGATCATCCGCAAGTTTGGCGAGGTCATCAACGCCGGACGAATCATTGTGAACTCGCCGGGATCGATCGGCGCCCTGGGCGGCGTCTATAACGACTTGGTGCCCACCTTTTCGTTCGGCTGCGGCACTGGCGGCGGCAACAGCACCACCGACAACATCAACATCTATCACTACCTGAATATCAAACGCATGGCGCGAAGGACGCCAGCCCCTATGTGGTTTCGAGTTCCCAACCAGATCTACTTCAACCGGAATGCGGTCGAGAACCTGCGCAATTTTCCGTCGCACTCGACCCTCATCGTCACCAATCCAGCGCTGGAGCAGATCGGTCTCGTCGATATCGTGCGGCGCTCAATTCCTCCGCAGACACAAGTGCGGGTGACGATCATTCCCGATGCCGAGCCCGACGTCAAGATCATTACGCAAGGAGTGGAGGCGCTTAACTCCTATAAGGCTGACCAGATCATCGCGCTGGGCGGCGGTTCGGTAATCGACGCGGCAAAGATCATGAAGCTGAAGTACGAGTCACCCGAGGCCGATCTGGAAGAACTCGCCGCGCCGTTCCTCGATATCCGCAAGCGCGTGGTGCAATTCCCAACCGAGAAGATCAACCGCTCTCGGCTGATTGCCATTTCCACTACTAGTGGAACGGGCAGCGAGGTCACGCCCTTCGCCGTCATGACCGACAAAGAGCGCGGCATCAAAGTTACCCTCGCCGACTATTCGCTCACTCCCGATGTCGCCATCGTCGATCCGCAGTTCGTCATGTCGATGCCGAAGGGCCTCACCGTGGATACCGGAGTCGATTGTCTGACTCACGGTCTGGAGGCTGCCGTTTCGATCTACGCTTCCGCTTTCACCGACCCCAGCGCCATGCAGGCGATCCAGTTGGCATTCAAGTACCTGCCCACGGCCGTTGAGAATCCCAGTGACGAAGAGGCGCACACCATGATGCACAACGCCGCCTGCATCGCGGGGATCGCGTTCTCCAACGCTTCTGTCGGCGTCAACCACGCTCTGGCACATGCCTTCGGCGCGCGCTTCCACGTTGCTCACGGCCGGGCTAATGCCCTGATGCTGCCGCACGTGATTGCCTATAACGCGTCGGTGCCGACGAAGTTCATGCCATCGCCTAACACACGGGCGTATGTTGCCCACAAGAAATACGCCATGATTGCCGACCTGCTGGGCCTCGGCGGCCATACGGTTGAGGAGAAGGTGGACAAACTGGTCAAGGCGATAGAACAGTTGCTCGACCGCTTGGGCGTTCCGCGCTCGATTGCCGACCTCGGAATCACCAAAGAAGAGTTCGAGCGTGCCATGCCCGAGCTGACGAAGAATGCCTTCGACGATCCTTCCTGGCGCACCAACCCTCGCATGCCGCTGATCAGCGAGTTGACCGAGCTTTATTGGAGCGCGTACCGCGGCCGGAGTGCACCGCAGGAAGAAACGTCAATCCCCAAGCGGAAGGTCGAGGAAGAGTTGTGCGTATGACTACTGCATAACCGCTATGTCCTCGGAAACCGAGCTCAGGCTGGCGTTAGAACAACGTCTATTCTTCACGCGCCAGGAAATCGATGAGCGCATTCAGCGACGAGCGCGCATCCGCAATCGCATCTTGCATCGCATCCAGATGGTTCTTCAACGCTACCGTCACTTCCGCCAGCGACCGGCGATGCTTGCTGTCGAGTGACAGGAACAAGGGCAGCGCCTGCTGATCCAAAGTTCGGCTTCGCGATGCTATCTCGGCAAGACTATGCGTCAGAATGAGAGCATTTGCATTCCCACCGAAGCCCAACTCGTTCAGTCGCTGCGCGATTCTAGGTTGCAGTTCGACGATGTATTCTGTCTCGGAGTCGGCCATTATTCCTCTGGAGAATTAGATTCCGCCTCGCGGTCGCTGGCATCGAGCAACCGCATTGAATTCTTCGGCCCGATTGCGTAATCTTTGCCACGAGTGGGTTGCTAAGGTAGCCAAGTTTAGTATGACGTGCTCCGCCCTCGAAATAGGCGTAGCAGCATCCAAATCTCCAGCATCATCGAGAGAACACCATGAGCCAGACTACTTCCACCATCCGCAGCTTTGGATTTTTCCTGAATGGCAATTGGAGCACGCATGGACGCGAGGCGGTTGTGACCTCGCCGTATGACCACAGCGTCCTGGCGGTCATCAGCGAGGCGGGCAGCGACGATGTCGAGGTCGCGATCGAGTCGGCGGTGCAGGCTTTTGCGGTCACCCGCAAAATGACCTCGCAGCAGCGCGCCGACGTGTTGCACAAGATCGTCGAAGGCATCACCGCGCGCCGCGAGGAGTTTGCCCGCACCATCTGCCAGGAGGCCGGCAAGCCGATCAGGACAGCTCGCGTCGAGGTCGATCGCGCCATCTATACATTTCAGGTCGCGGCCGAGGAGAGCACGCGGATCTACGGCGAGTACATCCCGCTGGACACGCTGGAATCCGCCGCTGGACGCTGGGGTCTGGTGCGACGGTTTCCGCTCGGACCGGTCTTCGGCATTACGCCGTTCAACTTTCCGCTCAACTTAGTCGCCCACAAGGTTGCCCCGGCGATTGCCGCTGGCTGCCCCATCATTCTGAAGCCCGCACCGCAAACGCCCATCTCGTCGTTTCTCCTGGCCGAGATCGTGCAGGAGTCAGGCTGGCCGGAGGGCGCGCTTGCCGCCATGCCGCTGTCGAACCACGATGCCGGGATACTGGTCGCCGACGACCGCATCAAGCTGCTGACCTTTACCGGCAGCGCCGCCGTGGGATGGCAGCTCAAGAGCCACGCCGGCAAAAAGCGCGTCACGCTGGAACTCGGCGGCAACGCCGGCGTGATTGTGCATAGCGACGCCGATGTGCAATATGCCGCGCAGCGCTGCGTCGCTGGCGGCTTTTCCTATGGCGGGCAGACGTGCATTTCAGTGCAGCGAATCCTGGCGCACGAAGCGGTGTTCGATAAGTTCACCGAGCAGCTCGTGCACGGAGTTCGCAAATTGAAGTCCGGCGACCCCATGCTGGAGACGACGGATGTGCCTCCGCTCATCCGCGAACACGACGCGGTGCGCGTGGTCGAATGGATTGACGAAGCTGTGCAGGCTGGCGCTAAGCTCCTATGTGGTGGCAAGCGTAAAGGCGCGCTGGTGGAACCGACGGTGCTCACAGACACAACGCCGAACATGCGCGTGAACTGCGCGGAACTTTTCGGCCCGGTTGTGACGGTCGAGTCGTACGAGACGTTCGATGAAGCCTTGAGCACCATCAACAACTCGGTTTACGGACTGCAAGCCGGGATCATGACGCACGATGCGCGGCTCATCCAAACCGCGTTTGAGGAACTCGAAGTTGGCAGCGTCATCGTCGGCGATGTTCCGACTTTTCGTGTCGACCAGATGCCGTATGGTGGAGTGAAGGATTCCGGACTCGGCCGGGAGGGACTACGCTACGCGATTGAGGACATGACCGACAGGAAGCTGCTGGTGATGGCGCTGCGGTGAAGAGCCCTGCATCCGGTAGGATCGAGGAACCGGTGATCAGAGAGGTCCTTCGACTCGCCAGCACAAATGAAGTGCTGGCTCGCTCAGGATGACAACTCACAGACTGAATGCTGACGCCTGACAGCTTATTTCTTCTCAGTTTGCGGTCTGGACCAGTCCCTTCAAGTAATCATCAATCGACTTCGCGGCTTTGCGGCCGGCGCCCATTGCCAGGATCACCGTGGCTCCTCCAGTCACAATGTCGCCGCCGGCGAAGACGCCTGGCTTTGACGTCGCCAGCGTGTCTTCTTTGGCAGAAATGTAACCTCGCTTGGTGGTAGCCAAGCCAGGAGTCGTGGACTGAATCAGCGGATTGGCCGACGTGCCCGCCGCGATAATCGCGACCGAGCAAGGCGCAACAAACTCCGAGCCCTTGATCGGAACGGGGCTGCGCCGGCCTGAGTCATCGGGCTCGCCAAGCTCCATGCGAATGCAGCGCACCGACGTGAGATTCCCCTTCTCATCGCCAAGGAACTCAACCGGGTTCACCAGCATTTCAAAATGCACACCTTCGTCTTTCGCGTGATGCACTTCTTCCACACGGGCGGGCATCTCGATTTCAGTCCGGCGATAGTAGATGCTGGCGCTGTGCGCACCCAGACGCAATGCGCTGCGCACCGCATCCATGGCGGTGTTTCCGCCGCCCACCACGATCACGTCGCGGTCTTTGCAGGGATAGAGCGGCTCGTCATATTCAGGGAAACGGTAGGCGCGCATCAGGTTCACGCGCGTCAGGAATTCATTGGCCGAATAGATGCCGTTGAAGTGCTCGCCGGGCACGTTGAGGAAGCGCGGCAGCCCAGCGCCGGTCGCGATGAAGAGGGCGTCGAAGCCTTCGTCGTTGGTCAACTCGTCGACGGTGACCGTCTTGCCTACAACAACGTTGGTCTCGAACTCCACTCCGCGACGGCGCAGCACATCGATTTCGTGGCGCACAATCTCTTTGGGAAGGCGGAATTCCGGGATGCCATACACCAGCACTCCGCCCAATTCATGCAGCGCCTCGAAGACATGGACTTGATGTCCCATCTGAATGAGGTCGCCGGCGCAGGCCAGGCCCGCTGGGCCACTGCCGATGATGCCAACTTTCTTTCCTGTGGAAGGCGCAGTTTTTGGCAAACCGAATTGCCCAGACTCACGCTCCCAATCAGCGACGAAGCGTTCCAGGTAAGCGATACCAACCGGTTCGCCCTTCTTGCCCAGCACGCAACCGGATTCGCATTGATCTTCCACCGGGCACACGCGGCCGGTGATGGCAGGCAGCGCATTGTCCTCTCGCACCTTGGCAGCGGCGCCAAGATAATCCTCCGCCAGAATGAGATCGATGACCGCTCGCACGTCAACCGACACGGGACACTTTAGGACGCATCCCGGCTTGGGACACTCGATGCAGCGCAGCGACTCCTGGTGCGCCAGCTCGGGGGGAAATCCCAGATTCACTTCCTGGAAATTGTGGGCACGGACCTGTGCATCCTGCTCCGGCACCCGCTGACGCGGCAACTTCGTGCGCTCTTTGTTGGGCAGGGGGTTGTGGGTAACTTTGGTCTGGGTCGCATCACTCATTGGTCACCCCCACCGCTTCAGCGGCGCATTCGTGCTTATGATTTTTTCGGCGAAGCCGCTCCAGCTCGCCCTCAGGATCAGCCTGTAAGCGCTCGATACTCACCCGCTCTTGCTCGCGATACATGTTGTTGCGCTGCATCAGCACCTCGAAGTTGACCTGGGTGGCGTCGAATTCCGGGCCGTCCACGCAGGCGAATTGGCTGCTGTCGTTGACCAGAACGCGGCAGCCGCCGCACATTCCGGTGCCGTCCACCATGATGGAGTTCAGGCTGACGATGGTCTTGATCTTCTCCGGGCCGGTAAGCTTGGCCACCGCGCGCATCATAGGCACCGGGCCGACAGCCAGCACGTAATCCACCTTACCGGCGGCCATAACTTCCTTCAGCTTGTCCGTCACCAGACCCTTGGTACCGTAGCTGCCATCATCGGTGACAACGTGGGTCTCGTCGCTGACCACGCGGACCTCGTCTTCCAGCACCATCAGCTCTTTACTGCGCGCGCCCACGATGGAGATGACCTTGTTTCCCGCACGCTTCAGCTCGCGAGCCGTGGGGTATGCCATGGCGGTACCGACGCTGCCGCTGACAATCACCGCGGTGCCGAAGTTTTCAATCTCTGAGGGCTTGCCGAGAGGACCGACGACGTCGAGGATCGAGTCTCCCGCCTCGAGCATGCTAAGCAGCATAGTGGTTTTGCCGATGGCTTGCACGACAATGGTGACGGTGCCGGCCTCGGGATTGGCGTCGGCAATGGTCAGCGGGATGCGCTCTCCACAATCATCCAGCCGCACGATCACAAACTGCCCCGGCTTCTGCTTCTTGGCGATGCGGGGAGCCTTGATGACAAATAGCTTGATACCTCGCGCCAGGGGGCGCGCTTCCACGATCTCGTACACGGGTACCCTCCACATTTGATTCTGCTGGGGTATGTACATGCAGTCTGTGGCGTACGTCACAAGGCAGGCGGACATGGCGCACACGCCGGCAAAGTCTCAAAGAGGCGTGTGATGCGTGCGGACTTGACGAGACCCGACCTGGACCGAGCGCCATTGTTATACTTCCATCCTGATGCTCAAGGAAATTCTGGAAGAAGGCCGAATCCTTACCGACAACGCGCTGGAACGTCTGCTTCCGGCTGCCGGTCAGTACCCCTCATCGATCCATCGGGCCATGCGGCACAGCGTTTTTGCCGGCGGCAAGCGCCTGCGTCCCATTCTCTGCATGGAATCCGCGCAAATGATTGAGGGATGCGTTCGGCCCGGCGTGGAAGAACTGGGCGCGGCGCTGGAGATGCTGCACACCTACTCGCTGATTCACGATGACCTGCCCGCGCTCGACAACGACGATCTGCGCCGCGGGCTCCCCACCTGTCACAAGGCGTTCGGCGAGGCAACGGCCATCCTGGCTGGCGACGCCTTGCAGACCTATGCCTACGAAGTGCTGGCTAAGTTGCAGTGTTCAGCAGCGGCCCGCGTTGCCATCATCGCCGAGGTCGCGCATGCAACGGGCACTATCGACGGCATGATTGGCGGCCAGGTGATGGACCTAGAGGCCGAACACACGCGTCCCGACGCTAAGACGCTGGAGTACATCCACCGCTCCAAGACCGGCGCGCTGCTGACAGCAAGCGTCATCACCGGCGGCATCTACGCGGGAGCCAGCCATGAGCAGATTCAGAACCTGCGTGACTTCGGACAGAACATCGGACTTGCATTTCAGATCGTGGATGATGTGCTTGACGTGACGCAGACGTCGGAGCAACTGGGCAAGACCGCCGGCAAGGACACCGCGACCGAGAAGGCGACCTACCCGGCACTTTTTGGCATTGACGCCTCGCTCAAGAAGGCGGATGAACTGGTCGCTAAGGCCTCGGCGGCACTGGATAGCTTCGGCGAACGCGCTGCGACCTTGCGCGAGATTGCCCATTTTCTGGTGGAGAGAAAGAAGTGAACGGTGGGACTAACTACTTTTCGGCTGTAGCCGACTCAATATCCGTGTAAACGAAATCGTCGCCTTTAAAGAGCAGCGGCTCGGACATTTCTTTGGCAAGAGCGTAGGCAAAGCAATCACCGAAATTCAGCTTCGCTTGGTGTCCGCTGCCTTTGCCAAAGTCGCGATATGCGTCCCGCGCCACTAGGGCCTGGTCAATCGTAACCACCTCAATTGTGATCTCCGCTTCGCGCAGTAGATCATCGAATCGCCGGGTTGCCACGGGATCATGACTGCTGTCGATGACCGCCGCTGCTTCCACATAGTTCACTGCCGAAAGTCGGCGCTGATCGGCGTTTTCAATTGCTTCCGCGAATTGCGCCGCCTCTGGCTCGTTGCGCAGAATTGCGATCACGGCTGAGGTGTCGAGAATCAACGCGGCAGCCCTTTATCGTCATAGAGCAAATCGCCGTGCTCAATGGATCGGTATGGCTCTTTAAGGTGTGCAGCGCAATCCCTTCCGATTCGCAACAGGCGATCAGCAAGTCCCCTGCTTCGTTTTCTTTGTAATCGTTCCAATCGCTGGCGAACAGCTTCCGTTACAGCCTCCGTCTTATTCTCCCCCGTCGTCCGCGCCAGCTCTTCGATCAGACTGTACGTCTCTTTGTTCTTAATATTGAGCGCCATAGAGCAATTGTATAGAGTTCTACCCAAATTGTCTACCAGTATACCTCACAACCTCCGCTATATCGACTGCACCGGCACCATCAGCAGGTCCTCTACCAGCCCGACCTCCTTCTGCACAAACGGCTCAGCGTACTGCACTCCGGCGAGCACGCCATAGTGGCCGGCCATGGCGGCGACGCGCTCGCGGATTTCCGCCTGCCGCGGAAACAGGCCGCTGCCCGCCTTCTGGTCTTCATACTGCGAGCGATAGGCCATCAGCGAGGCAAAGCGCGTCTCGAACTGCGCCGAGATATCCACCACGAACGTCGGCCGAACGTCGGCATAGAGGCTGGCGTAGATGATCTTGAAGGGGCGATGCGGTGGCTCGTCGAGAACCAGCTTGGACAGTCCCGCCAGAAACGCCGCTTCGTAGCCGAGCACCGACGCGGTGGCATGGTCAGGATGACGCGCCTGCCAGTACGGCAGGATCAGCACGCGGGGGCGGAGTTGGCGGATGACGCTGGCGACATTCAGACGGTTCTTATAGGTGTTCTCCACGCGGCCGTCGGGAATGTCGAGCGCATGTCGCCAGCCGACTTTGAGGATGCGCGCCGCCTCGTCGGCTTCCAGGGCGCGGTCCTCGACGCTGCCACGCGTGCCCATCTCGCCTTGCGTCAGGTCGAGGACGGCAGTGCGATGGCCACGCTCGGCCATCTTGAGCAGCGTGCCGCCGCAAGTCTGCTCCACATCGTCGCGATGCGCGGCGATGGCAAGGATGTCGGCTTGGAAGCTGTCGGCGATCAATGCTAGAGCCTCATGGCGACGGCAACCCCGTCGCGCAACGGAATGATGGTGGTGTACCAATCGGGTGAGGAATAGAGCAGCCGGTTGAGTTCGACTACGCCCTCGGTGTGTTTGTCCGGCTGAGGCTTAGGCAGACCGGGATTGCCGGCGGCGTATGCGACGCGACCGCTCCACAGCGTGTTGTCGATGATGAACAGCCCGCCTTTGCGCACCCGCGCCGCCGCCATATTAAAGACGCGCGGGTAGTCGTGCTTGTCGACGTCACAGAACAGAATGTCGAACTGCTCCTTGCGCTCGGAAAGCAGTTCGAGAGCGTCGCCGGTGTGAATTTCGACGCGATCGGCCACGCCCGCCTGAGCGAAGTAGCGCCGGGCTTCGTCAGCATTCTTACGACTGCCGTCGGTGTAGTGGACCTTCCCGCCTTCGCCAACCGCTCTTGCCCACCAGATGGTGGAGTAGCCGATGGCCGAGCCCATCTCAAAGACAGTCTTCGCCTTGATCAGCTTCGCATATTGGTAGAAGAGGCGGCCGACGGCGGGCCCGACAATAGGAATGTCGCGCTCCTTCGCCTGACGCTCCATCTCCTGCAGCACCGGCTCGCGCGGCGGAAGCATGGCATACAGATAGTTCTCTACGTGTTTGTCAGTAAAGCTGGTCATAATAGTTAGCCCTTAGCAGTTGGCAATTAGCATTTGGCCAAGTGCTAAGTGCCAAATGCTAAGTGCGAGACTCACAGTGTTTGTCCGGGTTTCATCTCCAGTATCTCCGGGCCACCCGGACCAAGGAGCTTCTTCAGTTCGCCGGGCCGGCCGGTCAGCATTGGAAAAGTACCAAAGTGCATGGGTATGACCGTCTTCGGCTGAAGCAGCATGCACGCGTGTGCGGCTTCGCGCGGTCCCATGGTGAAGTGGTCGCCGATAGGCAGCAGTGCAATCTCAGGCCGGTAGATCTCGTGAATGATCTGCATGTCGCCGAACACCGCAGTATCGCCCGCATGATAGAGCTTCACTCCGCCCGGCAGCTCAAGCACGTAACCGCAAGCCTCGCCACCATAGACCATGCTGCCATCGTCATCCTCAATGCCGCAGGAGTGGACAGCGTGTACCATGGTGATCTTGATGTCGGCGACGGTTTGCGTACCTCCCTTGTTCATGGGCGAGATCTGCTTAGCGCCTTTCTTCTGCATCCAGGCGCAGAGTTCGAAGATGCCAACCACCATGGGATTATGCTGCCTCGCGATCTTGACGGCATCGCCAATGTGGTCGCCGTGACCGTGGGTGCAAAGCATCACGTCGCACTTCTTCACCTCTTTTTCATTCTCTGGACAGAGGGGATTACTCAGCCACGGATCTATGTAAATTACGGTTCCGTCGATGGTTTCAATGCGAAAGGTGGCATGGCCGAGCCACGTCAACCGGTTTCCTTGCAGATTCATTTTTTGCCTCACACGAAATAAAAGAGTACGGAATTGGAGCGAAGGAACTGCTGTTGGGTTTCCGCTTCGCGCCAGCCACGATAGCCGCCGGACAGAGAGATGACGTTGCGAAACCCCATCTTCTTGAGATTGAGAGCGGCCAGTGCCGAACGGCCGCCTCCGGCACAATACAGCACCAGCTTGCGGTCCTTGTCGGTGGTGACCTGGTCGATGTCCCTTTCCAGAATGCCCCGCGGCATTTTCACGGCGCCGGAAATCGTCCCCATCGCCTGCTCGTCGGGTTCACGCACGTCGATCAGCGTGAAATCTTCGCCCGATTGCCGCATGTGTTTGAGTTCGTCCGAACTGATCTCGCTGATTTGCGACTTGGCCTCATCCACCAATTGCTTGAACTCCGGCAAAGGCATTCTCGCACCTCCCTGGCAGGCAAGAATTCTAGTGTGTGCGGAGGTGGGCCGCAACTTACGACACATCGGTACCGGCGGAAGATTCACGACTGCTAGAAGCGCACTGCTTGGACAGTCGCTGGCGAAAGACATCTTCGCCCAGTCCGCGAAGCCTCATTCCCCAACAAGCCGCTGTTATCATGAAGAGCACGAGTTCGACCGTAATGTCATCTGTCACGCCACAGCCATTGGTCTCCGCGACGCTCGATTCCTATCTGCTCGAGGTCGCTGGCGCGGTGAACACCACGCTGGACCTAAACACGCTTTTGCAGCGGGTGGCGGAGATGTTGAAGCGCGTCATCGACTACGAAATTTTTGCCATCCTGCTGCTGAACGAGAAAGCCCAGGAGCTTCGGATCCGCTTTCAAGTTGGCCATCCCCCCGAGGTCGCCGAGCGCATCCGCATCAAGGTTGGTCAAGGCGTAACCGGACAGGCGGTGCAGCGGCGCGCAGCGGTTTTGGTGAACGATGTTGCGTCGGAGGAAAACTTCATCAACTCGGCTCCCGGCGTGCGCTCTGAATTAGCAGTGCCGCTGATCGCCAAGAACAAAGTCATCGGTGTGATTGACGTGGAAGCCGCTCAGCCGGGCGCCTTCACTGAAGAGCACAAACGCCTGCTGACGCTGTTTGCCTCTCGCATCTCCATCGGCATTGAGAATGCTCGCCTCTACACGCGGGTGGCGCGGCAGGCGCGGCAACTCACATTGCTGACCGAGATCAGCCGCGAACTGACGTCGATCCTTAACGTCGACCAGTTGCTGAAGCGGATTGCCGACCTGCTGACTCGCATCATCGACTACCAGATGTTTTCCATCCTGCTGCTCGATGCAACCGGGAGCGTCCTGCAGCACCGCTTCTCGCTGCGCTTCAAGGAAAGTGTGCAGCTCAAGCACGAGATCCCGCTGGGCGTGGGCTTGGTTGGATATGCCGCGCAACATGGCGAGGCAGTGTTGGTGCCGGATGTCAGCAAGGACCCTCGCTACATTCCGGCGAACGCCGAGACCCGCTCCGAGTTGTGCATTCCACTGATCTACAAGGACAAGGTCATCGGCGTGCTGGACATCGAGCACACGCGCCGCGGATATTTCAACGAAGATCACGTGCGCATTATGACGACCATGGCCGCGCAAGTTGCTATCGCGATTGAAAACGCGACCCTGTACGAACGCATTGCCCGTCAGGAGAAGCGCCTTGAGCAAGACCTGGCACTGGCGCGCGAGCTGCAGTTCCGACTGCTGCCGCAGAAGCTGCCGGTGTTCAAGCATGCGGAAGTGGCGTCACGCTTCGCACCCGCACGCCAGATCGGCGGCGACCTCTACGATTTCTTGAAATATGGTGGCCATGGAGTGACGGCAATCGCGGTTGGAGACGTGAGCGGCAAGGGAGCACCGGCTGCGATCTATGCGGCGCTGGTCAGCGGCATCGTCCGCTCGCACGCCATGGAAGAACCAACCGCTGCCGGTATGCTGGAGGCGCTTAATCTCTCGCTGGCGGAGCGCCCCATCGATGGCCAGTACGTCTCCATGATCTATGCCATCTGGGACGATAACCAGCAACAACTGCAGCTGGCCAACTCCGGCCTGCCACGACCGATCCACTGTCGCGGCGGTAAGGTCGAGGAAATCCAGGCCACGGGTTTGCCCATCGGACTGTTTAGCCACGCCACCTATGATGAGTTGAATGTGCGCGGCCGCAAGGGCGACGCGTTTCTGTTCTTCAGCGATGGCATTCTGGATGCGACCAGCTCCAAGGGCGAAATGTTTGGGCGGCATCGCCTGGAGGAGATTGCGAAAGCCAATGCGCATGGCAGCGCCGAGGAACTGGTCGACGCGATCTTTACTGCGGTATCAAACCACGCTGAGGGCGTGGAAGCCTTCGATGACCAGACCATCGTTGCCCTTAAGGTGAAAGGACCTTCGCCCAAAAAGTGAACGCCGATCAGCCGCAGCCGCGCCCGCCTGGCTTCACCTATTTACGAGAGAAGCAGCGCATCGGCAGCTCCGATCGCCAGCTTCACGCGGAGGCCATACCGCTGACACGACTGGCAGCGCGCTTCGGCACGCCGTTGTATGTGTACTCGGCAACGACGATACGTGAGCGGTATCGCCAGTTCGATCTGGCCTTCCGAGGCTGTGAGCACACCATCTGCTACTCGGTGAAGGCGAACTCGAACCTATCGATTCTGCGGATGCTGGCGCGTCTGGGAGCAGGGTTCGACATCGTGTCGGGCGGTGAGTTACAGCGAGTGATCGCGGCCGCACCAAAAGCCACTACCAAGGTAGTTTTCTCCGGGGTCGGCAAGCTGGCTGAAGAAATCGATCAAGCGCTTCGGACCGGGATCCTGCTGTTCAACGTCGAAAGCGCAAGCGAATTGGAGCTACTGGCCGCGCGGGCAGCACATCATCGCAAGCGGGCGCAGTTCGCTGTGCGGGTGAATCCCCACGTCGCGGCAAGAACCCATCCCTACATCTCAACCGGCTTGCATCAACACAAGTTCGGCGTTCCGTGGCGTGATGCGACGGCGCTTTACCGGCGTGGCGCCGAAGAACGCTGGCTGAAGCCATCCGGCGTCAGCGTGCACATTGGTTCGCAGATCACGGACGTGGCTCCTTTCCGCGAAACCATGGAGCGGGTGGCAGCGCTGGTGCGTTCATTGCGAGAGGCCGGGCTCGACATTCGCTACGTGGACGCGGGTGGTGGATTGGGGATCTCTTACGACCACCGGTCCACGTCCAACTTTCCCAGCCAAGTCAAGCGCTACGCCAAGGCCGTGATGCAGCCGCTGAAAGGTCTGGGCGTGCATCTGCTGCTGGAGCCCGGACGGGCGATCGTAGCCCCGGCGGGAGCGCTTCTAACTCGCGTTGTTTACCGCAAACAGAATGACGGCAAGCACTTCGTTGTAGTGGACGCGGCTATGAACGATCTGCTTCGGCCAACGTTGTACGACGCCTATCACGAGATTGTGCCGGTCATAATCAAGCCGGCCTGCGAAGCCCGGGAAATAGCCGACATAGTTGGACCGGTCTGCGAGAGCGGGGACTTCTTTGCTCGCGATCGTAAGGTCAGCGAGTTGGAGGAAGGTGACCTGCTCGCCATTTTAGACGCGGGGGCGTACGGCATGTCGCTGGCCTCCAACTACAATACCCGGCCACGCGCGGCTGAGGTACTGGTGGAAGGCAAGCGAGCGCGACTGGTCCGCAGGCGCGAGACGGTCGCTGATCTGCTGGCGCCGGAGCGTGTATAGCGCAGTTTCAGAATTGGTGTAGTCCGGCGAGTACGGGTAGAGCGGCGCTTCAGCGCCGCGTTCGCTCTGGATAAACGAATCGCTTGAGCCGCGGCGGTCATTGGGAGTGACCGCCGCGGCTCAAGCCTTATAGGGTGGGGCGATCTTGCACGCCAGCCTGAAGGCTGGCTCTACCCGGTCTGCAGCAACCCTGGAACGGCTGTAGGCCCCGGCTTTCGGTCCTTATGGATTGACTCTCTTGGTATCCCTAATTTTGCCGATTGCGTTTGGCGCCGACTTGGCCTATGCTCGCAGTCCACTGGGAGAGCCCATGCAACCAAATCGATCTGACGCAGCCACTTCCACTGCAGTCTGCCTCTGGTGTTATTCCCAATATCTGAAAAGCACAAGCCGAGCTCGTGACGGACAGACCTTTTGCTCCAAGAAGTGCGAATATGAAGCGCGCTATTGGTTGCAGGAGAGCATGAAGTCCGAAAGCGAATAAACAGGGCGCGGCTCCAAGCCGCGCCTTTTCACTTCGGCATGTGTCACACGCGTTACCACCAGCGAAACTGAGTCGCACATTGCGTTGCGAAACACGTTGGTTACGTGATGCCCTGTTAACAGCAGCTATTGGCATCCAGTTTGCTATACTGCTCGGAAATTCCGGTTGGAGGTGTTCATTGCGAATCCACGCTTTGAGGATTTTGACGTTTCTGCTGGTGTATGTGGCGGCAGTTCCCTGCCGGGCACAGGATAAAGTGACGATCCTCTACGATGCGTTCGGGGAGTCGAAGGAACTGACGAAGGATTGGGGATATTCCGCTTTGGTGGAGCACAACGGAAAGCGAATTTTGTTCGACACGGGGAATGATGCCACAATTTTTGAACACAACGTGAAGGCGCTGGGCGTAGACCTGACCAAACTGGATTTTGTGGTGATCTCGCATCGGCACGCGGACCACACGACGGAGCTGAGATATGTGCTGAAGGTGAATCCGAACGTTACTGTGTATGTGCCCGCGGATGCGGCGAATGGATTTGGGGGAGCGCCGTTTCCGGCGACGTTTTTGCGGCCAGATCAGAGCTTGCCCGCGACGATGCGGTATTTCGGGGGAACGGATCCGGAACATTTCACATCGGGCAAGCTGTATGACACGGGGAATTTTGTGTTGGTGGATCGATTGACGGAGGTATCGCCGGGGATTTTCCTGGTGCGGACAGTTTCGCAGAAGAAAGGGACGCTGGAGATGCCGGAATTGACGCTGGCGATCAAGAGACCGAACGGATTGCTGCTCGTGGACGGGTGCTCGCACGCCGGGATTGAAGCGATTCTGGAAGCGGCAAGCGCGGTCGATCCGAGAACGGAGATTGTGTTTGGGGGATTGCACCTGGTGACGACGCCGGTGGAAGAGATTGATGTGCTGGTGGAAAATTTGAAGACGAAGTGGAAAGTGCAGAGGATTGCGCCGGGACATTGCACAGGTGAACCGGCGTTTGCGCGATTGAAGAAGGCGTATGCGGAGAACTATTTGTATGCGGGGTTGGGAACGAAGATCGAACAGTGAGAATGGCGCACATCCAGGAATGGGGCGGGCTGGCGTAACATTGCCTCTCTGACAATGTCGGCGTTGTCAAGAGCGTAGTTCGGCATCCGCTTTAAACAAAGCGCCACTTCGCTCTAGTTGAAAAAACTCTGTCCCAACCAACCACGGCTCGCCTTGTAATCCTCGCAGGTCAGGACTCGGTCCGACCCATGCATCTCTTCGATTGCAACTGCGATCATGATTACCAGTTCGAACTCCTCAGTGAAGAGGAGCGGGGTGCCCACTCAATATCTCGGTGTTCTACTGCACACCATGACGATGTCCGGGCTGCCCCGCGTACGAACCGAACTCGATCCACTGCTGATAATCCCATCGCTGGCGCATCATCCAGTACAGACAAACAGCCAACCGCCGCGCCATGGCGACCTTGGCGAT
>Ga0181523_10000334_pt1 | contig 51839 bp, 53 predicted proteins | sample PEATcosm2014_Bin_43_FD_119752 | JGI IMG/M metagenome (GOLD analysis project Ga0181523, IMG submission 119752) | Peatland microbial communities from MTU Mesocosm Facility, Houghton, MI, USA - PEATcosm2014_Bin05_30_metaG | ecosystem: Environmental > Terrestrial > Soil > Wetlands > Peat | place... | reverse complement strand
CCAGCGCGCGCATCAACAGCAGCTGCCGCGCGGTCGACTTCAGCAAATCCGCGCCCCGTACGACTTCTGTGATCCGCATTGCTGCGTCGTCGGCTACCACTGCGAGTTGGTAAGCGGGAACATCGTCGCGCCGCCAGACGAGAAAATCGCCGAAATCTCTTCCTGCGACGTAGCGCTGCCGGCCTAGATTCAAATCCGCAAACTCGACCGCGTCGCCCTCCGGAACGCGAAACCGCCAGTTCACGCCCGCAGGATCGGTGAGCCCGGCTACGTCCTTGCGCTCGCGACAAGTCCCCGGATACACCGGCTCGTCGTCAGTATCCGCATCATTCGGGGCGCTCGCCGCCTGCGCCAGATCCTTGCGCGAACAAATACATGGGTAGAGAAAGCCGCCCTGGCGCAGCCGCCGCCAGGCTTCCAGATAGTAGGCCCGGCGCTCGCTCTGCGAGTAAGGGCCGTACGCCCCGCCACAATCGGGCCCCTCGCTCCAACGAATTCCGAGCCAGCGCAAATCTTCAAACATGGCGCGAGCGAATTCCGGGCGTGAGCGCTGCGGATCCAGATCCTCGTTCCGCAGCACCAGAGCTCCTTGATTTTCAAGCGCGCGTTGGGCCGCGACCCAGAAAGTCCGGGCATGACCAATATGCAGAAGCCCGGTCGGCGACGGCGCGAGGCGTCCGCGATAACTTGCGCGATGACCGGAAGCGCGATGACCGGAAGAAAGACTGGTAGAAATGCTGGGCGAAGCTTGCGTCACGAAAGCATTCTAGCGGGAAGTGCTGCGGCACACGGGCAGCGTGTTGCCCGGCACACGGCGTGTATGGAGTCGGACACGGTCCCGGGCCGGGTTCGCCCATAAGTCTAGCTTCATCAACGATCGCCCGGTTGGCCGCTCCGGTGCCATATCACTTCCGACTGCGCCAGCCGCAGAGGAGGTGACAAAATGGCAACCATTTGGAAATCTACGAACGAAAGATCGACGAACGAAAGATCGACGAAGCAGAGATCCACCAACCAAAATTCGACATATCAGGCAACTAGCAACGCCATTTCCGGGACGACGCTTTCGTCCTGGTCGCGCCAGCAGAAACTGGCGATGGCAACGACTGCAGGCTTCGCGATACTCGGGCTGTTACTCGCGGTGAGCGCATGCTCGAAGCAATCCGCAAAACCGGCGCTGGTCGGGGTCTCCAGCCCAGTTTCCACTCCGGCAACACCACCGGCCGTAGCCGCGCTTGTAACCACCCCAGCCGCACCCGCACCCAAAAAGAAGGCGCCCAAGAAGCGTCCCGCGAATGTCGTTTACAGCGACCCCAACTCCGGAGTTTCATTCCTCTATCCGCGAAAGTTCGCGCTGACCTCGGGCGACAAGGCGCAGCCTCAACTTGCCGGCATGGATGATGTGCCAATGAACTTCGTCCAGCCCGGCGGAGTCGTGGTCGCGACCGTTGCAGTGCCCAGCGGTTCGTATCCCGGCACCGATTTCGCGTCCGCCTTCTTCAACGTGAACGTCAATCGCCACATCTCCGAGCAGGAGTGCGAGCACTTCGCCTTCGTCGACACGCGGAATGCCGACGGTGAGCCGGTCGACGCCGAGAAGGTCAAAATCGGCTCGACCGACATGGAGACGACGTCCAACTTCACCGCCAGCGCCATCGAGCAAGCCGAAACGCAGTATTACCACAGCTACGAAAATGGGACGTGCTACGAATACGTCCTCGGTCTGGGCACTGAAGGATTTGCTACTGAGGGTGGAATTGAGCACGTCAGCCGCAATGAAGTTCTCGCCAGACTAGAGAAGATTCTGGCCACGGTGAAGATCCGTCCGGTCGAGCAGGAGCCTATCGCCGAACCGGCAGGAGGCATCGCCAGCGGCAAGGAATAAACTGAAAGCGCGCGATAACGCCAGGGCCACGCGAACGTCGTGCGTGGCCTTTGTGTTTTGGGCGATGCCGAAACTTGGCTGAATCGCGTACAATTTCGGGGGCAGCGAGGAGAGTGGAATGACGCAGAAGATTATCGAGGTAGTTGGTACTTCAAAAGAAAGCTTTGCCAAGGCGGCGGAGGCCGCCGTCAAGGAAGCGGCGAAAACCGTTCGCGGCATCAAGTGGGCGCACGTGGATTCGCTCGACATGCTGCTGGACGGAGCGAAGGTTCTGCAATACCGCGCCACCACCAAGATTTATTTCGACATCGATGCGTAGGAAAGTGAGCCATCGGATCATCGGATCATTGAATCGTTGAAAGCCCCGACCGATTTTCAATGGTCCGATGAGTTATTGCATCGTTGTTGAATCACGCTACATCTGAACGTTATCTTCATTTCTGGGAAGGCTGTCCCCGCGGGATTGCTTGCTGCTCAGGAAATCGAAAAACCACTCAAAAGGACATTGAATCGACATGCTGAAGACAGCCCAACGGATTGGTTTGGTTTCAACGATCGTTCTTCTTTCAAGCCTATCGGCGCTCGCACAAACGGCACCCTGGAACATTGACCCTGCACACTCGACCGCACAGTTCACCGTGCGCCACCTTGGAATCTCGAATGTCACCGGCAGTTTTACGAAGGTAACGGGAAGCGTCGCTCTGAACGAAAAGGACATCACACAGTCGCGGGTCGCGGCCAGCATCGACGTCAACTCGGTCGATACCCGGGTGGAGATGCGCGACAAAGATCTCAGAAGCCCTAATTTCTTTGACGTTGAAAAATACCCGACCATCGAATTTAAATCCAAACGGATTGTAAGCAGCGGCGGGAAGCTACAAGTAGTGGGCGATCTGACCATCCACGGAACCACGCACGAGGTCACGCTCGACGTTGATGGACCTACGCCGGAAATAAGCGATCCCTGGGGCAACTCGCGCCGTGGAATTTCGGCGACGACGACCATCAACCGCAAGGATTTCAATCTCATGTACAACAAGCTTCTCGGGACCGGCGAGGCCGCGGTCGGAGATATCGTAAAGATCCAGATTGACGCGGAAATAGTAAAGAAGAAGTAGGATCGATCCGTGGTGAGCAATCGCGTCGCAAAGAACAAACTACAACTTCTGCGTTCCGAGAAGCTGGGCAAACTGGCCTGGCTGGTGCATGCGTTTTCCACGCGGCCCGGCGGGGTTTCGCGCGCGTACGGCGGCAATGCGCTGAATCTTGGCTTTACGGAACTTGACTCGCGTGCAGCCGTCGAACGGAACCGCGAGCTCTTCCTCAAAGAACTGGGCGCTGCGAATGGACGAACAATCTGGCCGCTGGTTTCACTGCGGCAGATTCACTCCGATCTGATCCATCGAGTAGACGGAATACGAGCCGACCGACTGCCACTGCGGCTTCTGACCGGCGACGGGATGGTCACGGATACGCCGGGGGTGGTCTTAGCCGTGCAGACCGCCGATTGTCTTCCTGTCATTTTGGCGGACCGGAAGCGGCGTGCGGTCGGCGTTTTTCACGCAGGCTGGCGCGGCACGGTCGAGCGAATCGTCGAGAAGGGTGTCGGCGAGATGCGCAAACATTTCAAGAGCGATCCGCGAGACCTGGTGGCGGCGATTGGGCCGGGCGTGCAGGGATGCTGCTACGAAGTCGGCGAGGAGGTGCGCACCAAATTCGAGGCTCAGTTTGCCTACGCCGGCAGCTTGTTCCGCGCGGTGAAGGAATCGGATCCGGTGCGGGAGAAATATCCGCTGCTGTTTCTGACGGCGCGCGCGCCGGGACACAGCGAATTACCGATGAAACTTTTTCTTGATCTGGTGGAAGCAAACCGGCGACAGCTGCTGGACGCTGGCATGATGGCGAAGAACATTGACATGTCGGGACCGTGCACGGCATGTCATACGGAGCTGCTGTTCAGCTTTCGGGCGGAGAAGGGCGTAACCGGCAGGATGATGGGGGCGGCAGGGATCAAGCCGGAATGAAAGGGGATATCGGGTGATCGGGGCATCGGGCGATCAAACCTGACCGATTTCTCGATGACTCGATGACCCTTCAGCCGATGTCATATCGCGTTGTGGCTTTCACCATGGCACAAGTGCGGCAAGGAGCGCTTGGCTTCCAACGTCAGCTGGGGGCTACGTTGCGTGAGCATGTCGAGATCAAAGTGTATTCAGTGAGCCCGTTCGACCTCGATGAACGCCGCCGAGTCAAGGATCGATTTGGCGGAGACATCGTCTACTTTCTCAACGACGCGGCCTGTCAGGAATGCGAGCGGCTGGGTCTTAACCTGCAATTCGTGGGGGAAATCTCCGATGGCGAACTGCCTCGGCGGCGAACTTTGGTTATCGGCATGCCTGAGGGGACGGGCAGATCCTCAGTGGTCTAGGAGCGCAATGAGAATGCAGACGAGAAGTGGTTAGTCTTTCTTGTGTTTTTTGTGCGAGGTTTCGGCCTTGGGCTTCTCGTCCTTCTTGGTATCTTTCGCGTCTTTGGTATCTTTCCCGTCCTTGGTCTCTTTCGCTTCTTTCGCGACGCTGTCGCCTTCAGAAGAAGAAGACGCCCCGGAACCAGCGCCCTTCTTCGGATAGTCGGTCACGTACCAGCCCGAGCCTTTGAATTGCACCGCTGGAGCCGAGATTACTTGCTCGATAAGGCCACCGCACTCGGGGCACTTTCGCAGCTGCTTATCGGAGAATTTGCGGATTTGTTCAAAGCGGTGTCCGCAGTTCTTACACAGGTATTCGTAGTTGGGCATGGGTGAGCTGATTTTAGAGGCGGAGATTCATTGGCGTCAATTTTGCGGATGCGCCGTTACTTACAAGCCGCCCTTTCGCCCGCAGCTCTCCGCGGGCGGGGAAGCCCGCGCCACACGTGCTCAGCGTTTCAACAGATCGACTGGCTCGCGGACGTCGTGCACCCGGAAATATTTCGTCAGCGCTGGACATTTTGCGGCGACGGCCTCGTACATGGCGTATGCCACGTTGCGGTAGGATGAGTGTCCGGCGGGGGTGGTGCGCAATTCAGAGATGTAAACGACCTCGGCGAAGTCCATCTTAAACAGGGTGCGCTTGCGGAATGCGAGCGGGATCGCGTACTGCGCGTTCTGCTGCGCTTCCTCGCCGCCGGCCGCAGAAAGTCTCTGCACCGCAGCTTCAGCGCGCTTCACGGCAGCTTCGTAGTCCGAGCACACTCCGGCGGCTTCGACCTCGGGCGGCGTATCGAAGCCGTGGGCGGTCGAGAAATCCTGCATGATCTGGACGCAGCGGCGATGGCGGTGCATATCGCGGAAGCCGCCGATGTCCATGAGGATGTCGAAGCGGAACTGCTGGCCAGCGGAGAAGGCACGCGGCAGTTCGTCATGGCGGCCACGATGGCGCAGGCCGAGGTCGATGATTTCGCGGCGGCGTGCTTCGCCGGCGGCTTCTATCGTCTTGCGAATCTGCCGATAGGAGTAATGGCAATGGGCGTAAAGCAGCGTGGCCGCGAGTTCGATTTCCATCGGATCGGCATCAATCAGATCGACGAGTGGTGCGGGTTCGATGGCGGCGTCTCGCATTAGTTCAGCCGCGGCTTGCTGGAGTTCGCGGCGCGTCTCGATTTCGTAGAGATTCGGGTCGGCGTACTTGACCAGCGTGGGCGCGACCCGCACTTCGCGCAGGAGTTCGCGTTCGGCACGATCGGCAATTTCGGGCGACACGGCGCGGATCTCGGCCACGAGCGCGCGCAACGATTCTTCGTTCGCGTTGTAAGCCGGGGAAATAGCGGCTTGTTTCAGCAACGCTCCCAGGTCGCGGACCTCTTTATGCGGCTGCGAAAGCAAGTGAGCAACCTGCGTTTCCAGCGTGCGGGCATTTACGATCTCCCCGAGTGAAGTGTTGGTGGCGAGAGGCAAGAGATAGCGCGAGATATCGAAGGCGCGGGCACGCAGAGTGCGCTCGTAAGCCTCCGGCTTCATTTCGGCGGGCCGGGGTGTGATGCTGGCGAGATATTCGAACGTCCGCTGTGAGACCTTTTCGTAGGCCGTGAACAAGGACTCGATGGTTTCGCGATAAAGAGCACGGGCGGACGACACGTCCGGGACGCCACCATCACTCTGAAAATTGGGCGTGTAGTAACCGCTCTTCCTGAAGTCCTGATAGCGAGTCGAGCGTTCCTGGCCGTCCCAGCGCTGCTCGTCGGCAACCACGATGGCAGCGAGGATGGAGAGGCGCTCGATGGCGAGCGCGATATGGGCCAGGTCGGCGATGGAGCGGTGCCCGTACTGGAAGTAGAAGGTGTTGAGAAATTTCTCAGCCTTCTGCGCGGTAATTTCCTTCAGCGACTCTTTCATCGAAAGGGATGAGCGCGAATACTTCGCCATAGCGTAGGCCTGGATCTCGGGCTCAACCCCGTAGACGGCGAATACCTCGACGGAAGTTTCGGGCGCCGGGGTAGAAACGGGATGCGAAGTCGTGGGCTCGGTTGAAATTACTTCAGACATGGGAGTGGAGAAATCTTAATCGTCCGCTGCGCCGCGCGCAATCGACCGGGCGGGGGATAGAATCGGAGGGAGCTACTTAGGCAACTGTAGAGTCCTTCCGTATCGAAAGCGCGTTCTGGATGGAGTTACTGCTGTAAATGTTCGCCTGCAGTGCTCACGACCTTGGGCTTGGGTGCGACAGTGGGAGACGGTTGCACTGTCTTCTTCGCGGATGGGAAGGCGGCTTGGGTCTGGACTTGGGATCGAGTCTCAACCATGGAAGCCTCCGTCAGGGTGTGTCCGAGGATGACGATATCCACGCGGCGGTTCATGCCCCGGCCTTCAGCGGTCAGATTGGTTGTGACCGGATGATACTCGGCGTATCCGGCAGCGCTCAAACGATCGGGAGCGAACCCGTTCCGGACGATGAGCAGCCGCACAATTTCGGTTGCCCGGGAAGTCGAAAGCTCCCAGTTCGAAGCAAATTGCGAGGTATGAATGGGGGCGTTGTCGGTGTGACCCTCGATTCGCAAGCGACACTCGCGCTGGTGGAGCATATCGGCGATGCGGTCGAAGGCAGCCTGCGAAGCAGCCTTCATCTGGGCTGATCCACTCTCGAAAAAACCTACCTCACGCAAACTGATGACCAGTCCGTCGGGATCGCGGCGCATGGCAATTTCCTTGCGTTCGATTTCCGCAGTGAGCACGCTTTCCAGTTCCTTCTGCAACTGAGCCAGATCGCCGTTCTCTGCGCTTGTGCCCAGCGAGCCATCGGGGTGAGACGCGATCCGGCCAAGGCTCGCAGTGCGGTCCGCGTTTTCGATCGCCTGCGCCGTACTGAAGGGCATGGGCGCTGTCCCATCGATCGGCACTTCTGTGGTCGAAGCCTGAAAGACTCCCATCTCCTGGAAGGCGACTTGAATTGCCATAGCCAGTTTTCCAACCTTTCGTTTGTCGACTTGCGAGGAGGCGTAGAGCACGACGAAGAAGGCAAACAGGAGGGTGATGAAATCGGCATAGGAAACCAGCCAGCGTTCGTGACTGACATGACTGCGACTTCGCTTCCGGCGGCTCATAGGTTGCTCTCCCCGGGCCCTTGGGCCTTGGTGAGAAACCCCAGGAGCTTCGCTTCCAGGATGCGGGGGTTCATTCCTTCGAGGATGGAAACGACACCCTCGATTGTCATTTCGCGGATGATCTGCTCACCGCGGATGCGGATTTTTAATTTTCCAGAGGCTGGCAACAAGATCAGGTTGGCAGCGCCTACTCCATAAAGCGTGGCCACGAAGGCAACGGCGATCCCTTTTCCAACTTCGTCGATTTTGTCCAGATGCTGCATGACCTGGATCAAACCGAGCACCGCCCCAATGATGCCGATGGTGGGAGAAAATCCGCCGGCCGATTCGAAGAGCTGAGGAATTTTCTCTTCCTGTTCTTCTTTGTTATCCAGTTCGAGTTCCATAATCTTGCGGAGTTCCTGCGGTTCCGTCCCGTCCACCGCCAACATGAGGGCGCGGCGCAGGAAGGGTTCGCGGATGGTGGCCAGTTCTTTGTCGAGCGAAATGATGCCTTCCCGGCGCGCCTGGTTGGCGTACTTGACCAGGAGTTCGATCGTCGATTGCGCAGTGTTCGCAGGCTCGACGAACACCTGTGCCAGCCGCCGGAACGCACTGAGCGCCACCGGCAACGGATACTGAATCAGGACCGCGCCCAGCGTGCCCCCAAAAACGATCATGGCTGCGGTGGGCTGAAGCACCTGGCCGATATTTCCACCCTCCAGCATCAAGCCAAGCAGGATGCCGCCGATAGCGAGCACCAGACCGCCGAGGGTTGCCTTATCCACGAACGGCTCCTATTCCTCGCCAGCGGGGTGGCCGTCACCCTCGGGGACCAGCGGGGGGGCGGGACGGTTCTCACCATATGGCGTCATCCCTTGCAGAACTGAGCGGCGAAACTGAACCACACGTTCGAGAACATCCTGAGCACTTTCGCGGACGACAATCTTGTCGCCATTCACCAGGGTGATGACGGTATCGGGGGCCTGCTCGACAAACTTGATCAGATCGGAATTGACCACCAGCGGGTGATTGTTGAGGCGGGTGAGCTGGATCATGTGTATCTCCTGATGTTTGACTGCAGGACGGAAGAACGCCGGCCACTTAATAAGGCTTCATCAATAAGGATCGGCAGAAACGGCGAGGGTGGGGAGAGATCACCAGAAAGGAGGGTCGTTACCTAGGAGCTATGTCGTTCGGCACTTGTGGAAATAAAGGTCAGACGTGCCACGCCGATGGGACATAGTGAAACGCAATTGGGTTCCGCAGGACAAACGGAACGAGCTCCGGGAAGGTTTCGGGGACGGATCCCAGAATCGGAACCAACAAGGAGCAGTTCAATGGCACTTACCATCCTAAATAATATTGCCGCGATCGCTGCGCAAAACCAACTCAACATCACCAGCAACAGTCTCAACTCAACCCTGGAGCAGTTGTCTTCAGGCTCACGCATCAATAGCGGCGCTGACGATCCGGCTGGTCTGGCCATCGCTAATGGCTTACAGGCGAACATCGCGGCGCTGACCCAATCGGCGAGCAACGCCACTGACGGCGTCGGCGAACTGCAGGTCGCAGACGGCGCACTGTCGCAGGTCACGACGCTGCTTGACCGCGCCGTCACGCTGGCCACTGAATCCGCCACCGGCACCGTCTCCAACTCGCAACGCACCGCGATCGACACCGAATATCAATCCATCAAAGCGGAGATTGACGGTATCGGTTCCACCACCAATTTCAATGGCGGGCAGGTATTCACCGCGAATACTCTCAATGTCTTCCTGAGTGATGGCAGCACTGCCGGCAGCAGCACCATTGGTGTAACTACCGGACTGTTGTCCTCCGCCGGCCTTAACTTAGGTGGAGCGGTCGCCGCCACCGGCACTCTGACGGAAGCAGCGGGCACGGCTGCCGTGGCTGCCGGCGACCTCCTGACCAACTCGGGCGTGATCGTGCAAGGTAGCGCTGCGCACTCTACGTTGACCGTCGCTGGCACCGGCCCCGCCGCCACCGACACCGTGACCGTCGGCACCACGCAATACACGTTCGTTGCGGCCCTCACTGCCGGAGGGACGGCAAATCAGGTTCTGGTCGGGGGTAGTGCCCAACAATCGCTTATCAACCTGGCGGCTGCGATCAACGCCACGTCCGGTCAGTCCGGAACGGAATATGGAATCGGAACCGTGGCCAATACTCTGGCCCATGCAGTCAATACAAACGCAACCGTAGACACGATTACGGCAAATATCAACGGCGTCGGCGGAGCCGGCACGGGCAGCGGTGTCATCCTGACTTCGGGGACACCCGGAGACCTAGTGGCCGGAGCGGCGACTCTAGGAGCCGGCACCGCTGGTGTCAATGGCGACACCGTCGCGGTCGGCGGCACAACCTATACGTTCGTGGCCGCGCTGGCCACCACACCAACGGCGAATGAGGTGTTGTATGGATCTTCAGTTACGACTGCCTTGGCGCATCTGGTAGAGGCGGTCAACCAGGGAACCAACGAGGGAACCGACTACGGCCCGGGAACGGTGGCCAATGCCAATGTTACCGCAGTCGGCGTTGCCGGACATCTGGCCACTGAGGTCCAATTTACGGCGAATGTGACGGGCACCTCCGGCAACGGAATTTCGGGTGTGGGCAGTGGTAACACTGCATTCGCCTCGCTGGACTTCACCGCCGGCGCCAATGCCGGGAACGCTCCGATCGCCACCGCAGGCGATACCGTGACGGTCGGTGGGCAAACCTACACCTTCGTGAACGCCCTCAGCACTACTGCCGTCGCAAACCAGGTCTTGGTGGAGGCTACGAATGCCGCCAGCCTTACCAACCTGGAAAACGCCGTCAACGGCGGGACCGGATTAGGCGCTACCTACTCAACCGGCACCGTCGCCAACACTAACGTCACGGCCGCGACCGGAACCACACCGGCCGGGCTGAACACGATCACATTCACTTCAGCAACCAAAGGCCTCGCCGGCAACAGTATCGCTACATCGTCAACGACATTGCAGACGGTCAATCCCAACACCTTTGCGGGTTCGGAATTGACTGGCGGCACGGCCGGATCGGTAAACGATCTGTTGACCCAATCCGACGCGCAGACTGCCTTGACGCTCATCAACGCCGCGGTCGCAACCATTGCCGCCCTACGCGGCAATATTGGATCGACCGTCAACCGCTTGCAAAGTGCTTCCAGTGTCATCAACAACCAGACACAGAACCTGACTTCGGCGGAAAACGACGTCACGGCCGCAAACATTCCGACGGTCGTAGCCAGCCTTTCCAGTTACTCAATTCTGGAGCAGACCGGAATTTCTGCGATCGCCCAGGCTAACCAGCAGCAGCAACTTGTTCTAAAGCTGTTGCAGTAAGACGAGGTTTTGGCACAAGCGGAGGCGGACAACCAACCGCCTCCTTTGTGCTATTCCGGGAGTAGTGGGCCATGAGCATCGGTCCGATTCAAAGCTTTCCGCCGGCAGAGAGTATGCAGGCAGTGAACCCAAGTGTGGGCTCGAGCCGCGCCGAACCACGTCCCGATTCAGGCACGGCAGCAGAAAAAGCGGCCCAGCCGGTTTCGGGAACTCTGCCAAAACAAGAAACGTCCATCGCGAAAAATGTGCCCTCAACCTACGAATTGCCAGCGGATGTCGTCGAAGTGCACCAGGATCCTGAGACTAAGAACCAGATAATCATTCAGTATCTGGACAAGGGCAGAAACGTGGTCCTGCAGGTGCCGAGCAACCAAGAACTTAGCGTGGAACGCGGAATCTCCCAGGATTTTCAACAAGCGGCGAAACTGCGCGCCAGCGCGGACACGGCAACAGCCAACGACGAAGGAGGAAAAACTCATGGGGATTAGCTTTAACGCGGCGAGCTTGTTGAGTGGCAACGGTATCGATGTGAATTCCATTGTGTCCGAGATTCAGGCTGCCCAGAGCGGGCAATTGACAGCCTGGCAGGCGGACCAGACCACGCTGCAAACGCAGGCGACCGCCATTGGCACCATTAATACCGACCTCTCAAACCTGGCGAGCGCTGTGCAAGGGCTTTCGAACGGGGCGCTTGGGCAGCTCACCGCCAACACATCGGAATCGGCGATTCTGACCGGCACGGCGCAGAGCGGGGCTACGCCCGCCAACTACACCATTGTGGTGAACGGTCTGGCGTCTACGGGAACCCTCTACACCGACGAGGTAGCGAACGCAACGACCTCGATTCTCCCCAGCGGGCAAACCACGGGAGAGCTCAATCTACTGATTGGAGGGACCGGGGGCACGGCGGCGAACATCGCCATCACGGCCGGCAGCAATGATACGCTCGCCACGCTCGCCAAGTCGATCAATACGCAGAGCGCTACCAACAAATGGGGCATCACGGCCAGCGTGGTCGCGGACGCTACCGGCGCGCGCCTCGCCATCTATAGCCAGTCGACAGGCAGTGCCGGGGCACTTTCCATTCCGACCGGCTCCGGCAACAACACCACGAGTCTGACGTTTGAGCCGCCAATCGGTGGATCGAATGCCGAAATCACGATCAACGGAATCCCCTACGCCAGCTCGACCAACACGGTCACCGGCGCGATCCCCGATGTGACCCTGAACCTGGTGAGCGCCGACGAGGCCACGCCGGTAACCTTGACGGTCGGCCCGGACACAACCGCTATCACCAACTCCATCAACAATTTTGTCACCGAGTACAACACGGTCATCGGCGATATCAACACCCAGTTCACCGTCAATGCCTCGACCGGCAACGAAGGCCCCCTGGGCGCCGATAATTACCTGCGGACCCTGCAATCCAGCCTGGCTGCGGACGTAACTTATGCGACTAGCGACCCAACATCGGTCAGCAACGGTTTGACCAGCCTGGCTTCGCTCGGAATCATCACCAACAGTGATGGAACTCTGACCGTGAACCAGACCCTGATCGATACCCCGGACAATTATTCCCCCGCATTCCCGGATGTGCTCACCGCCAACCTCAGCGGGGTGCTGAATTTCTTCACGAATTCGAACTCGACCGGGTTTGCCGACAACCTAAGCACCGCTCTCAACAGTCTGACGGACCCGTCGACGGGTGTTCTGAACGAGGATCTTGCCTCGAACCAGAGCCAGCAGAACGACCTTACGACCGAAATAACCAACTTCCAGACTCAGCTGGCGGCCCAAAAAGTACAGTTGGATCAGCAGTTCGACGCCGTCAACGCATCGCTCGAACAGTATCCCTTCACGCTGCTGGAAGTGACTGCGGCGCTGGGGTCACTGACGGTTGGCGGGACGAACACAGGCACACTTCCGAGCACGAATACGGCTCCGACGACCGGGGAGAGCGTGAGCGGATCGGGCAATATCGACAATTCTGGCAGCACTAGTAGCAGCACTTAACCGAAAGGGACATACAGGCATGAATATCCAACAGTCGTATCGAGAAGCGGCGGTCCGCGGAGCAAATCCCGTAGCGCTGGTCGTGCGGCTTTACGAACAGATGATTGAAGATATGCGGCAAGTCGCAATCGCTATCGAGCGGAACGACATCGAGCGGCGGACCAACCGCATCAATCACGCGATTCTGGTCATCGGGCATCTGCAGTCGTCGCTGGATTTTGCCCAGGGAGGCAAGGTCGCCCAGGATCTCGACAACTTCTACAACGCTCTGCGCCAGAACGTGGTGTGGGTGCAATTTCATCCTTCAAAACGCGACGGCACCCAGGTCATCACAGACCTGCTGGCGGTGCGAGCGGCATGGATCGAGGTTGAGCGAACTGAGCACCCATCGTCATCAACCGCGCCCGCGACGGTTACTCGTTCACCACAGCTATTTCATCCCGGTGCCGACGATCCCGATGCTGATTCCCCCCGGGCACACATGGATTGGCAGGGATAATGCCGCTGGACGCGCTGGAGACCCTGCGGCAGGTGAATATCTATCTCCGCTCCGCGCTGATCCGTCTCCGCCCGGAAATAAGACACTGTTCGACTATCAAGCCGCGAGACTTCTCTGACCTTCTCAGCCAGATTCGGCGGGCGTCAGCCTGTCTGCAGCGCTTGCCGCCATATTCCGAAGCGGCCGCCGCTGCGGAAAAGGAATCGCTGGAATACCGCAGCAGCCTGGAGAAACTCCGGCATTATCTACCTGGCGTGCACATTAGGCTGCTGGCCGAGAAGTCGCGTCTTGAAACCGCGCGCGACCATTTAGCGGCCGCAGCCTCCTGGGATCGGGCCAGCAAAGAGGCTCTTTGAAGCGGACCCTGTGCCTTGGACTCTCTGAACGCCGCCCGGCTGAGCAGGCTGCGGAACAACTCGAATGTGGCTCGGCTGTTCTCGCAACTGACCCGCAGCAAAACGCTCAGGCAGCGAGGCTATAGCGGCAATCGGCGTGGGCCAGAATGCCCATCATTTCGTGGAAGGTCGCAATCTCGAAGTTCAGAATTGAGCGATTGTGCACCAGGCCTTCCACTACTGCGCGAGAGGGGTTGAACAGCTTGAATTGAATATCGTGTTCGCGTGCCCAGCGCTCGAGAAACACGAGCATACCTAGACCCCCACCGCCAATTGCTTCGACTTCGGAAAGATCCAGTGCAACGATGCGTGAGGCGGCCTGTGCCAGCACGATATCGCGAAGCTTGAAAACAGAGTTACTGCGAATGATTCTGCCCTTGCACGCAACCACCGCCAAGTCACTCAAGTTCTCAACGTGTATGGTCGGCATGTGACCCCCTGCGGACTGATTCCACCCGTCGTTACTGATCACTTATCCCAAAAGCAAGAACGCTGCCAAAACGCGATGGCCTTATTTTTCAACTTGATACAGGACGGGAGGGTTGAAAACCTGGAATTTTCGGGAGGGCATCGGGTAATTGGTACCAGGGCGGATTACGGCGGTAAGCATAGAATGTTCTAGCCATTTGCACCCGAATATGTACAATTTAGGTGCGTTTGACTTTGCGGTTGTCAGCAGTACTCTGCTCTACAGCGTGACCTGCCTTACGGCGTGATCTGCATGAGCGTGATCTGCACTATCCTGCGAGTTCCAGCGCTACTTCAACACAAAAGGAACACAGCAACATCATGGAAACAGGAACAGTAAAGTGGTTCAACGATGCCAAGGGCTATGGTTTTATCAGCCGCCAGAATGGCGAAGATGTATTCGTGCACTTCTCCGCCATCCAGGCAAACGGGTTTCGCAGCCTGCAGGAAGGTCAACAGGTTCAGTTCGACGTAGTGAAGGGCCCCAAGGGCTGGCAGGCGGAGAACGTCAAAGGCGTCTAGGCCACAACCAAAATTCGGAAAAAGAAAGGCGGCCCGCGCAGGCCGCTTTTCTTTTTGGCGAAGACTTGGATTAATAAAGACTGGATTCAATGGAGCGACGGGCGTCTCGCCCGTCGACTTCACGCCGCCTGTTCCGCTTCGGCTACCGTTCCGTAGAAACGAAAGAAGTTTTCCACTCGGGTCACTTCCAAAGCATTGTGAATACGCTGGTTCACGCCCACCAACCCGAGGCTGCGTCCATCTTTTTGTCGCGTAACATAGGCCCCGACCAGCGCCCCAATGCCCGCCGAATCCGCCAGCGGGACCTCGGTGAAGTCCAGAATGAGCGCGCGCGAGTTGTCGGCGCGCACCTTGGACTGAAAGCCGAATAGATTGATTAGAGTCAGTGGCCCCGAAAGGCGCAGAATGCGGATTCCCTCCCGCGATCCGGGCAGATCTTCGATGTGCAACGGCTGCTCAGCCATGCGAGAAATGTTACCGGCGAATGACAGGGCAAATGTTAAAAACAGGTTAATTCGTCCAAATTGCAGATCTCTGGTTTACTCTCCGCCTACGGTTAATCCGTCGATGCGGATCGTCGGCGAGGCTACGCTGCCGCGGAATTCCAGATCGCTGCCTATCTCGGAAATGTTGCAGAACATGTCTTTGAGATTGCCGGCTACCGTGATCTCTTCGACGGGATAGGCCAGCTCGCCATTGACAATCCACATGCCGGAGGCGCCGCGGGAGTAGTCGCCGGTGACCAGATTTGCGCCGTGACCGAGAAACTCGGTTACATAAAGGCCGTCTTTGATGTCCGCGATAATCTGCTGTGGCGTTTTCGTCCCCGGATCGAGGAAGTAATTTCCCGGCCCGATGCCGGGCGTGCCGGCGAGTCCGCGAGAAGCGTTGGCGGTGGTCTCCAGGCCCAACTTTTTGGCGGTGTAGGTATTCAGCAGATACGACTTCAGAATTCCGCTCTCAATCACCACGGTGCGGCGCGTGGGAATGCCTTCACCATCGAAGGGCGTGGTGCCGAAGCCGCCGGGCATAGTGCCGTCATCGATTACGGTGACGTTCGCTTCGGCAATTTTCTCGCCGAGTTTACCGGCCAGGAACGAAGCTCCGCGATAGATCGAGTCGCCGTTCACGCCCTCGAAAATGTGTTCGAGCATGGAGCTGGCGACCATCGGATCAAGCACCACCGGCACATGCGCCGTCTTCACCTTGCGCGCACCGAGGCGGCGGAGGGTGCGGCGGGCGGCTTCTTTTCCGACCTGCTCCGCCGAGTCGAGCTTCGCCAGGCTGCGCGCAACGGAATACCAGTAATCGCGCTGCATGCGGCCTTGCTTGTCCTGCGCGATGGGAACCACCGCGACCGAGCAATACGACCGTCGGTATTCGCCGACAAAGCCGTGAGAATTCGCCAGCACTTTTCTGCCGGTGGCGGCGTCGAACGATCCGCCCTCGGAGTTCTTGATGCGCGGATCGGCGTCGAGCGCGGCCTTTTCGGCGCGGCGCGCGTACTCAATGCGCTCGGGGCCGGGCAACGAATAGACATCTTCGTGATAGAGATGGAGGTCGCCGGAAAGCGATCCGAGCTTGGCGGCTTCGGGAATGCCGGCGCATGGGTCTTCAGAACAGATCTTCGCCAGTTCAAGCGCGGACTTCAACATGCGTTCGATGCCTTCAGCGGAGAAATCGCTGGTATAGGTGCTGGCGGCGCGCTGTCCGAAGAAGACGCGCACGCCGATGGCGCGCGAGCCCGATTCCTTCAGCGTTTCGACCTGACCCAGACGCACCACGGTGGAAAATTCGTCGCCTTCACGGACGACACATTCGGCGGCTGTCGCGCCGCCTTTCATCGCGCGGCGTACTACGTCGGTGGCCAATTGTCTAAGGTCGATTGCGGATTGTGTTTCGCTGGTTTCTAGTGTTGGCATCACTTTAATTGAACGATTCGGAGATTTGTTTGTGTTGTTCTTTAGGACGATTGCGGCAATTGTCGGCTAATATCGCAAAGCATATCCGAATGTATATTGAGACCTAGGTTGGTCATGTTGTATAAGTGCTCACTCGCAACAAGCCAGACGATCTCACAAATCTGACGTTCGGAATAATAGCGAGCCATGAGGGCAAAGGTCTCCTGATTTACTTTTTTGTCTTTTGTCAGTTCCGATACATAATCTAGCGCCGCACGTTCAGCCTCACTAAAAAGAGGGCTGGTACGGTACTGTTCCAGCGCGTTGAATTTAGCCTGATTCAGCGATGCTTTGATGGCCAATGATCGGCCAATATCCACGCAGAAAGAGCAGACATTCATACGTGCCACGTGCTCACGAATGAGCAGCGCCATTTCTCGAGACAATGACAATTTTTCGTCCAGCCTGCCAATTTTTGTATAGAACATCCCGAATGCAAGGGGCAGGCGCACGGAAAAAACTTTAAGCGGCGTCAACACTTTGCCAAATTGCCGGCGAGTGAAGTGGTAGGCCAACTTCATCATTACGTCGCGCGGTTTTTCAACTGGAGAAAGAAAGGTTCCCATTTCTTTATTCATTCTGACTACTGCATGAATCCGCCGCCCTCGCGCTTCGCAGTCCCGCCGACGGTAAGCCGGTCGATCTTGATTGTCGGAATGCCTACGCCCACTGGAACGGCCTGTCCATCTTTGCCGCAGGTGCCGACGCCTTCATCGAGTTTCAAATCGTTGCCGACCATCGAAACCCGCGTCAGCACATCTGGCCCATTGCCGATCAGGGTGGCACCCTTGATTGGGGCGGTGATCTGTCCGTTTTCGATGAGATACGCTTCCGACGCCGAGAACACAAATTTGCCGTTCGTGATGTCGACCTGCCCGCCGCCGAAGTTCACCGCGTAGACTCCATTCTTCACTGAACGAATGATGTCTCCGGGATCGTCTTGCCCGGCGAGCATGTATGTGTTCGTCATGCGGGGCATGGGAATATGCTCGTAGGTCTCGCGGCGTCCGTTGCCGGTATCAGCGAGGCCCATCAGCTTTGAGGAGAGCTTGTCGCTGAGATATCCCTTGAGAATTCCGTTTTCGATCAGCACGGTTTCCTGCGTCGGCTGGCCTTCATCATCGACGTTCAGCGACCCGCGTCGCCACGGCATCGTGCCGTTATCGACCACCGTGCACTTTTCGTTTGCTACACGCTTGCCGATCAGGCCGGCGAATGCCGACGTCTTCTTGCGATTGAAGTCGGCTTCCAACCCGTGACCCACTGCTTCGTGCAGCAGAACGCCGGGCCATCCCGGACCGAGCACGACTTCCATATCGCCGGCCGGAGCTTCGCGCGCGTCGAGTTGCAGAATGGCCTGGCGCGCAGCCTCTTTGGCAAAAAATTCGGGAGTCTTGTCGCCAAAAAAGAAGTCGAGCGCAACCCTCCCGCCGCCGCCCGACGTTCCACGTCCTGACGACTCGCGGCCCGAGCTTGCGTCGGTTTTCGCAATGCAGGAAACGTTCATGCGCGCCAGCGGCTGCGAGTCTTCCGCAAACGTGGCGTCGGAAGCGACCACGAGGATGGTCCGCAGTTCGTCGGCATAGCTGGCGCGTACTTCCTTGATGCGCGGATCGTATCCGCGAGCCGTCTTATCGGCGCGCATCAGCAGTTCGACCTTGGCGGTAATGTCCGCGTCCACAGAAGGCAAAGCTACGGGGTACAAGCTGCGGGCCGGCTTCTGCTGGAATCCGGCGACCGTCGTTTTGGACGGGGCGCTCGCGATCAGCGCGGCGGTGCGGGCAGCGTGCAAAATTCGTTGCGGAGAGAGATCGTCGGTATACGCATAGCCGGTGCGCTCGCCGGAAACGACCCGCACGCCGCAGCCCGCTGAAATTCCCTGCGAGGCGGACTTCACCAGCGATTCATCCACCATCAGCGAGGTCGACGTCAGGTATTCGAAATAAAGGTCGGCATAGTCGCCGCCGGCCGAAAGCGCCGCGGTGAGATAAGTCTCAAGATCCTGATTCGTAAGTCCGTAGTGCTCGAAGAAGAAACGTTCCTGAGTGGCAATCACCATATTTGGATGCCCTTGGCTTTGCAAACGACTCGCGCGGTGCTTCTGCATTATCCCATGAGCGGAGCGGCGTCAGAGCCAGCGACGAGGCTATTGAATTGGGGGCGGTTTTCCAATGGCCCGCGACGGCCGGGATCCGAACCCAGCCAATCCAGGTCGTGAGCGCTATTGCCTGTTTGCGACAGTCGTGACAGTTCTAGTGCTATCGGTACCCACTTTGGCGTAGACTCCGTGGCATGAGAACCGCGGACGCGAAAATTGTTCTGATACTCGGGATCGTGGTAACCGTCGTGGCCCAGAGCAAAAAGCCTGCCGATGTTTCCGCTGTCGCCGCCAGCGGAACCGTGAGCGGAAATCGGTACACAAATTCCTTCTTCAGCCTAAACGTCGATGCACCTAATGCGACTCTTCAGCTGAATCCTTTAGTGAACGCCGATGGCCAACGTGCTCGTCTCGTGCAAGTACTGGCGAAACCAGCTCAATGGGAGGATACCTACACTTTTGCTGTATTAGCAGACTCCTTGATCAAGTACCCACAATTGCAGTCCTTAACTCAATATGTGCGAAGTGTCCGTCATCAATTGGAAAGAGAGGGTCTTCCTGCAGTGCGGGAAGAATTTCCACTCACCATCGGAGGAGTGGAGTTCACAGGCGCGATTCTGGAAGAACATGTGCCCGCTGGGCGGAAGTACTACCGAGGCATGTACTCAACATTTCGAAACGGCTATATCTTGTCTTTCGACGCGGAGGCTGCTTCGGAAAACAAACTCAACGAGCTGGTTACGCGCCTCGTGAAATTCACGAACTGAGTACAGATGTTGCGAAATCCCCATAGCACTCACAACCCCAGAATCGGCCGGTCACTTGGCGAATTGTCGGCAACGCGAAAACTGACGCATTACCAAAATTACACAAGCCAGGCTGATATACGCCGATCAAAACCAAACAATTTCGCGGTTTGCCCCACTCTTCGTTAAGCGTGAGATTCCACGTCCGCCCACTGCTTGGGATTTTTCACTGACCACCGCCATCTCACTTCCACATTTTTCATCACAAATGCCCAGTGTGCGCTATCACAGACATCGAACCGCCAGTCGCCGACAATGGAGATCGACCTTCGTGTCAGGGCCGAGGCGCGCCCGTTTCTCAGGAGACAGCCCCTCGAAAGTGGGTGCCCCACGTCTCGCGGTTTTCGAGACGTGGGATTCCCAAGCCCATTTTTCCAGTTACTCTTTGACAGGATTATTCACTTCACGCATGTTCCGGTGTATGCTGTGTTTCGGGGGTCAACTAGATGCCCCTGAAGCCGCGAGCAATACCGACGCGACTCCTGCAAGCCAGTGGAGACAGGAGCATGACGTACATTTCAGCCTTTGAGTGTCGAGGCGGTATCGTGCTGTGTGCCGATACTCAGGAAAGCCACGAAGCCAGCCCCGGGCACAAGGACGAGAAAGAGTACGTTGAGAAGCTATACGTTCCTGAAACGTTTTCCTTCCCTATCGCTATAGGCGGCGCTGGACTCGATGAGCCAATCGAGATTTTTTCGCTAGAACTGTTTGAGCGCATCGAAAAACAGAAACCGCCAGCAACTATCGCCGAACTGCGTGCCATGATTCAGTCGTCGCTCGATGCAGTTCATGAGAGCGATGCCAAGGTCTCAGCGTGGCCTAGCATGTATCGCACCACGAAGTGCATCGTTGCAGCCAAACCAACGAACGATGATTTTGCAATCTTCGTCACGACAGGGAAAAGAGTGTCATACCGAAAGAGAGACCCCGTGATCATCGGTTACGACACCCCGGCTAATAGGGCTGTGATGAAGCGAATGTATCGGGCAGGACTGCCGATGCAGCAAGCGGTAATGTTGGCGATTTATCTCCTTTCACAATCGAAGGCGCGGGATGTCGGGGTTGGCGGTGATTCCAGAATCGTAATCGTCAGAGACAACGGAACGTGGATTGATGATGCGGAATACGTAGCCCAGTTTGAGAAGTTTATCGGCCAATTTTTGGAACTGATTGATCCATTGTTCTTAGACTGCGTTGACGTGAGTATTCCACCTAGCAGCGTGTTCCCTGAAAAATTGAAGGAATTTGGGGAGAAAGTAACCCAACTCAGACACTCAGCTCTAATATATTCGGCAGCTCACACTCTGAATCGCAGGTTCGATGATCCAAACTACAAAGGTGAGCCATATCCCAAAATCTTCCCTGGTTCAGTCACGTCAATGATGGGTGATGGCAGAATAGAAGTCCGTGAGGAACCAAAAGAGGAACGCGAACGGCGGATTGCAATGATGCGAGATGTAGAACAGAAGTTGACCGAAAGCCGTGCTGCCCATGGGGAAGTGGCTCGCTTGTTACGCGGTCGAACGCCAATCTACGAATCGATTTTCAAGACGACTCTGCAACCCGATAGCTCTGCAAATGTGGTAACGGATCAACTTCCGCCGGGCAGCACAAGCGTCCTGCCGAATACTTCTGTTGCGGATAAGGGGCAACAGTAGTGGCACGCTACGACGAGCCTGCCAGCAGCGTGTTTTTCCGATGGCGCTGTCACGTCCACGCTGCCCACATTGATGTTCTGACAAATTGGACAACGGAAGTAGTAGATAACCTCGAACGTCGTCCACGTTGTCATGCGGTTAATTTCTCAAAAGTCAGCGGGTCAGCGGTGACCATGTGACGCAACGTGTCAATGAACAGATCGGAACGTTTGCGGCGATTGAATCGGAACTCCATCTCCGCGAGGTAGGCCGGAAGATGTTTGGTGCTGATTTTGTGCCACGAGCCGATGATCCCGCGCTTCAAAAGGGAGAACGCGGATTCGACCGTATTAGTCGAGATGCAGGCTCCGTCCTCGTAACGGGCATATTCCTTGGCAGCGTGGTTAACGGTTTCGTGTTTGTGTTCGCCCACGGCCGATTTATAGGCGGGCAGTTCGTCGGTGATGATTACGTCAACGTCGGTGCTGATGTTCTCTTGGATGTACTTCGCCAGTGTACCTTTCTTGGCATCTTCGGCATGGAAGAAACGAACGTCGCCGCCGCGCTGTCGAATGCCGATGACGACCTGTTTCTTCCTGTCCTTGCGCCAGTGCTGCTCAAGATCACGTTGCTTTCCACCGACGTAGGTTTCATCCATCTCAACCGTGCCGTCCAACATTGGGCGCTCTGCTCCATTCATGGCAGCACGGATGCGGTGACAGAGATACCACGCGGTTTTATAGGAACCTTTGTGGAGTCCCCAGATCGTGCGCTTCAGTTGACTCGCGCTCATTCCTTTCTTGGCTTCGCAGAGCAACAGGACGGCCATGAACCAGATCGGCAAGGGCAAGTGGGAATCATTGAAAATCGTGCCAGTAGTCACGGAGAACTGGTAACTGCACTCGCTACAGGTAAACTGTTTGCGAGAGTCAACCCACCATACGTTGCGGTTTTTGCAACGCGGGCATTCGACGCCTTCGGGCCAGCGGAGCCGGGTCAGAATCTCACGGCAATCTTCGTCAGTGGAGTAGAGTCGATTCAATTCAGGGAGCGTCATGACAGAGCCTCGTAAGAAACAACGCAAAACGGGCAGACCGCTTGAGGGAGTACCCATGCGGAAGCTGGTAAAGCGAGTGAAGGATGAACTTCATGAACGGATAAGGAAAGCCGAGTCCGAAGGTTCCGGTAAATCGAAGCAGGACTAGAACTTAACCTCATCATGAAACGAGTATAGACTATTTACTAACACGTGTCAAGTGAATAATCCTGCTCTTTGATAAACAAAATTGGAGGCAATGAGGGGACTTAGTAGTCCTCCCAAATCCGGAAAAATGAGACCTAAACCGCGCTAACTCCTTATTCCGGAATATTTTCCATATAAGTCTTTTACCTTCTAGATTTTGAAAGTTTTCCACAGCCCAACATCCTGATTCCAATAGCGAGGGGGGAGGGGGGTGGTAGTTAACACGCATTAATACCCTAACGGTAAACAAAGCGAAAGGTTAGTCATACCGACCATCGAGATTGCCCCGTCTGCCCATCGAATCATCGAATTATCGAATCAATGACCCCAGACTCGCTCAGCCAGATGCTCTCCGACTTTCTCAACGGCGCGCAAGCTGCCGTGGTTGTGGAAGACGGCGCGATCGCGTTCGATCTTGTGGAGTCGAAGTATTCGATTTCCGGCGAGTACAACAAATGCCTGCTGCACCTCTGGTCGAACGAGCGGAATTTCGTGCGGCGCGTGCTGGACGCGGAAGTAAAGGCAACCACGCTCCGGTTGCAAGTGCAGCGCATGGGCCAGAATCGGCCCACGCGGCTCGACTTCTGCCGCGATCGCGATCAGCGCTCTCCCACGGCGCGACGGGCAGCGCGGGTTGCATACGAGCCTCGCCTGCGGCGCGCGCTCGAAAGAAATTTTCCTGGCTGGACCGTGGTCCGGCTCACCACCAGCATCGATCTCGAAAACTCCTTCGGTCCCGCCTATCTGCGCGGCTGGCTGCGCCACGGACAGCGCGCCTTAGCCGTAGTTGGGGTGAACGATGAAGAGACGCAATCGACCGTCGATGGCGCGCTGACGGTGGGAATCCTTTGGCTGGAGGCGTGTCGTCTATCCCAGCAGGAACGTCGCGTGGTCGAAGGGTTGGCGATGGTTGTGCCGAGAAGCATGGCCACTCTCACCCGGCAGCGTATGGCGCATCTGCATCCAACGGCTGCGAAATGGAGTTTGTACGAATTCGATCAACAGGAAGATGCGCTCGTCCCGGTGGATATTGGCGATCGCGGCAATCTGGCAACACGGCTGGTGCATTCCATCGATGAATCCCCGGCGCTCGAACGCTTTGCGGAATCGATCGCGCGCATTCGTGGCATTCTGCCGCATGCGGAAGTCGTGGTGCTCTCGTCGGCGTTGATTTCATTCCGGCGGCATGGCCTAGAATTCGCCCAGGCGCGGATTGCGCACGATCCGCGAAACTTTCAGAGCAGCGAGGAAATCGCTTTCGGCGTGGGCGCAGAAGAGCGCATCCTTAACGCGGAGAACGAAGCGCAGTTTGCCGATCTGGTGCGACTGGCAGGGGCCGTCCGTCGCAAGGACGGTCCCAAGAACCACGCCTTGTGGCGCATGCATCCCGAGCGCTGGCTGGAATCGCTGGTCGCCGGCAACATTTCGGCGCTCGATGCGCGATTGCGGCCGGAATTCGTGTATGCCCAAGTGCCCGCGTTCGCTGCTGCGGATCGAGCGATGATTGACATTCTGGCGGAGACCCGCGACGCTCGACTCGCTGTGATCGAACTCAAAGCCGATGAGGATATTCACCTTCCCTTGCAGGGCGTGGATTACTGGTCGCGCGTCGCCTGGCACCAGAGCCGCGGAGAGTTCGCGCAGTTCGGCTATTTTCCTGCACACGAGATCTCGCAGCAAAAACCTCTACTGATGTTGGTCGCACCCGCTCTGCACGTGCATCCTACGACCGACACGATCCTCCGTTATCTGGCGCCGGAGATTGAATGGGAGGTGCTGGGAATTGACGAGCGCTGGCGGGAGGAAATCCGGGTTGTGTTCAGGAAGAGGCCGCCCCGCGTGCCCTGCCTGGCCATTCCTGCTTGATCTATTCGTCCTTTTTTCCTCTGTGTTACCGGTGGTTTAAGAAAGGCGTTACCCACAGGGAACACAGAGGTACACAGAGGAAAATCAGATTCCGATGCTCTTCCGCAGCATTACCAGTTGTCCGAGGTGATACGCATTGTGGTCGGCGACCAGCAGCGCCTCGCGCAAAATTGTTTGCCCATCACCCCATGGGATCCGAGCATAGAGATCGACTCTGCGATCGGCGACGAGCCGCTGCATTGCTCTCAGATCTTTCTTGAACGCGGCCATACTCGCCTTCCATGCCTTCTCATTCGCGGGCGCTTCGGACGCAGGCCAGTATCCTTCGGGCCATGCGGGGGAGACATGCTTCGAGTTGCGGCTGAACTCCAGAATGTCCCATTGAGCGAGGCGCAAGTGCTCAAGGAGCATCCAAGCGGTGTGAGGGAAGTTCGCGACTTTGGCTCCGACGAGTTGCACGGGCCAGTCGCCCATGGCATCGTCGAAGCTGACGTGTGCCCCGCCACCTTTCAGCAAGTAAAGCAGGTGGTCGCGGAGGAGTTTGTCTCGCAGATCGAGTGGCTTGACTGTTTTGAGAGTGCGCTTTTTGCTGGAACGTTTCTTCTTCATGGTTCCCCTTCCGACTTAGATTGGACGGCGACCACCGGCGTTGCAACCGTTGCGGCCTCTGGCGCTTCGCCTTTGTAAACCCGCCCGATGCCCCGCACCAGACGTCGCATTGGCAGCTCTCCTCTGAGGTCGGCGAAGAAGATTTCGCCCGTGCGGGTTCCGCGATAGCACCAGCGCTTCAGGATCGCGAGATGCTCCATGCGCTCGATGGCGCTGGCTGGCCTGGCCGCAGGAGAAATCGCCAGCGCCGCCTGAATGCGGGCTTCCATGGACTGTGATTTAGTGTGTTCCGCGCCGGAGATCGGAAACTCGAGCGGCCCGGCCAGCGCGCCAGCGTCGACGCGGAATAATGCGACGCTTTCCGGCTGCCGCGACTTCTGCGCCGATTTCTGAACGATCACGGCGTGCAACTGGTCAATCCGGTGGACGAATTCCGGCAACTGCTGCAGCACGGGAGCGAGTTTGTCGAGCCGCGCATGAATGGCCGCGGCCGTCTCGAATTCCATTTTCGCCGAAGCGTCATCGCGCTCTGCGGCCAGTTGCCGCTTCAGCGATTCGCCACGCGAATCCAGAAAATCTTCGACCCGCACCACCTCGGTGCGGTATTCGTCATCGGTACAGCCGCGAAAACAGGGCGCTAAACACATCTTCATCTCGGAATAAACGCAGCCGGGAAATTTTGGATCGGGATGGAGCTCTTCGACGCAGCGCCGCATCTTGAAGAAGTCGAGCGCGTCATTCATAAATTTCTCCGCCGCCACGCGCGAAGCAAACGGCCCATAGTAGACATTCTTCCCGACAATCGGCTTTCCGGAAATCCGCCCCAACCGCGTCGTGATCGAAGCGCGGGGGAATTCGTTCTCCAGATGCAACTTGACCAAGGGAGCGAATCGAAACCGCAGGCGATTGGAGTAGGTCTTGGGGAAAACCGCCCGCAGGACTTGGTAGAGCACGAATCCAGATTCGAAGTCGGAACCGGTCAGCGAGTATTCGATCCAACGGACGCGATCGCGCAGGTTAAGGCGCTTTGTGTGCTCCTCCGGCGCGGAGAGCAGCCTTTGCAGCCGCCGCCGCAGGTTGGCAGTCTTGCTGACGTAAGGCTCGGAGTTTGCATCGTGGCCGCGCAGAAGGAACACGGCGGGAGCAGCTGCTACGCGGGAGAAGATCTGGGCGTCAGCTTCTGGATGGAACTCGATGTGTTCGGTCAGCACTCGCCGATTCTAATTCGGATTGAACAGCAAATGCTTAACCACTGAGGACACGGAGGGGCACAGGGAAAAAGGGACGAAGGTTGCAGTAGACGGTCTATCCGAAGCTGGCGCTCTTGAACTTCTGGCGGAAGTCTGGGCCGTCCATCTTCACGATGCGACACATCTCGTGCAGGCGGGAACGCATGCGTTCGCCGATGCGGTCGCCGAGGGTTTCTTCGCGAGCGGCCGCGCGCGCCGGCGATAGCGATCGCGTCACACTTGCGGCTGGCTCGTCGGGGAAATTCGTGGTGACGATCGTGGTTCGATTGTCGTTATAGCGCGTGTTGAGGATCAGACTGACCGTGTCCCACACCCACTCGCTCGGCTTCACGGCGCCGAGTTCATCGAGCAGCAACACCTCAGCTTCAAACACCGGCCGCAGCACTTGAAGCTCGGTCGCCTGGACAGAATCGTTGTAGGAGTTCTGAATCTGTTTCAGCAGTTCGCGATAGTCGCAAAAAAGGCAGGCGCTTGCTCGGGTGGCGATGAGTTCCTTAAGAATGCCGACTGCAAGATGGGTCTTGCCAGTCCCGATGCCGCCGACCAGCAGCAAGCCCTTGCCTTCTCGAGGATCAAACTCCTGCACGAAACGCGACGCGCCGATCTGGGCCAGCGCAACCGAGCGATCGGCTCCCGGGAAATCCGTCGTAAAATTCGACAGCTCACAATGCTCATATCTCTTCGGAATTCGGGCCGCCGCGATCATGGCTCCGCCGCGCGCCAGCAACTGGCAATCGCAGCGCGTGACGCCGCTCTCCGGCGCTCCCGGAACCGGCTTCCATCCTGAGCCCGCGCACAGGGGGCAAACTTCGGTTACTGTTTTCATAATTATGTAATTAAGCTTTACTTAGCACTCTGCACCCGCACCCGCCTGCGCGGCAACTCGAAACCGTCTCCTCTCTGTGCACATCTCTGTGCACATCCTGTGGAGACGGGCGACGGCCTGTGGAGAAACGAGGTGTCAAGAGGGGCAACTGGTGAGTGTTTCCCCTTGACATTCCCGTCGTAGGGAGGAAAATTGCCCAAGCCGGTGCTCGCGCTTGAGCTTTCCTCCCCGGTTGATGCGCGGGAACCGAAATGACTAGTATCAGGAGAGAGCATGAACAAAGCTGATCTGGTTGACCGGATCGCCGGAGCTTGCAGTATTTCAAAAGCGCAGGCGACGACCGCGATCGATACCACCGTGGACAGCATTACCGCTGCCCTTCGCAAAGGGGACCGGGTAGCCTTGATTGGATTCGGCACGTTCTCCGTCTCGCAGCGCAAGGCCCGCAATGGCCGAAACCCGCAGACGGGTGCCACTATCAAGATAGCCGCACGTAGAGTCGCCAAATTCACTCCCGGAAACGAACTCAAGAAAGTGGTCAATAAAGGTAAGTAAGGGGCCCCAGAATTCTTGGATACGAGCGAGACGGCAGGGGGTCGGCCCTGCCGCTTTGCTTTTCAGGTCGAAGTTGTCAGGTCTTAGGTTCTAGGTCGAGGGTTTTCCTGAGACCCGAGACCCACTTCTTCCTGTCTTGCTGAATCCTTCCTAACTCCTGTAGAATCTATTCGCTGAATCGAGGTTTCGGAACTGACATGAAAGCCGCCATCCATCCGCACTACAGCGAAGTCCGCGTGCATTGCGCCTGCGGTAACGCATTTACCACCCGTTCCACCCACAAGGGCGATATCGGCGTTGAAATCTGCGCCGCCTGCCATCCCTTCTTTACCGGCAAGCAGAAGCTTATGGACACCGCCGGCCGCGTCGAGCGCTTCCGCCGCAAGTACGCCAAGAGCGATGCGGGCAAAGCGGAGGTAGCAAAGAAGCCGCAGTAAGTTTTGCGCAGAAACGCGCATTCTCAAGAGCCTCCTCTGCAGGAGGCTTTGCTTTTGTATGGGGACGGCCCTCAGCGGCTGAGGACGCTCGCTATAGCTTCGCTAGGAAAACAACGTAAAATCAGGCTGTGCAAAAGTTCTGGGACAATCCGCGCAGCGCCGACGGTGGACATGAAGACGCCAACCAGCCAGCCTCGCGCGCTTTTCCAACATCTTTCGCCATCGGCAACGTCCGGATCTCTCCCGCCACAGTGCTCGCCCCCATGGCCGGCGTCACTGACACTGTCTTCCGGCGCTTTATCAAGAACCTTGGTGGATGCGGGCTGATCATGACCGAGTTCACCTCGGCCGATGGCGTGTTGCGTGACCAGCGCGTCCGTGGGCGCTACCTGCACTTCTATGAAGACGAGCACCCCGTTTCGGCTCAGCTCTTCGGCAGCGGTCCGAGCGTGCTGGCCGATGCGGCGCGCCTCGTGGAGGACCTCGGCTTCGACCTAGTCGACCTGAACCTTGGCTGCCCGGCAAAGAAGGTCGTGAAGTGTAACGGCGGCTCGGGCTTGCTGCGCGATCTGCCGCTGATCCGCCAGATTTTCGAAGCGGTCCGAGCCGCAGTGAAGATTCCGTTCACGGTGAAATTCCGCGCCGGATGGAACGACGACGAAATCGTTTGCGTCGAACTGGCGCGCATGGCGGAAAGCTGCGGCCTCGGCGCGGTTGCGCTGCACGCCCGCACCCGCGAGCAAGGCTACAGCGGAAACGCGCGCTGGGAATGGATCGCCTCCGTCAAGCAGGCAGTCAAGATTCCGGTGATCGGCAACGGCGACATCCGCTCGCCCGAAGATGCTTGCGCCATCGTAGCCCAGACCGGCTGCGACGCTGTAATGATCGGCCGCACGGCTCCGGCGGATCCGTGGATCTTCCGGCAGATTGAGCAGTTTGTCGAGTCCGGCTCTTATGTGCAGCCGACCGAAGCTGACCGCTACCAGATGATCCGCACCTACTTTCGAATGTTGCTCGAAGAAGAAATGCCCGGAGCGGAAGGCAAGATGAAGCAGTTCGCATCGTGGTTCACACACGGCGTGCCCGGAGGCGCTGCGCTGCGGAAGGCGATCTACGAGGCTCGGAGCGGGGCGGAAATCTTGCGGCGGGTGGAAGAATTTTTCGAAGCGAAGCTGCCAGCGCAGACCACGTAGGGACAGCCGCCGTCGGCTGTCCCGTTGGCGCGAAGAAGCGACAGCGGTCTTTACGCAAGCGCCTTCAGTGCCAGCCTTCCTCGCTCCCCGCGTTCCACATATCCCCACGGTACCGCGTCATCGTGCGTGAACACGGTCAGCCATCTCTCCGGGATCGCCCAAGCGTAGTACTTTCTGCGGCTCTCGATGGTTTCGAGCGGAAACAGGTCGAACGCCATCACCCAGGTGAGGTCGAGGTGAAGTGAGGTCGGAATCAGATCGGAGATGTAGCAGGCTTTCTTGCCACCGCTCTCGACGATCACCGCCTGCATATTCGCCGTGTGCCCGGGAAAAACTTTGACCGAGATGCCGGGGAGAAGCTCATGATCGCCATTCAGCAGCACCATCTGCCCGGTATCGATCAGTGAATCGTAATTCGGACTCATGTAGCTGATCGCGTCGCGCTCGAGCTGCAGGCGGCCATGTTCCCATTCTTGTTCCTGCACGTAATACTTCGCGTTCGGAAACGTCGCCACCACCCGATCTCCGCGCCGCACCGTATTCCAGCCACAGTGGTCAAAATGCAGGTGAGTGTTGATGACGATATCGATATCTTCCGGCGCAACGCCGGCGGCGTGCAAATTGTCGAGCAGCTTGGCCGGCTGTTTGTAGATCTGCACCAATTTGTCGGGCAGCTTGTTGCCGATGCCGGTCTCGATCAGGATGTTTTTCTTACCAGTGCGAACGAGCAGCGAATTCAGGCCCGCGTTAAGCCGGTTCAGCTCGTCGGGCACGGCCTTCTTCGACCACATCGTCTTTGGAACAACACCGAAAAAGGCTCCGCCGTCGAGGAAGTAAGTTCCGTCGGAAACGACGGTAAGTTCGAAATCGCCGAGGATTATTCGCTGCATAGAGAGACCGTTAGCAGTTAGCATCTAGCGCTTAGACAAATCGAGTGTCGAGAGATTCTCGACTGAGTATTGAACGCGCGACTCGAGAGAGCCGAGAGCTAAATGCTACTTCAACTCCTTATTCCAAAAGTCTTCCATCATGTGGAACAGCTGCGTGCGCGCGCCCGAACCCGAAATGCCATGCGTCTTGTCCGGATACACCATCAGCCGAAACTGCTTCCCCGCGCGGATCAACCCGTCGGTCATCTGGATTGTATTCTGGAAATGCACATTGTCGTCACTGGTCCCGTGCACCAGCAGCAACGACCCGTGCAGACTGCTGGCGGCACTGACGATCGAATCGTCGTAGGCGCTGGCGTTATCTTTCGGCAGTCCCATGTAGCGCTCGGTGTAAATCGAATCGTAGTCGCGCCAGTTGGTCACCGGTGCCACCGAGATTCCCGCCTTAAAGCGGTTGGAGTGAGTCAGCGCGAAGAGAGTCATCGAGCCGCCGTTTGACCAGCCCCAGATCCCGGTGCGCGTGCGGTCGAGCTGCGGAAACTGCGCATACAACTGGTCGAGCGCCGAGAGCTGGTCTTTCAGTTCGACCGGGCCCGACTGCAGACGGGTCGCAGCGGAAAATTTCTTGCCTCGATTCGGAGTGCCACGATTATCCACCGAGAAAATCGCGACGCCTTCATTCGCCAGCACCTGGTGGAAGAGGCCATTCGTTCCACCCCACGCATCCTGCACGGTCTGTCCCGCCGGACCGCCATAGATGTGCACGATCAATGGAATTGGAATTGGGATTGGACCCGTCTGGCTCGCATCCACATTGCGCGGCAGAATCAGATAGCCATATAACACCGTCCCGTCGTCGGCTTTGAATTCCAGAGGCTTCGGCTCGATCAGATCGTAATCCGCCAGGCTGCGACCTTCCCATATCCTCTGGCAGGCGCTGCCCGGCGCACACACTGAAATCCGCGGCGGCGTCAGCGTCGCGGAGTGCGTTTCAACGAAATGGTTGCCATCGTCGGAGAAACTGGCGGTATAGTTGCCTGCGTCTGATGAAAGGCTTTGCATACCCGAGCCATCCAGCTTCACGGAAAAAAGCTTCTCCTGTCGCGGGTCTCCTTTATTGGCTGTGAAGAAAATCACACTCGAGGCTTCATTCACGCCGTTGATTGCAATCACCTCATAGTTTCCGCTTTCGAGCTGGCGTTCGAGTTTGGCATCGGCTGACAGCGGGTCTGGCGCGTTGAAACTGTAGAGATAAATGTGGGTGTGGCCGTCGCGCCAGCTGGTCCAGAGAAAGCGGTCGCCCGATTTCAGTATGCGAAAGTCGTCATTGACGTTCACCCACGCATCCGGCACCGATTCAGTGAGGACTTTGCGTGACCTGCCCGACTTCGCGTCAATGAAGTAGAGGTCCATCACATCCTGCTTGCGATTCAGGATCTCGGCCCAAGCCCAGCCTTCGCGAATCCAGCCGAAACGCGGCACGTAAGTATCATCGTCGTCGGTGAGTTTGATCCAGCGCACTTTTCCGCCGTTGCTGCCCACCACTCCCAAACGTACGCTGGGATTCGGATCTCCTGCCTTCGGATATTTCTCCTGCTCGACTCGGGGATGCGTCGGCAGCCAATCTGTGATGGGATAGGTCGGCACCCGGCTCTCATCCATCTGCAGAAAAATAATGTCGCGCCCTTCCGGCGACCAGAAATAGTTGCTGCGAACCTCCAGTTCTTCGGCGTAAACCCAGTCCACTTCTCCATTCAGAATGTCGTCTCCTTTATCCTTATCTTTATCCTTCTCCTTCTCATCGCGCGTGAGCGGACGCTCGCCTTCCTCTCCTGATACAGGATGCACATAAAGATTGTGCTTGCGCACGTAGGCGAGCCGCTTGCCGTCCGGCGAAAACTTCGGGTCTTCGCTCGGGTCCGGAGACGAAGTCAGCTGCACCGCCGTTCCCGTATCCAGGCTGTAATACCAGAGCTGTCCTTGCGCATCGAAGAGCAGGTGTTTGGAATCGGGCGACCACGAGTAGGCGGCGACATGGTACCGCGTCACACGCTCGATCTCGCGCTCGTCATGCATCTTGCTAACAGGAGGAGCAAGTTGCGACAGCTTGATCTCGCTGACCAGTATTTTCTTTTCGCCCGTCACCGCGTCCGCATACCAGAGTTCACCGTGCTCACCAGTGTCGTCGCGCTGCACGAAAGAGACCTTGGAACCGTCCGGACTCCACTTGATCGTTTCCGGAGCGCGTCCCGTGATTCCGCCATCCGCGAAAATCTGTTCAATCGTGAGTTGCTTTGGCGCGGCGGTTTGAGCGAGACCCGCGGAAAGCAGCCCTAACAGGCTGAGAGTGGAAACGAGAAAATGCTTTTTCACGAACTTGCTCCGATTCAGCATGACGTGTGACCCAATGCTGCACAGGGGTGAAACTCAAAAGTGTACAACTTGGAAAGAGTTCGCGTCAGAGGGCCGGTTCCCGACGGTCTTGAGACAGGCGAGGCGCTCGTCACTCCACCGCGTGCGTTCTCTGAGTCGGATCACCGCGCCAAAATCGACTTCATCTCCGCGCGCACTGGATGTGTTGCTTCATACGCCGCGATCTGCGTTTCTTGTTGGAGCGTACGCGCGATGTCGTCCAACCCATTCAGCAGACAGTGACGCGAAAATTCATCCATCGCAAATGTCGCATTAAATCCTCGCCTGTCTTCCACGCGCAACGTTTCAAGATCGACCGTCAGTTGGTAATCTTCGATCTCTTTCGAACGGCGCATGATCTCCGCCACCTGCTCCTCGTTGAGCCGCACCGTCAGCAGGCCGTTCTTCAAGCTGTTGTTCGCAAAGATGTCGGCAAATGACGACGCGATCACCACCTGGAAGCCGAAATCCGCCAGCGCCCATACGGCATGTTCGCGCGAGGACCCGCAGCCGAAATTCTTCCCCGCGACCAGAATCGACGCCTTTGCATAGCGCGACTCGTCCAGCACAAAATCAACTGTCTTTTTTCTAAACTCTTTCCCGCACTCTTTGCCGTCTCCCGAGAAGCGCCAGTCGTAGAACAGGAATTCGCCGAATCCCGTGCGTTCGATGCGCTTCAGAAACTGCTTGGGGATTATCTGATCGGTGTCCACATTCACTTTGTCAAGGGGGACAACGACGCCGGTATGTTTGCGAAACGGTTGCATAATTTAAATTCTTCTACCCGCCGAGCCAGTGGAGCAGTCACCCCACTGCCAGGAACTATTGAAATCGCCAATTGCGAACGTCGGTAAAGTGCCCGGCAATCGCCGCTGCCGCCGCCATCATCGGGCTGACAAGGTGCGTGCGTCCTCCGCGCCCCTGCCGTCCCTCGAAATTCCGGTTGCTGGTCGAAGCGCAGCGCTCTTCCGGTTGCAGGATATCGGGATTCATGCCCAGGCACATCGAGCATCCCGATTCGCGCCATTCAAATCCGGCGTCCAGAAAAATGCGGTCCAAGCCTTCTACTTCCGCCGCGCGCTTGACCGCCTGCGATCCTGGCACCACCATCGCTCGAACTTTCGGATTCACATGCTGCCCTTTCGCCACTCGCGCCGCCGCCCGCAGGTCTTCGATGCGCGAATTGGTGCACGACCCGATGAACACGCGGTCTACAGAAATGCTCTCGATCGGCGTCCCGGGATCGAGGCCCATGTAGGCTAGCGCTTGTTCGGCCGCACGCCGGTCGGCCTCTTGCGCGAAGCTCCTTAACTCGGGAACGCGCGCACTTACCGGCACTACCATGCCGGGATTCGTCCCCCAGGTCACGAATGGTGCGAGCGATGCCGCGTCAATCTCGATCGCGCGATCGAATTGGGCTCGGGGATCGCTTGCCAGCGTCCGCCAGTACGCAATTGCTTCTTCCCAATCTTTCCCTTTCGGCGCAAAGCGGCGGCCGCTGACATACGCGAAAGTTGTTTCGTCGGGCGCGATCAGTCCGGCTCGCGCTCCCGCTTCGATGCTCATATTACAGAGCGTCATGCGGCCTTCCATCGACAATGCGCGCACCGCATCGCCGGCGTACTCGATCACGTATCCGGTGGCACCATCGGTGCCGATCCGACCGATAATTCCGAGCGCCAAGTCTTTCGCTGTCACGCCCTCCGCCAGCTTTCCGGTGACGTGGATCTGCATCGTCTTCGGTTTTTTCTGCGGCAGGCATTGTGTTGCCAGCACATGTTCTACTTCCGACGTTCCAATGCCGAACGCCAGCGATCCGAATGCGCCGTGTGTCGATGTGTGGCTGTCGCCGCAGACAATCGTCATGCCTGGCAACGTGATGCCCAGTTCCGGACCGATGACGTGCACAATGCCCTGCTCGGCCGAGTCCATATCAAACAATGGAACTCCAAACTCTCGGCAATTCCTTTGCAGCGCCTCAATCTGCTTCGCCGCAATCGGGTCAGTGATCGGCAAGCCCCGCGGGGTCGTCGGGATGTTGTGATCGACGGTTGCCACCGTACGGAGAGGCTGGCGCAGACGACGTCCGTTAGCGCGCAGCCCGTCGAAGGCTTGCGGCGAAGTCACTTCGTGCACCAGGTGCAAATCGATATAGAGCAGTGCCGACTGCCCTTCGGGATCAGCGACTACATGCGAATCCCAGATCTTCTCGAACAAAGTACTACGAGGAGGCATGGTTTTTAGTTATGTTGGCCATGATCCGTAGCTTCCCAGGATCGCGAACTCTCCAGGCGGCCGCAACTCTCTTCGATAGTCTACCAATTTAGCCGCTTATGAATCCTCGTTTCGTGGATTTTTTCACTTCAGCTTGCATTTCCGGCTATGATTCAAGCAGTCCATTCGAGGAAAACACTGCATGATCAACGGCAAACGAATTGCCGTGGTGTTCCCCGCTTACAACGCGGAAAAGACGCTGGAAGCGACGGTTCGGGAATTGCCCGATCTGGTCGATATCCGCATTCTCGTTGATGACCACAGCTCCGATCGCACGCTGGAAGTCGCGCACCGGTTGGGCTTGCAGTCCTTCCTACACAACCGCAACTACGGCTACGGCCGCAATCAGCAGACCTGCTACCGCGAGGCTCTAGCTGCCGGGGCTGACGTCGTCATCATGGTCCACCCCGATTATCAGTACACGCCGCTGCTCGTAACCGCTATGGCGAGCATGGTCGCTTACGATGTCTATGACGTGGTGCTGGGCTCGCGAATTCTGGGAGGACGGGCGCGGCAGGGCGGCATGCCGGTGTGGAAATACATTGCCAACCGCTTCCTCACGCTTTTCGAGAACACATTCTTGGGCGCGAAGTTATCGGAATATCACACGGGATACCGGGCCTTCAGCCGCACCGTGCTTAAGGAACTTCCGCTGCTCGAGAACTCAGACGATTTTGTCTTTGACAATCAGATGCTGGCGCAGTGCGTGATGTTCGGGTTCCGGATGGGCGAAGTTTCCTGCCCGACGAAATATTTTGCGGAAGCTTCTTCGATTAATTTCCGGCGCAGCGTGCAGTATGGGCTGGGCGTACTGCTGACGTCGGTGCAGTTTCGCTTGCAGAAAATCGGGTTGAGACAATTCCGGCTTTTCAACCGCAAAGGCCGCTGCCTGGAGCCGGGTATCGACACCCGGTATTACAGCCCGAACCCTACCGACGGCCGGTCCGGCGGCTAACCTTGCCGAACGAACTCGCATCGCGCACTGGGACTTCATGGCCGGGTTTGCAGTGGTTGGCGTTACTGCTGCTGGCGGCGTTTGCCCTGCTGGTGCAGGGATACCATCCTGGGCTGGAGGACGATGCGTTCTATCTGGCAGCGATCAAGCAGAACCTGAATCCATCTTTGTTCCCCCATGACGCGGACTTTTTTCGAGTGCAGTTTCAGGCAACCGTATTCGACAAGCTGATCGCGGCCTCCCTGCGTTTGACCCACGTGCCTCTGGAATGGGGGATCTTGTTTTGGCAGTGGAGCGTAACCTTTCTGATCTTATGGGGGTGCTGGCGAATCAGCCGGCGGTGTTTCGCGGAAGTGTACGCACAGTGGGCGGCGGTGACACTGGTCGCGGTCCTGCTGACCCTCCCGGTCTCCGGTACAGGGCTGAGTTTGACGGACCAGTACCTGCACCCACGGGCGTTGGCCACGGCGCTGATTTTGGCGGCGATCGTGGCCGTGATCGCGCCTGCGAGCGACGGGCGGCGGCTGTTGGCGGGCGTGTTGCTAACAGCAGCATTTTTCGTGCACGCCATTATGGCGGCCTTTGGCGCATCATATTGCTTGTTTCTGATGGGGAAGCCGACGGAACGGACAGAGACAGAGCAGCAGCGCACAGCGGCGTGGGCGGCGCTGCTGTTGCCACTGGGATGGGTTTTCGAGCCGGCTTCGGATGCATGGCGGCAAGCGGCGGCCACGCGTCCGTTTTACTTCGTGCTGCGCTGGCATTGGTATGAGTGGCTGGGTGTAGTGGCGCCGCTCGTGTTGCTGTGGTGGTATCGGGCGCTGGCGAAGCGCCGCGGCTCGGTGGTCGCTGTGCATGGAGTCCTGGCGCGGGTGGCGGAGCGGTTGCTGTACTTCGGCCTGTTCCAGTTGGCCGTGGCGCTAATCATGTTGCTGCCTGCACGGCTGGAGCGTCTTCGGCCGCTCGAGCCGATGCGCTTTCTGCATCTTGTGTATTTGTTGTTTGTGTTGTTATCGGGAGGATTGCTGGGGCAGTACGTACTAAAAAAAAGCGCTCTGCGCTGGCTGGTGTTGTTTGTCCCGCTGAGCGCCGGGATGTTCTATGCGCAGCGGCAGATGTATCCGGCAACCGCGCATTTGGAGTTGCCGAGCGCGGCCTCGCGCAATAACTGGATCGAGGCTTTCCGCTGGATCAGCCGAAACACGCCCGTTGATAGCCAGTTCGCGCTAGATCCGCGGTACATGGAATTGCCGGGCGAGGACTACCATGGTTTTCGCGCCCTGGCGGAGCGGAGCGTGTTGGTGGACGAGGTGAAGGACGGGGGAATGGCAGCGCGCGTGCCGAGCCTCGCGCCGCGCTGGCTGCGAGAAGTGGAAGCGCAACGGGGGTGGCGCAGTTTTCAACGGCTGGACTTCTTGCACTTGAAAGCGGAGTTCGGAGTGAACTGGGTGGTTCTGACAGCGCCGGGGGTGGAAGGGTTGCCGTGTCCCTACCGGAACCCGCAAGTGGTTGTTTGCCGCGTGGAGTAACGGTTGGGGTGGAACTCAGGGAATGGAATGAGCGAAACGCGGGATACGGAAAAAGGCGGGGTGCGCGCGTATGGGCCGATGGTAATCGCGGCGCTGGCAGTGCGGCTGGCGGTCATTCCGTTTCTCTATCACGAATGGCTGGATCCGTTTGTGCTGGAGCACTGGGCGTTCGGGCGGGTAGCTCGTTCGTTGGTTGCGGGGCACGGGTTCGGAAATGTGTTTGCGGATACTGGGCCGACGGCTGTGGTATCGCCGGTGTACGCGTACTTGCTGGCCGGAGTGTTCCGGCTGTTGGGAACGTACACGCCGGCGTCGATTGTCGCAGCGCTGGCTTTGAACAGCCTGTTTTCGGCGCTCACCTGCATTCCGGTGTTTCTTCTGGCTCGCCGGTGCTTTAACGGGCGCGCGGCGAAGTGGGCTGGGTGGGGGTGGGCATTTTCGCCCTACGGAATTTACTACGGCGCAGACTGGGCTTGGTCCACCTGCCTGGTGACGCTGCTACTGGCCGTGCTTTTCTTGTGGGCGCTGGTGCTGGAGGAATCCGGGTCGGCGTGCCAGTGGCTGGGCTTTGGCGCGCTGGGCGGACTGGCGACGCTGACCGAGCCGGTGGTGCTTTCTGTCGTCCCGCTTCTGGGTTTGTGGACTTGCTGCCGGCGCTGGGGGAAGCGGCAGAGCTGGGTGCTGCCGATGGCGGTGGCGGCGCTCGGTGCGCTGGCGGTGATGGCGCCGTGGTTTGTGCGCAACTACCAGACCTTCCACCAGTTCATCCCTATACGCAGTGGATTCGGGTTGGAGATGTACATTGGCAACAGCGCCGACTCGTTGCACTGGGTCGACCGCAGCCTGCATCCGAACCACAACGACGCGGAACTAGCGGAATACGCGCAGCGCGGCGAGCTTGCGTATATGGCGCACAAGTTACAGCAGGCAAGGCAGTACATTCGCAGTCATCCGGCACAGTATGTCTATCGGGTGGCGCGGCGGGTGGTGTATGTCTGGACCGGGTTTTGGAGCTTTGATCGCGCCTATCTTGCGGAAGAGCCGCTGGATGTGCCCAATATTTTTCTGAGCACGACGATGACGGTGCTGGCGCTGGCTGGCCTGCGCCGGGTGTTTCGGGCGAACGCGTCGCATGCGGATGCGGCCCTCGGGGTGCGATTTGCCATCGTGTTTGTGTTCTTTCCGCTGGCTTATTATTTCTCGCACCCGGAGACCTACTACTTCAGGCCGGCGGATCCGCTGATTGTGGTACTGGCAGCGTATTTCGTGACCGAGCGATTTAGAGGCAAGACCCAGCGCGACCCTGGGCCAAGCGTTTTGGCATCTTAAATAATTCTGGACAGTGAACCTCTTGGACACCAAGCTTGTGGATGTGATCAACTCCGCGCTGGACCACGGGCCGCCCAAACCCGAGCTGGTAATTAGCGAGAGTCTGCGCTTCGCCTACGACACCTTCATCAGCAACAAGGTGCGGTTTCTGCTGACCGCGCTAGGCATGATGATTGGGACGGCCTCGCTGGTTCTAGTGGTCACGATTGGACTCACGGGGAAACAATACATCCTCGACCAGATTCAAGGCATTGGCGCCAACCTCATTTATGCCAGCTACGCTGGCGGAGGGCAGCGCATCACGGCGGTGGCGCTCGATGAACTAACCGTGGATGATCTTACGGCGGTGCGGGAGCAGGTGCCGTCGGTCGTGGCCGCAACGCCGTTTGTCTCGCTCAATGACCGCATCAGCGTGGGCAACGGTAAAGAGCAGGACATCTCGATTCTTGGCGTATTCCCGGAATACAGTCGGGTGCGGAACCTGGTGCTGCTGGCAGGGCGGTTCTTTGACGCCGCGGACTCGCAGGGGCGAAACAAGGTCGGCGTGATCACTGAGAAGCTGGCGGTGAAGCTATTCCAGACGCCAGAGAGTGCGGTGGGCCAGGTGATCAAGCTGAACGGTTTGCCGTTTACAGTGATCGGGGTGTTCAAGGAGCGGGTGGAGACGTTTGGGCAGTCCGAAGTGGAGGAGAACACGATGGCGATCCCGTATTCGGTGAGCCGGTTTTTTCTACCATCCAACGCGGTGCGGCAGATTTATTTCACGGTCGCGAGTCCGGATGAAGTGACGACAGCGACGGCTCAAATCAAGCGTGTCCTGCAGTCGCGGCACCGGCCGGAGTCGGTCTACAACGTGGAGAACCTGACGCAACTGGTGAACTTGGCGAACAAGACGGCGAATATTCTGACGACGGTGTTGTCGTTGATTGCGGGGGTAGTTTTATTGGTCAGTGGCATCGGCATCATGAACATCATGCTGGCTACGGTCAGCGCCCGCATTCGCGAGATCGGAATCCGCAAAGCGGTCGGCGCCACCAAACGCGAGATTCGCCTCCAGTTTCTCTCCGAGGCCATCCTCATCTCCCTCAGCGGCGGCGTCCTTGGCATCATCATCGGACTCGCCATCCCCTTTTCCGTCCGCTTCCTCACCGCCTATCGCATCCCCATTTCCGGTCTCTCCGCCATCATCGCCATCGTCGTCTGCTCGCTGGTCGGCATTCTGTTTGGTACGCTTCCCGCCATCCGCGCCGCTCAACTCGATCCTGTCGAGAGCCTGCGCTACGAGTAGCAATCTGTACCATGTTCACGATTGCTGCACGCTGTCCCAGAACCGGTGAAATTTCGCCAATTGTCATAAAATGACATTGAAGCGCGTGGCCATGCTTCGCGAGCAGGTCATGATATCGAACTCAGCTAGCAATCGGAGCCGCGCGGTGGTCCTGCTGAGCGGCGGCATGGATTCCTGCGTGTGCGCGGCGCTCGCAGCGCGAGACCACCATGCGGCTGCCGTCCACGTCAGCTATGGGCAGCGCACCGAACACCGCGAGCGGCAGTCCTTCGATAGCATCTGTGACCGGCTCGGAATTCGTGACCGGCTGCTGGTGCGCAATGAAGCTCTGCGCGCCATCGGTGGATCTGCCCTCACCGATTCCAGCATTGCGGTTCCCGAAGCCACGGCCATCGGTGCCAGCGCGCCCGTCCGCATTCCCGTCACTTATGTCCCTTTCCGCAACGCGCACTTTCTTGCCGTCGCTGTCAGTTGGGCGGAGGTGCTGGGAGCCGAAAAAGTTTACATCGGAGCGGTTGAACCCGACAGTTCCGGCTACCCCGATTGCCGGCCGGAGTATTATCGGGCGTTCAATGAAGTCGTGAAAACGGGCACCAAAGAAGGAACCATCCGGGTAGTGACACCGCTGATAGCGATGCGCAAACGAGAGATTGTGACGCTTGGCCTTGAACTGAATGCCCCCTTCGATTTAACGTGGTCATGCTATCAGTGCGAAGATCGCGCCTGCGGGGTCTGCGACAGCTGTGTGCTCCGCTTGCGCGGGTTTCGCGAAGCGGGTGCCGAAGATCCTATTCCGTATGCGGAAGCCGCCGCCCGATTGAGCTAGAGCCGGATCATCGATCACCGTGTAAATCGGCGGTCTTAAAATCAGATGCAATGCCGGGAGGCCAAATTATGAGGAAATATTTCATCCTGCTTCTGCTGCTCGTTCTCGCTGTAGGGCTGTCCGCTTCACTCGCGCTCGCGCAAACCACGGGAAGCATAAAGGGGGTTTGCAAAGACGCCGATGGGAAGCCGATCGCCCAGGCCGAAGTGGAGTGGATTGGGACCGAAACCGGTCACAGCTACAAACTCAAAACCAACAACAAGGGCGAGTACTTCTCGCTCGGCATTGTGCCCGGCAAGTACAACGTCAAGCTCAGCAAGGACGGCAAAGAACTCTTTCACCTGAACGGCATCCCGGTGGGTCTGGACGAAACGGACCAGGACTTCGACTTGAAGAAAGAAAAGGCGAACCAAGCCGCGGGTCAGGGATTGACGCCTGAACAACAGAAGGCGAAGGAAGAAGCAGAGGCCAAAGCCAAAGCAGAATCGAAAACCGTAGGCACGCTCAACGACAAACTCAATGCCGCCAAAGCGGCGTCCGATGCCGGCGACTACGAGACCGCAATCAGTACCTTGAATGAAGCCAACCAGATTGACAGCACACGCGATCTCATCTGGTTCAAACTTGGCGATGCCTACCGCCTGTCGGCGCCCAAGCAGACGGATCCCGCCGAAAAACAGAAGCGCTACGAGACGGCTGCAGCCGATTACCAGAAGGCGATCGATCTGCGCAATGCCTCTGACGTGGCCCAAAAGGATCCCGACCACAATATTAAAATCGCCGCCTACTATAACAACCTTGCCGATGTTTATGCGAAGTCCAACAAGGTCGACGATGCCGTGGCCAACTATAACAAGGCGGCCCAACTGGATCCGACACACGCTGGCGGATACTTGTTCAACATTGGCGCCGTTCTCACCAATGCCGGCAAGGTGGATGATGCCATAGCGGCGTTCGATAAAGTGATCGCCGCCGATCCGACCAAAGCCGCAGCTTACTACTGGAAGGGCGTGAACCTGATCGGCAAGGCCACGCTTAAGGGCGACAAAATGATCGCGCCTGAAGGCACCGCCGAGGCCTTCCAAAAATATCTTGAGCTCGAACCCGACGGTAAGCTGGCACAGCCAGCCAAAGATATGCTGGCGAGCATCGGCGCGACCGTGGAAACCGGCTACGGAAAGAAAAAGCCGCCTAAGAAAAACTGAAACGCACGGCAGATTCGGTCTCCCCACATACGCGCACAACGCATGAAGAGCGGCCCTCGGAAGCCGCTCTTCTATTTCGCCTTCAATCTGTCTTCGGTTACCGAGGTCGCTGGCCTAGTTGTCCTTTCACTGTTCCGCACATCCGCGCTACATTCATGTGAGAGGGTCCCTGGCTGCGTGAGGTTTCTCCCCTGTGGCGTCAATGCTGAAAACTGGGAGTGTATGGAATGGCTGCTCCGGGGAATTCCCCGATTGCGATTGCCTTCGAGGGCATCAGCGGGACGGACTCGATCCCGACACCGGTGCTGCTGGCCGGCATGTTGCGCGCTTCTGAGAAGGTTAGCGATCTAATTTTTTCGCCGGGGCGACCGCCCCAAGTTGAAATTCACGGACAACTCACAGCCGTTGAAATCTCGGGCAGCGGGACACTTTCGGCGGATGACACGCGCCGCATCGCCGCCGATCTGATCGGCACCAATAAACAAGCCATCAATACGCTCCGCGAGCAAGGTTCCTGCGACGTTTCCTACGGATTGCCGGGAATGGCTCGCTTCCGTGTCAACGTCTTTATCCAGCGTGGAAGTTGCGCGATTGTGATGCGCGTCATCCCCACCATCATTCCAAGCTTCAGTTCGCTCCATCTGCCGGCGCAATTGGAGGAGGCTGCGAAGGTCCGCAACGGGATCGTTCTGGTGACGGGGGGGACGGGATCGGGCAAGTCTTCGACACTCGCCGCTTTGATTGACCGTATCAACAGCCAGTATTGCTATCACGTTCTGACGGTCGAAGATCCGATTGAGTTTCTGCACAAGCACAAGAAATCGACGGTGCATCAGCGCGAGTTGCACAGCGATGCGCCGAATTTCACGATGGCGCTGAGGGCGGCGTTGCGCCAGGCGCCGCGCGTAATTATGGTCGGCGAAATCCGCGACCGGGAGACGCTCGAGATTCTTCTCGAAGCCGCGGAAAACGGGCACCTCGTGCTTTCCAGCATGAACACTGTGGACACCTCGAAAGCGGTGGAGCGCATTGTCGGCTCGTTTCCGATATCCGAACAGCAAGCGGTGCGTGAACGCCTCGCCAAAACTTTTCGCTACATCATTGCGCAGAGGCTGATCCCGCGCAACGACGGCGGCGAGCGCATCGCGGTAGTCGAAATCTTGAAATCCAACTCGCGCACTCGTGACTGCGTCGAACAAGGCGAGCGGCCCGGCCGCACGCTGCTGGAAGCGATCAAAGCCAGCGAAAACGAGGGCATGCAGCACTTCGATGCCGAGATCGCGAAAATTGTCCGTTCGGGCGTGGTGGATCTGGATACCGGGCTTTGCTTCGCCAGCAACGCCACGGTGCTGGGGCAAGAGCTGGCGCGGTAGGGCAGCTCTCAGCTCTCAGAAAAGGCGGCCCGTTCCCCAGGGCAAAGCCAGCCGAAAGTCTCGGCGCGTATGATTCTTGCATGTCTTCTTCTTCCCATTCCTTATCTGCTTCGGTACCCACGGACCGGTTGGTTCGGTTTGAAGAGGCTCGGCACCTGGTTGAGGAACATGCGGTTGGCGTGTCTCCGGGAGAGGTGGAGACGGTCGATCTGATGGCGGGGTTAGGACGGGTGCTGGCGGAGGGGATTTTGGCGGACCGTGACTTTCCTCCGTTTGCCAGGGCCACGCGCGATGGATATGCGGTGCGGGCGGCGGACTTGGCGGAGGTTCCGGTGCGGCTTGAGGTGGTGGGCGAAGTGAAGGCAGGAGATTGGCCGGAGCCGGGAGTCTGCACGGTAGGACGCGGGCAGGCAGTGGGGATCATGACGGGGGCTCCACTGCCGGCGGGGGCGGACGCGGTAGTGATGGTCGAGCACACCGCACTTACAGATCGTTCAGTGGAAGTGCGACGCAGCGTGAACCTCGGCGAGAATTTTGTCCCACGCGGAGCGGAAGCGCCTTCGGGCCAACTGCTGCTGGATCGAGGGCGGAGGGTGGATCATGCAGGCGTCGCGATTGCGGCATCGGTCGGAAAGAACCGGGTGCAGGTTTTCCGGAAGCCGCGCGTGGCGGTGCTTTCGACTGGCGACGAAGTCGTGGAGATCGGCGCTGCGCCCGGGCCCGCGCAGATCCGGAATTCGAATTCCTATTCGCTGGCGGCGCAGATTCAGAATGCGGGCGGAGAAGCGGTGCGGTTGTCTATTGCTCCGGATGAGCGGGGGCGACTGCGGGCATTGATTGAGCAAGCGTTGATTGAAGAAGGGCTGAGCTGCGATCTTTTGCTGCTCACCGGCGGCGTCTCCATGGGGAAGTACGATCTGGTGGAGCAGGTACTCGGGGAGTTGAAGGCGGAGTTTTATTTTACGGGAGTGGAGATTCAACCGGGCCGTCCGGTCGTCTTTGGTTCGTGTCGCACGGGCGTGCGGGTGAGGACGCTCCCGCCACACAAAAAATATTTCTTTGGGCTGCCGGGGAATCCGGTATCGACCATGGTTACATTCGAACTGTTTGCCCGGCCGATGATTGAGGCGCTGGCGGGGATGACGCCGCGGCCGTTGATCTTTCTAAAGGCGCGGCTGAAATCGGAGATACGAACTAAAACAGGCTTGAAGCGATTTCTCCCGGCAGTGCTCGCCGGAGAGTTTGAGAATGCGGAGGTGGAGTTGGCGCGGTGGCAGGGATCGGGCGACATCGCCGCACTGGCTCGGGCAAATTGCTATGTGGTGATTCCTCCGGACCGCGAGCGGATCGGCGCGGGAGAATGGGTGCCGTTGTTGTTGCGATCGGGTTGATGCGATCAAAGTGCGATGACGATGCGCCGGTTCGGGCGAGTGCGATAACCTGTTGCTGATGCCGAAAAAAGTCTCTCACCTTTCGCACTACAATGCTCAGGGCCAAGCCCGCATGGTGGACGTGTCAGCGAAAGCGCGAACGGCGCGAGTAGCGGAGGCTAGCGCTTTCGTCGTAATGACCCCCAAGGTATTGCGGGCGCTGCCGGAGAATCCCAAGGGCGATCCGCTGGAAGTGGCGCGGACGGCGGGAATCATGGCGGCGAAGCGGACGGCGGAGTTGATTCCGATGTGCCATCCGGTAGCGCTGTCGTACATTGCTGTGACTCTACGCGTGTGCGAGAATGGCGTTTCAATTGCCACAAAAGTAAAGACCACGGCGGAGACGGGCGTGGAGATGGAAGCGCTTGTCGCGGCCAGCGTCGCGGCACTGACGGTGTACGACATGTGCAAGGCGCTCGACAAGGGCATCGAGATCCGGGAAGTGATGCTGGAGCGGAAGTCGGGAGGCAAGAGCGGAGACTACGGTCGAAGCGCGAAGCGAAAATAGTTTCTATGACGGGCAACGTCAAAATCCTGTTGGTGGACGACAATCCGATGGTACTGGGAATGCTGCAACAGGCGCTCTCGGCGCTAGGCGAGGTCACGGTCGCGAACGACGCAGCCGATGCGCTGTTGAAGGCGGTCGAAGAGGTGCCGGATGTGCTGATCAGCGACTACCGTATGCCGGGCATGGATGGGCGGCAGCTGCTGGAAAAGCTGAAGAGCAGGCCGGCGACGGCGGGGATCGCGGTGATCCTGATGGCCAGCAAGGCCGACATCAGCGAACGATTGTCGGTGCAGGACCCAATTGAGGACTATCTGGAAAAACCTTTCTTCTTGAAGGATGCCACGCACAAGATCAAGCGTGTGGTGGACAGGATCGCGTTGGAAAAAATGAGCAAGGCGGCGTCGACCGATGGCGTGTTACGCGGCAGCCTGTCGCAGATGAATGTGATTGATCTGGTGCAATCGCTGGAGATGGGGCGCAAGAGTTGCCTGCTGACAATGACCAATGGCGGTGACAAGTGCGAGATGTATTTCAGCCAGGGGCAGGCCAAACACGCTGCGTATGGCCCGATTACGGGGGACGAAGCGGTTTTCAAAGTGCTGCGCTGGACGGAGGGAAACTTCCAGATTGATTTCAACGGAAAATCGTCGCAGGAAACGACGACACTGAATACCCAGGGCCTGCTGATGGAAGGATTGCGGCTGCTGGACGAGGCGCAGCGGGACGCGGCGGCTGAGGGTGAAGATGTCCTCCTCGACACCTGATGCTTCGATTGCGCGGGCGGCAGTGCTGACGGTCAGCGATTCGTGTTCGCGCGGTGAAAAAGTGGATCTTTCCGGTCCGGCGGTGGCGGAAGTACTGGGCCGGCGCAATTTTCAAGTAGTTGTGCGCAGCGTGGTGGCCGACGAGCGCGCCGCGATTCAGGAAAAGTTGATTGAGCTGTGCCGATGGGCTCAGCTAGTGGTAACCACGGGCGGGACGGGAATTGCTCCGCGCGACGTGACGCCGGAGGCTACGAGTGCAGTGTGCGATCGGCTGGTGGAAGGGATCGCGGCACAGATGCGATTGGAGGGAGCGCAGAAAACGCGTTTCGCGGCGCTGAGCCGCGCGGTTTGCGGCGTCCGGGGAACGAGCATGATCCTGAATTTGCCGGGCAATCCGGCGGGGGCGGTCGAGTCGCTGGAGGCGGTGATTGATTTGTTGCCACATGCGCTGGAGCTGATTGCGGGAAAGACGGAACACGACGGCCGTTAGTCGCTGGTCGTTAGTCGTTGGCAAAATCATCTTCTGCGAAGTGGGGCGGCTTGCCAACGACTAACGACCGCACTTCACGTCTCGCGTAAACTAGTCCTACCTACTTGAACAAGACCAAACATTTTCTACACGCCTACGGCGACTGGATTAAGCACGCGCTTGCGCCTCTGGGGCCATGGGGGATGCTTGCGTTTGCGGCGGTGGATGGCTCGTTCCTGGGCATGCCGCTGGATGCGATTTTCGTGGGATACGTTTACAACGATCGCTCGCGATTCCTGATGTACGTGCTGCTGGGTTCGGCAGGGTCGGCGCTGGGAAGCATTGTTCTCTACGTCGTCGGGTACACGGGAGGCGAGGTGTTGTTGCGCAAACGGCTTTCACCGGTGCGTTTCGAGAAGATTCACGAATCGTTCAATCGACATGAGTTCTGGGCGCTGATGTTTCCCGCGATGTTACCGCCGCCCGCGCCTTTCAAGATAGTGGTGCTGGCAGCGGCGGCGTTCGAGATGAACTTCGCGCATTTTCTGCTGGCGATTTTTGCGGGACGCTTCGTGCGCTTTCTGATTGAGGCGCTGCTGACGCTCTGGTTCGGTCCGCAGATTGTGACCCTGACGGGCAATCTTTTCGCTCACCATTTTGTGGGGATTTTGGTAGGAGTGGGAGTGATCGTAGCGGGGTGGCTGATCTGGCGGAGGGTGAGGCGGAGAAGGGCAAATTCCGCGCTGCGCTCGGAAGAAAGTCGATCGACCGGCTGAGCCGGTTGCCGGCCAGGATTTCCGGTCAGGGACGGAACGGGCATCGCCGTCATCCGCACGCGGCCGCATGGACGGTCGAGAGGATATCCTCCGACCAGAGCGGGAGAGGTGGCTTGCCAGCGGTGTTCTGCTCCGCGGCTGCCCGGTTGTAGAGCACTAGCAGGCAGCGCGGATCGAGCATGGTGCCGATCAAGGCTTGGCGGCCAAAGCGCTTTTCGACCATTACCGACATCTTGTAGCCTACGGTGTACCACGGGCCCTGGATGCCGAAGAACGACCCGCCCTTCTCTTCCACGGCATCGCTGCTGGCGAACTTGGCGTTGATGACGTCGAGGAAGAACTGGTTCACGGTCCGGAGATCGTCGTTGAACTGGCCCATGTCATGCTCCCAGCGGGCATGTTCCTTGTGCAAACTGGCCGCGTGCGGGTCGACGTCGGGCCCTCCGGCGGCGGCGAGCATGGCCATGCCCTCACCGAAACTGCCCATCCAGCCAGCTGCCGTGTGAGCAGGCTCTGGCAGAGCGGCAATCTTCTGGTTGTAGACGGGACCGACGCTGCCGAGGCCGATGTGGTGCAACTCATGGGTCACGGTATTTTCGAACCTCTCGCGGCTCACCTCCGGATCGAGGTACAGGAAGATGGTGGGGTCGGAAGAAAGTTCCCAAACAAAGCTGTTGCTCTGCGGCTTGATCATGGGAAACACCTTCGCGCGGAGGCTGGCGTTGGCGGGCAGATAGGCGAGCACTCGGCCGGCGTCCTCGCGGAGATCGGCTTTCTTCCAGCGATCGAGTGTGCTCGAAAGCGCGGCGGCGCGCGGCAGAAGATCGGCCGAGAGAACGAACCGTTTGAAGTCGTCGTCGGTGAAAGCGCGGGTGGGGTCGTGGAACCTTTCCCCGATCGCTTTCTCGCGCTGCTTGAGACGCTGGTAGGGAGCGGTGGCGAACAATTTCTGCCATTCGGAGTCGGGGACGGGCTTGCCCTGGCTGCGAAGCGCGAGGATGGCCAGCACCTGGTCGGCTTCGCTGGTGTCGAGGGTCAACTGAACCCGGTCAACGGCGGCGGCTGGAAGAGAGAAGGAGAGCAGCAGTAGGACCACCGGCAGCCGAACAAGCATGGCCGCCTCCTTACCACTTAAGACGGCTAATGTTGGGTGAAGTTAGCGCGATCCTCGTACCGGCCTCGAGCAAGTTCGCAACCGAATTGTTCGGACCAAATTGTTCGGACCAAAATTTTCAACCGGGATCTAAGCGGTTGCGGCTCCTTGCGGCTTGTGCATGGAGCGGGCAACCACAGTGGCAACTGCGGGCAATCCGAACATGACTGCGGTGAAGAGCATGTCGCCTGCGAATCCACGGCGGAAGAAAGGCAGGCCGGCGGCGTAACAAGTCATCAGGCCGGACAGGGTCTTGGGGTACATGTTCCAGCATGCCCAGACGGCGAGATTACTGATCACGAAGAAAGAGACGGAACTGGCGAGCGCAGCTCCGCCGACCCGCAGCCAGTTGGCGTTCTCGCGCAGTTGGCTGCCGAGCCACAAGATCGCGGCATACCACGCCCAGGCCACGAAATGGTCCCAGGAGAACTGATAGGAGTACACGAATTTGGTGAGGATGACGTCGGAGGTGGCGAACAGGACAAAGGGGATCCAGAGCTGACGCTTGGAACCGCGCGCGCCAAAATAGAGCAGGGCGGCGGCTACCGGAGTGAAGGCCAGAGGGTGGGGCATAAAGCGAACCGCTACTGCGAAAAGGACAAAAACGTAAGCCAGCATGAATCACCTCGTCAGGAGCCAATTAGGATTGTTGCGCGAGCGGATGCCGCCGGTCAAGCGACGCCGCTGACTCGATCTCAGCGTGTGGTGTGTTCAAACCAGTTCGTCGACTATCGCTTGGCCTTCCGTTTCGCCGTCCCGACGGGTTTTTGCTCGTAACGCGGTTCGACAAAGTGAGCCAGCAACTGCATCGCCCGTCCGACGCGGGCCCGATCTCCGGTGGCGCAGAGGTCGAGGAGCAGACCCCGAGTGGCGGCCAGTAGCAGGGTGGCTTCGGCAGCCTCGAACTCCGAGCGGAGACCGGCCTTCTTCGTGAGTTTCTGCCAGTAGGCCAGCGGAGCTTCGAGGACGCCGGGGTAGTCGCGCGGGTTTCGAAGTGCCAGCGCGTACAACTCGAAGAGCAGACGTACTGCGGGCCGCGTCCGCGGCGCGCTCATCCACCGCCAGAGCCAGCTTAGGAACTCGGATAGAGTGCGCGGTTTCCTCCCGGCCTGGAACCACGCCTGGATGCGCTCATCTTCACGTTCCCTCACGCCCGCAAGGATCTCGCGCATCAATCCTTCCCGCGAGCCGAAGTGGTAGACCAGCATCCGAGCGCTGGTCTTCAGGGCTTTCGCCAGGGGACGAAGGGCGAGGTCGCCGACTCCGTGGGAGAGCACGTAATCGACGGCCCGGTTGCGGAGCCGTTCGCGGATGCCCGGATTGGGAGGTCTGGCCATGGAGAAGTGCTATCTTCTTGCGAATTATTGTAACATACGTTACATTAACCAAGAAGCAGTTTCACGGCAAAGGAGAACGATATGCGCAAAGGTTCGTTGGTGCTATTGCTGTTGGCGATCAGCCTGCCGGGCCTGGCTCAATCAGCCAACGAGCAGGAGAGAAACAAGAACGTAGCCCGGAACTTTTTCGAGGAAGTGCTCAGCCAGGGGCAACTCGACAAGTACGGGGAGTTTCATTCTAAGGACTTTGTGGGCCATAGCGGCGACCGCACTTTCACACTTGAGGAGGATCTGGCCTATGCCCGGGGAGAACGCAAGGCTCTGCCGGACATGAGCTTCAAGGTGAACCGGATGGTCGCAGAGAGGGATATGGTAGCCGTCCATATTACTGTGAGCGGTACGAACACCCAGGCAGGGATGGGGTTTCCGGCAACGGGCAAGAAGATCGCGGCTGACGGGGTGACGATCTTCCGCTTCAAAGACGGCAAGATTTGTGAGGAGTGGAACGTGTTCGACATGCTGACTGTGATGCGGCAGACGGGTCTGTTGCCTCCCGAGACGGGTGTGTTGTCTCCCGAGAAGTGACGTTTGACTCATTCCCTATTTCTGCCCTGATGGCGGCTCCCCATGCCGAAGCGTTCCTCGACCACCTGGAGATCGCGGGTCAGGAAGACGGTCGCTCCGAGCAGGGCGCTCGTGTTGCGTTCAGGATAGTCGTAGCGGAGATCGCGGAAGCGGACTACGTAGGCGGCGTGGGCGTTGCCGACGGGGTCGTTCGTGAGGGGATCATTCGTGAGTTGCTCGGTTTCGGTTATGGGATACTGCGCCCAGCTCAGGTACACGCGTCCGAGGTAGGTTTTCTTGGCGGCTAGGGTGACTGGCGTTTCCTCGGGCTTGTAGCGAATCTGCATTTGGGCTTCGGGATCGACTTCAGGAGACATCGAGCTGAAGTTCGTCGAATTGAAGCTCAGGGAATCGACGTCCATGGTGGCGAAAAAAGCGGGCGTTTCCACTACTCCGTACCAGCGGAACGGATTGACCCAGTACGGGTACGCGGAAACTCGAAGCGCATCGACTCCCTGGTAGTTGCGCGACTGGAGGGCGGCTACGGCGCGGCGATGTTCGAAATCGCGCAGTCCCCAGCAGGCGAAAACGGCGAGCAGGGCTAGAGTGGCGGCTAGTCTTCCCCTGGGCATGGCGTTTTTGCTGCGGGCGCCGATCTCTTCGTTGATGAGCGAAAATAGTGCGGGGAGAATCAGGCCTAGCGTGAGAACGACGAGGATCACGGGCTCAACGATGAAGACGATGTCCCAAGAATACCAGCGTTCGGAAAATGGCCAGAAGGGACGCACTCCGTAGTTGTTGGTGAAGTCGAGGAGGAGGTGGCTGAGGCCGGCCAGACAGGCGTAGGCGAAGAGCAATCCCCAGCGCGGGGGAAGGTTGGGGATGCGGGTCTTGCGACCGCGCAGTCGCCAGAGGAGATAGATGAATCCAACGACTACGGCGGCTACGAGCGGGATGCCCAGGAAAGAATGAGTGAAGCCGCGGTGATGGTTCAAGCCGAAGGCGGAGCCTCCAAAGCGGCTAAGGACGTCGAGGTCAGGAGCTTCAGCGGCGAGAGTTAAGGTGGCGGTGGCCAGCGCCGTTTTGCGATTGAGTCCGGCGCGGCCCATGGCGGCGCCGAACAGAAAGTGAGTGACTGGTTCCAAGTTTTCTCCTGGGTGAAGTTTAGCTGTCGGCTATCTCGCGACGCACTCATCGCAAAGTACGCGATGAATGGGGCCGCGTTTCTTCCGACACGGTCATGCTGGTACCACGAGAGACAGCGCATCGGGCTCAATCGTCATGCGGGCAGGCAGGCGGCCGAGCAGTTCGCCGTCGGCTTCGACGTAGACGCGGTCTTCAGTACGAAAATCAGTACGAAAATCAGTACGAAAATCGCTGCGATCATCGCTATGGCCGCGGCGGCTTTCCTTCGGCAACTTACAGACGACTTCCGAGCAGCTGACCAGATCGATGCCGTCGATGTTCCACTGGCGGCCGAGCAGCGCTCCGGCCACATACTGCAGATAGGCATTGCGGCTGGCGGTGCGACACATGACGGCGCGCAGATCGCTGCAGTCAAGAGATG